>Ga0209985_10004335_pt1 | contig 11500 bp, 9 predicted proteins | sample NOAtaG_FD_187305 | JGI IMG/M metagenome (GOLD analysis project Ga0209985, IMG submission 187305) | Freshwater lake microbial communities from Lake Erie, under a cyanobacterial bloom - NOAA_Erie_Diel6S_1000h metaG (SPAdes) (version 2) | ecosystem: Environmental > Aquatic > Freshwater > Lake ... | reverse complement strand
CTCGACCATCCCGCAGATCCTCGAACTCTGTGCCCTCCCCAATGTCGCCGGACTGAAGTTTACCGATCACGACCTGTACAAGTTGTCGGAGGTCAAACGGAGCGGGGCGATCATCTTCAACGGTTACGATGAGGTGCTCTGTGCCGGGCTGCTTATGGGGGCGGATGGCGGGATTGGCAGCTTCTACAATCTGGTGCCGGAGCTCTTCCTCGAGGTCTATGGCCATGCTCAGGCCGGCAGATGGACGGAGGCCCGCGAGACCCAGCGGCGGATCAATGAGTTGATCACCCTGACGCTCCGCTTTCCCCTCTTTGGGGCACTGAAGACGATTCTCGGCTGGTCGGGAATCGAGTGTGGTCCGGTTCGTCCGCCCCGCCGCCATCTGACCAGCGAAGAGCAGAACGAGCTGCGCCGCCTGATCGGCGAGGCCGGTTTTGAGGCCAGTCTGAAGATACCCGGGTGAGGCGGCCTCCGCTCTCCACCGGTCTGCACATATGCTCACGATCGCCCGAGTTTCTTCAGCAACTCGGGGCCGATCGAAAATGAAAGAAATATTTTAGAAATCTCTCATCGATGACAAATCGATGACACTTCCCGGGGGCGAACTGGCTACGATGAGGCCATTATGATAAGCGAAATGGTCATCATCAATACCAAGCGTTCGACCGGCAAGACGATCCCGGCGTACAACCTCGGCGTCCAGTGGGCGACCTGCCTGCGCCAGATTAATATCTTCAATGGCGCAGAGTTCAGTCTGATCCGTGGGCACCTCCGCCCCGGGCAGGAGGTCTACCGTGGTGTTGAAGCCTACCGTTTTCTGCTCGAGGTGGTCTGTGGTCTCCACTCCCCGATTATCGGTGAGACGGAGGTGATGGGGCAGTTTCGCGAATTCTGCGCGAAGACCGACTTTCCGGAGACGCCGTGGGGCTATTGGTTGAAGCAGCTCGCCAACGATCTGCTGACCGATGCGAAGCGGATTCGCCACCAGTTTCTGCATGATCAGGGGAGTCAGTCCTATGGAAGCCTCGCCGCACGGTACCTGAAGGGGATTCCGACGGTGGTCTTTCTGGGCGCCGGGAAGCTGGTTCGGGAGATGCTGCCCTGGTTGTCGGCCCAGGCCGAGGTGACGGTCGTCAACCGCTCGCGCCAGGCGGCCGAAGCTTTACAGGCTGAGCACGCCGGTCTGCGTGTGGCGAGTCTGACCGAAGGTTTGGTGGCGGTTGAAACGGCGGCGGCACTGGTTGTCGCAGCGCCGCTCGCCGCGGAAGAGATCGTCGGCTGGGTTGATGGACAGGGGATCGACTTTGCGCGAACGCTCGACCTGCGTGGTGAATCTGAGCGGGATCCGTTGCGAATGACCGGAGAGGTGCTCGATCTGCACGGGTTCTTTGCGTTGCTCGAGGGCGAGCGGCGCCGGGCGGCGGAGATATCGGCGGTGGCCAGCGAGGAGATCAGGATATGCGCGGAGCAGCATCTGAAACAAATGCAGTGCCGCCCCTTCGGCTGGGAGGATCTGTGCGCCTGAAGATCGCCGCGCGACGGAGCGATCTGGCGCGGCTGCAGGCGCAGATGGTTGCCCGGGCGCTGCAGGCCCGTTTCGAAGGGCTGGAGATCGAGTTCTTTTTTCGAGAGTCGCTGGGTGATCAGAACCTCAATCAGCCACTCTGGCAGATGCCGGAGAAGGGGGTCTTCACCGCGGATCTGCGCGGGGAGTTGCTTCGTGGCGCGTGTGACCTGGTCGTCCATTCCTGGAAGGATCTGCCGGTCGACACCGGACCGGAGACGGCGGTCGTCGCCACCCTGCCGCGGGCCGCGGTCCAGGATCTTCTTCTGGTGCGCAAAGACCGCTGGCCGGTCGTCGCCGCGACGGGCCGGATCAACATTCTCACCTCCTCACCACGCCGCATCCGCAATCTGCCCGGCTTTCTGAAAGAGGCCCTGCCCGCCAGCATATCCACGATAGATTTCACTCCGGTCCGCGGAAATATGCAGACGCGGGTGCGGAAGATGTGGCAACCTGATGTCGATGGGCTGATCCTTGCCCGCGCGGCGCTGGAGCGTCTGCTCGAGGCGGCCGGACCCGGGGAGGACGAGTATGCCGCGACGCGGACCGCGCTGCGTGAGGCGCTGGGAGAGTGTCGCTGGATGGTCCTGCCGGTGATGGAGAGTCCGAGCGCGCCGGCGCAGGGTGCGCTGGCGATCGAGATCGCCAGCGATCGGGATGATCTGCGGCAGCTGCTCGGGGAGATCAACTGCGCGGCGACATTTCGTGCCGTCCAGCGCGAGAGGCAGATCCTCAGGTCGCACGGTGGAGGTTGCCACCAGGCGATTGGCGTCAATGTTCTGGTTCGCCCCTATGGTGAGATCACCGTGGTCCGCGGACTCGATGAGGCGGGTGGGGACGTGTCGCGGACTGAGCTTACGCCCGCGCGGCCCCGGCCGCCGCGGATCGCCGGTGACCGGCTCTGGCCCCACAGTGGGGATGATCAGCGGTGGTTCAGGCGGGAGAGCCTGCCCGTTGAGCCTCCGCCGCCCGGACTGGCCTGGTGGATTGCGCGGGCTGATGCGCTGCCGGAGGGATGGCTGGCAGAGTCGGCCGGGGGAGCGACAGGTACTGGAAGTGACCAGATTGTCTGGACCAGCGGGCTCCGGACGTGGCAGCGGCTGGCGCGGCGTGGCGTCTGGGTCAACGGATCTGCGGAGGGGCTGGGCGAGCAGGAGTTGCCGTCGATCGAGACGCTGGCCGGCCGATCCCTTGAGTGGGTCAAGCTCTCGCACGACGAGGCGGGGAGCCGCGACGAGATGAGAACCCTCGCCACCTACCGGTTGGTCGAGAGCGGCGCGGCGCTGGAGCTCGATCCGGAAGCCCACGACTATCTCTTCTGGACCAGTGGGTCGAACTTTCGGCTGGCTCTTGCCCGGGCCCCGTGGTTGCGTGAGAAGATCCATTTCTGTGGTCCGGGCAATACTTACCGGGCGCTGGTCGAGGCCGGGATCGAGCCGCACGTCTTTCTCGATCAAGAGCAGTGGCGGCGGGAGATGAGTCTATGAACAAGCGATTGATGCGATTGCGGGCCACGAAGCACCTGCGTGATCTCTGTGCCGAGACGGAGTTCCATCGCGCCCAGTTGATCCAGCCGCTCTTTGTGGTCGAGGGGCTGGGGGACGACGAGGAGATTCCGGGACTGCGGGGAACCCGGCGGCAGAGTATCGAATCAATGGTCCGCCAGGTCGAGAGTGACCTCGGGGCCGGGGTGACCCAGTTCCTGCTCTTTCCCTCGCCGGCGGGGAAGCGCGAGGCAGGCTTCGATCATGGATTTACACAGGAAGCGATCCGGGCGCTGCGCCGCCATTTTGGCGCGGATCTCTGTCTCTGGATCGACACCTGCCTCTGTTCATCGACGACCCACGGCCATTGTGCGGTCCATGGGCAGGGGCGGATCGACCTCGAGGCGACGCTCGAAGAGCTGGCCCGCGCCGCGGTCGCCTTTGCTGAGGCCGGGGCGGATGGGATCAGCCCGAGCGATATGATGGATGGGCGCGTCGCCCGCATTCGTCAGCGGCTCGATGAGAATGGCTTCGATCTGGTCCCGATCATGAGCTACAGCACCAAGTTTGCCAGTAATTTCTATGGTCCGTTCCGGATCGCCGCCGATTCCGCGCCCCAGTTTGGTGACCGGCGCCATTACCAGATCGATGTCCGTCACCGGACCGATGCGCTCGCCGCGAGTGTGCGCTGTGCGGAGGAGGGGGCGGATCTGTTGATGGTCAAGCCGGGGATGACCTCGGTCGACCTGATTGCGCCGATCCGTCAGGAGACTGGTCGAGCGGTTGGAGCCTACCAGGTGAGTGGCGAGTATGCGGGCCTGGTCCTTCTGGCTGAGCATGGGTTGACCAATTTCGAGGCCGCGCTGCTTGAGACATGGCATGTCTTCAAGCGGGCCGGCGCCCAGTTTATCATCACCTATGGCGCGCGTTATGCGAAGTCGATGGGCCGATAGGCAGGAGAAGCCCGTTAGGCAGGACAGGAGATGAAGAGATGACGACTTCGGAAGCACTTTTTGAGCGGGCACTGCGGGTGGCGCCGGGCGGAGTACACAGTCCGGTCCGCGCCTTCCGCAGTGTCGGTGGAACGCCGATCTTCTTTGAGAGTGCGCAGGGGGCGACCTTGCGGTCGGTCGATGGGCGTGAGTACATCGACTATTGTCAGAGTTTTGGGCCGCTGCTGCTCGGCCATCGCGATCCGGATGTAGCGCGGGAGGTCGAGGCGGCGGTCAACACGGCGTGGAGCTTTGGAGCCTGCGAGCCCTACTCGCTGGAGCTGGCGGAGTTCATCACTTCACGCCTGCCGTGGGTCGAGAAGCTGCGGTTTGTCTCTTCGGGGACTGAGGCGGTCATGAGCGCGCTGCGCGTCGCCCGCGCGGCGACCGGACGCCACCGCATTCTGAAGTTTGAGGGGTGTTATCACGGCCATGCCGATGGGTTGCTGGTCAAGGCCGGAAGCGGGCTGGCCGGGGTTGCCGCGGCGACCAGCGCCGGCGTCTCCGCCAACGTGGCTGCGGAGACCCTGGTCACGCCGCTCGATGACGAGGTGGCGTTGCGGGCGGTCTTTGCCGAGTATGGAACCGAGATCGCCGCGCTGATTCTCGAACCGCTCCCGGCCAACTACGGTCTGCTGATTCAGCGGCGCGAATTTCTTGAAGAGGCGGTGCGCCTGGCGCGGGCGAGTGGAGCGCTGGTCATCTTTGATGAGGTCATCTCTGGTTTCCGGGTCGCGCTCGGCGGGATGGCCGAGGTGCTGGGGATCAGGCCCGATCTGGTCACCTACGGCAAGGTGATCGGCGGTGGATTCCCGGTTGGCTGTTATGGCGGGCGGCGGGATCTGATGGATCAGGTCGCCCCGGCCGGGCCGGTCTATCAGGCCGGGACGCTCAGCGCCAATCCGGTCGGCATGCGGGCCGGCCTGGCCACCTTGCGGAAGATCATCGAGGTCAACGCCTACCAGACGCTGAAGATTCGCACCGCCGATCTCTGCCGTCGCGTCGAAGCCGGTCTGAAGCGGGAGGGGTTCCCGTTGCGCATGGCCCGGTTTGGTTCGCTCTTCTGGCTGCATGGTTCGCAAGGAGAGCCGATCCGTTCGGTGGCGGCGATTCCCGCCGGCCACGGCGAGCGTTTTGCCCGCATCTTCCACGAGCTGCTGGGCCGGGGCATCTACCTCGCCCCGAGTGGTTACGAGGTGGGGTTCCTCTCCCTGGCCCACACCGAAGAGCAGATTGACCGCACCGTCGAGGCGATTCTGGAGGCAGTCCGGACGACGTCCGGCTGATCGGGTATGGATAGAAAGAGTGATCGCTTAAAAATCATCCTGGCCATCGTCTGGCTGGTCTTCACGGTGACCCTGGCCTGCTGGTGGATGATCTTTGGATTGCGACAGATCGAGCAGCTCAAACAGGTCACCACCTTCAACCTGCCGGTGGCGACCGATCAGCACCGCATGCTGATCTGGGAGGGCACGGTCCTGATCGCCTTGCTGGTGGGCGGCGGAGTTGCCCTGATCTGGTACATCTGGCGGGAGCGGCGGCGCCACCAGCAGGTCGAAGACTTCTTTGCCGCCTTCACCCACGACGCCAAGACGGCGCTGGCGAGCATGCAATTACAGGCCGAGAGCATCCGCGAGGATCTGGGCGGAGACGTCCCCAACCCGCTCATCGAGCGGCTGATGAAGGATACGCTCCGCCTCCAGCTCCAGCTCGAGAACTCGCTCTTTCTGGTCAATCTGCGGCGGGGCAGCCTGCTCCGCGAGCGGATCGGCATCCGACGGATGATCGAATCGCTGCGGTTCCACTGGCCGGAGGTTGGATTGAAGCTGGTCGGTGATGGAGAGGTGGTCGCTGACGCCCGCGCGCTCGAGAGCATTCTCACCAATCTGGTTCAGAATGCGGTCATTCACGGGCGGGCGACCCAGGTCTCGATCACCGTGACGGCGGAGAGCCAGCGGACCGAGATCGTCGTCTCCGATGACGGCGAGGGTTTTCGGGGCGACTACAACCGACTGGGAACGCTCTTCACCCGCCACACGCGGAGCAGCGGGAGCGGCGTTGGGCTCTATATTTCACGCCGCCTCGTCAGCCGGATGGGCGGGACGATCGACTTTCAGCCCGGCGTCGATGGCGGTTTTCTGGCACGGCTGACCCTGCCGACGGCCGAGAAGAGGCTGAGCGCCGAGGCGCTCAAAAGAGCGTCGATATGACAAGACTGCTGCTGGTCGAGGATGATCGTTCACTTGGCGCAACGCTCAGAGAGCGGCTGGCACGCGAGGGGTATGAGGTGGTCTGGGTCGAGACGCAGGCACGGGCTGAGTCCGAATTCAAAGCGGCCTGGTGGGATCTGGTGATTCTCGACGTCGGGCTTCCCGATGGGTCGGGCTTCGATTTGGCGCGCGGCATCAAGAGCAACTCGGCGACGCCGATCGTCTTTATGACCGCGCTCGGTTCGGCAGAGAATCGGCTCGAGGGGTTTGAGATTGGGGCCGAAGAGTTTATTCCCAAGCCGTTCCATCTCCGTGAACTGCTGATTCGGGTTCGGCATGTGCTGGAGAATCACGCGATCAAGCCGCACATTGCCTGTAACCAGCGGGTGATCGATCTCAACGCGCGGGCCATCGTCCAGCCCGATGGCCAGCGTGAGTATCCGCCGTTCAAGGAGTTTCAGATGCTCCAGCTGCTGATCGTCGCCGCGCCCCGGGTGGTCAGTCGTGACGATATTCTCGACGCGCTGTGGGGCGAAGAGAGTCTGCCGAACCACCGGACGGTCGACAATATGATCGTCAAACTGCGCCACTCGCTTGGCGACGCCGGCGGTCATTACATTCGTTCGGTGCGCGGGGTTGGCTACCAGTGGAGCGCGGAGAGTTCTCCGGAGTAAGTTGGGGGCGTGCAGAGGTCCCGGGAGAAGAGAAAGTATTATGAGCAACCAGAGATTTCAGAATGCGCTGCAGCGAATCCCGCAGGCCACTCCGCCAATCTGGCTGATGCGGCAGGCGGGGCGTTACCATGGCCATTACCAGGAGCTGCGTCGGCAGTATTCGTTCATCGATCTCTGCCGACTTCCGGAGGTCGCCGCCGAGGTGGCGCGCGGGCCGGTCGCCGATTTCGGCTTTGACGCGGCCATTCTCTTCAGTGATCTGCTCTTTCCGCTCGAGGCGCTCGGGATGGGGCTGGAGTATACGGATGGCGGACCGCGGCTCGGCTGGCAGCTCGACCGGGAGAGTATTGGTCGCCTGCGGACGGTCGAGGAGGCCTGGCCGGGGCTGCTCTTTCAGGGCGAGGCCGTCCGGCGCACCCGCGAGGTCCTGCCGGCCGACCGGAGCCTGATCGGCTTTGTCGGCGGGCCGTGGACGCTCTTCACCTATGCGGTCGAGGGAAAGCACAGCGGCGCCCTCGCGCCAAGCAAGAGGCTGCTGGGGCTCTTTGCAGATTTCTGTGACCGGCTGGTTCCGCTGCTGATCAGGTCGATTGACGATCAGTACGCCCACGGAGCCGAAGCGGTCATGGTTCTCGATACGGCGGCCGGCGAGCTCTCTCCGGAGCTCTACCACGACCTGGTCGTTCCGCAGCTCGAACGACTGGTGGCGGGCTGTCGGCGCGCGCCGGGCTACTATTCGAAGGCCACCCAGCCGGCCCATCTTCGCCATCCGCTCTTTACGGATGGCCGTCTGGCCGGGATCGGGGTCGATTACCGCTGGGAGCTGCGCGAAGCGCTCGAGATGTTCAATAAAGGGTTTGTGCAGGGCAACTTCGATCCCGCCCTCCTGCAGCTCGATGAGGCTGAACTGGAGCCACGGCTGCGCCGGTGGTTGGAGGGGGTGAAGAGTGCGCCGCGCGCGGGCTGGATCTGCGGGCTCGGCCATGGCGTGCTGCCGGGAACTCCGGAGGCAAATGTCCGCATGTTTGTTCAACTGGTCAGGGAGGTGATGAGATGAACGATCTGTTCAAAAAGTATGACGTGCCGGCGCCACGCTACACCAGCTATCCGACTGTGCCATTCTGGAGCGACCCACCAGCGACCGCGCAGTGGCTCGACTCGTTGCGCCGGGCCTTGAAGGATGAGAGCCTGGCCTGGTCGATCTATCTCCATCTGCCATTCTGCGAGACCCTCTGCACCTACTGCGCCTGCAACACGGTCATCACGCGTGACCACGGGCGAGAGGAGGGGTACGTAGAGCTCATGAACCGCGAGTGGGAGCTCTACTGCGAGGCCGCGCCCGACCTGCTCGAGCGCCCTCTCCGCCAGCTCCACCTCGGAGGTGGAACCCCAACCTTTTTCTCACCGGACAATCTGCGCCGGATCCTCCAGCCGATGCTCGAGCAGACGAAGCTTGATCGAAGCAGTTTCGATGCCTCGATCGAGGTCGATCCGCGCCGGACGACGCGCGAGCACATGGCCGCCCTCCACGAGCTCGGTTTTCGGCGCATCTCGCTCGGCGTCCAGGATTTCGACCCGGAGGTCCAGCGAATCGTCAACCGCCTTCAGCCGTTTGCCGAGACGGCCCGGGTGACGGAAGAGGCGCGGGCCATGGGCTACGATTCGGTCAACTTCGATCTGATCTATGGCCTGCCGAAGCAGACGCAGGAGAGCATCGTTATGACCGCCAAACACACCCTCGAGTTGCGGCCGGACCGGATTGCCCTCTACAGTTTCGCCCTCGTTCCGTGGATCAAGCCGACGCAGCGCAGCTACAAGGATGAGGATATTCCCAAGTCGGGTGAGAAGCGGCTCCTCTATGAGCTGGCCCGGGAGCTGCTGCTCGACGGGGGCTACATCGAGATTGGGATGGACCACTTCGCCCTGCCGCACGATCAGCTGGCGCTCGCCGCCGCTGATGGGACGCTCCACCGGAACTTCATGGGCTACACCGAGATGCGGACCCGGGTCATGCTGGGGATGGGGGTCAGCGCGATCTCCGAGACCCCGGACTGTTTCCATCAGAACGAGAAGGCCTTCCCCGTCTACGAGAAGCGGCTCCGGCAGGGGGAGCTGCCGACACTCCGGGGGCACCGACTCGATGAGGAGGATCGGGCGCTGCGTGAGCAGATCCTGGTCTTCATGACCCGTTTTGCGGTTGAGCTGACGCCGGAGCAGCAGCTCGATGCGCCGGTCTTTCTGGCGACGATGATCGAGGATGGCCTGGTCGAGCTGGAGGGGTCGACGCTGCGACTGACCGAGAGCGGGCTGCCATTCCTGCGCAATGCCTGCATGTTCTTCGACCAGCGACTCCGCCGGCAGCAGCCGACCTCGCGGACCTTTTCACAGGCGATGTGACATCATGAATACTGCCAAAGAGAGAAGAGTGACGGTGATTGGTGGCGGTTTTGCCGGTCTGACAACCGCCTACTATCTGCAGCAGGCCGGGGTGAAGGTGCGAGTGCTCGAGAAGTCCAGTCGGCCGGGCGGCCTGATCGGCACGCTGCGCACCCCGCACGGCCTGGTTGAGACGGCCGCCAATGGCATTCTCAATTCGGGGCGTCTCGAAGCGCTCTGCGCGGAGGCGGGGATCCGCATGATCGAACCGCGCCGGGAGAGTCGGGCGCGCTACATCTGGCGCGGAGGGCCGCGCAAGTTTCCGCTCACCGCCGGGGAGGTGGTGCGGATCGGAACCGGTCTGCTGACCAATCTGGGGCGGATCAAACCCGCGCCGGGCGAGACCATCACCCGCTGGGGAGAGCGTGTTCTCGGGCGGGGGGCGACCTTCTATGGGTTGTCGACAGCACTCGGCGGAATTTATGCCGGCGACAGCGACCGGATGAGCGCGAGCCTTATTCTCCGGGGCCAGCCCGGACGCGGGGCTGCGCCGAAGCCTCCCAAACCGAAGATTCGCGGTACGATCGCGCCCGCCGGCGGGATGCAGGAACTGATCGACGGGCTGGTCCGCTACCTCGAGCAGCGCGGGGTCGAGATCCGCTACAATGTCGAGGCGCAGGTAGTGCCAGGCGAACCGACGATCGTCTCCACCTCTGCCGCCGCCGCGGCAGAACTCCTGCGGGAGGTCGCGCCGGGGCTCGCCGCGCCGCTCAGCCGCATCGAGATGCTCTCCCTGGTCACGGTGACCAGCTTCTACCAACCAGTTCCCGAGCAGTTGAATGGGTTTGGCTGCCTCTTCCCGCGCGATCAGGGTTTCCGTGCCCGCGGCGTCCTGATGAATGACGCGATCTTCGCGGGCCGGAGCGACTATCGTTCCGAGACCTGGATTCTGGGAGGGGCGCTCGACCGGGTCATCGTCAACCGGAGTGATGACGAGATTGCCGCCATTGTCGCGACCGATCACGAGCGATTTACGGGACGCCAAGAGACCCCGCTGGGCCTGACGATCACGCGCTGGCCCAATGCGCTGCCGCACTACGACCTGACGTTGGAGAAGGCGCTGGCCGAACTCCCCAACCAGTTCGACCAGGCGGCACCGCTCGTTCTCTCAGGAAACTACCTCGGAGGGATCGGTCTGGCGAAGGTGCTCGATCGTTCGGCGGCCGCGGTGCAGGAGATGCTGGCAAGGCTATGAAGAAGGGAATTCTGCTCATCAACCTCGGGAGTCCCGCGGCGCCAACCCCGGCAGCGGTGGGCACCTATCTGCGCGAGTTTCTGATGGACGGGAAGGTTCTCGATATTCCCGCTCCGCTCCGCTGGTTCCTGGTCAATGTGATCATCGTTCCGCGGCGCCGGTTTCAGTCGGCGAAGCTCTATCGCACGATCTGGACGGATGCGGGTTCACCGCTTCTCGTCAACACGGAAAGCCTCGCCGCCCGGCTGCGTGAAGTCCGCGGCGTCGACTGCCCGGTCGAGATCGGCATGCGCTACGGTCAGCCCTCGATCGAGGCCGGACTGGCGAGACTGCTCGACGCGGGCGTCGAGCGGGTTCACGCCGTCCCGCTCTATCCCCAGTACGCTGAATCGAGCTATGAGACGGCCGTGATCGCCCTCCGCGAGGCGGCGGCTCGGCTCGGATGTCAGGACCGGCTCGAGCTGGTTCCGCCATTCTATGACCGGCCCGAGTATCTGGAGGCCGAGGCCGCCAACATTGGCGAGCAGCTCGCGGCCTTTCGACCCGACCACGTCCTCTTCAGTTATCACAGTCTGCCCGTGCGGCATCTCGAGAGGCTCGATCGCTCGGGAAGCCATTGCCTGAAGAGCGCCGACTGCTGCGAGAGCGTCACCGAGGTCAATCGACTCTGTTACCGGGCGCACTGTCTCGCCACGACGCGCGGCATTGCCGCCCGACTGGGCCTGGCCAAGGGCGATTACAGCGTCGGTTTCCAGTCCCGTCTTGGTCGGGCCGCCTGGGTTGGGCCAACGACTGAGGATGTGCTGGCTGCGCTGGGCCAGCGCGGCGTGCAGCGGCTCGCGGTCTGCTGTCCCTCTTTTGTCGCGGATTGTCTCGAGACCCTCGAGGAGATCGGTGAACGAGGCAGAGAGACCTTTCTCGAAGCGGGTGGAAAAGAGTATCGAT
>Ga0209985_10004333_pt1 | contig 11504 bp, 7 predicted proteins | sample NOAtaG_FD_187305 | JGI IMG/M metagenome (GOLD analysis project Ga0209985, IMG submission 187305) | Freshwater lake microbial communities from Lake Erie, under a cyanobacterial bloom - NOAA_Erie_Diel6S_1000h metaG (SPAdes) (version 2) | ecosystem: Environmental > Aquatic > Freshwater > Lake ... | reverse complement strand
TTTCAGTCAGCGGCGCTTGGTCGCAAGGAAAAGAAAAGGTTGTGGTAAGTAAGGTAACCGATGTGGTAGTGTTTACCGCGGGTGCTCAGATAACGCATTTGGCCAATACATCCCTTAAAAGCGGTGAGAATGTGATCAGAGTGATGGGATTACCCGCAGGTCTGGATGCTAGTTCCATTCAAGTGGCCGGAAATAGTCAATATACCATCATGTCAACCAAACATCAATTGATTTATAATGACGCAAGTGTAAATCCGCGAATTAAGGAATTGAAGGATAGTATCGAAGAGATTCAATATAAGGTGGCAGAAATTGCTGTGCAGAAGGAGGTGATACAGCAGGAAAAGGCATTGCTGCTCGCCAACTATTCTATCAAAGGCAGCAATTCTGTAATAACAGCAGAGGACATCATAGAGGTGGCGGATATGGTAAAAGAGCGATTGCGCATCAACGGTTACAAGTTGTTGGATTTGAATACCAAGGAAAGTAAACATCAGCAGGTATTGCAGAAACTTCAAATGAGACTGAACAACATAGAGGGAAATAATGCCACTAATCCCAGTGTCATAGACATTGTACTTTTAGCCAAAAATGAGGCGAAAGCAGATATTAAGTTCTCCTATTTTGTGGGCAATGCAGGCTGGGTGCCTAATTATGATCTACGATCGGATGATGTGAATTCGCCAATTGATTTTTCGTACAAAGCAAAAGTGTATCAAAGCACGGGTTTGGATTGGGACGATGTGAAGTTGACCATCAGCACGGGCAACCCGAGTGTGGCGGGTCAGTTGCCGGTGGTCAATCCGTGGTGGTTGTACATGTATGATCCCGCTGTATTGAATCAAAGAAACAGAAAATTGAAGTACAGAGCGGATCAGCCCGCACCGGTTATGATGGAGAGACAAATGTCTGTAGCGGATGATCGGGAAGGAAATCTTTTGGGTTCGTACAATGGCGGTGTCACTAGCGCCAGTTATACCACCATGAATACCAATGTGGTGAACACAGAGTTTGTCATTTCAGTCCCGTACGATATTCCTTCTGACAACCAAGGAGTAGAAGTGGTGATGCAACATGAATCTATTAAAGCAGAATATCGATACATGTGTGTTCCTAAGATAGACCCTAGCGCGTATTTGATGGCTTTTATGACCAATTGGTCGCAATATGGTTTACTGGCAGGGGAAAGTAATATTTATTTCAAAGGGACATTTGTTGGTCAAGGATTTATTGATCCAGCGCTCGCCAATGATACCTTGCAAGTGAATATGGGCAGAGATTTATCCGTGGTGGTGAATAGAACCATGGTAAAAGATTTCTGCAAGAGTGGAGCCTGGGCTGGAAAAAAATGGGTTACCAAGGCCTATGATATTTCAGTGAAGAATCAAAAAATGATTCCGATTAAGATTGAAGTGATTGACCAAATCCCACTTAGTAACAATGGTGATTTGGAGGTAATCGCGGAAGAGATCAGCGGTGGGGTGGCCAACAAGGAAACAGGTGAGTTGCGTTGGATGCTCGATATCGGGGCCAATCAGCAAGTGAAGAAGCAGTTGAAGTTCACTGTCAAGTATCCCAAGAAGATGGTGGTGGATTTGTAGATTGTAAAATGAGATCAACTATTCATGCTCTCTCACTTGTTTCGGAAAAAGCTTTGTGAAAGGTTCATTCCATTTTTGATTGCTTAATTGGTTCAGGTTGGGTTGTCCCGCATTGATCCAAGCGGTATACCAAAAGTGAGCAATGCAGGCAATGGCTTTTTTCATTCTTCTTTCTACTTGACCATTGAGCAGTTGATGGTATTGTTGTGAATACCATTGACTGTATGTATTCGTCTCTGTATTTCCCCGATATTCAAATGTTTTTTGTTGTGAGAGGGGAATGGTGGACTGTAATTTTTTTTCAAAGGAGAGCACACTGTCCACCGCCCAATGGCTTTCATAGACTGCTTTCCAAATGGTCTGGGCAGGGTGTTCAATGTACTGCGCTTTTTGAGGGTAAAATTGGTACTCGTCAAAATGAAGTTCAGGCAGTCGAGATTCCCATAGTCCGTGGATGCCTCTTTGCCCTGTTTTTTGTCCGTTGTAATTGCTGCAAGTGTGGAGCGGTACATGCGCGTCTCCAATGTAATGTCCGAGTTCAGCACTGGTTTGTAAAATTCGTTGTTTGTTCCTGGAGAGAAATGCTTCTGTCAATTGATGCAATTTCTTTTGTACTTGCCAAGGCACAATGCCGTGCGATAGCAATGAATCTTCATCAAATTGACAAATGGCATCTTGCCAGTACAATGGCATGGTATAGGGCTTATTCTCATCGTTATAGTAGTGATCCAAATCGATGTAGTGACAAGGCGCTTCGTTTTTTACAGCATATCTTCTTTTGTCCGGATCTACGCTGTGCTCAATGATGTAGTCCATGTTTTCTTTGTAAAAAAAGAACATTTCCTTGGGCAATCCATAAATGGCCAATTCATTGATTTTTTTATGTCCAAAAAATCCCCATGTGTGAGATGGAGGCTGATGGGTTGTTTTAAAAGACAATAAAATGATAAGGAGGAAAAGAAAGAGAAGGGGTTGTTTTTTATTCATTCAATTTTACAAGGGCTCCGTCCTTCAAAATCGGGATGCAAGGCACGGTGTTCAGCTTGAGGCAATAAATAACGTCTTTTTGAATTTTTAAATGGGCCAATCGTTTTCTGTGGGAAGAGGCGCGGAGAAATTTCCAGAGATTTTGTTCTGCGGATTCAAATAAAAATTTGGCCGCTACAGTGCTGTCTTCTTTGGCTATGAATTTTCCGGAGTTGATCAATATTTTGGCAATGGCTCCACCACAAATGGTATCTTCTAAATTCACTTTGTCTTTCCAACCAGAGGCCAATACCAAGGTGTTTTTATGCTGTTTTATCAGCCAATCACAAAGCACTTGCAAGTTGTTCAAGCAACCGATCACCACGGTATTGGCTGTGCTAGCGAGATGAATGGCTTTGGTGCCGTTTGTAGTGGTCATCACTACTGTTTTGCCTTGCATGTCTCTTTCAATATAAACATAAGGCGAATTTCCAAAATCAAAACCTTCTACCACAGCTCCATCTCTTTCTGCTCCTACGATGAAACCTTGCGCTTGATATTCCTTTGCCTCTTCAATGGTAGCAACGGGAATGATTTTTTCTACTCCAAAATGCATTGCAGTAGTCATGGCCGATGTAGCACGCAACACATCCACTACCACTACAATGTCAAAGGACTCCTTGTACAATTCAAATTGTGCAGGAGTATAGCAGACCTCAATGAGTTTTCTATCTTCTTCCGGTAGGTACATTAGGCCTTGTAGAAAGGTATTCCCACCACCACTGCTTTGAGCAATTTTCCTCTTACACTCACATACACCTCGTTCCCTAGTGCGCTCAACTCTGAGGGTACATAGCCCATGCCGATGGCCTTGCTCAAGGAAGGAGATTGTGTTCCGCTCGTTACTACTCCGATCACTTTTCCTGTGGCATCGGTGAGCTCATATCCGTGACGAGGAATTCCTTTGTCTATCATTTCAAATCCTACCAATTTGCGGGTTACGCCATTGGCTTTTTGGGCCTTCAAATTTTCGGAATTGTTGAAATTTTTAGTGAATTTGGTGATCCAGCCTAAACCAGCTTCTAGTGGTGAGGTAGTATCATCGATATCATTTCCATACAAACAAAATCCCATTTCCAAACGCAAGGTATCTCTGGCGCCCAAACCGATGGGTTGAATTCCAAATTCAGCACCGGCCTCCATCACCGCGTTCCACATGGCCTCGGCGCAAGCGTTAGGAAAATAAATCTCACATCCTCCTGCACCGGTATATCCCGTTGTGGAAACAATGATATTGTCCATTCCCGCAAATGTACCTCTCTGCACAGTATAGTACTCCATATCCACTACGTTCATGGAAGTCAATTTTTGCATGGCTTTCAAGGCCAGCGGGCCTTGCACAGCCAACAACGAATACTCATCAGAAACATTGGTCATTTCAGCGCCGATATTTTGATTGAATTGCTGAATCCAATTCCAATCCTTATCGATGTTAGAAGCATTGACCACCAGAAAGTACTCTTCTTCTCCAAAACGATAGACCAATAAATCATCTACAATGCCTCCCTCTAAATTGGGTAAGCACGAATATTGCACTTTGCCATCAAACAATTTGGAAGCATCATTGCTCGTTACTTGTTGTATCAATTCCAAAGCCTTGGGGCCACGCACCCAAAATTCTCCCATGTGGCTGACATCAAAAACGCCCACTGCATTTCTCACGCAATGGTGCTCTTCCATCAATCCTTTGTACTGCACGGGCATGTAGTATCCGGCAAAGGGGACCATCTTCGCTCCTGCTTTTTCATGTATCGCACTAAGTGCTGTTTTTTTCAATTGTTCGGTTGTTTCAGTCATGGCGCAAAGATATTGAAGGTTAGTGATGTAATTCGTGTTCTACATAATCTAGGATTTTATGCATCAAATGCACGCGGTCTTTTCCTCGTACATTGTGCGCGTGTCCTGGATAAGCAAAAAAGTCGATGGGTACATTGTTGGTTATGCATGTCTTTAAGAAGCGCATATTGTGCTGCATTACCACGACATCATCATCGGTCCCATGGATCATCAAAAGAGGGCCTGAAAGATTTTTGATATAGTTGTTTAGATTATTTTCCTTGTATCCCTCGGGATTTTCTTGTGGGGTGTCCATGTATCGCTCAGTGTACATCACTTCGTACAAACTCCAATCTAACACAGGACCTCCGGCAACACCGCATTTGAAGACACCGGGCTGACGCAGCATCATCGTGGTGGTCATGAATCCGCCAAAACTCCATCCGTGTATCGCCATGCGCGCATCATCTACAAAGGGCTGCTTTCTCAACCATTCTACCCCCGCCAATTGATCTTCCATTTCTGCAGATCCCAAATGGCGATGTATAGCTTGCTCAAATTTCTTTCCTCGATTAGCGCTTCCTCTTCCATCAAGGGTAAACACCAAGTATCCTTTCTCTGCAAAATAATTCATCCACAATGAGCCACCCGCCAAATAGCCGCCATTCACCAATTGTACATGCGGACCATTGTACACATATACAAGGACGGGATATTTTTTTGACGGATCAAACGCGGTGGGTTTGATCAACCGGTAATTCAAAAGAGTTCCATCATGTCCTTTGATGGTTCCCAGTTCAGTTTTTCCTACAAAATAATTTTGTAGCGGATTCTCCGCATTCAACAAGGTTTTTACCACTTTACCATCCATGCTTTTAACTTCTACTCGATTGGGTATTTCCACTTCATTGAACTGATCTAAAATGAACTTGCCACTCGCGCTTACTTGTACTTCATGTTGACCTTTTCCTAGATTGATTTCTTGCACCTTATGCAATTTAAAATCTCCTTTCACCACCAAATGTCCCATCGCATCTGCGGTAGAGCAGAAAATGAAAACTTGATTTTGATCCATCGTCAAAGTGTTGAGTTGCTCATAAGGGGTGGAGAATTCTCCTAGTAAATTGCCCTCTATATCATAATGCTTGTAATTGTGAAAGCCGGTGTTGTTTTGGTAGGATCGCCATAAAAACTGGGTGGGCTGTTGGGGCAAGAAAATGGGCGCTTGATCGGGCTCCAACCATTTATCATCTTTCTCCACAAAAAGTTCTTTGATTAATTTTCCATCCGTTGTACTATAACGCAACATCTTCATTACGTTGGTTCCTCTATTGAGCCATGCTACCAAAATGTCTTTGCTGTCAGGTGTCCAAGCAATATTGGTAATATAAAATTGATCGTTGTATTCTCCCTTTTCATCGGTGATAGCCAGTCTTAAATTGGACTTGGCTACTTTCTTTTCATCTTTTTTGGGGATGCGATAAACACTCAAACTCACCTTCTCACTCAAATTTCCGGACATGGGATATTTGATGTTTTTTACTTTGGCTGGCAGGGTGTTATAATCAGTTAAAGGGTAGTCCCATACATCGCTCTCATCTTTGGTATAATAGGCGAGTGTTGTTCCATCCGGCGACCAGAATAATCCTTTGGAAATTCCATATTCATTCCTGGAAATGCTTTGACCATTTACGATATTCGATGGGTCATGCGTAACTTGTATCTCGGAATCTGTTTTAATAAAAACATTATTGCCTTTGGTATAGGCCAATGATCCGTTCACGGGCGAATACTCGATATTCTCCGCACCCTCCGGGCTTTCGTTTTTCAAGATCAAATTTTTATTTTTAAAATCGACTTGATAATATTTTCGATCTATTTCAAACCACGCCGTGCTTTGTGTCATCCAATGAAATTGGGGCATGCCAGCGAGGGTAATTTTCCCCATCTGTTGGAGGCTTTCTTTGGTGGCCATGATGGTGCGTTTTTTATTCATCGGCTCTTCCATGTACAAGGTGTCGTTTTTCAGATACACATATTGATCGGAATTGGGAAGCCAATGCAGCGCTTCTAAGTGGGTAGGATAAAATTTTCCAAATTGTTGTCTCACCGCTTCTTCCAAGGTGAGAAAATTCTTTTGCGCAACGATAGTGCAGGAGAGGAGTTGGAGCAGGATGAAAAATCCCGTTTTCAAATTTCTGTTCATGGTGGGTAAAAATAGGACTGAAGCGAGGCTTTTGGACTAAAATTTTTGATATTCTCTGACGATTTTGCTGATTTGAATAGCTTCTTCCACATCATGAACTCTCAGGATATGGGCGCCGTTGAGCAAGGCGATGGTTTGCGCAGCCAGGGTTCCAGACAGGCAATTTTCAGCATCTTTTCCTGTAAGGGTTTGTATGGTTTTTTTTCTAGAAAGTCCCACTAGTAAGGGTTTTTCAAATGTCAGGAAGTGAGATAGGTTTTTCAGCAAGATCATATTGTGTTCCATGGTTTTTCCAAACCCAAATCCCAGATCAAGCCACACGGGTACTTCTTTGAGAAGCAAAAGTTTTTCCTGGAAAAAGGATGCCACCTCTCTCACCACATCTTGATAGAGGGGTTGAATCTGCATGGTTTGCGGTTCTCCTTGCATGTGCATGAGTATGTATGGAACTTTCCATTTGTTCACGACTTCCAAAAGGGAAGGATCGATTTGAAAGGCAGAGACATCATTGATCATCTGCACCCCCATTTCCATCGCCCGTTCGGCTACGCTTCCGTAAAAGGTGTCGATAGAAATGATTTGTTGTGGAAAGTTTTTTCGTGTCCAATCTAACACGTCTTTTACCCTGTTCCACTCCTCTTCGGGAGATATCCGCGTAGCTCCGGGTCGAGTGCTTTGTCCCCCGATGTCCAGTATATCACATCCTATATTCACCCAATCTTCCACACGGGTTTTCCAATGTGAGTCCGCAATTCGACTTCCAGAAAAAAAGGAATCGGGGGTGGCATTCACAATGCCCATGATACAGGGGGTGTTCATGGAGTAGGAAATTCCGTGGCTCAAAAATTCTATTCGTTTGTCTTCGGAGAGCATGCTTTTTTCTGTAATATCGCAATATTAATGGTGTAACATAGAAAAGTGGAGAAGACTTCTAAACAATTTGATGAAATCATTGCCAGATGCCGTGATTTATTTCAAAAGAAAACGGCAGATTATGGAACGGCGTGGCGTATTCTACGTCCCAAAAGCTTAACGGATCAAATCTTCATCAAAGCCCAGCGCATCCGAACTCTGGAAGAGTTGAAGGAAAGCAAAGTAGGGGAGGGAATCGAAGAGGAGTTTGTCGGCATCATCAACTATTGCGTGATGGCATTGGTCCAGCTAGCGCAGCACTCGGATACAGAACAGGAATGGCCAGTGGAAAAGGCCATGATGCACTATGATCAGCAAGTGTTGACCAACAAACAATTGATGTCCGATAAAAATCACGATTATGGTGAGGCCTGGCGCGATATGCGAGTGTCTTCATTCACTGATTTAATTTTAATGAAACTGTTGCGCATCAAACAGATTGAAGACAATCAAGGAAAAACTATTGTCAGTGAGGGCATAGATAGTGGTTATCGTGATATGTTCAACTACGCAGTATTCGCATTGATCCAATTATCAGAGCAAAAAGGTTAATGTTCATTCAACCACTGAGAAAAATAGGATATGGACTTTCCATTGTTCTTGGGGTGGCGGTGGTGGTGTTCTTTTTATTTCATCTTTCTGCAGCGGATCCGGTGCGCAGTATTTTGGGAGAAAATGTATCTGAAGATGTCATTGAGAATACGCGGAAAAAATGGCATTTAGATGAATCATTGTCGGTGCAGTTTCTCACTTTTCTTCATCAACTTTCCCCATTGTCTATTCATCCCAACGACCCTCAATCCAACTGGTATATCCCCCCAGCGGAGGTAACGGGTTGGAAATGGAATGTGGGTGCAGATCACTTTATGTTGCTCAAGCTTCCTTATTTATCTCGGTCATACATCTCGGGAGAATCGGTCAACACACTCTTGGCGGAAAGTCTCCCAGCGACAATGTTATTGGCGGTAATTTCTACGCTGCTGGCCTCATTGATAGGGATTGGTTTGGGCGTGTGGTCGGCCATTCGTGTCAATACATTGGGAGATCGATTGATTTTGACGCTTTCCAGTTTGGGCATGTCGGCCCCGAGCTTTTTTGTTGCCGTATTTTTTGCATGGCTCTTTGCGGTTCATTGGCGGGAGACCATCGCGATTTCACTTTTGCCATTGTTGTTAGCAGTGTTGGTGGGAGGCGGAGTATATGGTTTTCAAAGGCGCTGGAAGGGAAATTCCCGATTTTCCTCGCCTATTTGGCCATTTGGAATGGCGATGTTGGCTTGGATATTGTCGCCCGCTTGGGGAGTGATAGAACTCCCGGGCACACAGCTTCCGTTGACAGGAAGTTTGTATGAGTTGGATCCATGGGAGGGTAAGATTGTATCTTTTCAAAACATGATATTGCCCATGCTTACGCTAATGATTCGTCCGTTAGGAGTGGTGGTGCAATTGACACGGAATTCAATATTGGAAGTACTTTCTCAAGATTTTATCCGAACCGCTTATGCTAAGGGATTGTCACCGGCTCGAGTGATGTGGAAGCATGCATTGCCCAATGCCTTGAATCCTGTGTTGACTTCCATCTCTGGATGGTTTGCTTCCTTATTGGCGGGGGCGGTGTTTGTCGAATTTGTATTTGGTTGGAAGGGCCTTGGGCAGCTGATGTTTACGGCCATTGAGCGACAAGATCTTCCGGTCATCTCGGGTGGGGTGATGGTTATTGCGACGGCCTTCGTATTGATTGGTTTTTTGATGGATGGGGTGTACCGTTGGTTAGATCCGAGGGTGAGATGAAAAATAATGCTCATCTGATTTTACTTGGTCAGACAATTTGCGGTGATACCCCTGAAACCGCAGACCTTAAATGACTACTTTTTCTAACTCCAGAGTTGAAGTTTCACCCAACAAAAAACCCCTTCACTCTTTTAAAATGAAGGGGCTTGTGTTATAAATCGTTGTAGCGAGAGAGGGGCACGATCCCTCGACCTCATGATTATGAATCATGCGCTCTAACCAGCTGAGCTACCTCGCCATTTCAAAAAACGCGTGCAAATGTAATTATCTTTTGTTTGTGCCGCAACAATAATTTCACATTCACCCCGATTTTCAATGGTTTTCATCGAAAATCTGTCTATCGATCCTATGTTAGTACTTACCCATGTCTTTACCGAAACGCTTACGGTCGTTTTCATTCAAATAAACTTTGCGTAAACGAATGGACTTGGGAGTTACTTCTACATATTCATCGGGTCCAATATATTCCAATGCTTCTTCCAAGGTAAACTTGATGGGCGGGGCCATCACCGTTTTAGCATCGGATCCAGAAGCTCGCATATTAGTGAGCTGCTTGGTCTTGGTAACATTCACTACCAAGTCGTTATCTCTCGTGTGTTCTCCAATTACTTGTCCTTCATACACCTCTTCCATCGCTTCTACAAAGAACTTTCCGCGATCTTGCAAATTACTGATACTGTAAGCGATTGCATTACCCGTTTCCATGCAAATCAATGATCCATTCAATCTTCCGGGTATTTCATCACGCATTGGCTGATATTCTTTGAAGCGATGCGTCATGATGGCCTCACCTTGCGTGGCGGTTAAGAGATAACTTCTGAGTCCAATGATGCCTCTAGATGGAATTTCAAATTCAATAACGGTGCGATCCGCCTTGGGTTCCATGTTTTTCATTTCCCCCTTTCTTTTGGATACCGCTTCAATCGCTGTTCCTGCCATATCGGATGGTAGGTCGATGGTTAATTCCTCAATGGGCTCGCATTTCACATCGTTGATGGTTTTAAGAATTACCCTGGGTTGACCAATTTGCAGCTCATAACCTTCTCTTCTCATGGTTTCAATCAATACAGACAAATGCAAAACACCACGACCGAATACATTGAAACGATCGGCTTTATCCGTATCTTGAACACGAAGGGCGAGATTTTTTTCTAATTCTTTTTCTAGACGTTCTTTGATGTGTCGGCTGGTTACAAATTTGCCCTCCCTACCAAAGAATGGGGAATCATTGATGGTGAAAAGCATACTCATGGTAGGCTCATCCACAGAAATGGGTGGTAATGCTTCAGGAGTTTCAAAATCTGTGAATGTATCCCCGATTTCAAAGTTCTCCATCCCGTTGATAGCGCAGATGTCACCGGATACCACGGAGTCTACTTTTCTCTTCCCTAATCCTTCAAATACATACAATTCTTTAATACGCCCTTTGACAACGGAGCTATCTCTTTTCACCAAGGATACATTCATTCCTGCCTTCAGCTCTCCTCGGTGCAATTTCCCGATGGCCATACGACCGGTGTAGGTAGAGTAGTCCAATGAGGTCACCAACATTTGAGGTGTGCCTTCGCGCTGTATGGGAGCTGGAATGTGTTCTATCACTAAATCTAACAAGGGTTCTATGGTGTCCGTTGGCGTTTTCCAATCCAATCCCATCCAACCTCTTTTAGCGGAACCATAGGCGGTTGCAAAATCTAACTGGTCTTCCGTTGCACCCAGGTTAAACATCAAATCAAATACTTGTTCATGAACTTCTTCTGGACGGCAATTTTCTTTATCTACTTTGTTGATTACAACGATGGGCTTCAATCCCATTTGTATGGCCTTTTGTAATACAAATCGGGTCTGTGGCATCGGTCCTTCAAACGCATCTACTAGCAATAATACTCCTTCAGCCATATTGAGGACACGCTCAACTTCACCACCAAAGTCACTGTGGCCAGGGGTGTCAATGATATTGATTTTATATCCTTTGAAAGGGATAGATACGTTTTTCGCAAGGATGGTAATGCCCCTCTCTCGTTCTATGTCATTATTATCCAAAATCAGTTCGCCCGATTGCTCATGCTCTTTGAATAGTTTACCGGCCATTAACATTTTGTCCACTAAGGTGGTTTTGCCATGGTCAACGTGAGCGATGATGGCGATATTTCTGATTTTTTGCATACCGAATTGATTAATCGGCGGCAAAAGTAC
>Ga0209985_10004331_pt1 | contig 11507 bp, 18 predicted proteins | sample NOAtaG_FD_187305 | JGI IMG/M metagenome (GOLD analysis project Ga0209985, IMG submission 187305) | Freshwater lake microbial communities from Lake Erie, under a cyanobacterial bloom - NOAA_Erie_Diel6S_1000h metaG (SPAdes) (version 2) | ecosystem: Environmental > Aquatic > Freshwater > Lake ... | reverse complement strand
TGGTGCTCGCCTCGATCAAACTCTCGGATGGGCGGTACAAGACATCGATGAGGCTTTCTCCGGGCCTCTCCAGTCTGAGGCCCTCCTGACGTCGGGCCTCCGCTGGGATCGGTCCCGTCGCTGCGCCGCTCTCGGCGCCGATCACCATGGCCACGCTTTCTACCGCTGCCTCGCTGTTCTGCAGGCCAGAGGAGGATCCGTTCCTGCTGCTGGAGTCCTGCGGCAAAGCGATCGAATCGATCCTCAGGGGCCATGCGGGCAGGCCGCTGCGCCGCACCTGGATTGATCGGCCCTATGGAGAAGAGGAGATCTCCCGGCTGGAGGAAGAGGTGCTGCCGGCGATCCAGCAGTGCCTGGCGCGAGTCGATGAGATCGATAGTGCCCTGGAGGCAGAGGCCCAGCTGAGCTACCGCCAGCAGGTGGAGGCAGAAGCTGCCTTGCGCCGTGGCGGGCTGCAAAGCAGTGAGTGCCTGCCGGTCATCTGATGGATGCTGCGGGGGCCCTGGGCCCCCTTTCGGCCTGCGCCGTTCCGCCTGTCGCGCCTGCTCGGGCTGCGCGGCTCTGGCCAGAGGCTGTGACAGGCGCAGGAAGGGACCGCCACCAGGGACAGCCCTGCCACCAGCCAGGCCGGGACCTGTGGTCAGGCCACAGACGAACGATGGCTGGGGTGCTGCAGAGCGGGCAGGCATGGAGCCGCTGGGCGGCAGGCCGCATCAGGTCTGACGGGAGCAGCAGAGACAGCCCTCGATCCCATGGGGCTGAAGGAGCAACTCTGTCCTCGGGAGCGGTGGGTGCTCAGCACGGATCAGCAGCAGGGCTACTGCGTCTGGCTGGCAGGACGGCGCGAAACCCCTTCGCAGCATGCCCCTGCGGCTCGCGCTGGCCAGGGCTGACGCAAGGCTCGCGGTGCTCGCCCCTGGCCAGTGCTCACCTGTGGGGCGTGTGGTCGGTGTTCTCCGCTCCATCCCAGCCATGGCCATTCCCCAGGGCCCCGTCTGTGAAGTCCGCCTACTTGTGGTTCACCGCTATCCGCCAAGAGTCCAGAAGCTCGGCACCGCCCCTCGGCAGGTCGAGTTCTTTGGCCGCCGCGGCAAGCCCGTCAATGAAGATGCGGCTGATGCCTGCCGAGAAGGCATTCGCCTTTGCCCGCAAGCTGCAGGGCACTCCCGGCTGCACCGTCTCGGTCTGCTGAGCCCCTCGGGCTCGGGCCCGGCTGCCGGTTGGTGGCCGGGCTTTGAGCACTGGGCTGGCAATTGTGGGTTTCAGCCCATCGAGGCCATGGCCACCCGCACCCGCAAGACCGGCACCGGCAAGACCAACAGCAAGCCGCGGCGCAGATCACGAGGCAGCAGCACGGGCGCCCCCGCTGCCCCCCAGCTGCCTGGCATCAGTGCGGCCGAGCGTCGCAAGCTGGCCCAGGAGGAAGCCCGCTGGCGGGCTGAGAGCGATCTGCGCACGTTGCGGCAGGCCGAGGAGATCCGCCGTGATCCCGGCCGGCTCAAGCGGGCCGCCACCATAGCCGCAGAAGAGATGAAGGCGCTGCAGGCCGTCCGTGCCATCAAGCGCGGGCGGTGAGGCTCGATCACAGCCAATGGCGGTAGCTGCCGCGCTGACGGCGGGCCCTGGCTTTGGAGCGAGCACTGCCGAACTGGGGGCTGGAGCCGTCGCGGCGGCGAATCAGCTGGCTGTCCTGGGGGTTGGCGCGGCGAGCGGCCACGACCGACCCATAGCCCTTCTTGTGTCGGCGCTGGGCGCGGGAGCGGGCCTGGCTGGCGCTGGCGGCCGGCACCACCGTGGCGGTGGAGCGGTTGCACCAGAACACCAGAGTCCAGGCCTTCGCTCTACCGGCGGGTTGATCAGCGCCGCGGTGCAGCCGCCCGGGGCGTGGTGCCCTTGACGGCCTCCAGGTAGAGCTCGGCGGTGCTCAGGGTCTGCAGGTTCACGGCCCCCCCGTGCTCATGGCCCGTTTCAGGCACAGCAGCCGAATAGAGGCCGCTGCGCTGCTGGAACAGGAAGCTGTACACCGGGTGGCGGCGCAACTCCTCCATGGTGTCGCCATCGCTGAGGGCAACGCCATCGGCGGTGAGGGGCTGGCCCTTGCCGTCCACCGGCAGCAGCCGCTCGCGGCCGTCGACGTCTCCCAGCTGGAAGTGGCCGCCGCAGAGCCTCACGAAGCTGTCAAAAAAGGTGCCCCGCTCATCGCCGCCGATGCGGCCCTCGGCCTCGACGGCTGTGGTGCTGCGGGCGCCCCGTGCGGGCTGCGCTCGCCCTACCCCTTGCCAGGCTGGGAGCACCGCGAAGGGTCCGATGCTGCGCTTTGTGCTCAACGTGCTCTGGTTCGTGCTCGGGGGCGTGGTGATGGGCCTGGGCTGGTGGCTGGCCGGGCTGGTGGCCGCAGTCACGATCGTCGGCATCCCCTGGGCCCGGGCCTGCTTTGTGATCGGCAACTTCTCCTTCTGGCCGTTCGGGAACGAGGCGGTGAGCAGGCGGGAGCTCACCGGTCAGGGCGACATCGGCACCGGGCCCTTCGGGCTGGTGGGGAACGTGATCTGGTTCCTGCTGGCCGGCTGGTGGCTGGCGATCGGCCACCTCAGCTCGGCCCTGGCCTGCTTCATCTCGATCATCGGCATCCCCTTCGGCATCCAGCACATCAAGCTGGCCCTGATCGCCCTGGCCCCGATCGGCATGCAGGTGGTGCCGGTGCGCCGCTGAACGCCACCCCAAAGGCGTGCTGGCGAAGTGGCTTGGCGAGCGGACCACCAGCGTGAAAAGCCGGTACGCTCTTGCCCCCTTCCCTGGCAGAGCAGCGGCCATGGACAGCACAACCTCGCCCCGCGGCGCTCGGCTGCTGGTGTTCCACCCCCGCCAGCTGGATGACGCCCAGGACCTGATCCGGGCCGACGCCGGGGAGGCCCAGCGGCTGATTGACTTCGCCTGCGGCGGCATGGAGGCGATCAACGGCCAGACCCACCGCATCGATGCCGAGACGTTCCTGTTCACCCCGGCCCGGGGGCGGGTGTGGCGGATCAGCAACCTGTCCCGATGTGTATGCCCGGCCTAGCCTTTACACATTGGCCTGGGCCTGGCATGCGCACCAACATCGTCATCGACGACGCCCTGATGCAGCAGGCGATGCAGGCCAGTGGCGCCCGCAGCAAGCGGGAGGCGGTCGAGCTGGGCCTGCGCACCCTGGTGAAGCTGCAGCAGCAGGCAGGGATTCGCGCCTTCCGGGGGCGCCTTCGCTGGGAAGGGGATCTGGAGGCCCAGCGTCTCGATGAACAGACCGAGGTGGCTGAACAACAGCCGTGATCGTTGTTGACACCTCGGTGTGGATTGATTTCTTCAATGGGGTGAGCAGCCCTGAGGTGGAGCGGCTGGATGGGTTGCTCGGGGTGACGCCACTGGCGATCGGTGATCTGATCCTGGTGGAGGTGATGCAGGGCTTCCGCAACGAGCGCGACGTGGCCACCGCCCGCCAGCTGTTCCGTTCCCTGGCCCTGCTGCCGATGCTGCGCGGCAGCAATGCCTGGAAGGCCGCCGAGAACTACAGGCAGCTGCGTAGCCGTGGCATCACGGTGCGGAAGACGATCGACGGGATCATCGCCACCGCTTGCATTGAGGCGAACCTGCCGCTGCTGTTCAGCCACCGGGACTTTGTGCCCTACGTGGAGCACCTGGGCCTCGAGGCGGCATGAGCCGCAGTGATGGGGAGCTCCTGCGGCCGTCAGACCAGGGGCTCCCCGCCCTCCTCAGCAGCAGGCGCCGAACGCCGAACCGGCAGGACGATCCACTCCCCCGCCGGCAGCGGCGTGGAGGGCAGGTAGCCCGGCACCAGCAGCTGTATCCCTGCCGGGAGGGGCGTGGTTGAGCGGTAGACGGGCAGCAGCAGGGTGGTGCCTGAGGGCAACGGCTCAGTGCTGGGCCAGCTGCTCAGCTCCGGGTTGAACTGGCGCAGCAGGGAGAGGCTGAGGCTCTGCTCGGCCGCCACGCTGCTCAAGGTCTCGCCCTCGCCGGTGACGTAGGGCTGGCTCTGCTGGAGCACCGGGTTGAGGCTGCGCAGCTTGCTTTCCGTGGCTGCCTTTATGCGAGGCCGCGAAGATTCTATGATTTGCATCATCACGAACACTGCGCAATCGAATTGTACGGGGTTCATTCCCGCCCGATCGTTATAGGCAGCTGCCATCTCCAAAGGGGAAGCGCCATGCCTACTTGGTCAATGTAGAGCGCTATCTCAAATCGCTGCGTTGAGACTTGATTGCAAAACTTCCATCTCATGCGCATCAAGCCAGCGCTGGTATACGCTGCTGTGAACCGAGAGGCTGTGGCCCATCGACTTAGCAGCGAGTGACGGTAAAATCTGGGGAGTGTGAATGGCTCTGACTGCCCATGAGTGCCTCAGGTCATAGGGTACGAAGCCTGCATTGGCGCGCCGGAAGAGCCTGCCCATCGCCATACCTACTGCGCGATGGCCTCGGTCTTCCTGCATGCTGCTGGGCAGTCGCTTCTGGCTGAGATTCCAACGTTGGAGCCACTCACCTGGCATGGCAAGCGATTGCCGTGCTCCAGTCTTGCCCTCGCTGATCTTGAGCAGGCCGGAGGGCAGGACCTCGGCGTGTAGCAAGGCCTCATGGGGTCTGCAGCCATAGGTCGCGACAAGTCCGACGGGCCACTGCCACTGGTCAGGTAAGCGGTCGATGAACGCTTCTATGGCGCGATCAGTGGGTAAGTCACGGGGTGCAGCATTGCGAGCTGAGTACCCCTTCCCCGTTCCCGCAGCTCAGAGACCAGGTCATCGTCCCAGCCGAGCGCATGGGCGGTCAGGGCTGCAGCGCGGCCGGCCCTGAGTCGCGAGCGGCTGCTGGGCTTACAAGCATCCACCAGGGCAAGAAGGTGGGATGGTTGGAGGTCAGCAATCCCCACGAGTGCTGCAAGGGGCTGGCGGTAGTCAACATCCCAGGACTCTTCCGCGGAGCGACCCCGGGATCCTTTGCTCTGCCAAAGCCTGCGAGTTGCCGACAGGGCGGCAGCTCCAGAGACGCCAACCGAGCCGGACGCCTGAAGGGAAGAACGCCGTTGACGACCGCCCATGCGCTCCCAGGGTGTCCAGTCAAAAGGCTCTAGCCCAGTACGATCGCGCTCGAGGGCTCTGCCCAGTTTTTCGGCTAGCTCAACGGCTTCACTTGCCCGTGCTGGATCGTTCAAGCCAGTCGAAATCCTTCGCTGTATCCATTCACCAGGAGGCTCCCCTGGCTTGGTTGGCATTGATGCACGCAATCTCAGTTAGGCCCCAACCAGTTCCAACGTGACGGCCAATCCGCGCAGCTTGAGGGCCTGGTTTTGGCGGAGCAGCCAGGGGTCGTAGGCAGGCCCGGATCTGCCTAGTGACTTGCCTAATCCTGGCCTAAGGGGCACGATTCGCCTCATCGCTTCGCCTAGTTGGACCTCCCGGCGGGGCCTGCCGAGAGGCTTGGATAGGTCCTCAGAACCGTTTTGGAGACTGGGTTTTCATGAAACGGAGAGGGTGGGATTCGAACCCACGGACCCTTGCGGGTCGCCGGTTTTCAAGACCGGAGCCATCAACCACTCGACCACCTCTCCAGCCGAACTGGGCACACCGTTGGTGTGAGCCCACCTTAGCTTCGCCGCTCCGGATCGCTCACATAGAAGTGCTCGAAGAGCGCGTTGCACTTCTGCTGATACAGCTCGGGTGTGTAGGCCCGCGGCAGGCCGAGGTCGAGGGCGTCTTCGATCGCCAGTTTGAGCTGGGCGCGGGAGGCTGCCTTGGCGCGCCAGTTGAGCACCAGCAGGGCTTTCACCTGCTCCAGCAGCTCGCGGGCCACGGCCTTCACCTTGCTGCGCTCGGCATCGGTGAGTTCGGGTGCGGGTTTGAGCAGGATGTCGAAGACGGTGAGCTCTTCTTCGCTGAGGTGTTCGCGGATGTGTCGCTGCTGTTCGCTGCTGAGGCTGGCGGAGAGCTCCAGCAGGGCCTTGAACAGCTGCTCCACGTTGAGGCTGCCGGCGTTGTAGGCGGCGATGAGCTGCTCGAACTTCTCCAGGAAATCGGTGCGGGTGGGATTGAGCTGCACCAGCCGGTTCAGCCGGGCGGCGATCTGGGCCTTGAGGGTTTCCAGATCGATGTTCTGGCGCTTGGAGTTCTTGAACTTTTCGGCCAGGGCCTGGAAGTCGATCTGGGAGAGATCGATCGGCGGCAGGTTGCTCTCCTGGATGGCCACGCCGGTGATCGAGGCATCGAGCAGCTGGCTGATCCCGGCCATCACCGCACTGAGCTCGGCGGGCCCCTCGGGATGGAGCTGCTGGCGAATCTCCGCCGCCAGCAGGGCCAGCAGGGCCTCGATCCCTGTGAACTCAGCGGCCGCCCGGTCGGGCTTGAGCGCTGTATAAAGCGTGTGCACCAGGCGCTGGGCGGCGAGGAAGTCGTTGCGCACGGCATCGGGTGAGATCAGGGCATTCACGGCGTCGCCGATCGCCGCAATCCGCTCCATGCCGCCGGCTGCCAGAGCCTCGATCCGCTCCAGATCCACCTGGTGGCCGAGGCAGAAGGCGCGGGCATCGGCAATCGCCTGGCGCAGCTGGGCGATCAGCACGGCGTTGCCCTGCACGGGCGAGTGGCCGGAGCGGCCCACGCCGTAGAGAGAGAGGGCCCGCTCCAGGGAGGCGAACACGTTGGCGTAGTCCAAGATCTGGCCGCTGTGCTTGCCGGGGAACACGCGGTTGGCCCGGGCGATGGTCTGCATCAGGGTGTGGTTGCGCATCGGCTTGTCGAGGTAGAGCGTGGAGCAGCTCGGCGCGTCGAAGCCGGTGAGCCACATGGCGCACACGAACACCAGCCGCAGCGGGTCGTCTGGCTTCTTGAAGCGCTCCTCGAGGCTGGGGTTCGACTCCACCATCCGCCGGCGATGGGGGGTGATGTCGAGCCCGAGGGCGGCCATTTCGGCCTGCTCGTTCTGGGCGGCGGACACCACCACGGCCATGTCGGTGGATGTGAGCAGTTCCAACCGCTGGCGCAACGCGGGGCTGGTGTCTCCGGCAGCGATCAGCTTCCGCACCCGCTCGGTTTCCAGCTCCCAGAAATGGCGCACCTTGGTGAATGTGCGCAGGGCGGTGGCCTTGTCGATCGACACCACGATCGCCTTGCCGAGGAAGCCCCGGCCGAGGAAATGGCGCACGATGTCGGCCGCCACGGTGTCGAGCCGGTCGTCGCGGGTGAGGATGTCGTACTGGCTGCCGAGGCGTTTCTGCAGCCGCGCCTCCTGCTCGGGGTCGAGATCGGCGGCATCGATCAGGTCGTAGAGGTCGGCGTTGAGGTTGGGATTGACGAGCTGCAGTTCCGGCGTGCGGTTGTCGTAGTAGAGGGGAACGGTGGCGCCGTCTTCCACCGCCTGCTGGAAGTCGTAGATCGACACGTAGTCGCCGAACACCTCGCGGGTGCGCTCTTCGCCGGCGATCAGGGGCGTGCCGGTGAAGGCGATGAACAGCGCTCTGGGCAAGGCGCCGCGCATGTTGAGAGCGAGGGTGTCGTACTGGCTGCGGTGGGCCTCGTCGGTGATCACGATCACGTCGGCGCGATCGCAGAGGGGTTCAGGGCTGCGGAACTTCTGGATCAGGGTGAACACGTAGCGGTGGTTGCCGCGCAGCAGGTCGGCCAAGTGGGCGCCACTGCTGGCGTGGCACTGGTCGGCTTCGGCACCGGCCAGGGCACCGGCGGTTTTGAAGGTGGTGGCGATCTGGTCGTCGAGTTCGGTGCGGTCGGTGACGACCACGAAGGTCCAGTTGCCGGGGATGCGCCGCAGGATCTTCTGGGCGTAGAACACCATCGAGAAACTCTTGCCGCTGCCCTGGGTTTGCCAGAACACACCGGCGCTGCCATGGCCGCGGGCGCGGGCCTCGAGGGAGGAGGCGATGGCGTTGTTGACGCCGAGGAACTGGTGGTTCTGGGCGAGGATCTTGATCAGCCCGCTGGTGCCTTCGCTGAAGAGGGTGAAGTTCTCGATCAGATCGAGGAAGCGGGTTCTGTCGCAGGTGCCGCGCAGGGCCACCTCCAGCGACACGCGGCGGGGTTCGTCTTCCCGCTCGATCCGCTTCCAGGCGAAGAAGCGATCCCAATCGGCGGTGATCGAGCCCACGCGGCTGTCGGTGCCGTTGGAGGCGATCAGCAGGCCGTTGTACCAGTAGAGCTGGGGGATGTCGGTTTTGTGGGTGGCGATGTTGTCGTCGAAGGCGCGGCGGGCGGCCACGCCGGGCTTCTTGAGCTCGATGTTGAGCAGCGGCAGACCGTTCACGAAGCCCACCAGATCGGGGCGGCGGGTGTAGAGGGAGCCGCTGATCCACAGCTGGCTCACGAGCAGGAAGTCGTTAGCCTCCGGCTGGTTCCAGTCGATCACGCGCAGGCGCTCGCTGGTGGTGCCGCCGTGGACGGGATCGGGAATGGAAACGGGAACGCCCTGGGTGATCAGGGTGTGGATTTCGCGGTTAGCGGCGGCCAGGCTCATGGCCGAGCGGTCGCGGCTGAGTTCGTCGATGGCGGCCTGCACTGCCTCGGCGGGCACGTCGGGGTTGAGCGCTACGAGCGCGGCGCGCAGCCGCGGCACCAGCACCACCTCGCCCTTGGTGTCGCGGCCGAGGGTGCCGCCGGGGCCGAAGGTTTCCTCCAGCGCACACAGCGTCTGCCAGCCGAGCTGCGCCATCAGCCCTATGGCGGGCTGCTCCACGAGCTGGTCTTCGCTGTAGGGGTTGGGGGTCATGGGGGCTCGTCTGCCGCTTCTTCGGCAAGCGCCTGTTCGATTGCTTCGATGCTGGCCAGGCTTGTTTGCAGTTCGGCGGGCAGCGCGTACTCGGCCAGGCGCGGGATCTCGGCGGTCCCCCAACCTTCCTGTTGCGGCAAGGCAAGCGGATCAGCCATGGCGGGCCTCCCCGATCGGGGTTGCTCCAGCAACCCCAAAAGTCCAACAGGCTGTTGGACGACTGAACGAATGGTGCAAGCACCCCTTGCACAAATGCAATCGTTGACCCCACAGCCCGATGGCGGGCTGCTCCACGAGCTGGTCTTCGCTGTAGGAGTGGGGGTCATGGCACCGGAACAGCTCCGGCCACCGCGGACATCGCCTGAATCATCCAATGATGCCAAACTTGGCGCAAGCTCTGGACGGCAATGAACCCGCGCTGGCGCCGATATCCGGTCGCCAAGCTGACGTGGATCAGGACCAAGGGCTGGTGGGAGGAACCTCTGAGCCGTGAGGCCGACATTCAGACCGCCGTTGACGGTGATCGCTGGGCCACCTGATAGAGAAACTCAGGCGCCAGATCAGCACCATTGGGCCAGACGACCGTTTCGAGTTCGGGATCAACTCTCACCTGGTTGAAGACTTCAGGATTGGCCAGGGGCTCGAACATGGGTCCCCACAACTCCTGGGCCAGGTCGACGGTGCCGGCGGTGCCATCCAGGAAGCGCACCCAGAGGCAACGATTCGGAAGTGGCTTGACCTCAACAACTCTCGGAATCATGGCGACTACTCCAGTGGGTCAATCCTAATCAGGGGTTGACGATTCTGAGCAAGGGCCCAGTCTCCCAGCAACTCCTCCTTATGGAGCAGGTGCCACTCTTCCATGTTTGGCATGTAAGTGTAAGTGACGTGACCCCCTTTATCGGTCCAGGCCTTATGAGAGTGGTTGGCTGTGGTCATGCTGCAGCTCCTTGTTGAGCTGCCTCCAGGGGCGTGAGCCCCTGGAGGGCCGAGTGCGGCCTGAGCGAGTTGTACTCCCAGCGCCAGCGATCGGCCAGGATCTGCGCCTCTGGGGCTGTGGTGAACAGCTCGGTGTTGAGGAACTCATCCCGGAACCGGCCATTGAACGACTCTGCGAATCCGTTCTCCCATGGGGATCCCGGTGCGATGTAGGCCGTGCTGGTGGTGGTGCTGGCCTCACACCAATCCCGTAGAGCCTGCGCAATGAACTCCGGCCCGTTATCGGACCGGATGAACTCTGGCGCCGGGTAGAGGCTGGTGAGCTCCTCCAGCACCGCCACCACATCCTTGGCCTTGCAGCGTCTGCCCACCCGGATCGCCAGGCAGAGGCGGCTGTGCTCGTCGATCACGTTCAGGAACTTGAGTCTGCGGCCATCGGCGGTGGCGTCGAACTGGAAGTCCATGGCCCACACCTGGTGGGGATGCTCGGCCCGGTGGCGGCGCACCGAGCCGTCGGCGGGTCGTGCCCGCTTGCGTTTCCTGGGAGTGGGCCGTTGCAGGCCTTCCTCCCGCCAGAGCCGTTGCACCCGCTTGTGGTTCACCGTCCAGCACTCGCGCCGCAGGAGGCGGTAGGCCATGCGGCGGCCCCAGCGGATGTGATCCGCTGCGATCTCCCGGAGACGCTGCCGGAGCTTGGCCTCCTCAATCGAGACAACCTTGCCGGGATGACGCTGGGTGCTGCGGTGCTGGCCACCACCCGGCAGACGAGGCGTTCAGAAGCCCGGTAACGCTCCTGCAGGACCGTGACAGCCCTGCGGCGACGTTCCGGGCTCAGAAGTTTCCCTCGGCGAGGTCCTTGAGCATGGCCTTCTCCAGCTCCGCTTCCGCCAGCAGCTTCTTGAGACGGGCGTTCTCCTTCTCCAGCTGGGTCAGCCGCCTGGCCTCCTCGGCCTGCATGCCCCCGTACTGCTGGCGCCAGCGGTGGTACGTAGGCTGCGTCACCTCGATGACGCGGCAGACGTCGGCGACGGTCTTGCCCTGGGCGATCAGCTGCTCGGCGGTCTTGAGCTTGCGGATGATCTGTTCGGATGTGTGCCTGGTGCGTTTCATGGTCGAGTCCCCGGCCCAGTCTGGCCGGCTGAAGACTCTCATTCACTCTGGACCGGTTTCCGGGGTCCACGTCATAAGAACGAAGGATCGCTGTAGACCATGGCAATGATGATGCAACAGACTCGGGAAATCTCGGCCACGTCTCAGTTAAGGCAGCTGCCCTGGCCTTCAGCAGAGAGGTCAGGCAGCGCCTCCACATCGATCTGGCCAGACAGCAGGCGCGGCAGCAGCAGGTCGCGGGTGCTGCGGAGGTTTTGGATTTGGCGTTGGAGCAACTGGCTTTGTCGAATGATCGGTTCGACGCGCTGATTGAAGTCCTCATGCAAGCTCTGCGGGCCGCTGAAGAACGGAATCCGGTTCATGTTCTCCTGTGTGATTTTGGGTTGTGCCGCCCCGGTGATGTAAGGCGAGATATCAACCTCCGAAAGGCCGAGGTACAAAAAGTGTGTTGAGAAATGCGCACGACCCCGCAGAACGTGCGTGTGGTTATTAGGCCAGAACTTCTCGTTGACTAACTGGAGAACCGGGGTGCGTTCAGGCGTGATGACTGAGCCGTCCTCAGCCATTAGGGAGCCTCTGGACAAGGAGCGTTCAAGGAGGGCACATAGAGCTGATATGTGCTTGGTGAACATTTTGAACGCTGATTGGGCGTAGGTCAGCTCGATTTCGCCAATCTGGAGGCTGCATATCGCTCAT
>Ga0209985_10004324_pt1 | contig 11521 bp, 5 predicted proteins | sample NOAtaG_FD_187305 | JGI IMG/M metagenome (GOLD analysis project Ga0209985, IMG submission 187305) | Freshwater lake microbial communities from Lake Erie, under a cyanobacterial bloom - NOAA_Erie_Diel6S_1000h metaG (SPAdes) (version 2) | ecosystem: Environmental > Aquatic > Freshwater > Lake ... | reverse complement strand
CCGCTCTTTTTAACTTGATTAAGTTGACCCCAATTTACCCCATCATTAGAGGTGTAAAAATTAGCACCAGAACAGCTATTTGAGGATAAACCTGTAGGACAAGCATAGTCAAAAGTAAGAGAGTTACCCCCTACTTGGGAATAGACTGCACTTCCTTGGGTGCCATATAGTCCGGGAGCATCTTGTAACCAGAACTTGACCTGTTCTCCGGGGTTAATCTGTTGAGGAGGACTGACAACATAATAACCGTGTTCATTAGTTGCAGGTTTAGTTAAGGTTAAGGTTGACTTTCCTTGAGTGTTATCAATACTAACATAACAGGAATAATCCATTGACATCGAGGAAATTACTGAGTCCGGCGGGGCAGCAAAAGGAACAATTTGATAAGAATTATTCTGCTTTATTACTTGACAAACATTACTTTGGCAGGTATCTGTATCAATCACAGCAAAAGTAAAGGTTTGTGGGGGAACATCGGGACTGGAAGGACACTCAAACCCATCATTAACATATTGAACAAAGCCATTAGTTATACCTAATTTCGGAGCGTGGGTATGTCCTAAAACGATTAAATTTGAGTTAGATTCTAAAGCGGATTGTTGAGCAAACCAAGCAATATAAGTTCCACTTAAATCAGCGATCGCCGATTTGCCCGTAATCATTTCACCATTAGTACATCCTCCCCAATCAGCAATCCACTGATCTTGTAAACCACTATATATCTGTTTAGCATCTGCCATAGTTTTTGTTTGGCCATTCGCTAAAATAATCGGCTCATTTTCCGGTATTCCAGTTACTTTAATTATGTAATCAAGCACGGCACTGACTAAGTTACCTGAAGTAATGAGAGAACCAACCGAGGAAACCAAACCACTTAAATCGATTCCGTTAGGATTACCTTGTCCCGATAAATCAGCAACAGTTTGTCCCGGAGTAAGGGTGTTGTTTAACATATAACCTATAGCTCGGGTAACAAAATGACCAACAGGTAAAGGACTCAGGGAAGATTGAAGATCGGGAGCATTAAACATGGTAAAAATGTTACCATGAGTAAAAGCCATTTTTTGTCCATTGCTAGAGGTGACATAATAAATCGTATCTGAACAATATTTGATCTTGTAATTAGCTGAGTTTTGAATGTTATTTAAGTCATTTTGAGTGACATTCATGTCATGGTTTCCATTGACATAAGTTACATTCCCTTGGAGAGCAGTTAAAGCTTGACTTAACTTTCCCGTTGCTCCAAAAATATTAGGATTGGCGTTAATTATATCAACGGTAGCCGGAGGAGTAAAATTAGGCGGATAAGTCCAAAAGTCGAACAGATCACCAAGTAAAATTAGCTCCTGAATAGAGTCAGCGTTATCAATCACATAATCTAGAATCGCTGACTAATACGGTTCATGAAAACTTTTTTGATACCAATTAGTAGGGACATTCGTGCCAATATGTACGTCACTTAAGACAACAATTTTATTCTTTGCCATGATAGATTTTCTCTCCTTGTCAAAAAGTAAAGTGGTTGATATTCCTAGAGCAAAATTTATATAGGGTCTGCTGAATAAATCTAAAAACCTTGTTGGATAAGACTTTTGGACTTTTTTCCCCTCAAAAAGTGCCAGCCATTGCGGGGATCGGGGGAAAATTCAGGTACTTTTTCCCTGAAAATTAGGTAGTTGACCACCTCAAAACTGGTAAAACCTCACACCCCACACCCCACACCCTGCCCCCAGGAAAAGCTTTTTCAGCAAACCCTATATAGTATAGGGCATAACATCAATGTATAGATACCTGCCCGTCAAGTCAATTATCCAAAGATTAAACTTAGGTTAAAATTAACCATTGAGGCACACCGCCTTCCTTATCAATGTAGGTAATATCTTGGTCAATGCCAATGCCATTAACTGGTTCACCAACGTAAGACTGTACCATTTGATAACTACGAACCGCCACCGGGGGAACGGTACTTTCTGATTGCCAATAATGTTGAAAAGGCAAATCATAGAGTTGCTGACTATTCAAAATCGAATTAGCCCCCACATATAACCCGGGTAAATAACCCGCGCCTGCGACAGCATTATACCAACTTGTGCAGTATTGAATTACCGCTTCGGCTGAAACTTCAGAACTAATTCCTTCCAGATCTAACCAAACATTTACTTTCCTGGGAAAACCCACTGAAATTGCATTATTTGCCGCATTATCGCCGTAGGTTGTTCCCAATTGGGCGGAAGGAACCCAACCAGGGGAAGAAACGTGCTGCACAGGCATTAACGCCAGTCCTCCTTGTAAAATGCTAAGAGCTTCTTCGTAGGTTAAATCCCCCGGTGCTTCTCCTGCACCCAAGGAAAGATAACGGAGACAAAATTTGTAACCCTGACTGGCAAATTTTTGGGCGGTAGCTTTGGTAATTACAGAATCAGCATCAAACCCCAAAGATTGATTGGGCGCACTTTGAATAATTCCGGGTAATTGAGTCATAGTTGATGTCTCCTTGAGCAAAATTCAACTAAATTGATGACTTATTTATGAATGACGATCGAGCAAGAAATTAGTACTGGTTAGTTTCGTAGGTTGGGTTGAGGAACGAAACCCAAACACTCCACTGATTATGCCTGACAATAGACATTCATCATGTGGTGTCAGAATCTCATGGTGTAAAATCCAAGGCGGCACCGGTAACAACAGTGAGCGAGGAAGAGGAATCCGATGCAATAGGAGACCCTACATTGGGGACTAACATCTTTGATTGTGGATTATCAGTTGCCAAGGTACTCAGGAAAACACCACCTGAACCAGTTGCACACATATAATTCAGATTGGCATCAGCAATGATCGCCCAAGGGGACCCTGAGATAGTTGCATCCTGTTGGGCGGCATTGCCCACCGTATTATTACTGACATCAACAACCCAGATACTGCCCATAGAGGAATTAGAGGGGTTGGACGGAGCCGTGGCAATAAAGATTGCTCCATCTGGATAATTTCCCGGAGCTACATTATTGGTGTTTGGTGAATAGGCTAAAGATAAAATGACCTGTCCACTGGGTACTGTCCAAATAGGAGCTAACGAAGCATTGAAACCACTATAGGGCTGATAGTGTAAATTACCCGAAAGTGTGGCAAAATAAAGACCATTTGCTCCTTGACAAACAGCAGATGAATACACCATCGGCTTGCAATATTGCTCTAAATACCCGTAAAGGGTAGGAGTTGAAGATGGGTTCTTAGCATTGAAGATAACCCCCGTGGCCTCTGATATGCCGCCGAGTAGCACACAATCGTAATTAGTTAGCGTGTTCGCAGGGAAAAAGGTCAGAGATACTGGAGCTTCCGCCGTATAAGATTTGTTTGAACCCACATAAGACAAGCTCGGTACGCCGTTAGCCCAACCGACTGAATACCAGTAGAGGTTGCCATTAGACGCTGCTACATAGAGATAGCTTGTGACGGCATAATAAAAAAGTCCGGCAATTGCTGCATCGGGTTCACTTTGTTCAGAGATCTGAGTCGTAACATTACTGCTTGTAAATTGCCCAGTAGTAGCGGGAGTAATGCTGTTGAGCCAAATATTGCCAGCGTAAGATCCGGAAACGAAATAGTAGGGTGGGGTAAACCCAGGGTTGCCCTGATCAAACAGAAACTCAAGAGCCGTGGTACCGCTACCATTATTATCAAGATTACTCACCACTTGTAAAACATAATCTGGCGGGGTTGGATTCGGTGAAAATTGACCAACTGAGATGCCACTTTGGTAAGCAGAGACGAAAAAATTATAGTTATCCAATTCATTTGTTACACCCTCAACAGAACGAAAAGTCATTGCCGCGATACATTGAGTGTATGGAAAAAGAATCTCGTCGACAGATACAGATACGGACGACCAAGTAGCAGGCGAAAAACTCAGACACACCGGTTGCAATTGATTCAGATAATCGCCGCTGCTGCCTTGAAAGCCGATGAGAGTGCAGTTCCCAGGAACACTCCAAGTGGCAACGGAAGCTGAATCACAACTGGCAGGTGCAAGCAAGGAGGTTTGGCCATAGTTGGTGCTGAATTGAACTGCGTTCACATAATCACCATAGATGACAGTGATTTCGGTAATAAATTCTCCTTTGCTCAAGTTGAGTGCTGGCCAGGCATTCACCGTGCCTTGTCCGTGGGCAAACTGTTGGGTCCCGTTGAGGGATTGGTAAGTTGTGCCAATTTGGTTGACATAATCACCACCCCAAATCGAAACAGAAATCAACAGCGGTAGTTGGCCCAACCGGAGTGGTGTCGGGTTACTGCTGTTGTTGCTGCTCGTTGCTGTGGTTACAGTACCGCCATTGATGGTTTCGCAGCCGATCGCGATTGAACTGTTAATATCCCAGAAATCGGCGCTTGCATCATTACCCCAGATTGGTCCGGTAACGATTGACCAGTTAGCCGTAGGTACACCATTAGTAATACTTTGAGGTTGTGTTGGGTAGGAGGAGGCAGTAAACGGATTTTGAAACAAACTAATCTGTTGCGATCGCAACGCCTGATAATCACTTTTCAACTGCCCACAGTTTGCGGCAAAAGTGGCATCGCCAGTGTAGTTATAACGTTGATACAAATCGTCAACAATCTGCATCTGGTTATTGATGGTGGCCAGAGTACCCAGATAGCTGTTAATGGCATCAGCGACTGGGCGATTACTGGCGAGAAATTGCCAGTTACTGGTTTCACTAACCAGATTCTCATAACCAGCGGTGGTATAACTGAGGGCGATGCCTGAACCAGTAACGTTATTGGCACTCAAGCCATTGGCAAATGCCAGGAGACTTTGGATTACATTGGTTACAGTGACGCTGTTAGCAGGATCGCTGGTCGAGGTGCTGCTGGTGGCGTAGGGAAGGGATAACTTACTGATTTCAGGATTCAAGGCCTTCATTAACGGTGCTGCGCCTTGGCTGGAACTGCTGGAACTGCTGGAACTGCCGGTGCTGTTAAATGGATTGGGCAGGGGCGTATCACTGCCGCGTATCACCTGGTAAGCGTAGAAATCAAGGGTTAGTGAAGACACCGCCTGAGTAATATTTTTGGCAAGATTAGCGCTTAAAGTGATGGGCGGATCACTTGGCACCACTCCCTGAGCGCTTAAACTGTTGAGGACTGATTGCTGTTCCGAAACAGTGCTGCACTCAAAAACAAACAGGGCAATATATTCCATACCCAACACTGCCGAAGAGACATAGCTATCGCCATAGGCACTATAAAACTGCGTCGGTGAACTGCTAAACAAGCTTTGTGCGCTGCTGCTTAATTGCGGTGTGCCATTAATGATCGGGCTGGTTTTTTCATGGGAGGCATAGATCACCACCGTTACGGATAGATTGCTCACCTTCGCCGTGCGCGTAACTTTACGATGGAAGGAATCATCGTCAGCACCGCCGCCGATCGCATATTTCAGCGTCTTTGACAAACTTTCACCAGAGGAACAGACTTGATACCACTGCTTGCCAGTAGCGTTTTGATCGCCGATAGTCAGGGATGATAAATCCAAGGCACCATTGGGCATAGCGCTGTTGCTAAAGCTGTTAAAGCCAATTCCCACGGTTGTGATGGGAAGACAAGGCAAGGGGGAGGAGAGGTCATCCAGTAGGGGGGCTGCCCATTTGGCTGGACTGAGACTCAGGACAATCAATTGCAACTGATTGAGATAATCGCCGGAGGAACCTTGAAAACCTAGCAAAATTTGATTATCTGCCGCAGTCCAGCTAATTGTGTTACCAGTGCTGGAGGGTGATAGCGGGAACGTATAGTCTTGGGAGCTTGTGGTTTGGAATGTGAGTTGATTGATATAATCGCCGCAAGTCCCACTAACGCTGCTGATAAATTCATCAACGGCTAGATTCAGATTAAAACAAGGTCCGCCACCACTTCCGCCATGGCTAAAGGTTTGGGCCCCAGCCTGATAACTGTAAATGGTTGATAGCTGATCAACATAATCGCCGCCATGTAACTGAACAGCAGCGATCTTGGGCAAGTCTTTTAAACAAAGTGGTGTCGGCGTACTGTTCGCTGGATAATTGCCATTAAAGGCTGTATTACTGTTGAAAAATGGCTGTCCGGCGCAAATATCCTGAAAGGACACCGAATTATTGTTGCCCCACAGCGGCGATAATCGATTGCTGCTGCTGTTACAGGGGGTGATGGTTATGCTGTAATTAAGGCTGGGAGTCCCTTTGGCAATAATGTCAAGGGGATCGCAGGAACCGTCAGTAGGGGAGGTAGCGGCCTGTTGCGGATTGGCGGCAACATCCGTCAGCCAGGCGGTCAATTCTTGGATCGCGTTATAGACCATTTGTTGCTGTCCCCTGATGGGAAAGCCAATATTAGGGTCTGCGTAGTAATTGTAAGTCGTATAAATCTGGAGGATGTTCTCAATCTCAGACCAAATGCCATAAAGCTGCGTCAGAGTAGGCGCGACTTGTAGTTGATAAGTCTGGCGGTTGGTAACTATCGGTTGGAAGCTGCTCAAAGCCGAGGCGGGTAACAGCCCTTCATAGCCCATCGTGGTAAATGACAGCAGCCAAGGCGTATCTACATGGCTGGCAGAAAACTGGCTGGCCGTCTGCACCAAAGCCTCCGCATCGGTTTCGGCATTGCCAGTCATACTTGGTAAAGAGAAACTACTGCTACCGATAACCTGTTGGTAACAGATCAGATTAACACCTTTGGAACTTTGGGCATTGCTCACATCGGAACTTAAACTGGCATCGAGAGAGGCCGATTTAATCGACGCACTGGCACTCAGGGTTTTTTGCACCGTTTCCTGTACGGCGCTACTATCGCATTGAAACACAAATACCGCCACATACAATCCGCCGTTAACCGTAGCGCAGACAAATGAATCGCCATATTCAGTGAACAATTGCTCTGTGGTTAAATTAGCCAACGTGGGAGATAGGTTGCATTGCGTATAAACCGGACTCGATGTCACCACACGGGTAATCAGCACCAGCGTCACATCGGTATCGGTTACTTGGATGGTTTTGGTTTTGGTTTTGGTGTGACTCAATTTAAAGCCTGGTATGCCAATGGAAAATCCCCTGGTTTTGCTCAAAGTTTCCGATAATGACTGGCGACTGGCGCAAATTTTCATAATGACTTCGCTTTGCGCCCCCTGGTCAACGCTGGTACAGGCGCTGCTGTTTAGTGCGGAATTCGGCAAAGCACTGCCAAGAAAAGAATTATAGCCCACGCCCAAGGTGCTGACTGGCAGCGTATTGACAAACGGTTGCGTCTCAATCGATGGCGCTAACCATTTTGCTGGCTGTACGATAATGCAAATTGGCTGCAAGCCGAGGAGATTACTGCTGTTGCAATAACCCTGAAAGCCAATCAGCGTCGCTGCTGCTGGCAAACTCCAGCTAAAACTGCTACCACTGGTGCTTGTCGGTTGGGTGATGCTGTGACTAGCACTGTCGGTAAAACTCAACTGAGTAATCACGCCGTTGGAGATTTGACCGCTCATCTTGTCGATATACACCTGATTCTTCAAGCTATCGACACCATCATCCTGATTAGTAGCAGTTAAAAACAGGGTTGCGCCACTACATGAAGACACATTAGCAGCACCATGAGCAAATGGATGAGTATAGTTTAGTGTGTTGTAAGAGGCATAAAACTGGGCGACATTGTTATTGCCCCAAACGGTAATCATATAAAGCACCGGAATATTCGATATCGCCGTCGCTATGCCCGTAGTTTGGCTGGTGGCTTGCGAATAAGTACCCGAAGCGGTTGGGCTGTTATGACCATAAATTGAGCCATTAATCCCTGCATTTAGCGCTGTTGTGCTGGTACTGGTGCTGCTCGAGGTACTCACCTCAGAGCCGACATCAATATCCTGAAACGGCTCGTTACTGGTATCCCCAAACAGCGGTTGCGTCGGTACTAAATAATTAAATACCGGTATGCCGTTCATTAAACTCAGTGGCGGATTAATTGAACTAGCAATGCTCGGCGTTTGTGTTGGGTTCGCCGCAATACTGCTAATCCAGCTATTGACGTTACTTATATCGCTATTTAACTGCTTTTGGTTGGTGCTAAACGTGGTATCGCCGCTATATTTATAAGCCTGATACGCAGTAGCAATCCACTGATATTTGCTGGCAAGATACCCTAAACTTGTCAGGGTCGGAGCAATACAATCAAGATAAATCTGTCGGTTAGCCGCAATATTCATAAACGAGGCGCTTAAACTGCTGCCAAACAGGGTTTCATAGCCAGTTACCGCAAAATCAAACACCACTGGCGTATTGGCGTTCAAGTTTTGTGCAGTTGAAACTATATTAGAGACAAATTGACTCACATCTGAACTATTGGCAAAGGTCGGCAAACTAGCGCTGCTACCAACTAAAGATTGATAAATCTGACAACGCACGGTGGTATTGTTCAGCGTTTCTGTTAAGCCAGCAGTCAAATTAGCGCCCAGCGTTGGCGAAATATGATCACAAACATTCACTGTCACCTGTGCTGTCAATGCCGCCTGTAAACTGCGCTGGTCTTCTTTGGTTTGGCAAGAAAAAACAAAAACTGCCACATACTCCGCCCCTTCCGTCAATTCAGACACAAAACTATCGCCATACTGTTGATAAAAGTTCAAGCATTCACTTGGCGTTGTCGGTACAGTAATGCTACTGTTTAACTGGCATTGACTCAGCGCCTGATGAATGTTCTCAACCCGTGCATAAACAATAACACTGACGGAAGTATCATTGATAGACAAGGCATTAGATAGGCTCAGAGTTGAACTTACTGAAGGGTCGCTAAAGGTAGAACTAGAATCGGAACTGGAACCAGAACCAGAACCAGAATCGGAACCAGAACTAGAATCGGAACCAGAACTGGAATCATTGCTGGCTTTTTTTAAGCTAATCTGCGCCGAAACGCCTAAGGAATTGGTAACGGTATTATTAAAATCTTCAGCCGAATAACAAATCTTAAAAAAACTTTGGGAATTAGTGCCTAAGTTTTGAATTGTTGGATTGGCTGCCAAAGCATTCGTCATCTGCTTGCCAGTAAAACAATTAAAACCAACGCCGATACCGCTGATTAATTCAACGGCATGAGGAACGCCAATAAGATTCATATTTGCAAGCGCAGCCATGACAAAAATTCTCCTAATACGGATTGAGTTGAAATTAAATAATCTGGCTTTTCTCTACTTGGCAACCGCCAAGGCAGCTAGGACAACTAGGAGGCGGCAAATTCCCACAAAGCTTAAGCTTTTTTCCCCTTGTCACCTGCTATATTGAGCAGATATTGAACAATCCTGGGTAATTGAATCATCGATTATCTTCAATAACAAACGTGACTCAATTGAGGATTCATTTATTAAGAACGATTGAACAGGAAATTAGTTCCTGTTGGGTCAAAACTTATAGCAGTAAACCTATTGTTAAGGATAAGTAGGGTGCGGCAAATTCCCACAAAGCTTAAGCTTTTTTTCCCTATTGCCTGCGATAACTCCAATAGTTGATAATAACGGAATACACAATCCCCCCCCTGTCAAGTGGCCGATGTAAAAAATTTAACCAATCTTTACATTGCCCTTCTTAGGCAATTAATCCTCTTCTTTGTTCTTCTACAAATTTATCCAGTGGGAATGTTGACTTTATTTAACCTAGTTGTCACAAGCCAGAAGAAAGTCTCAAAAAAATAATTTTAAGACCAAGAAATCCTAAGCACACAATGTCGGACTAAAGCTTGGTAGAATAATAATTGAAATAAAAATCTAAGGGGAAAATCTGATGGCCACAACCGCTGATGATGTCTGGCGTTTATTAGGGGAATTAGTCGAAGCTCAAAAAGAAACTGATCGCCGTTTTCAAGAAACAGAACGTTTAATGCGAGAACAACGTCAAGAAAGCGATCGCCGTTTTCAAGAAACAGAAAGACTTTTAAAAGAGCAAAGCCAGAGAGTTGATAAACAGCTAGGAAAACTCGGAAATCGCTTGGGAGAATTTGTCGAATGGCAAATTCGTCCCGCCGCGGTAAGATTATTTAAAGAAAGAGGGCTTGATGTTCATGAATTATACTCAGGAGTGTCAGCCCAACGCCCCGAAGGGGGACTCGAAATAGATTTATTAGTAGTTAATAATACCGAAGCCGTCTTAATTGAAGTGAAAAGTAAACTGACTCAAAGCGATGTTGACGAACATTTAGAGCGACTAGAAAAATTCAAAAGATTAATGCCTCGTTACCAGAATCTGAAAGCATTAGGAGCGGTAGCCGGAATGGTTGTCCCCGACGATATTGCTCTTTATGCTTATCGTCAAGGATTATTTGTCTTAGCTCAGTCAGGAGACAATGTAATTATTTTAAACGATCCTCAATTTCAGCCTAAAGCTTGGTAATCTGTTCGTAGTATAGAATAATTAGCTTAACTTAGTGGCAATATCATCTAAATCTTGATCCGTTAGCGTGAGAGCATTAGCCACATTTTCTGTCAGCGGCCAGTCAATTTCCAGAAGATTGAAATAAGCTTGGATATGCTGAAAATAGGCTTCTTGCAGAAATTGCTTCAGGGGAGTTGTTTGCGGTTGAGGAAAAACGCCACATTCACCTTTCATGGCAAAAGTGCTGGGATTTAAGGCGAGATAATTGCAGTTTTTCACTTTCTGAATTTGACTATTAACTAATAGTGCAATTCTCGAAGATTTAGGAATATTACAAGATTGATACAGGGTAGTAATCTGCTGTAATTGCTCAATATTCCAAGCATGGGGAACAATATCCAAACTATTCCATAGTCGGCTGCTTTGATTGAGACCTGGCTCCGTATTTCCGTAGTAATCAGAAAAGGTTTGATCCCCTGGAGTTGCTCCGGCAGAAAATTGGGTATTGACGGTGATTTGTTTACCAGTAGGGTTCCAAGTTGCTTGATTTTCGTACAGCCATAATGCCATTACTGGAGATAATGCTCCGCCTAAACTATGGCCGGTGGTAATGATTTCAATAGGTTGGTCAGATTGGCTGGGAATTTCCTGGGTCAAAAATTCTAACAGGGAGCGGTTAGAGGTATCTTTCAGGTTTTGCAGAATAGTAATTCCGGTGTTTGTTCCTTCGGAAATTTTTCCGCGTTCGGGGAATTGCGTTGACCAGGAAACCATGTTATGGGTAGCAGCATCCTCCTGTAACCAATCAAAAACTGATTGGGGATTCGTAGCAGCGATCGCAACTACCTATTGAGGGTTATTGGTTTCGGCATTTTCTCCCTTCGCCACATACATAATATTATCCCAGTTCTGATTTTTAGGATCATGATAATAAATAACAGGACCCCAAAGAATTGTCCATTGACCAATTTTTCCTTGAACCGTAGGATTGGCTAAATCAGTAATAACTTTCTCGCTATTACTGATATTAGCGAACATAGAAAGACAGAAAAGCGTTTGTTGCTGATCGTAAGTAGGCATTGAAATTTTCTCCAATTGTGAATTGATTTGTCGTATCTTAGACAAATCTAGGTAATTGTCACAACACA
>Ga0209985_10004321_pt1 | contig 11532 bp, 7 predicted proteins | sample NOAtaG_FD_187305 | JGI IMG/M metagenome (GOLD analysis project Ga0209985, IMG submission 187305) | Freshwater lake microbial communities from Lake Erie, under a cyanobacterial bloom - NOAA_Erie_Diel6S_1000h metaG (SPAdes) (version 2) | ecosystem: Environmental > Aquatic > Freshwater > Lake ... | reverse complement strand
GAACGAATCGGGAGCATGGTCACCTCGGTGGGCGGCAAGCGGGCATGGCCGACGGCCTCCGATCCGGCCGCCGCCCGCATCAGTCTGCCAGAGCAGGATGCGATTGTCATCGACCCAGGAAACCCTTGGCGTTTCCACCGGTCGGCCAAGTGGACAAAGGCCATGGATGGCTTTGTCCACGTCCAGCGAGCAGGATGCGAAGCATGCCGACCGTGGAAACCCTCGGCGTTTCCACCGGTCGGCCAAGTGGACAAAGGCCATGGATGGCTTTGTCCACGTGAAATTCAGTTCGCCGCGCCCGTGGCTCGGCGGGGAAGCGATCGCCCGTCGTCGCCCCGCGCGGGGAGGCGGCCCGTCTCCAGATCGGCCCGCTCCAGCCCCAGCAGCTCGAGCAACTCGTCGAGACCCACTACGCGGACGCCCAGTTGCCGGGCCGACTTGATCTCGCGATCGCGGCGTTTGTCGTCCACGTTCGCCCGCCAGCCCGGTGTCTTGTTCTCGCCGCCGGCGACCGCCTTCGGCACGCCGGCGTCGACGACCAGACTGGTGCCGGGCGTTACCGCATCGACCACCCGGCCGCCGGTCCGCTCGATCGCCGTCCGCAGCGTGTCGGCGTCGGTCGACGCGTCGGCGTCGAGCTGCACGAAGCCGACGATCACCACCTCGGGAGACTCACCCGGCGTCCACAGGCTCGTGGCCACGCCGTCGCCGCCCAGAATCGGGTTGCGGATGGAGTCGCGGCGGATTCTCGCCCGCGCGACCGTCGGGCTTTCGACCGCGATCACCTCGAGCAGACCCTTGCGATCGCCGAGCCGCGGCCGTGGATCGGCCGGATCGTAGACCGCGAGCAGCAGGCCGGGCCGCATGCCGCGGGTCGAGCGGCACGAGATCAGCGCCGTGCGGTCGGCGGGATCGACGGCGATCACGCGGCCGTCAAAGCCGTCGATCCGATTGTCCTGGGGAGTGGCCGCCATGACCGCCGTCTGCACGGCCTCGTTGCTGCCCCGAAGCGTGGCCAGGAGCTCGTTCTGCCTCTCGATCACCTGGGTCCGAGCCCGGAGTGCCGCGTAGAGCACGCCGAGCTGCCCCTCCGGATCCTTCTTTTCGTCGAATTCCTTCTGCTGCTCCGCATAGAGGAACTGCCGGCCCTTGGCGACCTCCGTCCGCAGCTTGTCGAAGGCGACGGTTTGATTGAGCGCCTCGTCACGCTTGCCGGAGAGCTGCTGCTGCTGGGCCTCGTGCTGCTCGCGCGAGTCGGCGAACTTCCTCTTCTCCGCCGCCGCGTCGGCGGCGACCTTCTCCTTCTCGGCCGCCGCTCGGGCCGCCGCCGACCTTTCGGCCTCGATGGCCCTGTCCTTGTCGGCGACCACCTTCTGATGGTCGAGCCGCAGGCTGTCCATCTGGCCGTCCTTCTTCCGGATTGCCTCCGCGAGCCAGTCCACCAGCTTGAGGTAGGTCTTGGGCTCGGCGTCGAAGCCCACGAACTCTTGCGTGAACCGCTCGTTCGTCTCAGCTTCGATCTGCGCGACGGTCTTCTCCTCGGCGACGCCCAGGAGCTCCTGCAGTTTTCGCTTCTCGTCGACCGCCGTGTTGAGTTCCGTGCGGGCCTTGTTCGTCTCGGCGGCGGCGGCCTCGGCCTTCACCTGTTCGTCGAGCCGTTGCTTGAAGAACAGGTAGGTCGTGACCGCGAGCACGAACGTAAGCATCACGAACACGATCAGCGCGATGCTGAGCGACGCGACGGTGCGGTTGGCTGGCATGCTGAATCACCCTGGCCGGCACGACGGTCGGATGGGTCCGCGCGGCGCACGACCGGAGGTTGATCGTCGCCGGCCCGGCAGGCCGTGCAGCCACCTCCGGATTGTATCGGTTATGCCGACATGGGGGGCGGGGCGATTTCCCCCCAGCCGCGGGCCACGCCCGCCGTCGCCACCTCGCGGCCGAGGATGGCCGTCAGGGTGCTGCGGCACAGGGCCGGGGCCTCGGCCAGTGGCCGGCCGTGGCGAATCGATGCCAGGAACGCGGCCATGCTGCGGCCGTGCCTTCCGATGCCGGCGGTCCGCAGGTCGCAGGTGCCGCGCGTGCCGCGGACCCTCTCGGCGATGGCGTCCCGGCCACCCGTCCGCCTGAGGATGCCGGCCTCGAAGGACCGGCCATCGGGAAACACGTAGCGCACTGCCGTGCCGTCGGCGCCGGGGGCGGTGAGCGGCTCGGCCCAGGCAGGCGTGGCATCGTCGAAGGCCCAGAGGAGTTTGTCGATGGCGTGTACCTGATGCTCGACGAGATCGCCGCCCGATCGCGCGGGGCAGGCGATCCAGTTGCGGAGATCGGCGGCAGGGAGCGGCCGTCCGTGCGCCGCGCACCGGCGCCAGGCCGGACCGATGTGGCTCGTGGCGACACCCTCGATCGGCCGGCCGAAGCCGCCCGCCCGCAGGAGGTCGATCGTGCCGATCGTGGCGGGGTCGTGCCGCCAGGCCAGCCCACTGCCGAAGGCGAGCCCGCGGGCTGCGGCCAGTGTGGCGGCGGCGAGCACGGTGGCGACACCGTCCGCTGCGATTGCGGCGGGGGCCTCACAGAACACGTGCCGTCCGGCGGCCACCGCCGCCTCGACCTGTGCCGGACGGGCATCCGGCGATGTGGCGAGGATCACGACGTCGAGCGGGGCATCGATCGCCTGCCGCCATGCGTTCGCGCCGACGAACCGCCGCTCGCGCGGGCAGTCGAAAGCCCGCCCCGCGGTGCGGCCGAGCACCGCGGCCGCGGAATCGATGTGATCGGCGAACAGGTCGGCGAGCACCGTGATCCGCACGGCGGGATCGGCCGCGGCCGCCTGAATGGCGGCGCCGGTCCCCCGACCACCGCACCCGACGACACCGACCCGCAGCCCGTCGCCACCGGTGGCGAAGAAACCGCCGGCGGGGACCGCCGCGGTCGTGGCGGCCGCCAGGGAGCCGGCTGCGGCACAGGAATGGCCGAGGAACGCGCGACGCGGAAGCGGTGCAGAGGGCATGGCTTGGTCTCCGGGGTGATCGGCTGGCGGGCAGACGGGGGATAGCCGCTCGGCTCCGCCGGAAATGTTGTATGGCTGCGCCGGCAACGCTGGCAAACGCCCGCGCCCTTTTTAGCTGCCCGTGGACAAAGCCCTCCATGGCCTTTGTCCACTTGGCCGACCGGTGGAAACGCCAAGGGTTTCCCCGGTCGGCATACCTCGCATCCTGCTCGGGCAGACTTGTTCCACTTTCTGCTAAGGCCTGCGGGCGTGGAGACGGGCCATCATCCGTTGCACCTCGGGCTCCAGGGCGTCGGGGGTGGCGCCGAAGGCGGCGGCGAACTCCGCCAGTCGCTGCTCCGGGGAATCGGCGCCGCAGGGCTGCTTGGCGGCGATCGTCCGCAGGTAGCCGGCGAAGGCGTCACGCTTCGTCTTCATGAGGAAGTGTGTCAGAGCCCAGGCCCGGGCGTAGGCATCGAGCCCGTCGGCCGCGCGGCGAAAGGGCTCGTCGCCGGCGACGATCTCGCGCAGCCCGCCGGGCCTGGAGCCCTGCAGGAAGCGATCGAGCCGCGCCGTGTTCACCCCGCCGATCCCCTTCCAGCCGCGGGCATGCGCCAGGTCGGGCGTTTCAAAGCAGGTGGCGATGCCTTCGCTCACCCACAGCGGCACCGGCGCCAGCCGCCGGTGCATGCCGGTGTTGAAGGCCATCTGATGCGTCGCCTCGTGGACGAGCGTGGCGACGAGGCCGGCCGCTTCGGGACTGGCGAGAATCTCGAGGCCGGCCTGGCCGGGTCGGCGGCCCGCCGGCCTCGGCAGCGAATCGCTGCCGGTGAGATCGAACGTCGTGACGCGATTCGAGAGCAGGTTGTAGTAGCCGACGACGCGGTCGGCCGCCGCGCCCAGGTCGCGGGCCGCGAAGGCCTCGTAGGCCCGCCGGTCGGCGAAGATCACCACGACCAGGGGCCGGTCGGGACGACGGATGTCGAGGCCGGCGTTGGTCCAGTAGGTGACGAAGGTCTCAGACAGCCGCTCGAAGAGGGCGGCGCACCACACGGCGTATTCCCGCGAGGTGTCGAAGCAGACGACATAGTGCCTGGTGACGTGCACGTCGAAGCCGGCCGGCAGTTCGCCGAGGATCCGGCGGCCAAACTCCCGCGGCGTCTCGGCGGGCCTGGCGGCGTCACTGGGCCGCCGGGCCACGATCTGGTCCGGCTGGAGGAGTTCGTAACGCTGGTCGGCGAGTTCGAGCAGCAGCCCGCCATCCTGGGCCTCGACCACGAGTGTGCCTTCGAGGGTGCGGGGGCCGGAGGCCGACCGCACCTCCACGCGGGCACGCGGTGGCGGCTCGTCGGCCGCGGCGGGCGCGGCCGCGGCCAGCGACAACCAGGCGGCGAGGACGCATGTCCGGCGGGGCAAGGGGGATGTTCCTCCGGCGGGGCCGTGACGATGAAACCAGTTTGCGGTCGAAATCGCCAGACCGCATCACGCTGCGGTGTATCGCCGGCTCGGGGGGCAAAAGTCTTGTCGCTGGGCCGCGGATACGCCCCACGCTCCGCGAGCGTTCGCCGACCCCCTCGCCGGCGTCTCCCCAGGAGGTCCGGGCATCGTTGCACGTTTGCCGGCAACGCTCGAGCCCGAAAGCCGTGGCGGGCATGGGGGGAAGGGCAATTTCGGAAACATGCCGCGTCCCCACTGCTCTGGCCCCCCGGCGGGCCGGCGGCTATCGTCCGCCGCCGCCGTTTCCTCCCCGTCCCCTGAGCCGCTCATGGACACGTTCTTCGCCGCGCGTCAGATCGTCGCCTGCCTGGTGCTGCCCTGCCTGCTCGGCGCCGTCGGCTGCGCCTCCGGCAAGCCGTGGGCGCCGTTTCAAGATCAGAAGAAGGCCGCCCGCGAACGGGAGAAATACGGGCCCACGGCCGACGAACGGATCAAGCAGTTCAAGGCGGATGCCAAGCAGGCGCAGGCGGGCTCGGCGCACGAGCAGCACGAGTTCACGCAGGCGCTCGTCGCGGCGGTGCTCGAGGAGCACGATCCGCGGGTGCGGGCCGAGATTCTCGAAATCGCGGCCGGGTTCGCCACGGCCCCGGCCACGGCGATCTGCAAGGGCGCGCTCGAGGATCCCGACGCGCGGGTGCGGATGGCGGCCTGCTCGGCGTGGGCCAAACGCGGCGGGCCGGAGGCGGTGCAGCTGCTCGCCGCGCGGTATCAGTCCGATGCCGAGTTCGACGTCCGCCTGCGGGCGTTGCGGGAACTCGGCACGCTCGGTGACAAGCAGGCCATTCCCGTCCTCGCTCGGGCCCTTGAAGACTCCGATCCGGCGGTGCAGTATCGCGCGGTGGCGGCGCTCAAGCAGGTGAGCGGCCGCGACCTGGGCGACGACGTCAACAAGTGGCGCGAATGGGCGGCCGATCCCGAGGGCAGCGCCGCCGAGTGGTCACTCGCGGAAGCCTGGCGGAAGTTGTTCTGATCTGGGGCTGATCGCGTCGCGGGCCGTGATGCCGTCCATTTGCGAGGCGAACTACCCCTGGCCAAAGCCCACCATGGCCTTTGTCCACTTGGCCGACCGGCGGAAACGCCGAGGGTTTCTCCGGTCGGCATGCCTCGCATCCTGCTCGGGCAGACCTGTTTCACAGTCTGCGAACTACCCGTGGCCAAAGCCCTCCATGGCCTTTGTCCACTTGGCCGACCGGTGGAAACGCCGAGGGTTTCTCCGGTCGCCATGCCTCGCATCCTGCTCGGGCAGACCTGTTTCACAGTCTGCTAAGCTCTGCGATGCGGCTATCGCCACCGCTCGGTGGTGCCGGACCGCCTCCATCCCTGTGGGTCGTCCGGGCTCTTGATCATGCACCCTTTCCGCCGTCATGTGCTGCTCGCCTGCCTCGGTTCGCTGGCGCTGGCCGCGGGGCAAGCGCGGGCCGACCTGCTGGCCGACTTCGACACCGGAGCCGACCTGCAGCGGTGGTCGGCACAGGGCAGGATCAAGGTGCAACGGACGGAGGGGCCGCCCGGTCCGCAGCAGGCGGGGCCGAACGGTCCGGCGGGGAGTGCCGCCCGGATTGAGACGGCGGGCAACAGCGGCCTGTTCATCAAGGCCGGACAACTGCCTCCCGACCTGTCGGACTTCGACAGCCTGCGGTTCTGGGTGCATCGCGATCTCGCCGCCGCACCGAGCACGATCGAGGTGCGGTTCTATGAACAGGACGGCGCTGCCTGGTTCTGGCGAAAGGTCGTGCTCGATCGGCCCGGCTGGACGGAGGTCGCGGTGCCGTTCAAGTGGACCCGCTGGAGCCCCGGACGCATTCCGCGCTGGGAGAAGGTGAACCGACTGGGAATCTTCTTTCGGAACGACGCCAACCTGCTCGTGGACTCCTGCTCGCTGGCCGACGATCCGCCGCCGAACGGCCCCGCCGACAAGCCGGTGCTGACCGCGGACGACGTCGCCGCGGTCGCCTTCGGTGCGGCCGGGGCCGACACCGATGGGGTGCGGATCGTCGCCGCCGACGGGATCACGGTGATCACCGACGCCCCCGACTGCGATGCCGACGCGCTGCGGGCCCATCTGGCCAAGGTGGCCGCGGTGGTAAAGGCCGATCTGCCCTTCGCCCCCCAGCCCGCAAACCCGTTGATGCTCGTCGTCTTCGCCGCGGAGGATCGCTACCGGCAGTTCCCGGTCGCGCTTGCGGAACGTCTCGGTGCCAGCGCCGCACCAACCACGGCGGCGGGCTACACGGTGCAGGGGGTCGCCACGTCCTTCTGGGACCCGCGGCAGGGGACGCTGCGACCGGTGTTCACTCACGAGTTCGTGCACGCGTTGCTCTCGGCGACGCTCCATCTCGACAATTCGTCGGAGTGGTTCCAGGAGGGCTTGGCGGCGCACTACCAGCTCCGCTTCCATCCGCAGGCCGACATCCGTGCGGTCGTGACCAAGAGCCTGGATGCCGCCCCCCCCGACACGCTCGCCAAGGTCTGCTCCGGCGCGGGCATCCCGCTCGATCGCTACTGGGTCGCCGCCACGCTCTGCCGCATGCTCCTGGAAGACCCCCCCCTCGCCGCCAAGCTGCCGGCGGTCGTGGCCGCGGTGCAGAAGAGCGGGTCCACGGCCATCGAGCCGCTGCTGCCGGTGCTCGGTCTGTCGCTGGACGAGCTCGACGGAAAGTGGCGGGCCTTCTGCCGCCGGGCCTACGGCACGTAACTGCCCGTGGCCAAAGCCCTCCATGGCCTTTGTCCACGTGGCCGACCGGTGGAAACGCCGCGGGTTTCCCCGGTCGGCATGCCGCGCATCCTACTCGGGCAGACCTGTTTCACAGTCTGCGAACGCTGACCTGCGTATTTCGCCGGACGAATGCGGACGTGTCGCGTCAAGCCGGCATCTTTCGCCACGTGTCAGCCGGCGCCGGAGTGGAGCGCCGCCCGGGCGTTTGGCAAGGCGGGGGGATTGCGTCGGGGGGGCGAGCTGACAGGACCCTCGGGCGACCACCCGGGGGCGCAACGATCCGGCCGAGGTCGGTGCCGATACCCCTCACACACCGTTTCCGCCGCCACCACCGCCCTGGCCCCAGATGGCGATCCACCCAGAGTCTGCATCCACGATGAGTCAGTCTTCCATCCGGCCGAGCGGCCGTTCATCGGCCGTCGCGCTGCGTGCGGTGGCGATGCTGCTGGCGTGGGGGGTGCTCGTCGGCGGCTGGTTTTCACGTGCCGTGGAGGCGGCGGGCGCGAAGACCCGTTCACCCGCTCGATTCTTCGAGAGCCTGCTCGGCAAGGAGCCGCCGACCCCCGACTTCATTCCCCTGCCGCAGCCCCCTACTGCCGAGGAGGCCGCGCGGGCCGCGCGGCTGGCGTCGGTCCCCGACAAGAGCCGCGGCACGCCCGCCGCTCCGGTGGCGCCGCAGCCCCGGCCACCGGCGGCCGACAAGCCGGCGCGGCTGCCGACCTGGAATGAAACCGTGGCGTTCAGCACGGCGTTGCAGGAATCGGCACGAAAGGTGATCGGTGACGCCGCCAATCCCGAGTTCAAGCCCAGGCCCCGGCCCGCCGCGCCGCCGGCCCCGCCGACCACCCTCGTGATCACGGCCCGCGCGGGCAGCCGCCGGCAGACGCCGCCGATCGTGGCCACGAAACTGCAGGCCACCGGCATGCCGGCGCCGCGGACGCGGCGGTTCGAGCGGCTTCGGGCCAACATCGCCCGGACGCTCGCCACCTATCAGAAGCGGCCGCTGAACACGGTGCAGCACACGCCCTGGGAAGTGATGCATGGCTTCATCGCCTTCGGGATTCCCACCCAGATCCGCGTCGGCGGCCCCGCCGGCGACCTCGTCAACGCCATTGGCTGGTCCAACATGGGCGGCCGATGTCGCGGCCAGGTGATGCTCGCCGCCAGCGGTGAGCGGCTCGTCGCCCTCAAGGGCGTCGGCGTGCAGGGGCACTCCGCCCAGTACCTCGCGATCCTCGCCCAGTGCCGCGTCGCCGCCAACTCGCCGATCACTCTGCAGTCGCAGTCGTTCACCGTCGCCGACCTCATCGAGGAAGAGAAGCTCTCCTGCAAGGCGGGCACGGAGCTGACGTTCGCCCTCATCGCCCTGGCCCACTACCTGCCGACCGACGCCCGCTGGCAGAGCAGCGACGGCGTGGAGTGGTCGCTGGAGAAGCTCGTCGAGGAGGAGATCGTGCAGCCGATCCGGGGCGCCCCCTGCGGCGGCACGCACCGGCTCTTCGGCCTCGCCTATGGCTGCCAACGGCGGCTGCGGGCCACCGGCACGCTCGACGGGGCCTATCTGCGGGCCGACAAGTACGTCCGCGACTACCAGAACTTCACGCTCGCGAAGCTCCAGAACCGCGACGGCTCGTTCAGCACCGAATGGTTCAAGTATCTGGCCGACCGCGACGACGACATCGACCGCAAGATCCAGACCACCGGCCACATTCTCGAGTGGCTGGTGGCCTCGCTCGACCAGGAGCGGCTCTACGAGCCGCGGGTCGTGGCCGCCACGGAGTTCCTCGTGTCGGCCCTGGCCCGGGAGCCGTCGCGGGAGTGGAAGCTCGGGCCGCTCGGCCACGCCCTGCACGCGCTCAACATCTACCAGGAGCGGGCCTGGGGCACGGTGCTGCCCGGCGGCATCGCGGCCTTCACCGGTCCGATGAAGGCCGCCTCGGCGTCCCCCATGATCGCCGTGGAGCCGGAGACCGAGGCCGGCGGCCCGCGCCGCCGCTGAGCGGGCGTTCTTGAACCGGCCGGCGGTTGCCCGTAGTCTTGCGCCGCGGACGGGCGGCCCGTGCGACCGGCCGGCCTGTGCGGCGTCCGACGCGCCGCGCGACGTCCGCCGCAGGAGCGGACCATGGCACCGGCCGACATTTCGCCGCAGCTCGCCCAACTGCTCGACGCCGCGGCTCGGCTCTGCGAGGCCACGGCGTCGGAGGCGATCCTCCTGCTCGTCGATCAGCGGCTCGACTGGGAGCAGGTCCGCCGCCTCACCGGCACCGTGACCGTGCTCGTGGCGGCCGACGACGAGGCGGATCTGGCGGGCACAACCGACCACGGCCTGAAGAAGATGCCGCTCGACGTGGCCGGGCTCCCGGTGCATGAGCGGCTCGCCCAGGCGCTGCTGGAGTGCGTGGCCGACGAGATGATCGCGCCGGAAGCGGCGGTCGTCGCCGTGTACAGCGGCTTCGAGGCCGGCACCATCGACTCGGTGAGCCTCCTGAAACTGGAGGAGCACCTCGGCCAGCTCACGAGCCGCGACCTGCGGAACCTGGAGACGAAGGTGCCGCTGGAGACGCTCAAGCTCGTCGTCGATCTGGCCGTGGAGATCGGCCGCGAGGGCCGCGAGGGCAAGCCGGTGGGCACGTTGTTCGTGGTCGGCGATGCGCGGAAGGTGCTGCAGGCGAGCCATGCCGCGGGCTTCGACCCGGTCCGCGGCTACAGCCGCGCCGAGCGCCGGCTCACCGATCCCCGGGTCCGCGAGGGCATCAAGGAGATCGCCCAGCTCGACGGCGCCTTCGTGATCGGCTCCGATGCCACGGTGGAGGGTGCCGCCCGCTACATCGACGCCTCGGCGGAGAACGTCTCGGTGGCCAAGGGCCTCGGGGCCCGGCATTGGGCGGCGGCGGCGATCACGCGGCGCACGAAGAGCGTGGCCGTGGCCGTGAGCGAGACCAGCGGCACCGTGCGGATCTTCCAGAACGGCGAGGTGGTGCTGCGGATCGAGCCCTTCCGCCGGGCCATGAAGTGGAAGGATTTCGAGTACGAGCCGCCGGGGTCGGAATGACCGCCCCTCTCGCCGCCGGCCCCGATCCCGACCTCCGCGGCAAGACCGTGTGGGCGATCGACACGCTCTCCCGGGCCTACCAGCTGTTCCACGCGCTGCCCGAGATGACGGCCCGCGACGGCACGCCGGTGTCGGTGGTCTTCGGGTTCACCCGCGACCTGCTCGACATCGTCGAGAAGAAGCGGCCCGACTATCTCATCTGCGCGATGGATCCGCCGGGCCCGACCTTCCGTCACGAGGCGTTCGCCGCCTACAAGGCGAACCGGGCCGAGATGCCCGCCGACCTGGTGCCCCAGATCCCGCTGCTGCGGCGGCTGCTCGAGGTGTTCGGCATCCCGTGCCTGGAGGTGCCGGGCTACGAGGCCGACGACGTGCTCGCCACCCTCGCCACCCGCACCGTGGCGGCGGGCGGCGGCTGCACGATCGCCACGTCCGACAAGGACTCGCGGCAGCTCCTCGGGCCCCACGTGCGGCTCTTCAACCTGCGGACCAACGCCAGCCTCGGGCCCGACGAGCTGCATGCCGAGTGGGGCATCCGCCCCGACCAGGTCGTCGACTTCCTGGCCCTCGTCGGCGACAGCGTGGACAACGTGCCGGGCGTGCCGGGCATCGGCCCCAAGATCGCCTCCGAGCTGTTGCAGAAGCATGACACGCTCGACGGCGTGCTGGCCGCGGTCGAGACCATCTCCGGCGCGAAGCGGAAGGAGAACCTGCGGGCACACGGCGACACCGCCCGGGCCGGCCGCGAACTGATTCGTCTCGATGCGACGGTGCCGCTGGCGATTCCCTGGGACGCGGCCGCCCTGCATCCGCCCGACACGGATGCCTTGGCGGAACTGTGCCGCGCGTGTGGATTCCGCAGCCTTCTCGACCGGGTCGTGCAGGCGGGGCCGCGGACCGCCGCGCCGCCACCGCCGCCGGCGGCGAAGCCGCGGGCGGCGGGCACGCTCTTCGACCTGGACGGGGAGGAGCCGGCACCGGCGGCCGCTCATCCGCACCTGGTGGTGCACGAACCGCGCGACGCCGCGGCGATCACGGCCGCGGTGCAGCGGCTCCGGGCGGGGGGCAGCGTCACGATCTGCGTGCCGCGTCCCGCCGCCGGTGGGCCGCTCGCACGGCCGCTGGCCGTCATGCTCGCGACCGGCACCGACACCTTCTGGTTCGACGCGGCTGCGGTCGCGGCGCACGACGCCCTGCGTGGGCTGCTGGCCGATCCCGCGGTCGCCAAGCACGGCCACGACCTGAAGCGCCAGGATGTCGGGCTGCGGACGCTGGGCG
>Ga0209985_10004320_pt1 | contig 11534 bp, 8 predicted proteins | sample NOAtaG_FD_187305 | JGI IMG/M metagenome (GOLD analysis project Ga0209985, IMG submission 187305) | Freshwater lake microbial communities from Lake Erie, under a cyanobacterial bloom - NOAA_Erie_Diel6S_1000h metaG (SPAdes) (version 2) | ecosystem: Environmental > Aquatic > Freshwater > Lake ... | reverse complement strand
GCCGTGGCCGGCCTGGACCGCGCCGACAGCCTGGACCTGCGCATCGTTCTCGGGCACGACCTTCGCACCAGCGGACCTTGCGCCCGCCCAGGCTGACCGCCCGCAAACCGCGGCACGGTTGGTGCTACGCTGCCGGTCGATTTGGCATTCAAGGGTCCTCAGCCACCATGAAACTCTTCTTCTCCCCCACCTCCCCTTACGTGCGCAAGTGCATGGTCACGGCGCATGAGCTGGGCCTGGTCGAGCGCATCGCCCTGCTGCCCAGCCAGGCTCATCCGGTGAACCGGGATGCCAACCTGGTGGCGACCAATCCGCTGGGCAAGGTGCCCACGCTGGTGACCGATGAAGGCCAGGCGCTCTATGACAGCCGGGTGATCTGCGAGTACCTCGACCACCTGGGTGGAGGCCGGTTGTTCCCCCAGGACGCCACCCGCTGGAACGCGCTGGCGCTGCAATCGCTGGGCGACGGCCTGCTGGACGCTGCCTTGCTGGCGCGCTACGAAGACATCGCCCGTCCCGAGGCCCTGCGCTGGGCCGACTGGCGCCGCGGGCAGATCGACAAGATCATCACCTCACTGGCCGCGCTCGAGGCGGGCACCCCCACGGTGGACGACACCGTGCACATCGGCAACATCACCGTGGGCTGCGCGCTCTGGTACCTGGACCTGCGCTACAGCGAGGAGATCGCCTGGCGCAGCACCCACCCCAAGTTGGCCGCCTGGTACGCCCGCTATGGAGCGCGGCCCTCGATGCAGGCCACCTGGGCGCTGGCCTAAACCGCGTTGGCCCGCGCCTGGCGGGCCCACAACTCCTGCCGCCAGACCCAGGCGAGCACAGCCAAGGCCAGCAGGCCGAGGCCGACGTACAGCGCCACCAGCGCCGCAAACCCCACCCGGGGAATCAAGGCGCCGGCCGCGAGCAAGCCGATGGGCAGGGTGTAGATGGCCAGCATGCGCACACCCATCACGCGGCCCCGGAAGCGTTCATCGGTGGTGCGCAGCAAGATGACGGACAAAGCCAGCATGCTTTGGCTTTGCACCAGGCCCGCCCCGAAATACAGCGCCATGGCCATCTCCACACCGATGGGCAGCGCCAACCCCAGCAGGATCAGGTACCAGAGACCACAGCTCACCAGCATCGTGCGCCCGGGCCGCAAGCGGCCGCCAAAAGCCCCCATGGCCAGGGAGCCCAGCAAGGCGCCGGTGGCCCAACTGGCCACCAACAAGCCCAGGCCCTGCTGGTCCAGCCCGAACACGTCGCGGGCGATGTAGGGCATCAAGCCCCCACTCAAGGGAAAGGCGCACAGGTTCACCAGCGCCGCCAGGGCCATCGCAGCCCGCAGGTGCGGGGTGTGCCAGACGTGCCGCAGCCCTTCCTTGAGCTCCTGCAGCGGAGAGGCGCGCCGCACAACCGGTGCGGTCTGCAAAGCGACAGCGACCGCCAGCGCGCGGCCTGAACGCCAGGTCAAGGCCGCGGACATCAGGTACAGCCCCGCAATCAGCACATAGGCGCTGACCATGCCCAGGCTCGCCATGAAGCCGGCGCCTGCCAGCGCCCCCCCGATGCGCGCCGAGTCCTGTGTGGTGCGCGAGATGCCCACCGCCGCCACCAGCTGGGCCGGCGGCACCGTGGCGCTCACCAGCGCCGTGCGCATGCCGATGTCGGAAGGTTTGATCAACCCGACCACGAACGCCACCACCAGCACCGGCGCGGGGCTCAGGGTGTCGGTGGCCGCCATCACCAGGACGGTGCAGGCCAGCAAGGCGTAGACCAGGCGCATCCCGGTCAGCAGGCGCCGCAGGCCGATACGGTCGCCCAAGGTGCCGATCAGTGGGGACAGCAAGGTACCCACGTACATGAGCGCGCCGAAGACGGTAAGCATCACCACCGAGCCGGACTCCACCAGCACGTACCAGCCCAGGATCAGGGTCTCCATCTCCAGGGCCCAGGCCGTGCTCAGGTCTGCAGGCCATTGCCAGCGAAAGGCCGGTGTCTTGAAAGGCGCCAGTGCCAGGCGGCCATGACTTTGGGACGAGGCAGCTGCGGGGCTGGAAGAGGTGGGTTGCACCGGAGGCGCCATCGGGAGATGGTATCCGCAGCGGCAGCCGCAGCCGGAGCAGCAGCCAGAGCAGCAACCCACGCGGCTCGGCCGGCCAGCTCGCAGGCCCCCCGCAACGCAGCGCTCAGCTGCTCTTGGCGATCAAGCCTTGCAGCTGGGCCAGGCGGGGTGCCACCATGGGCACCGTCAGCATGGTGCTGACCACGGCCATCAGCAGGAGTGCCGTGAAGGTGTCGGCGCTGATGATCTGACGGTCCAGCAGGATGCTGGCAAAGATGATCTCGATCAGCCCCTTGGTCTGCAGCAGCCAGCCCACGGCGGCGGCTTCACCCGGTGCCCAGCCCTGCAGGCGCGCGGCCAGGGACACACCGAGCAGCTTTCCAATCACCGAGACCAGCACCAGGCCTGCAGTGACGGCAAACACAGCCAGGCCCCCCAGGTCCCACTGGGTGCGCAGCCCGGTAGACAGGAAGAACACCGGCATCAGCACCAGCAGCACATTGGCGCGCAGCGCGTCGAGCCTGGGCAGCTCAAACCAGTCACGCTCCAGCACCACCCCGGCCAGGAAGGCACCCACCATGAAGTGCAGCCCACACCAGTCGGCCCCCAGGGCCACCAACGCCAGCCAAGGCAAGGCCAGGAACCAGCGGTCCGACTCGGGCAGGCGCGTCAACCACCGGCGGAAGCCCCAGGCCGCCAGCGCGAACACCACCACGAACACCACCTGCCGGCCCAGACGCTCCCAATCCAGAAGGATCACGGCCAGCACGGTCCAGATCAGGATGTCATCCAGGCTGGCGTAACGCAGGATGCGCTGGCCCAGCGGCTGGCGCATGATGGCCATCTTCTCCATCAGCAGCACCAGGATGGGCAGGGCCGTCACCGAGCAGGCCATGCCGATACCGGCCACGAACTGCCAAGGCTGCGCCTTCGGCCCCATCCAGCCCGAACCCGTCAAGCCCAGCAGGCCCAAGGCCAGCGCCGAGCCCAGCAGCAAAGGCATCAGCAAGGCGCAACCCGCGGTGATGGCGCTCTCGGTGCGGTGTCGCCAGGCCGTCTTCAGGTCGAGCTCCAAGCCAGCGATGAAGACGAACAGGCTCACCGCCCACCAAGCCAGGCCATTGAGGGACTGCACCACCGGCGGCTTGAACACGGCAGAAAACACCTCCGGGAAGGCAGCGCCAAACAGCCCAGGCCCGAGCAGGATGCCCGTGACGATCTGCACCACCACCAGCGGCGCCCAGTAATCGGTACGCCCCAGACGCCACAGGGCGTAGGGCACGACAAAGATGATCGCCATGGCGACCAGGAACAGCTCGACGGTGGAGAAGGTGGGGGGCGGCATCGGGGCGCGATTGTGTCGGCCGGCCTGGGGCCTGGCAAACGGGTGGTCAAGTACACCTTGAGTTGGCATCAGTGACGGATGGAACCTGCCGAGCGGGCAGTCAGGCAGGGCCAGGATCAGGGCAGCGCATGAGCATGCGCAGCCCAGGCACCCGCCCCACCAGCGAGCATCGGTGTTGCACAGCGCTCTCGCCTATCCCTTCCTTGCTCCACACCACACCTCTTGCGCGCCTTTGGGCCGCCATTCCCGGCAGGCGCCGCTTGCAGTTGCTGGCCTTGCTGGCTTTCACTTTGGTGGCCTCGCTGGCAGAGGTCTTCTCCATCGGCGCTGTGCTGCCCTTTCTGGGCGTGCTCACGGCGCCCGAGAAGGTCTTTGCCCACCCCTATGCGCAGCCGCTCGTCGCCTACCTGGGCATCACCACGCCGCAGGGCCTGCTGCTGCCGGCGACCGCGCTGTTCTGCGGCGCGGCCCTGATGTCTGCAGGGGTCAGGATCGCCGCCATCTGGCTGCGCACGCGCATGACCTTTGCCACGGGTGCCGATCTCAGCGTGGAGGTCTACCGCCGCACGCTCTACCAACCCTATGCCGTACACCTGGCCCGCAACAGCAGCGAGGTGATCGATGCCGTCTCCGGCAAGGTCAACACCGTGATCTTCAGCATCCTCGGTCCGTTGCTCGTCATCGTCTCCAACGCCTTGATGCTGAGCGTCATCCTGGGGGCGCTGCTGCTGTACAAGCCCGTCGTGGCGCTGGCCACGTTCGCAGGCTTCGGGCTGATCTATCTGGTCATTTACCGCGTCAGCCGCGCGCACCTGCGGGCCAACAGCCAACGCGTGGCCGCCGAGTCCACCCGGCGCATCAAGTCCCTGCAAGAGGGTTTGGGCGGCATCCGCGACGTGTTGCTGGACCACTCCCAGGCCGTCTACTGCGCTGAGTACCAGAGAGCCGACAGGCGCATGCGCCGAGCACAGGCCCACAACGCCATGACCGGAGAGGCCCCGCGCTTTGCCATCGAAGCGCTGGGGGTGTGCTTCATCGCCGGGCTGGCTTTCACGCTGGCGCAGCAACCAGAAGGGTTCTCGGCCGCCCTGCCCGTGGTGGGCGCCCTCGCCATCGCGGCGCAACGCATGCTGCCGCTGCTGCAACAGGTTTATCACGCCTTGACCAGCCTGAGCGGTAGCGAGCGGTCGCTGCAAGACACCCTGGCCTTGCTGGAGCAGCCCATGCCCGACGCGGGCGATGCGGCGCCGGGCCATCGCATACCCTTTGAGCACACGCTGGAGTGCACGGGCCTGGGCTATCGCTACCGGCCTGACAGGCCGTGGTCGCTCAGAGGCCTGAACCTGCGCATCGCCAAGGGCAGCCGCGTCGGCTTCATTGGCACCACGGGCAGCGGCAAGAGCACGCTGCTGGACATCATCATGGGCCTGCTGCAGCCCGCCGAAGGGCAGTTGCGGGTGGATGGGCAGCCTGTCACCGCGGCCAACGCGGGCCTGTGGCAGCGCCGTATCGCCCACGTGCCACAGACCATCTACCTCTCAGACGCCAGCATCGCGGAGAACATCGCCTTCGGCGTGCCGCGGGAGCACATCGACATGGAGCGCGTGCGGCAGGCCGCGGCCCAGGCGCAGATGGCCCAGACCATCCAAGGCTGGCCCCAGGGGTACGAGACCTTTGTGGGCGAGCGCGGGGTTCGCCTGTCAGGGGGGCAACGCCAGCGCATCGGCATCGCCCGGGCGCTTTACAAGCAAGCCGACGTGCTGGTCCTGGACGAGGCCACCAGCGCCCTGGATAACGCCACGGAGCGCGCGGTGATGGACGCCATTGACGGCCTCGGGCGCGATCTCACCATCCTCATCGTGGCGCACCGCATCACCACCTTGGGAGGCTGCGATCAGATCGTCGAGCTTTCCGGCGGCCAACTGCGCAGTGTGAGTGGGGGCCCCACCCTGCCGGCACTGCAGCAAGCATGGCCCGCACCACAAGCGGCTTACTGATGCGGGCTGCGGCCAGCACCGCTGAGCGCAAGCAAGCCCTTCGCGGACGAACAGGCTGATCCAGGGTGAAGGCCGAGTTTCACGACCGCATCGACGCGCTGGAGGCCTTGCGCGCACCCTGGCGGGCCTTGGAGGCGCGCGCGCTGGAGCCCAACGCCTACCTCTCAGCCCGGTTTGCCCTGCCCGCCCTGAAGTGGTTGCCCGCCACGGCGCCCGTCTGGGCGGTGAGCGTGCGCGACAGCGCGGCGCACGGTGCAGAGTTGCGCGGGCTGGGGCTGTTCCAGCCGCGCCGGCCCAGGCCGCTGTTTCCGCTGCCGCATGCGCAGGTCTACGCCACGCCGCACTCCTTCCTGGGAGGGTTTGTGCTGGACGCCGAAGCAGCCCGCCCCGCCTTGCACACCATGCTGGAAGCCCTGGCCAAGCGCACCCACGGCTTGCGTGTGCAGTACCTTCCCAGCGCACAGGCCACTGCCCGCCTGCTTGATGACGTGCTGGCCGAGCGCGGGATGTCCTGGCACGAGCAGACGTGGTTCCAGCGGGCCTGCATCGTGCCTTCCGAAGATTGGTCGAGCCGATGGCGCAAGCACGTCCCCGTCTCTCGCCTGCACGGCTACGAAAAGCAGTGGCGCAAACTGGCCGAGTCTGGCGAGGTCACATGGCACTACCTGCGAGGCGAGGAGGTGCGCGACCAGACGATCGAGCGCTTCATGGAGCTGGAGCACGCGGGCTGGAAAGGCGAACAAGGTACCTCGCTGCGCTCAGACCCGCGCCACACCCGCTTCTTCCACGAGATGACCCGCGCCTTCCAGGACGACGGCGACCTCTTCTTCACCGAGCTGCGGCTGAACGGCGAGGTCATCGCCTCCACTTGCAACCTGGTGTCGGGGGGTGACGGCTTCGCCTTCAAGGTGAGCTTCGACCCCCGCCACGCCAAGCGCAGCCCAGGCCTGCTGAACGAGCTGGGCTTTCTGAAGGGCCTGGAACTCCCGGTGGACCACTTCCGGCTCATTGACAGCGGCTCGGAGCCGGGGTCCTTCATCGAGCAACTCTGGCCCGACCGGGTGCAGCTGCACTCGGGGTCGATCGCGCTGGGGGCACTCGCCAAGGCCGCGGCGCAGACAGCCCAGAGGCTGTCACTCCTGCGCCGCCGCTTGATCGGGCGGCCCACGCCACCCTGAGTTTCAGCCCTGCTCGCCGGGCGCGCGGGGATTGAAAGAGCCCCTGTTCACCAGCCCCTGTTCAGGCGATGGGTCAGGCGGCGCAGTTTGTCCTGCACCCGCTGCATCCACCCGTTCTTGGGCCGCTCGCGGCCGGCACGGTCCAGGCTGTAGACGATGCGATACGGCCGCGCCTGGAGCACCACGAACTGTCGCTCCTGCGTCAGCGCGAACTCGACATCCATCGCGTTGGCGCTGCCGGTGTGCCCGGCGAAGAAGGCCCGGTGAATTTGCAACAGCTGGGTCGTGAGGTCCACCAGCTCCGCCTCACGCAGGATGGGCTCGCCCGCGGCCAGCGAGCTTCGGCTGATGAGCTCGGGCTCAAAGACCCCTGTCCAGGTGGCCACCAGGTATTGCTCAGGCAATTGGTCACCCAGCGCGCCCGTCACCGTGGCGCCGCTCCACTGCGTGTTGATGAACACGGCGTCCAGGCCCTGCTTGTAGGGATTGCCGGTGATAGCCACACCCGTGGCCACCGCACGCTCAACCAAGGGCTGCACCAACACGCCCATCGCCACTGCGCGGTGATCGATGCGGTACCAGTCGCGCTCCTCGAAAGCCCGCTCCAGCCACACACTGGCCCACACCTCGCGCAGAGCATCGGCCACCTGCTGCGCTGAAGGCTTTGCTGGAACCTCGATGCTGTCGTACAGGCCCGCACCGCTGAAGCCGTCCAGATCCTCGGCGTTGGTGCTGCTGCGAAAGATGGACCGACCATGCTCCGCCCACGGCTGCAGCCGCTCACAAACACCCGCCAGCACGTCACTGCGCACCGGGTGCTGCTGAATGGCCGCGCGCAGTGCCGCCAGGCGCACCGAGCGCACACCGGCGTCACGCACAAACGCGCTGTCGGTCAGCATCGCTTCGATCTCGGCGTCCAGGTCGGCCGCCTCTAGGTGGCCCTGGTAGGCCGAAAACGGGATGGCAAAGCCACCCGGCGTGGCCAGGCCGTCCAGACGGGCCAGGCGCCCCATCTGTGCGGCTTTAGCGCCCACGAAGGGGGCCGCCCCCTCATCGAGGGTGGCCACATCGAACAAGCCGTGAACCTGGAGATCCGCGTCGGGTCGCCACGCCGCGGCCGGGCGACGGGCAGCCCAGGCGGCCTGCGCCTCGGCAGGGTCGGCCCGCTCCACCGAGTAGTCCTGACCTGCAACACTCAGCTTGACCAGCTGGCCCTCCAAATGCGTGAAGAGGTCCAGATCGACGGCCCCGCGCAGGGACATGTCGGGCGTGTGGCGGTTGCGGCACAGCACCGCCACATGTGCCAGCGGCGCTTGCAGCTGGCTGGTCACCAGAGCAGCCACGGGCGGGATCTGCTCCGGCACCCATTCGCTGACCACGATGTCTGAGGGCCGCACCGCCGACACATCCAAGCTCCCGCGGACCAGTCGCACATGGCCGTAAGCCACCCCCAGCACCACAGGCTGGTAAACGACCGAGGCGTTCAGCACTTCGCTCGACAGCACCGGCACGCGCCCATTCAGCCGCGCCGCCTGCGCGATCTGCAGCGGCGACACCGGGCGGAACTTCAGTCCCGCCGTGCACCCCACCCGCGCCGCCACGTGCTCCACCATCCAGCCGATGCGCTCGGCTGACAAGGTGTCGCCGCCGGACAGCTCCACCGTCCAGTGGCCGCCATCCAGGTAGTGCATCAGCGAGCCGAGCACAAAGCGCCGATCGTCCTGTGTGTACTCCCGGGTATTGAACCGGTCGTAGTCGGCATACGGGTCCAGAAAGCGATGCACAAAATCGAAGTGCACCTCCCACTTGCGGGTGTCCAGAAAGTATGTCTTGTCCCCTCTGTGGAGATCGATCACAAACTTGACCGTCTCGGTACGCGCCACCGTGTGATGCCCCGGACGCGCGTGCAGCCTGCCCCAGTCGTCCAGCGTGCGGATGCGCTCCAGATACTCCACCCCGCGGCGACGCGGGGCGATGGCCGGCCACTTCAGCGCCAGTGCCGTCACGCCGCGCTCTTTCGTGGTGCTGGTGTCCTGTGGGTCGTCATCGGGCGGCGGGTGGGCGTGGTGGTGGAGGCTGCAGGGCCGTGAAGCCCCGACTCACCAGCGTACCGGCCCGCGCGCGGGCAGGCTCAGACCAAGCGCAAGTTCGCTGCAGGCGGATGTGCCGACCTCAGGAAGGCAGCCACTTCGCTGCAGCCGCGCTCTGGAGCCTGGCCTCTTGAGGCGGCCACCCAGGAAACGGACGCTCCGGAGGTCCATCGGGAAGACCCTCAACACAGGGAAAACCCCAGCCAAAGCCCGAGTTCCAAGGAGGGCCGCCGCGAGCACGTACGCGAACGCTTGGGGCAGAACAACACAATGATCGATCGATCACGTAACAGGAGACCACCTTGGTTCTTTCCGCCCTCACCACCGCGCGCCGTCGGACGGCGCTGTTGGCCGTCGCGGCCGTGTCAGCCATCGTTGCGGGCTGCGCTTCGCAGCCGCCGGCACCTCCCACCGTCTCGCCTGTGGTCAGCGCACCTGTGCAGCTGGCCTGGCAGCAGGGCCGCACGCCCGAGCAAGCCAGCAGCACCCTCGCGCCGCTGGCAGGCCGCCTGACCGTCACTCCGCCCGACCAGATTCCGCTGAACCGCTTGAAGGTGCCGCAAGGCTTCAAGCTGGAGCTGTGGGCACACGGCCTGCCGGGTGGCCGCGCCATGGCGCGTGCCGACAACGGCAAGATCTACGTGGGCACCCGTGGCATCGGCCGCGTGTACGAGATCACCGACAACGGTGGTCAGCGCACCGTGCGCACCGTGATCGACAAGCTCACCCAGCCGGCCGGCGTGGCCGTGCGTGGCAACACCTTGTACGTGTTTGCCATCGACAAGGTGCTGCGCTTTGACAACATCGCCACCAACCCCAACGTGGCGCCGGTGGACATGACCAAGGCGTTCAACCTGCCCCCCGAGCAGCACCACAACTGGAAGTACGTGGCCTTCGGTCCGGACGGCAAGCTGTACGTGCCCTTTGGCGCACCGTGCAACATCTGCCTGCCCGGCCAGGAGTACGCACAGATCCGCCGCTACAACGCCGACGGCTCGGGCATGGAAGTCATTGCCCGCGGCGTGCGCAACACGGTGGGCTTTGACTGGCATCCGGTCACCAAGGAACTGTGGTTCACCGACCACGGCCGCGACTGGATGGGTGACGACACGCCCGATGACGAACTCAACCGCATGAGCAAGGTGGGCCTGAACTTCGGCTTTCCGTACTGCCATGCCAACGGCGTGCCCGACCGCGACATCGTCAAGGCCAAGCCCTGCGACGGCGTGACGCTCCCCGTGGCCAATATGGGCCCCCATTCCGCAGTGATGGGCCTGAAGTTCTACACCGGCAACATGTTCCCGGCCGAGTACCGCAACGCGATGTTCATCGCGCGCAAGGGCTCCTGGAACCGCACCAAGAAGCTGGGCTTCGATGTGGTGGCCGTCACGGCTGATGCCGATGGCCGCAACGCCAAGACCACACCTTTCCTCACCGGCTTCCTGAACGCGGACGACACGTTCAACGGCCGCCCGGCCTACATCCATCAGCAGCCCGACGGCTCGCTGCTGGTGTCGGATGAGCAAATGGGTGCCATCTACCGCGTGAGCTACTCGCGCTGAGCATGCCTGACCTTGGCTGCACGGCCACCGTCGGAAAGGCGGTGGCCTTTTTCCTGATGACGCTGGCGCTGGGCCCTGCCGGGGCCCCGTCCCAAGCACAAGCGCAAGCGCAAGCAAACTCGGCGGCCCAGCCGTCCGCAGGGGCGGCTGCGCCGCCGGCTCAACTGGCGGTGTGCGGCGCCTGCCATGGGGCCAACGGCAACTCGGCGATGGCGTTGAGCCCCTCCCTGGCCGGGCAGCCCAAGGTGTTCTTGGAGAACACGCTGATCCTGATCCGTGAAGGCCTGCGGCCGATTGCGGTGATGCAGGGCCTGCTCAACGGCGTGAGCGACGCCGACATCGTGGCGCTGGCCGATCACTACAGCCGCCAGAAAGCCATTGCGCCAGAGGCCCCACGCGACGAGGCCGCCTTCCGCCGCGGTGAGGCCGTCGCCTCACGCGCGCTGTGCGGCACCTGCCACCTGCCCAACTACGCGGGCCAGCAGCAGATGCCGCGCCTGGCCGCCCAGCGGGAAGACTATCTGGTGCACTCGATGCGCGAGTTCCGCGACAACAAGGCCCAGGGGCGCGACACCATGATGAACGGCGTGTTGCGCGGCTTCAGCGACCGCGACATCGCCGACATGGCGCACTACTTCGCACAGCTGCGCTGAAGGCGACCCGCAGCGCGCCGCAGACAGGGCGCGCTGCACACCCACCAGCAAGTTCCAGCCCGGAAGCTGCGGTCCAGGCCCTGAAGGGCTTGAACCGCGGCCGCAGGCGCGGCCCCAGCTAGGAGGCTGCCTTCCCCGCTACTTGTTGTAGACCAGATCCCTGAGCGCCAGCGAGATCTCCGGGATGTAGCTGATCAGCATCAGACAGACGAGGATCACGCAGATGAACGGTATGAGGTCCTTGATGATGCGGTCCAGTGAGATCTTGGCCACGGTGCAGGCCGCGAACAGGTTCACACCAAAGGGCGGCGTGATCATGCCCAGGGCCAGGTTGACCACCATGATCGTGCCGAAGTGGACCGGATCGATGCCGAAGTGGATGGCCACCGGCACCAGGATCGGGGCCAGCACGATGATGGCCGCGCCCGTCTCGATGAACATGCCGATGATGAACAAGGCCACGTTCACCCCCAGGAGGAAGTAGAACGGCGACTGCAGCACCTGCTCCAGCCACTGCCCGATGGCGGCCGGCACACCCGCACGGGTGATCAGGAAGGCGAACAGCCCTGCGTTGGCGATGATGAACATGATCACGGCGCTGGCGATCACGGACTTGCGCAAGATGGGGTACAGGTCCTTGAACTTGATTT
>Ga0209985_10004304_pt1 | contig 11550 bp, 7 predicted proteins | sample NOAtaG_FD_187305 | JGI IMG/M metagenome (GOLD analysis project Ga0209985, IMG submission 187305) | Freshwater lake microbial communities from Lake Erie, under a cyanobacterial bloom - NOAA_Erie_Diel6S_1000h metaG (SPAdes) (version 2) | ecosystem: Environmental > Aquatic > Freshwater > Lake ... | reverse complement strand
TACATAAGCTAACCACTCAATTAGTTCGTGAAAACCAAACGATTGTTGTTGAGAATTTAGCCGTTAAGAATATGGTCAAAAACCCGAAATTATCTCAGGCAATATCTGATGTAAGCTGGGGAGAAATAACCCGACAATTAGCCTATAAATGCCGTTGGTATGGGAGAAACTACATCGAAATAGATAGATGGTTTCCTAGTTCTAAACGGTGCAGTAATTGCGGGTATATTGCTGAGAAAATGCCGTTAAATGTTCGAGAATGGGACTGTCCAGACTGTGGGACTCACCACGACCGAGATATTAACGCCAGTAAAAATATTTTGGCCGCAGGGCTTGCGGTGTCAGTCTGTAGAGCGACCATAAGACCAGAACAGAGTAAATCTGTTAAGGCAGGTGCGAAAAATCCTTCGGGACCCCAAGCAGAAACCTAAATCGTGAGGTTTGGGAATCGCCGTCCGTTTTACGGCGGTGAGGATGTCAACGGATAGCCAGTCGTCTAGAAATTAGTGCCTAAAAAGCTTGACATATAGACAATTATTTCCTAAGATGAACTTGTTTTTTACAACAATACAGCGTTTCTCAGATACATGAGGTTCATTCTTGCATCTGAAATACTTGATTAGCAAGGATTAGTCTCTGCTTCGCCTTTACCAGAAAGGCTGTAACTAATATGAACAACAATCAAGACTTGAACGACTAAATTAGTCAAAAAAATCTGATAATTATGTTAAAACAACCTTCATTTTTTATTGTTGGCGCACCAAAATCTGGAACCACGGCTCTTTGTAAATATCTGAGTAGACATCCTCAAATTTTTATCCCAGCAGAAAAAGAACTCAGATATTTTAATAGTAATGATCCTGTTTTCACCTTAGAAAAATATCTCAATTTTTTTCGGGATGGACAGAAAATGATTTGTGGAGAAGGAACCCCCTCTTATCTAAGGAGTGAAACTGCCGCCGCTCGAATTTATGAATTCAATCCCGAGGCGAAAATTATTATTATGTTGCGCGAACCCGTGGCTTTACTCTATTCTTTTCATGCTCAACTGTTATGGGACGGCAGCTCGGAAGATGAGACAGATTTTTTAAAAGCACTTAATTTAGAAAATGAGCGCAGAGCAGGAAGATGTATACCAGAAAAGTGTTCAAATGTAGAAAAATTATTTTATAGAAATGTTGTCCAATTTACGGCACAAATTAAAAGATACTTGCGGTATTTTGACAAAAGTAAAATTCACATTATTATCTTTGATGATTTCGTCAACAAGACCGATGAATCTTATCGAGAAGTTCTCAGATTTTTAGAAGTAGAGTATAGTTTTACTACCACATTTAACTCAACTAATAGCCGAAAAAAGGTTCGTAGCTATTTTCTACAAGATCTGTATAAAAGACCACCAGCAAAATTACTAGAGATTGGTAAATATTTTATTCCTTTACCTCAAGAACAAAGAAGAGAACTCTTGAAGAAAATTAAAGACTATCTCAAAAAAACGAACAAGCAAGTCCTATCCAAAGACGAGAAAAAACTGCCCATTGATATCCATAAAGCCTTACAGCAGGAGTTCATTCCAGAAATACAGCAGTTAAGTCAGTTGATTGATAGAGATTTGAGTCATTGGCTCTTATAGCTGAACTTTCCCCCAAGAAAAATCACGAAAGCCTTCCCCCGAGGTAGTTGTATCGATTTTTGAACTAGCCGTTATCGGGTACAATCGACAAACAAGGCTTCCTTAAAAAATATTCGCTGAATAGTTCAGATACCTAACCTGCACCGCTGCCTAATAAAAATAAACTTAACAGGGTGCCACCATTCCAGAGACTATGAACCAACATCGAGGATAATAAATTTTTCGATCGGGTGTAAACAAAGCCAAGAACACAACCTAGGACGGTTAAAGGCAGCACTTCTGACAAATTTTGGTGAGCCAGGGCGAAAATCAAACTACTAAGAGCAATTGCACCCCAGACGGGTAGATAACGAGTCAAAGAAGCTAGTAAAAAGCCGCGAAAGACAATTTCCTCGAAAAAAGGAGCGGCAAGGGAAGCAGTAAAGGCAAAACAGAGTAAAGCGAAGGTATTCTGGGATTCTAGAGCTAAAGTCAGCAGCGGGTTACTGCCCCCTTGTCCTTGCCAAATTAGTTGATTAAGCAAAGAAACGATAATAACGAGGGGTAAAGCGACGAAATAGCCAGCCAATCCCCAGAGAAGCCAAGGACTAAAGAGGTTAAAACGAAACCAATCGCGAGGTAAAGGGCGAAAAGGCTTGATCGCTAGGTATAAAACCGATAAACTGCTCACTGTTAAGGCTAAATAACTAACTACAACGTATATTGCTTTAGCTTCTAGGTTAAATTGTTCGGGATTGAGACTCAAGAAACTCGATAAAATCACGAAAATTACCGGTAAAACAATTTGTCCGACGAAAAAGAAACCGATAATTATTCCCCACCAGAGGGTTTCTCCTCCCCACTTAGTTTGCCAAGCGAGACTATCATCTAAAAAGAGCAGCGATCGCTGTTTACGGAGCAGCCACTGCACTAATAAAAAGATCAACAGCACGAAACCGATTAAACCGCCGATAAGAGGCAAGAAAGCCAGCAAAATTAGTTTAATTAAGGCATTAGCCGCCACTTCACTCTGTTCTTCCTCTAAAGCGAGTAAATCCTCTTGACGATTTTCGAGACTATATAATTTTTCCAGAATGGTATAACGAAACCATCCTTGAAAATTGCGCTCGATTCTCGCTTCAGCATCGGCAGCAATTTGGGGGGGGTCACTGTACAATCCCTCTAACAGCAGCGCATTTCGCAAAATAGCAGGCTTATAGTTCTTAAATTCTGATTTTTCCTTGATATCTTGCCAGATTTGCCGTGCCGAATCCAAGTCACCTTGACTAGCTTGAATGAGACTTAATTTTAGCTCTAAATCTTTTAAGGAATTGATTTCGCGCTCAAGAGATTTTTTTTGTTCGGGATTAACTGCTGATTTTTCTAGTTCGGTGATTGTTTTTTTGGCACTTTTCTGGGCTGATAAATACTGTTCCTCGGCAGTGGTATAAGGAGCTTCACCGATCAGGGAAGTTTGAATTAATTTAAGATTAGCAAATTCCTCGCTATTAGGGTCAGCATCGCTGCTGAGAGTCGTGGCTTGTAGATTGATATTGGTTTGATACAGTTGAATATTCGATTGGATTTGAGGCTGATTAACACTAGAAATTAAAGCTGTAACCACTGGAGTTAAAGCAATAATTGTTAAGAAAAAAGCGATCGCTTGTTTGAGACTTTGCCAGGGGAGTTTTTTTGAGAAATTATCGAACATGAAAATAGTTAAGTGGGAGTTAGGGGTTAGGTGATGGGGTGATGGGGGTTGGGTAATAGGTGTTGGGGTTTTAGGGTTTTAGGATTTTAGGGTTTTAGTTGAAATTCCCCTATCCCCCCATTACCCTATTCCTCCATTTCCCTATCCCTAATCCCTATACCCTAATTATTAACTAACTACTTGAGAAAAAAGATTTTCGTATTGATCCAAAGTCTTTTCAAAGGCATAATTTTCCTCCGCGTATTGTCGTCCTTTTTCTCCCAGTATAGTGGCTAAATCTGGGTTTTTGTATAGTTTTAAAATAGCTGTAGCTAATGCCTCCGGATCTTCAGGATTAACCACCAAACCACCACCACTACGCTCGATCGCCCTAGCGGCGGTTCCATCGGCGGCAACAGAAGCAATAATAGCACGACCACTAGCTAATAATAGCTGAATTTTGGACGGCATATTAAAGGAAATAACGTTATGTTTTTGCATCACCATACCCACATCGGCGGCTGCTAACATTTCTGGTAATTTTTCCCGGGGTTGAAAGGGTAATAAAAGCACATTACTGGCCCCCTGTTGTTGGCGATACTTTTCTAGGCGATCGAGTGCTTCTTTTTTACCAACAATTACCACTTTAATCTCAGGGATGTCAACTAAGTAAACTGCAGCATCGATCAGGGTTTCTAGGGGTTGGGTTAGGGCAATATTGCCAGAATATAAAACAACAAATTTGCCCTCAAGATGATTTTCTTGGCGAAAATAATTATTGTTTTTCGGCAGAGGTTTAATAAAGCTTACATCCACCCAATTAGGAATTTCAATAATTTTCTGACTCGGCACATTTTTAGTTAGGAGATTTTTGGTAAAACCATCGGCAATAACCGAGATTTTGCTGGCAGTTTGATAGGCAAATTTTTCGAGACGACTAAAAACCTTAATCATTTTCTCATTAGTTAATAATCCCACATGAACTGCCGCATCGGGCAAAATATCCTGTAAATTTAGAATAATCGGTACCCCATATAATTTACTCAATAAAGCGGCGGGAACGCAAACGGGTAATCCGGGGACAGTTAAGAAAATTAGATCGGGTTTTTCACCCTTGAGAGCCTGAAAGAAACTCAAAAAAACAAAGCTCAATTCAAAGAAAATTCGATTTTTTAAACTTCTTTGGGGACGCGCCCAGACGTAGGAACGTTGAATTTTAACACCATTTCGTTCTTCTTCTAGATAGATTTTTCCTCGGTATTCGGGATCGATTTCACTATTAGGATACCAAGGAAAAGCGGTTAAAACCCTGACTTGATGACCTCTTTTAACCAATCCTTCCGCTAATTCCGTCATCAGGGGAGCGATGCCGATCGGTTCGGGATAATAGTTATAAGAATAGAGCAAAATTCGCATAGGGATGGCAATTTGGTTGGGCGATTCAGTTTCATGATTTTATCAATAGTTACTGTTTTTTTGACAAATCAGATGCGCTTTTGTCAGGGATGACCCTAGAAAGAGGTTTGGCATCAGGTGAGGATTAGCGGTGAGAGATGCGGAAAAAAAGGGAAATTGGCTAATAAATTAATCCTCAAAACCCCTAACTATTCCCCCTTTTACCCCTGCCTAAATACTGACCCTTATTTTTCCCTTACCCGGTGGCCGATATCACGACGATAATAGATGCCCTGAAAGTGTATCCTTTTCACCGATTGATAGGCAAGTTCGATCGCCTGATTAAAATTAGCTCCCATAGCCGTGACACCCAAGACGCGGCCGCCATCGGTGAAGATATCGCCGTGTTTTAAAACCGTGCCGGCGTGGAAAACGATCGCTCCCGCGGTTTCAGCTGCCTTAATTCCAGTGATTAACTGGCCTTTTTCGTAGTGGTCGGGATAACCGGCAGACGCGGCCACCACACAAACGGCACTACCGGATCGCCATTGTAAAGAGGGGAAATCAGTTAATTTTTGTTGAGCGCAAGCCAGCAGCAGCGGTGCCAGGGGAGTTTCCAGTAGGGGTAAAACCGCTTGGGTTTCGGGATCGCCAAAACGACAGTTAAATTCGAGAACTTTTGGCTCTCCGGCGGGGGAAATCATTAAACCTGCGTAGAGGACTCCCCGATAGTCAATGCCGCGTTTTTGCAGGGTGGCGACGATGGGGGCGAGGATGTCTCGGTTTACCGCTTCGATAATGGCGGCGGTGGCTATGGGTGCGGGGGCATAAACTCCCATACCGCCGGTATTTTTGCCGGTATCGCCTTCACCGATCCGCTTGTGATCTTGGGCGGGTAGCAGGGAACGAAAACTGATCCCATCGGTGAGGGTGAGGATAGACACTTCTTCTCCCTCTAGGAATTCTTCCACCACCACTTTAGTAAAGCCACCGGTAAAAAGATCATCGATCGCTTCTAGGGCCGTATCTACGGTTTCGGCGACAATTACCCCTTTTCCTGCGGCTAATCCGTCAGCTTTCACCACAATTGGCGCTCCTTGCTCTCGGATATAAGTTTTTGCTAATTCTGCATCGGTAAAGGTTTCCGAGACGGCGGTGATAACTGCTGCTTCGCTCATTAATTCTTTTGCCCAGGATTTGCTCGATTCAATTAAGGCCCCGGTTTGTGTGGGGCCAAAAACGGCAATTTCTTGGCCGAGAAGATGATCGGTAATGCCGAGGGAGAGGGGATATTCTGGCCCGACAACCACCAGATCGACGCAATTTTCTCGGGCAAAGCGGCTAATTTCGGCAAAATCCTCCATTGCTAGGGGGATATTTTCACATTGAGGTAAAATTGCCGTTCCCCCATTACCCGGAATACAGAACACTTGTTCTACTTCGGGCGATTGCAGCAGTTTCCAAGCCAAGGCGTGTTCTCGACCACCACTGCCGATAACGATAATTTTCACGGATAAACGCAGCCTAAATGACGATGGTTTAATTATCCCCTAGCTCCGGGTCAGCATTGGCTAGAAGTTGAGATTACTTAACTTTTTAATCGATTTGACGGATTCAGGAGTCAGGAGTCAGGAGTCAGGAGTCAGGAGATAGGAGATAGGAGATAGGAGTCAGGAGATAGGAGTCAGGAGATAGGAGATTATTTTATTTATTCTCCCCACACCCCACACCCCACACCCCACACCCCACACCCCACACCCCACACCCCACTTCCCCCCTTCTCCTCTCATAGACAGTCTTAACAAGTAATTTAGATAGCGAACAGCTGATCACTGGATTTGACGGAGACAGGACAAATCAGCTTGACCGAAATGAATACTAAAAGCTACTTGCAGATTTTCTAGGGATTTAACCAACCAAGGCACCCGCTCGCAAGAATAACTCTCGTAGTGGTTAAATAGAATCGCAAAACGTTTATCTAAGTGGGGTTTTGCCTGGGGACAGATCAAAATCAACTTGAGCAATAACCCCACAGTCCGAGTTACCCCCATATTGGTGATCATATCGATAAAAATGTAATGATCGGGTTTTTGCCCGCTTTCCACCACCAGATAATTTAACAGTTGGCTAGAAGTACGCAGCATGAGAAATTCACTCGGTTTTTGTTGATCGCAGTGGGGTAGAGTATTTTGCAGGACATCGTCGAGTTTTTTGTTAAATTGCCCCTTGCCGTAGTCTAGGGAGGTAATCAGATAATCGTAGAGGTCATTTTTAAAATCTTTATAGGTAGGGGTATAAACTGTATTCGCCAGAAAATTTTGCGAAAGCTCCTTATAAGTATAATTTCCTGCTACCGTCCCCAGATAATACTTGAGGGCGCGATTTAGCTCCTTATCATTGAGCAGGGTGGGATTTTCTACCGATTGAATGATTCTTCCCGCTTCTTCCCTGATTTTTGGGCGATGAGCAACCTGTGCCAAACGTACCTGATAGGTGACATAACGAGAGATATTTACCTCGAAACGGCTCTCGGTTTTCACCTTAATACGTCTAACGGTTTGTCGCTGTTCTCGGGGACTTTCATCACCGAGTAAATAGTAATCATAGAGATAGGGATAACGACTAATCAGGGTTCCCAGGGAAGCGGCGGTTTTTTCGCTGTATTTGCCGCTAATAATTCTCGCCAGACGCTGCAGCCTAACGTAGTCATCCGAGAGGGTAAAATTTTTGACCAGATGGCCCAAATTATTGGGGCTGCTGTAATGTCCGGGACGTGGGGAGGGCAAATTTTCCAGTAGCGATACCAATTCGGGAATTGCCGGCTGATGGGTAGGCTGCGTTTGCCATCGATTCACTAAAATATGACAGCAGCGGTTAAAGACATGATAAAAACGAATTTCGGCATCCTTAGCCTTGACAAGACGCTCTAGGGCTAAATAAATAGGAGCTTCTTGATAACCGCCACCTTCGATAAACAAACGACAAAAATCCTCGATTAATTGCTCGGGGGAATCGGTCCTGGCGCGGTCGAGCCAATAATCGTATAGTAGCTGTTCTTCGTCTCTTGTTTGTCTTTGTCCAGTGTTTAGACTAGCCATGGTTATTTGATTCAGCCCTCCTAAATCAGTAAGCGGATGGATTTTAGGGCTATGACCATAAAGGGGTCAATTGTGATTAGATAGTAGATGCTCCCTTCTTAGGATGCCCCTATTTTGGGTCATTGCACTGATCGAGTCGATCCATTTTAGCTTGGCAAGTTTGGGAAAATTCCCCTTGGCTTACCTGGCCAAGCTTGCGGACTATACCCAGATTACTAAAAATTTAGGCAGCGTACCCTGCTAATTAAGTTAGCGAAAAGAAACCCCGATTGTATGTGATCTAAGTCACATTTAAACCTCAATCCATCTTCGAGATAATTCGGAATTTACCTAAAATGTCGGATGAATACCCACGCTACATTTTTCGACAAGATACTCACCTTTGCGGGGGATGAAATCCGACCAGAATATCAACCGCGTAGCATCGGTTTAATTCCATCATCTGTGGGTAAACTGTGTTATATTTAATTTAGCCAATGGTCGAGGATTGTTAGATGCTAGTCGTAGAAGCAAAGCTAAAAAACGGAACCCCAGAGCAATATCACCAGCTTGATGAAGCTATCAAAACTTCTCAGTTTGTGCGTAACTATTGTGTTCGTTATTGGCGGTCCAATCAAGGGACAACCCGCAATGATCTCCAAAAACTTTGTGCGGTACTAGCTAACAATAAAGAGACCCCATGGGTTAATAAATTAAACTCTCAAGCTCGTCAATCGGCTGCTGATAGAGCCTGGCAATCAATTAATCGGTTTTACCAGAATTGTCATGCTAAGATACCAGGGAAAAAGGGTTTTCCTCGGTTCAAAAAGCATAGCCGTTCGGTTGAATACAAACTAACAGGCTACAAACTATCTGATGAGCGACGTCAAATTAAGTTTACTGATGGTTTTAAAGCAGGAGAATTTGATTTATGGTGTAGTCAAAAAACCTTAGTTTATTATTCAGAACAACAGATTAAACGGGTAAGAGTTGTTAGACGTGCTGACGGTTATTATTGTCAGTTTTTGATTGACGTAGAACGGCAAGAATACCATAAACCAACGGGACAAATAACAGGAATTGACTTAGGGTTAAAAGAGTTTTATACTGACGCTCAAGGTAATACTGTAGAGAATCCCCGTTATTTAAGCAAGTCAGAAAAACGACTGAAAAAAGCACAAAGGAGATTATCAAAACGATTTCGTCAAGGAAACAAACAGTCTAAAAACTATCACAAGCAACGGGTAAAAGTTGCCAAGCTTCACCTTAAAGTGTCAAGACAACGTAAAGACAAAGCAATTAAAGACACTTTGGCGTTAGTCCAGTCTAATGATCTGGTAGTCTATGAAGCTTTAAAGGTAAGAAACTTAGTAAAAAATCGTCAGCTGTCTAAGTCGATTTCTGATGCTTCTTGGTATCAATTCACTGAATGGTTGAATTATTTTGCCAAGATTTATCGGATTGTCTGTATTGCTGTTACTCCCCATTTTACTAGCCAAGATTGTTCAGTTTGTGGTACGAGAGTTCAAAAAACATTAAGCAATAGAACTCATCAATGTCCTAACTGTAAAACAATCTTAGATAGGGATCATAATGCAGCAATAAATATTCTTAAAAAAGGGTTGCAATATTTGGGAAATCATCTCAACGGTACTGTTGGGCAAACAGAAACCGACCCAAACGCCTTGGGAGAGTCCGACCTCTGGATTTTCAGTGGAGACATTGAGAATCTAAGTTGTCTCGTTGAACAAGGAATTTCTAACAGCGATGTGGAAAGAATCCCCCGTCACAGCGTAGCTTGACGGTGGGAGTATGTTAATCCTAAGTATTTTTATTGTCTATGGCCTGTCATTTATCCCTCAATCAACTAGCTCAATTATTGTCCTTACAAGATAATGGTGACATAAGTTTTAGTCCCGATAGTTTAGTATCTGGCATTAATACTGATAGCCGTAGTATTGAGTCAGGACAAGCATTTTTGGCCTTAAAAGGTGATAATTTTAATGGTCATGATTTTATCGATATGGCTATCGAAAAAGGAGCGGCAACCTTGATTGTCGATCAGCCAGTTTCGGTAAATTCCTCTAGTAATATTCCTGTATTCCTAGTCCATAATACCCTAGAAACCTATCAGCAATTAGCCCATTGGTGGCGGAATCAATTTACTATACCCGTGATTGCTATTACGGGATCGGTGGGGAAAACCACGACTAAAGAATTAATCGCTTCGGTATTAGCAACCCAGGGAAAGGTACATAAAACCCTGGCTAATTATAACAATGAGATCGGAGTGCCGAAAACTCTCCTCGAACTGGATGAAACTCACAATAGTGCCGTAATCGAGATGGGAATGCGGGGACGGGGAGAAATTGCCCTGCTCGCTCAAATCACCCGACCGACGATCGCGGTGATTACTAATGTGGGAACTGCTCACATCGGTCGTTTAGGGTCGGAAGCAGCGATCGCAGAGGCCAAATGCGAGTTATTGGCCGAGTCGCCTTCTAGTAGTATAGCTGTTCTTAACTACGATCACCCTTTACTTACCGAAACAGCTAAACGGGTATGGCAGGGGGAAACAATTACCTATGGCTTCTCTGGCGGCGATATAGTCGGGGAATTACTGGATTTAACTACTTTACGAGTAAATGGACTAGATTTTAACTTACCTTTATCCGGTCGTCATCATGCTTTAAATTTTATGGCGGCCTTGGCCGTAGCGAAAATTTTAGGCATCGATTGGACTTCTTTGCAAGAGGGAATTAAAGTTAATTTACCCAGTGGTCGGGCCAAACGTTACCAATTAGCAACCGATATCCTACTCCTCGATGAAACCTATAACGCGGGTCTAGAATCAATGTTAGCGGCCTTGGATTTACTGAAAGCTACCCCCGGTCAGCGTCATATTGCTGTTTTAGGCACGATGAAGGAGTTAGGGTCTTTTTCGGAGCAATTACATCGCCAAGTCGGTGAGAGGGTGCAAAAACTAGGCATAGATCGCTTGTTTGTCTTGGTAGATGACCCGGAAGCTAAGTTTATTGCTGAGGCGGCTACTGCGGTCGATTGCGAATGTTTTCAAACTCACGCAGATTTAATTAATCGTTTAAAGGAAGTGATCGATTTCGGCGATCGCATTTTATGTAAAGCTTCCCATTCCGTCGGTTTAAATCGGGTGGTGGAGGAGTTAATTCAGTGATATTGGGAGTTAGGGAATAGGTGTTAGAGAAGAGAGCATTTTTTAGCAAGAATAGCCGATTAAAAACTGTTTTTTCAGCGATTTTAGTCCTAGTTTTCTTTTTTTCGGCCGTTCAAGTCTCTTTTGCCCAAGAATCGAGACGACTGGATACTTATCTCCCGGATCTCAGTGGTTTAGCTTGGGTAGAAGCGGATATTTTTCTAGGGGTTCACGATGCCAAAAATAAGGGCAAAAACAGTGATCCATCTCAACCAAGGCTGAGTCTTTTACAGCTGCCTACAGAGGAAAAACCGCTATTATGGCAGGTTTTAAGGGTAGATTGGCCAAATCCAGAGGGATTGAGTAACGATCTCGAAAGTATTACTTCTATCCCAGAAACTAATTTATTTTTGTTGGCTGAAAGTGGCGAGAAAAAACCTTTTCAAAGACTATTTTTAGTAGCATATAACCAGCAAAAAGTCAAGATAGTTGAGCAAATAAATTGGCCGATCGCGGTGGAAAATGTAGAGGCGATCGCTGTTAGTCGGCAAGGCGATCGTTATCTATTTATCTACGCAGAACGGGCCGATAGTCAAGAGAGTAC
>Ga0209985_10004302_pt1 | contig 11554 bp, 8 predicted proteins | sample NOAtaG_FD_187305 | JGI IMG/M metagenome (GOLD analysis project Ga0209985, IMG submission 187305) | Freshwater lake microbial communities from Lake Erie, under a cyanobacterial bloom - NOAA_Erie_Diel6S_1000h metaG (SPAdes) (version 2) | ecosystem: Environmental > Aquatic > Freshwater > Lake ... | reverse complement strand
ACCCGCCTCCTTGAAGTCGGAATCGCTAGTAATCGCGGATCAGCTACGCCGCGGTGAATATGTTCCTGAGCCTTGTACACACTGCCCGTCAAGTCATGGGAGCTGGCAGCGCCCGAAGTCGCCCAAATTCATGGGTGCCCACGGCGAGGCTGGTGACTGGGACTAAGTCGTAACAAGGTAGCCGTAGGGGAACCTGCGGCTGGATCACCTCCTTTCTAAGGGAATGTACTTAGACACGTCGCCCGGAGAGATCCGGGTCGTGAATCCGTCAAGACAACCTCGTTCCCGTTCGCGGGAATAGTCATCTGGTGACAGGTGATGAAGGCCTCCAACTGCTGCTTGATATACAAGCAACCAGCCCGGCGCATTGCGTCGGGCTGGTTGTGTTTTTGCATCGATCTCGGACCATCGGCCGGAAGGCGCACGCCTGAACGGGTGCAATCGGGGTGGAATTCGCGATTGCTGCCCTGCCGTATGGTGACTCGGCCGCCGTTTGGCGTAGACATGTGGGGCCGATGCCTCGCCCGCCCACGATCACGCTTCCGCTGTCCAACCAAGCCGTCGTCCGCGCGATCCGCGAGCCCCTCACAAGGTCCGTCCTGGAGATCGTCCGCCGCTTTCCGAGGGCGGCGACTCCATCGGAGATCGAAAAGGTCAGCGGCATCGAGTTCAGGGTGCTTCGGGCGGAACTCGACCTGCTCGAGGATGCCGGGCTCATCGGTCGCCGGGCTGCGGAAGGCGATCGGCGCGAGCCCGCTTTCTTCGCGGTGAGCGACGCCGTCGTCATCTCGTTCGACCCCGCCGAGCCGGCGCAGGTGGCGCTGCTCGAGGAGCTCGATCGCGTGATGGTCGACCATGCCCGGAGCAAGATCGAGGAAGCGCGCTCGGCCCGCCCCATCGGGTCGCGGGGGCTCCGATTCCGCGGCTATGTGCCGATGAAGCTGACCGCGGAGGAACTCGCGGAGTTGAAGTCGATCATGCATCGCATGCACCGCTTCTTCGAGAAGGTGTCGAGTCGGCAGAAGGTCGACGACGGCCTCGAGTCGCAAGAGTGCAACTATCACGCGCTGTTCGACTTCGCACCCGCGGCGCCTGGATCGCTTCCGCTCGCACCGATCTCGTTCGTCGCCCACCACGAGGCGCCCGTGATCGAGAGCCTGGTGCGCGAACGGCGCATCGACCAGCTCTCGCCGCGCGAGAAGGATGTGGCCGTGGCCCTCGCGCAGGGGAGCAGCCGACCTGAGATCGCGGAGAAGTTCGGCATCTCGATCAACACCGTCGCCTCGATCGGCAAGCGGGTCTACGCCAAGCTCGGCGTGTCGCGGCGGGCGGAACTCGCGGCGAGGCTGCAGGCCTGAGTCCACGGGTTTGGCGCAGGGGGCGTCCGGCGGGCGATGGCGTCAACGCCTTGCCGCGCGTGGAATCCGTACGCTCGAGCGGTTCGTCGTTGGTGCCCACAGCACGATGCGCGCGATCGATGCGCTTCTCCTGATCCCGGCGGTCACAAAATCACGGGCGGCGCGGGATGACCAATTCGAGGATCTCGACACACCCCCGAACGGGGCATTGTTCGACGATCTGCCCGCCCGGGACGGCGGGGCAGCGGCCGAGGACCGTGCGAATTAGGAACGGCGAGGCACATTTTGGGACAATTTCCCTCGACATCGCGGAGGCGGGAAGTAGCCTTTCCGCATGGTCGTCGTTCGCTCCGATGTGCCATCAAGAGGTTGCCCTCTTTTCACGAGGGCGATGGCCGCCGCGGCCGCCGCTGTCTGCTTGCCTGCGATGGCCCAGACCATCGGCTTCAGCGATGTCAGTTCCGCAGCGGGTCTCACCGGCTTCACGCATTCTCCGAACTCGCTTGCGGTGCCCGGGCTCAACGAGTGGATCATGGGCGGCCTCGGCGTCGGGGACTTCAACAACGACGGATGGCCCGACTTCTTCGTGCCGCGGGGCGGCGCGGGTACCGACCGCCTGTACATCAACAACGGAAACGGCACCTTCACGAACGCATCGGTCGCGTGGGGCGTGAGCGCCGCGCATGCGGGCAACGGCGTCGCGTGCGCCGACTTCGACCGCGACGGCGACACCGACATCTTCGTGTCGAGCTACGGCACCGGGAGCGACAATCTCGGTCAGATCGGCAAGCACCGGCTCTACCGAAACCAAGGCACGACCTTCGTCGAGGTCGCGGCCTCGTTCGGCGTCAACACTTCGGCGACGACGGGTTCCGTCGCCAACGGCGTCGCGTGGGGCGACTACGACCTCGACGGCGACCTCGACCTCGCGATGGCGGGCTGGTCGTCGGCCCACTACGGCAACAAGCTCTTCCGCAACGACGGAGCCAGCTTCGCCGACGCGACGCCGCCGGCCCTGATGAGCGGCGTGACCTGGGGGTTCCAGCCCGCGATCATCGACATCACAGGCGACGGATTCCCCGAACTGCTCATCGCGGCGGACTTCGAGACGGGGCGCGCGTTCCGCAATCTCGCGAACGGTCAGTTCGCGCTGGCGACCGGGGAACTGGGTCTCGGCCTCGACGACAACGGAATGGGTCACGCGATCGGAGACTTCGACCGCGACGGACGGCCCGACTACTACGTGACCAGCATCCACATGGACCAGCCCAACGCCGGCATGTACAACGGAAACACGCTGTACATGCAGCAGGCCTCGGGCAACTTCGTGGAACTTGCGTCGGCGCGCGGCTGCTCGGACGGCGGCTGGGGCTGGGGCACCGCCGCGGTGGACCTGAACCACGACGGGTGGGAGGACATCGTCGAGGTGAATGGGCGCAACGCCGGCGAGTGGGCGAACGAGCCGGAGTACATCTTCCAGAACCTCGGCGGCGCCACCTTCACCCGCCTCGGGGCGGCGACGGGCCTCAACCTCGCCGCCGACACGCGGGCGGTGGCGACGCTCGACTACGACCGCGACGGAGACATGGATCTCCTGATGCTCGTAAACGCGGGCGCGATCAAGCTCTACCGCAACAACTCGGCGATGGCGGGGCGCTGGCTGCAGGTTCGCCTCACCGCGGGTGCGAACTCGCGCTGCGCGCCGCATGGCTTCGGCGCGGTCGTCGAGTGCACCTCGGGCACGGTCGTCCAGAAGCGGTGGATGCATGGCGGCTCTGGCTACAACTCGAGCAGCGAACACCTGCTGCACTTCGGCATCCCCACGCTCAAGGGAACGCTCGAGGTGAAGATCGACTGGCCGAGCGGCCAGACCACGCTGCTGTCGGGCGTCTCCGCAAACCAGCGGCTTGAAGTCGCCGCGCCGGCGCGCTCGGACATCAACGCAGACGGCAGCGTCGGCCTCGACGACCTCGCAGCGCTGTTGTCCGCGTGGCAACTCGCCGACCGCACCCAGCGGTCGATGCGCGCGGCGGACCTCGACAACGACGGCCAGGTGGGTGCGGCGGACCTCGCCGTGGTGCTCTCCGACTGGACCAACTGACGGCATCGCCCGCTTCGTGCAGCGTGCGCCCCGCGTCCGTACCATGACGGGATTCCGATGGAGAATCCCGTGACCACCGCAACCGCGTTCCCGATCCAGGATGCAGGCACCCCGATGGGGACGCCCGCGATCGACAACCTCGCCATCAACACGATCCGCACGCTGTCGATGGATGCGGTGCAGGCCGCGGATTCCGGCCACCCCGGCGCGCCGATGGGCCTCGCGCCCGTCGCGTACGCCTTGTGGCAGGACGCGCTGCGCTACGACCCCGCGCGGCCGAACTGGGCGAACCGAGACCGTTTCGTGCTGTCGAACGGCCACGCGTCGATGCTGCTCTACTCGCTCCTGCATCTCGCGGGCGTGCAGCGGCTCGACCACCATGGGCATGCGATGGGCGAGCTGTCGGTGCCGCTCGAGGAGATCAAGCGCTTCCGCCAGCTCGGCTCGGTGTGCCCCGGGCACCCGGAGAGCCACCTGACGACGGGCGTCGAGACGACGACCGGCCCGCTCGGGCAGGGCCTCGCGACGAGCGTCGGCATGGCGATCGCGTCGCAGTGGCTCGGTGCGCGCTACAACCGCCCGGGCTACACGCTCTTCGACTACCGCGTCTGGACGATCTGCGGCGACGGCTGCCTGATGGAGGGAATCTCCGCCGAGGCCGCGTCGCTGGCCGGCCACCTCGGGCTTGCGAACCTCTGCTGGATCTACGACTCGAACCGCATCACGATCGAGGGCAAGACCGACCTTGCGTACTCCGACGATGTCGCGGCGCGCTTCGCGGGCTACGGCTGGAATGTGCTGCGCGTCGGCGATGCGAACGACCTCGCGCAGCTTGCGCGGGCCTACGAGTCCGCACGCCGCAACGCCGACCGCCCGACGATGATCATCGTCGACAGCCACATCGGCTACGGGTCGCCCAAGAAGCAGGACACCGCGAGCGCGCACGGCGAGCCGCTCGGTGAAGAGGAGATCAAGGTCACGAAGCGCAACTACGGCTGGCCCGAGGACGCGAAGTTCCTCGTGCCGGACGGCGTGCGCGAGCGCTTCGCCGACAAGCTCGGCCGCCGCGGCGCCGCTGCGAGCGCCGAGTGGAACGAGCGCTTCGAGGCGTACGCGAAGGCGTATCCGTGGCTCGCGGAAGAAGTGCGCACGATGCTCGCGAAGGGTCTTCCCGAAGGCTGGGACAAGGACCTTAAGCCGGCGGCCGCCGACGCGAAGGGGAACGCCACCCGCAACACCTCGGGCGCCGCGCTCAACGCGATCGCGAAGCAGGTGCCGTGGATGATCGGCGGTTCGGCCGACTTGGCACCCAGCACGAAGACGCTCCTGACCTTCGAGGGCGCGGGCAGCTTCCAGAAGGCGAACCGCCTCGGTCGCAACCTGCACTTCGGCATCCGCGAGCACGCGATGGCTGCGGTGTGCAACGGCCTCGCGCTGAGCGGCCTGCGCCCGTACGGCGCGGGCTTCCTGATCTTCAGCGACTACGCGCGCGGCTCGATTCGACTGAGCTCGATCATGGAGCTGCCGGTCCTCCACATCTTCACGCACGACTCGATCTATGTCGGCGAGGACGGACCCACGCACCAGCCGATCGAGCAGCTCGTCGGGCTGCGCGCGATCCCGGGCATGCATGTCTTCCGTCCGTGCGATGCGAACGAGGTCAACGCCTGCTGGCGCGCGGCGATGCGCCTCACGCGGCATCCCGCGGTGCTCGCGCTCACGCGGCAGAACCTGCCGACGCTCGACCGCTCGGTGGTCGCGGGCGCCGAAGGCTGCGAGCGCGGCGCGTATGTGCTGAGCGACGCGGAAGGCGGGCTGCCCGATGTCATCCTGATCGGCTCGGGCAGCGAGGTGCATCTCTGCCTCGGCGCGAAGGAGATCCTCGCGAAGGAAGGCGTGCGTGCGCGCGTCGTGTCGATGCCGTGCACGGCGCTCTTCGACGCGCAGGACGAGGCGTACCGCGCGAGCGTGCTGCCGAGCGCGGTGCGCGCACGCGTGACCTGCGAGGCGGCGAGCACGATGGGCTGGGACCGCTACGCGGGCCTCGACGGCGAGTGCGTCGGCATGACGAGCTTCGGCGCGAGCGCGCCCGCGAAGGATGTCGCGAAGCACTTCGGCTTCACGCCCGAGCGCGTGGCGGATGCGGCGCGTGCCACGCTTGCGCGCGTGCGCGGCGGACACGCGGGAGGTGCGCGGTGAAGATCGCCGTCGCGAGCGACCACGCAGGCTTCCCGCTGAAGGAAGCGATGAAGAAGGAAGTCGAGGCGCTCGGCCACAGCGTGCTCGACCTCGGCACGCACTCGACCGATTCGGTCGACTACCCCGACTACGCGGAGAAGCTCGGTCTGGCGGTCGTGAGCGGCGAGATCGACCGTGGCATCCTGTTCTGCGGCTCGGGAATCGGCGCGAGCGTCGCCGCGAACAAGATCCCGGGCGTCCGTGCGGGCAACTGCAGCGACACCTACTCCGCACACCAGGGCGTCGAGCACGATGCGATGAATGTGCTCGTCCTCGGCGGCCGCACGGTCGGCCCCGCGGTCGCCGCCGAGATGGTGCGCGCGTTCCTCGCCGCCGAGTACACGCGCGAGGCACGCCACGAGAAGCGCCTCGCGAAGGTGATGGCGATCGAGGCGCGGTACTCCAGTGCTGCCCGCGCCTGAGCGCGCCCACGAATTCTCTTAGAAATCTCAAGCACGACGCCCATCAAGCCATCGCGTCGCTCTATCTCGACATGGATGGTGAACGAACCCATGCGAAGCGGAGGCGAACTGTTTCCCTCGACGGAGCGCGGCAGGCTCGTGGCGATGCTCGCGTGCGACCCGGACGCGCGCAAGGCAGCGGTACGGCGAGTGCTTGAGCGCTACGCCGAGCCTCTCCGTCTCTATGTCCGTGGGTCGTCGTTGAAGAGCCACGGCGACGCGATCGATCTCGTGCAGGGGTTTCTCGCCTCGCGGCTCTCGCGGGAGCGCTATCTCGACGATTGGGTCGAGTCAGGCCTTCAGTTGAGACGCTGGCTGATCAATGGGCTCCATCTCTACGCGAAGGAGGAGCAGCGCAAGTCGCGCCCGGCGGCGGAGGCGTCCGGCGGCGATCCGCCGGCTGGTCGTGTCCAGGCCGCTGAGGCGGCGTGGGCGCGGGCACTCCTGTCCGAGGCGTGTGAACGGGTGATGGACGAGCTCGCGCAGTCCGGCCACGGTGTAGCCTGGGATATCTTTCGGCGCCACTTCATCGACGGGCGGCCGTACCGTGATCTGCAGGCAGAGTTCAACATGCGCCCAGCTGCGATGGCAGAGGCATCGCGACGGGTATCGAACCTGCTGCGCGAGCATGTGCGCCTGCTGCTCGTGCGCGATGGCGTCAGGCCGGAGGATATTGAAGTGGAGCTGCTCGAGATGCTCCATGCATTGAACGGATCCGAACATGGATGACTTCGCGCACTTGGCGAACAGCCGATGCTCGGCGGCGGCGTCTGGATCGAAGGCGTGCCGCGAAACCGCCAGATGGGGGCAGACATGGTGAATCCGACATCACCGAACGGCGACCTTCGGCTTGGGCCTGAGCCTGCCAGCAGACTGCTGCGGCTTGCGATGCAACCGGCGATCCAGCCCGCCGACCTCTTGATCGAGTTCGCACTGTCGCAGCGCGACAATTCCTGGGTCGAAGAAGCGTTCCGCAGAGGTGGCCTCGGTTCGGTGGACGCGGCCTCGGATGCGGCTGCCGAGCGCACCGAGCGTCAGTTGCGGGCATGGCGCGAGTCTGCGAAGCGGGACTTCGACTCGAACGCGGACTTCCGCGTGCGTGCGGGGGCGCTTGTCGTTTACGCTTGGTGCGTGGCGGAGTCGATTCTCCGCTTCGGAACCTCCGCGAGCACTGAGCGTCGGGACGCGATCGACGGATTGCTTGGGGCCGCGGCGAGCATCGCCCCTGAGGGGTTGCGTGAGAGGCTCGAGGGCGCGTTGGTGCGGGAGACTGCCGATTGACAGAGGGCGACGTACCTTCGCGCATGTTGTTCGGCCCGCTCGCGCCGTGCGACGGGCGCGAAGCCGCGCCTCGGATCGCGGGCTATGCGCCGCTGCGGCATCTTGGATCGGGAAGTTCGGGGACCGTCTGGCTCGCGGAGCAGCAGCGGCCGTTCTTGCGGCACGTCGCGCTGAAGGTCTTCGACAGTCCCGGTGGATCCGAAGCGATCCTCGAGAGGTTCCGCACCGAACGGGACATCCTGTCGAGGCTTCCCCGCGAGGGGTTTCGTGACATCTATGACGCGGGCATCTCCGCGGACGGCAGGCCGTATCTCGCGATGGAGTTCGTCGATGGCGAGCAGTTGTTGGTGGCGTCAAGGGCGATGAACGACCTCGCCTCGGTGGCCACGCTCTTCATGGACATCGGAGCGATCATCGGGCAAGCGCATGCACTCGGCCTGGTACACCTCGATCTCAAGCCATCGAACGTGCTCGTCGTGCGCGGCACTGACGGTCGGGCACGGCCGAGGATCATCGACTTCGGGCTCGGAGCACTGGAAGGTGCGCACAGTCCGGGGCGCGGCTCGCACGGATTCGCGTCGCCCGAGGTGCAGCGGGGCGGCTTGGCTTCAAAGGCGTCCGATGTCTACTCGCTCGCGGCCATACTGCGGCTTGTGCTTGAGTCGCGTCCAGAGTGGCTGCGGTCCGACCTCGGGAGGAAGCTCGCCGAGGTCGCCGACCGGAATCTCGCGCCGACGCCGTCGCAGCGTTCAGGCGATGGTGCGCGACTTTCGCAGGAGGTCGCTGCAGCCGTGGCGTGCGTGCGTCGGCGACGCATGTTGCTTCAAGTCGGGGCAGCAGCAGCGGGCGGAGCGATGGCGCTGGGAGCAGTGTGGATGGTGCTCGAACGGCGATCGGCGCGGCGCACTGCACCGTACGTTCCCGTGGAACGCCATGTCCCGCAGGAGTATCCAACGATCCAGGCAGCCGTCGATGCGGCGAAGACCGGCGACATCATCCGCATCGCTCCCGGTGTCCATCGCGGCCATGTGCTGCTCCAGAGCAAGTCGGTCTCACTTCAAGGGCAACCTGGCATGGCCGCGGTGACCGTGCTCGACGCCGCAGGATACGAGGCCGCCGCGCTTGGCCTCTTCGGCGTCGAGCCTGTGCTTTCGACCGTCCGTGACCTGACCATCACCCACTCCGGCGTCAAGGGTCCGGCGTCCTGTGGAATCGCATACCAGCGCTCGGGCGGTGGCGCCTTGCGAATCGAACGCTGCATCATCCGCGACAATGTTGCGACCAGCGACGCAATTCCAGGTGGTGCCAATATCGTCGGTGATGCGGTCTTCGAGGCCTGCGCGTTCATCGGAAACACGCCCGGGTACCGCGGCGCTGCTTTCTCGGTCTACGACCTATGCAGGGTCGAGGCGATCGACTGCAGCTTTCGCAACCATCTCGACGGAGCGGGCTTGATCTCGGTACGCGAGGACGCGGTGGCTCGGATCGACGGCTGCGTGATCGTCGGGTCGAATCGCCTCTCGACGGCGCGGGGAAGCAGCAGGGTGATCTTCCGTCATTGCCGCGGCTCCGATATCCGCGTCGTCGGCGGGACTGGGTTCGTCGATGGGGGCGCCAACTGCTGGGACTGCTGCACGGATGAGGATGGGGACGGGATTCCTGATCTCGAGGCGGCCATCGTCGGAATCACCCCGGCCTAGGCCAGACTCGGGCCTTGTCGGGGTGCCTCGAGGCTTCGATCTGCCGTGTGATTCACGGTTTTACCCCATAGCCGGGCGACCGAGGTCTGTCTTCACCAGCGTCGAAGGGCCGTACTTTCGACCGCGTGGATCGAGGCAGGCCCCCGGGCCGCATTCATCAGGAGAGTTCGGATGGCAAGTCCGCTTCTGCGCGCTGCACGCGCGCTGACCGTCGCTGGTTCGCTGTTGGCATCGCTCGCCGTCGGGGCGGTGGCCCGCGCGGCCGACCGGCATGTTCCCTCGCAGTACCCCACGATCCAGGCCGCAGTGAACGCGGCCGATGATGGGGACACCATCCGGATCGCGCCCGGTACATACAACGAGCGCGTCCAGCTTGGTGGCGGCAAGCATGTTGCGTTCCGCGGCGAGGTCGGTAAGGCGGCACAGACGATCATCTCATCCAGTCTGGATGGGGCCACGCTGTCGATCTTCGAGGTCACCAATCCCGCGTTGCTCGGAGTATCCGACCTTACGCTCACGCACTCGGTCGGCTTTGGACTCAGCCGTCGCGGTCTCTTCTATAGCGGGCCTGTCACCGCACCGCTCGTCATCGAGCGCTGCATCATCCGCAACAACTACTCGAACAGCGAGTTCGACGACGCGGGTGCGGCAAAGATGCAGGGGCGCGCCGAGTTCCGCCGCTGCGCTTTCATCGACAACCGCTCGGTGAGTTCAGCCGCGGTGGTGCTCGCGTTCGACAACTGCCCGGTCGCATTCATCGAGTGCAGCTTCCGCGACCACACCACCTCGGGCGGCGGGCTCTTCCGCACCTACTCCAACGCGCCGATCACCGTGACGGGCTGCACGATCAGGAATGCGAACCTCCTGTGCAGCGGTGCAGCGACCGTCACCTTCGCGAATAACCGCGGCTGCTCGATCACGACGATCGGCGGATCGGGCTTCGTGAACGGCGGGGGAAACGTCTGGAACTCGTGCCCTGACTGTGATTCCGACGGGCTTCCGAACATCGAGGAGATCGTGTTCGGCGCCGCCGATTGCAACGCGAACCTGATCCCGGACTCCTGCGACATCGCGGCAGGAACCGCGAGCGATATCAACGGAGACGGCATCATCGATGCATGTCAATCGCCGACGGATCGACATGTTCCATCGCAGTATCCGACCATCCAGGCGGCGGTCAACGCGTCTCTCTCAGGCGACACGATCCGGATCGCGCCTGGCATCTACAACGAACGGGTGCTCATCGAGGGCCGCGCAGTGGCGCTGCGTGGAGAGGTCGGCAAGGCTGCACAGACGATCATCAACGCCGCCGCCTCGGACGGCGGCGCAGTCGACATCTCGGGTGTGACGACCCCCTCGCAGCTCGGCATCTCCGACCTCACGCTGACCCATTCCTCGGTTCCCGGCATCAGTCGCGCGGGCCTGCGCTACGGCGGGCCGCTGAACGCGCCGCTGGTGGTCGAGCGCTGCATCCTGCGCAACAACTACTCGACCAACGACAACGCGGGCGGCGCTTATCTCCTCGGTCGCGTCGAGTTCTACGACTGCGCATTTATCGATAACCGAACGGGGAATCATGGATCCGCCGTCTACGCGTACGACAACTGCCCCGTGACGCTGGTCCGCTGCAGCTTCCGCGACCACACGACGGGCAGCGGGATGTTCTATGCGCGCAACAACGCGGCGATCGTGGTCTCGGGTTGCGTGATCCGCAGTGCGAACGTGCTGTGCTCGGGCACGCCGACCGGCACGACGACCTTCGTCAGCACCCGCGGCTGCCTGGTCGGAACCGTGGGAGGCAGCGGCTTCGTGAATGGCGGCGGCAACAATTGGAAGTCTTGTCTCGACTGCGATGGTGACGGACAGCCTGATCTTGAGGAACTCATCTTTGGCGCCGCAGACTGCGACGGCAACGGCATTCCCGATTCCTGCGATCTCTCGGCGGGCAGCGGGACCGACTTCAACGCCAACGGCATCCTCGATGCGTGCGAGTGCCCCGCCGACATCGTTGCGGATGGATCAGTGGACGGAAGCGATCTGGCGACTGTGCTCGGTTCTTGGGGGGCGGCTCAGCCTGGGAGCGTCGCCGACATCGTTCGCGATGGACAGGTGAACGGCGCCGATCTTGCGCTTGTGCTCGCGAACTGGGGGCTGTGCAAGTAACTCCTCGTTTCGGCTTCGAGGTGGTTGACGCCAGAGAAAGACAAGCGGCCCCGCAAAAGCGGGGCCGCTTGCATCTGGCCGCCTGAGTGTCTTCGGTGGACCGCTGCAGCGACGGAGCTCTGCGCTCAGCGCGGCGCGGGCGCGGTCGGCGCTGCCGGCGCGCCGGGCTCCATCACTTCGATCAGCTCGACATCGAAGATCAGCGTCGCCTTCGGCGGGATCGGGCCGCGGCCGCGCTCGCCGTAGGCAAGC
>Ga0209985_10004299_pt1 | contig 11558 bp, 9 predicted proteins | sample NOAtaG_FD_187305 | JGI IMG/M metagenome (GOLD analysis project Ga0209985, IMG submission 187305) | Freshwater lake microbial communities from Lake Erie, under a cyanobacterial bloom - NOAA_Erie_Diel6S_1000h metaG (SPAdes) (version 2) | ecosystem: Environmental > Aquatic > Freshwater > Lake ... | reverse complement strand
CCCCAGGGCCCGCTTCAAGTGACGCTGATGCAGCTGCTCCGCGCTATGGTCGAGCGCGGCGCATCGGACCTGCACCTGACGAAGGGGAGCCCGCCCCAGTTCCGGATCGACGGGAGCCTCGTGCCGCTGAAGATGCCGCCGCTCCGGCCCGAGGACACTAAGCAGCTCGCCTACTCGTCGCTGAACGAGGAGCAGAAGGTTCGCTTCGAGAAGACGCAGGAGCTCGACTTCTCCATCAGCGTCCGCGGGCTCTCGCGCTTCCGCGGCAACTGCTTTCTGCAGCGGGGTTCGGTCTCGGCCGTCTACCGCGCGATCCCCCACAAGATCCTGGACTTCGATCAGCTCGGTCTGCCCCCGATCGTGGCCGAGCTCGCGAACCTGCCGCGCGGCCTCGTGCTGGTCACCGGGCCGACCGGCTCGGGCAAGAGCACGACGCTCGCGTCGATGATCGACAAGATCAACCGCGAGACGCGTCAGCACATCATCACCATCGAGGACCCGATCGAGTTCGAGCACCAGGGCAAGAACTGCGTGGTGAACCAGCGGGAGGTGGGCGCCGACACGAAGGGCTTCAAGGACGCCTTGAAGTACGTGCTGCGTCAGGACCCCGACGTCGTGCTCGTCGGCGAGATGCGCGACCTCGAGACGGTCGAAGCGGCCCTCACCATCTCGGAGACCGGCCACCTCGTGTTCGGCACGCTGCACACGAACGGCGCGGTGAGCTCGATCAACCGGATCATCGACGTGTTCCCCTCGCACCAGCAGGCGCAGGTGCGCTCGAAGCTCTCCTTCGTCCTGCAGGGTGTCGTCACCCAGCTCCTCTTGCCGCGGGCGGACGGGCCAGGACGCGTCGCGGCGGTCGAGGTGATGGTCCCGAACGCAGCGATTCGGAACCTCATCCGCGAGGACAAGGTCCACCAGATCTACTCGCAGATGCAGGTCGGCCAGGGCAAGAGCGGGATGCAGACGATGAACCAGGCCCTCTACGCGCTCTTGCAGCGGAGGGTGATCTCGCTCGACGACGCGCTCGCGACGTCCTCCGATCTGACCGAACTGCAGGCGATGATCGAGGGCCGGACGCCGGTCACGCCCGCCGTCCCGATGGGGACCATCGGCGCCAACAACGCACGCAGCGGCCGCGCGGGATGAGCCAGCAAAGCTCCTTCGTGCTGGCCGTCTCCCTCGCGATCGCCGTGCTGTCCGGCGGCTGCTCGTTGAACCGCGCGCCGATCGCCCCGCGCTTCGATGCGGGTCTGCGCGACGCGCCGACGATGGACACGCCCGCGCTCGATGCGCCGACGTTCGACACGCCCGCGCTCGACACGCCCGCGCTCGACACGCCCGCGCTCGACGTCCCCGAGCAGACGGACGTTCCCGAGCCCATCGACGCCCCCACGTCCGACGTCCCGACGGTGGTCGATGCACCGACGCCCGACGTCCCGGCGATGGTCGATGCGGCGGTGCTGGATGCACCCGTGATCCTCGACGCGCCCCGGCCCGACGTTCCCGCGATTCCCGACGCGCCGAGCTTCGACACACCGGTCCGCGACGCTCCGATCCTTCGGGACACGCCCCCCGACGACGCTCCCTCCGCGTGCAGCCGCTACGCCGCGTTCACCGGTCACGAAGCCTGTCCGGTGACCACGCCGGGGATCTGCCGCTTCTACCTGAACCCGGCGGACCCGAGGACCTGCGAGGACCTCTGCGGGTTCGTCCCGGGCTCCACCTGCCTCGCCGCGTACGGGGTATCCGGGATGCGATGCGGCGGCGTGTCGGCCGGCACCGCGACCTCGTGCTCGACCGCCCTCGATCCGCTCGTGTGCGATTGCACCGACGTCGGGAGCCTCTGACGCGCCAGGGCGCGCCCGAGCATGGCGGTCGCCGCCACGCGCCCCCATCGCGATGACCTCCCCCGACACACGATCCTTCCTCCGGAACGTCCGGACGATGATCACCGGGACGCTTGCCGCGCAGGCGATCCCGATCCTCATCTCTCCGGTCCTCACGCGGCTCTATGCACCGGCCGAGTGGGGCATCTACGCGACCTTCATGTTCGTCGCGGCGACCGTCGCCGCATTCGCGTCGGGCAACTACCAGTACGCGATCATGCTGCCCGAAGAAGAGCAGGGAGCCGCGAACGTGCTCGGCGTCTGCCTCGGTACGACCGCGGGTGTCAGCGCGCTCTGCCTCCTCTTCGCGCTCGGCGTCTCGTTCGCCCCGCCCGACCTCGTCGCGGGCCTGCGCATCGGAGACTGGGTGTGGCTGCTGCCTCCGATGGTTCTGCTGCAGAGCGGCTTCGAGACGCTGAATTACTGGATCCTCCGCAAGCAGCGCTTCGCCCTGCTCTCCACGAGCCGGGTGCTGCGTGCGGTGATGATGGCCGGCGCGAACCTGCTCTTCGGATACGCCTCCGTGCCGGGCGGCCTCATCGTGAGCAGCCTGCTCGGCCAGCTCGTCGCGACGGGCGCGCTGGCGTGGCAGGTGGTGCGGGAGGACCGCGCGATCCTCGGCGGGATCGAGCGCGCGGGCATGCGCGAGCTGGCCCACCGGCACCGTCACTTCCCCCTCTACGCCCTGCCCGCGGAGCTCGTCAGCACGGGCGCCATGCAGCTGCCGGTGCTCTTCCTCGACGCGACCTCGGCCGGCCTCTTCGCGTTCGTGCAGAACGTCGTGAACGCGCCGCTGACCGTCGTCTCGGGCGCGGTGCTCGACTCGTTCAAGGACCGCGCGAGCCGCGACTACCGCGAGACGGGCCGCTTCCGCGAGATCCTCACGAAGCTCGGCGGCGCGCTCTTCCTGCTCGGTCTGCCTGGGGCGGCCCTCCTCTTCTTCGCCGGGCCCGCGCTCTTCGCGTTCGTCTTCGGAGAAGAGTGGCGCCTCGGCGGCGAGTACGCCTCGATCCTGGCGCTCATGTTCCTCGCGAAGTTCGTCGCGAACCCGCTCAGCTACTCGTACTACATCGTGGAGCGCCAGCGGGAGAACCTCGTCCTGCACGCGATCTTCGCCGGCCTGACCGCGGCCGCGCTCGGGGCAGGCGTGTATGGTCTCGAGAGCGCGAGCGCCGCCGTGGCCCTCTACTCGGCGACCTACGTGGTGAAGTACGCGCTCTACGCTGGACGCGCCTACGTCTTCTCCGGCGGCGCGCCGCAGCGCGCGTCATAGCCGCGCGAGCTCCTCGTAGAGCCCCACGAAATAGCGGGCCATCGAGTCGATGGAGAAGCGCTCCGCGAGCATCGCTCGGGCCGCGTCGACCTTCGTGGCGCGCGAGGTCTCGTCCATCGACAGGATCGCCAGCGCGGAGCGGGTGATGTCGTCAGCGGTGAAGTCCCGCGGGACGTAGGCGGCGATGGACTCCGGCGCGATGCGGCGCGTCTCGCCGACATCGGTGACGATCGGCAGACATCCACACGCCATCGCCTCGAGGAGGCTCTTGGACGGATAGTTGTTCGCGCGCTGGAGCGAGAAGAAGACCTTCGCACGGGCGAGGACCTCTTGCGGGTTCGGCTCGTAGTACGCGCGCACATCGAGCCGGCCGCGCAGCGCCTCGGCCCGCGCGACGAGGTCGCCGGGCGGCACGTCATAGCCCATGAAGACCCAGGAGCGCTCCCTGATCCCCTGGCGTGCGAGGTGCGCGTCGACCTCGGGGAGCACCTCGAGCAGCCGGAAGGCTTGCTTTTCCTCGGTGAAGATCCCGCAGAAGGCGAGGAGGTTCGACTTGGGGCCGGGCTGGTAGGCGTCGAGATCGACGAAGCTGTTCGGCGTGAGCGAGAAGGCGCCCCGCTTGTGGACGAAGCGCCGCGCGAGGTCGCGGTGAACGCCGGGATCGAGCACGTCGATGCGGCGGGCGCGGAGGACCCCCGCATAGGTGACCGCGCGGCCGACCCGGTTCAGCTGCGCGAGGGACGACTGAGGCAGCGAGAAGAGGGTGCGGCGGCTGACGAACCACTGCGCGATGGCGGGCGAGTCCATGACGAAGTGGAAGACCGCGCCGGGGTCCCGCGCGTGGAGCGCGCGGAGGTGGCGGGCGAGCGACCAGCGGCCTCGGTCCTCGAAGACCGACACCGCGTTCGCGTGAAGGCGCAGTCCCTCCCGGAACTCGCTCATCGCGGAGAGCACCTTCATCAGGGCCGCGGGCACGACCAGCCGCACGTCGATCTCGCCGCGAGCACGGAGGTGCTGCCAGAGCCCGGCGAAGCGCTTCTCGGCCCCGCCGATCTCGTGCATCGAGAGGATCAGGTAGACGGGCGCCATGGTCCCGTGCCGATCAGCGCACGCGGCGCAGGAGCGGGCTCGCGCGGCGGTAGACGCCGTAGAGAGCGTTCAAGAGCCGCTCGTCGTTGGGATAGTCGCGGTACGTCTTGGCCGGCTCGGCGAGGATGGCCTCGAGCTCGGCGAGCGTGATGCCGAACTTCTTGGCGATGTACTCCTTGTCGGCCGGCAACTTCGCCGCGTCGTAGGGCAGCTTCTTCAGCTCCTCGAGCGCCTGCTCGCGCTGCACCGCGCCCACGCAGATCTGCGTGGAGAGCGTGGGCCGGCGGTAGTCGAGTCCGAACTTCGTCGGGAACACGTACGACTGCACGAAGCCGGTAATCTTCGACTCGAAGTGCTTGCCCCCGTAGTCCTGCCAGCCGAATTTCTCGCGAAGGAGCGCGTTCGCCTCCTTCTTGTCGTACGGAACGCAGTCGAGCAGGTAAAAGAAGCGAATGCCCTTCACCAGCTTGTAGTAGGCCTCGGTGAGGAACCCGAAGGTCGGGAAGGTCTTGATGGACCGCGTCCCGAAGCGCCTGTGGATCGCGCGCAGGTAGCGGGTGTCCTTCGCGTTGTAGTGGAAGGCCTTGGGGAGGATGCCCTCGGTCGCGGTGTTGCCGCCGCTGAGGATGTACTTGACCCCGTGCTCGGCCGCGACGCGGTGCAGAGCCGCAGGGATCGCGATGTCGGTGGGGGTCTCGATCTCCGTCACCGAGGCACGGAGAAAGGCCAGCTGCAGGTCCTTGAACTCCTCCCAGTCGAGCACGTAGCTCTGGTAGTCGATGCCGAGCTTGCTCGTGACGCGGCGGATGTTCTTCACCGCGATGTCGGAATTCCAGCCGTTGTCGAGGTGCACCGCGAGCGGGCGCAGGCCGACCGACTTGGCGACGTAGGCCGCGTAGCAGCTGTCGGTGCCGCCGCTGATGCCGAGCACGCAGTCGTAGTCGCTCGACTTCGTCGAGGACTGGATGGTGCGGACCATCGCCTGCAGCTCCCGCTCGGCCTCCGGCCCGCGGCGGATGTTCTGCGCCTTGCGCGCGAAGAAGTCGGTGCAATAGCAGCAGTTCCCCTCGGCATCGAAGGTGATCGCCGGGTCCGACGTGTCCATCACGCAGCGGACGCAGATCCTGTAGTTCGGGCTCGTCATCGTTCGTGGCTCGGGGAGATCAGAAGGGCAGCTCCGACCGCTCGGGATAGTTGATCAAGACGCCGCGCTTGGGACCTTGGTACACGAAGAGGCTGCCGGCGGCGAGGCCGGTGGCGTGGGCCTCGACGTGGGCGCGACGCAGATCGTCGAGCTTGCCTGCGCCCCCGAGCGCGACGACCGGGACGGTGACGGCCGAGGCGACCTTCCGAACGAGCTCGAGGTCGTAGCCGCTCATCGCGCCGTCGCGGTCGACCGACTGGACGATCAGCTCTCCCGCGCCGCGCTGCTCCATCGAGCGCGCAAACTCATCGGGGCTCAGCCCGCTCGACTTCGTCGCGTTCACCGTCGCGACGCGAGGCCCGCCGAAGAACGAGCTCTTCACGTCGATGCACACGACGATGGTGGAGGAGCCGAACGTCCGCGCGGCCTCGGCGACGAAGCTGGGGTCCTCGACCGCGTGGCTGCCGATCACGACCTTCTCGGCGCCGGCCGCGAGGACTTCGCGGATGTCGGCGATGCTGCGGAGGCCGCCGCCGACGGCGAAGGGCATGTTCGCCTCTTCCCCGACCCGCCGCACGAAGTCGGCGGAGATTCGCCGGCGCTCGCGCGTCGCGTCGATGTCGAGGAAGACGAGTTCGTCGGCGGCGAGGTCGTTGAAGATCCGAACGGCGTTGATCGGATCACCGATGTACTTCGGCTTCGCGAAGCCGATCGTCTTCACGAGGCCTTCGTTCCGGAGGAGGAGAACGGGGATGACCCGGGGGCGAAACATCTCAGCGCTCCACGAACCGGCGCAGCAGCTGCTCGCCCGCTGCGTGGCTCTTCTCTGGGTGGAATTGCACGCCGAAGACGTTGTCCTTCTGGATGGCCGAGACGAACGGGTAGGCGTACTCGGTGCGGCCGATCGCGAGCGAAGGGTCCCGGCACTCGAAGTGGTACGAGTGCACGAAGTAGAACTCCGCGCCGGGCTCCATCCCGGCGAAGAGCGGCGAAGGAGCGGCCGGCGCGACCTGGTTCCACCCCATGTGCGGAACCTTGTGTCGGAGCGTGTCCGTCACGCGGAAGCGCACCACGTCGGCGTCGACCCAGCCGAGCCCCGCCACGTCACCCTCCTCGCTGCGCTGCGCGAAGAGCTGCATGCCGAGGCAGATGCCGAGGATGGGCACGCCACGCGCACGAACGGCCTCGCGGAGCGCCTCGCCGAGACCGCTCGCGCCGAGGTTCTGCATCGCCTGCGCGAAGTGTCCGACGCCGGGAAGGACGAGCTTCTCGGCGCGGGCGACGACCGCGGGATCCCCGCTCACCTCCGCCGTGGCCCCTACCTGCGCGAGCTTGCGCCGCACCGAGTGAAGGTTGCCCATGCCGTAGTCGACGACGGTGATCGCGGTCATGCGGCCTCCGCGAGGAAGTAGAGGCTCGGCGGGCAGACGATGCGCTCGTACACCGAGGCCTTGGTGCCGAGGTCGGCCTGCTCGATGCGCTCGAGCGCGGCGCCGCGGAAGAGCGCGCGCGCCTCGTCGGGCATGCCCGAGCGCGCGGGCCAGCCGAGCCACCGGTAGCCGGTTCGCTCGAGCATCGTCGCCACCTCGGCCCACCTGTAGCTGGCCTCGCGCGGGTGGGTGTAGGCGTCGGCCTGGTAGGCCGCGCTGCGCCCCGCGAGCACCCGTCCTGCAGCCTCACGCCAGTCGATGTCGGGGCCGAAGCGACGGCGGTGAGTCAGGGCCTTGGCGTACTCGAGCGGCCCGGCGTTGTTCGCGAGGCGGGCCACCGAGAGCAAGGACAGCTTCTCCTCGCGGCTCGCTCCTGGCCCCGCGAGCGCGTCGAGCGCGTCGCGGGCGCGGAAGAGCGCAGCCTTGCCGAACGCGCCGTACACCATGCCGAGCAGGCGCCCGTGCGGCGCGAGCACCGCCCTCAGGTGCCGAAGTCCCGTCTCCGGATCGGCGAGGTGATGGAGCGTCCCGACGCAGACGACGAGGTCGAAGGGCCCACGTTCGTCGAGCGGCTGCGATAGATCTCCGCGCACGAAACGAACCGCGAGTCGGTGCCGGGCGGCGAGGTCGCGAGCGAAGCGGAGCGAGGCCTCGCTGTAGTCGAGCCCGGTGACCTCGGCATGAGGCGTGGCGCGGGCGAGTCCGAGCGCCTGCTCGCCGGTGCCGCAGCCGGCGTCGAGGATCGCGAGGCGCCCTGCCCTCCCCGCTTGCAGCGCCTTCACGGTGGGTGCGGCCATGCGGGCCACGACCGAGCTCACGATGCCGTGCGCGGGGTACGGATAGTCCTCGTAGAGCCGCGCGACCTCGCGATCGGCGGCGGTGAGGGGCCCGGTCACGACTTCGCGATCCTCACGTTCCCGAGGTAGAGCACCTCGAGGGCGCAGGTGTAGAAGGTGCGGATCGCGTCCTCGGGCGCGCAGACGATGGGCTCGCCGTTCAGGTTGAAGCTGGTGTTCAGCACGATCGGCACGCCGGTGAGCTTCTCGAAGGCGGCGATCAGGTCGTGGTAGCGGGGCGCGAGGTCGCGCTCGACGGTCTGTAGGCGCCCCGAGCCGTCGACGTGCACGACCGCGGGCACGAGGTCGCGCTTCTCCGGGCGGAACGGGAAGACGCGCTCCATGAACGGCACCTTCGCCCCGGGCGCGCACTCGAACCACTCGTGGACCTTGCCCGCGAGGATGGCCGGCGCGAAGGGGCGAAAGGCCTCGCGGAACTTGATCGCGGCGTTCACGACGTCCTTGCCGTCTGCACGGCGCGGGTCGAGGAGGATCGAGCGGCTGCCGAGGGCGCGCTGACCGAATTCCATTCGGCCCTGGAACCAGCCGAGGATCTTGCCGTCGACGAGGTCCTGCGCGGCCTGCGCGGAGGGGTCGGCGACGACCTGGGCGGGGAGCTTGAACTTGCGCGCGACCTCCAGGCACTCGGCGTCCGAGAACTCCGGGCCCCAGTAGTTGTGGCGGATCGCCGCCGGGGCGCGGCGCTTGGTGCGCTGGGCGTCGAGCCACAGCGCAGCGCCGACGGCCGTGCCCGAGTCGTCGGGCGCGCCGCCGATGTACACGTCGGTGAACGGCGTCGTGGCCTCGATGCGGCCGTTGTAGACGCTGTTCATGAAGCAGCCGCCCGAGACGACGAGCTGCTTCAGCCCGGTGCGCGCGTGCAGGCGGTGGAGGATCTTCGCGACCGACTCCTCGAAGACGCGCTGCATCGCGGCCGCGAGGCGCTCGTGCCGCGCGCTGAGCGGCTCGTTCTTGGCGCGGGGCGGGCCGAGCTTCTCGGCGAGCTTCGTCGCGTACATCCGGCGATCGAAGAAGTTGTGGTACTCGAAGTGATCGAGGGCCATCTCGAAGGTGCCGTCGTCGTTCACACGCACGAGCGAATCGAGGATGGGATAGAACTCGTTGTCGCCGCTCGCATAGGAAGCGAGCGCCATCACCTTCCACTCGTCCCCGTCCGGCTTGAAGCCGAGCATCTGCGTGATCGTGCCGTAGAAGAGGCCGAGCGAGTGGGGGAAGGAGACCTCGCCGAGTTTCTCCACGGTGGTGCCGCGACCGCGCGCGAGCAGGCAGGTCTGCTTCTCGGCGCGGCCGTCGAGGACGAGGATCGCCGCCTCCTCGAAGGGGCTCGCGAAGAAGGTGTTGCCGACGTGCGCGTCGTAGTGGTTGACGTAGGTGATGCGCGGGCAGCCGCGCGCCGCGCCGAGCACCGTGATCTCGTCGGTCGCGCCGGTGCCGAGGAGCTGCATGAAGCGGGCGGGCACCTGGGTGAGGTGCTCGGTCCGCCAGCGCCGCGCGCTGAGGTAGCCGCCGGGGATGGTCTCGAGGTCGATCCCCGGGTTCCAGCCCACCGCGATCTCGTCGACGTCGGAGAGCTTCAGCCCGCCCATCGCGAGGACCTTCTGGATGGCCAGCGAAGGGAACACCCGGCTCTGCTTGACCCGGTCGAGGCGCTCCTCGGCGATGGCGGCGACCACCTCGCCATCGCGCACCAGCGCGGCCGAGCAGATCAAGACGTCGTGACAGATGCCGAGAACGTTCATGGGATCCTTGGGTGGCCGCATACCACGGCACCGCTTCGGTTGCCGCCGCGGGCCGAGCGTTCAGCGCCCGATACGGAGGGGTCCCAGGCCCTCCGCGTAGCGCTGCGCGAGGCGGGTCCAGAGGGCCTCGGGATCGAAGGAGGTGAGCATGTGCGCTCGTCCGCTCGCCCCGAGCTGCACGCGGAGCGCCCCGTCCCCCGCGAGCCGTCCCATCGCCGCCTCGAGCGCCCCCGCGTCGGCGACGGGCACGAGAAGGCCCGTCTCACCGTCCCGCACGCAATCCACGCAGCCCGCCGCGTGTGTGGAAACGACCGGACGCCCCATCGCCGATCCCTCGAGGAGCACGTTGGGCATTCCCTCGCGGTAGGTCGGCAGCACGACCACGTCGCTCGCGAGGTACCAGCTCGCCATGTCCTTCGTCGCAGGGATCCGGTGGGCCCGCCGGGCCGGCGTGAACGAACCGAGTACCTGCTCCTCGACGGGATCGGTGTCGTCCGGCCAGCCGATGAGGACCAAGTGCGCCTGCGGATGCGCCTCGCAGACCCCACGCCAGGCCGACGCGAGCTCGCGGATGCCCTTGTCGTTCACGAGCCGGCCCGCGAAGAGAAAGAGCACCGCGTCGTCGGGCACGCCGAGGGACGCGCGCAGCTCGCCCCGACGCTCCGGCGGCACCCGGGTCGGATCGAAGCGCCCGCGGGCCTCGACACCGTTTCCGCTGCCTGCGCCGAGCACCGTGATGCGCTCGGCAGACACGAGGCCGAGGTCGAGCACCTCGCGGCGCAGCGAGTGCGAGTTGGCGATCACACCGTGCGCGAGGTTCAGGCTCGTGCGCTCGACCGCAGAGAACAATGCGCGGCGCGCACCGCGCAGCGTCGCGAGGCGCAGGCCGCGGAGCTGATAGAGCACGAGCGGAGCGCCGAACGCGCGGGCCGAGAGCACGCCGAGCAGGCCGCCCTTCGGCGTGTGCGCGTGCACGACGTCGGGACGCAGGCGGCGATAGAGCCGGCGCAGGGCGCGGAGCGCGACGAGATCGGCGGCTGGGTCGATGCGCCGGGCCATCGGCACGACGTGCACCCGCACGCCCTCCCGCGCCTCGAACTCCGCGATGCCCTCACCCGGCCCGCAGACCACGTCGATCTCCAGACCGAAGCGCCTGAGGAACGACAGCTGGCCGCGAAAGAAGACGAGCGACTGCGCGACCGTGGTCACGTGCACGAGACGCTTGCCCCGAAGGATCTCGAGCTCGCTCATCGCACCGCCCGGGCCTCGGCCCACGCCGAGAGCATGAGGACGGGCCAGAGGCGGTGCTCGAGACCGCCGCGGGCCTGATGCTGCGCCCACGTCGCCCGGACGCGCGCGAGGTCCAGGCCCAGCGCCTCGGCTGGACGTGCGAGGATCTGATCCACCCACGGCCTCAGAGGTCCGCGGAGCCACTCTCCGAGCGGGATGCCGAAGCCCATCTTCGGTCGCTCGAAGAGGGCCGGCGGGACGAAGCGGCGGAGCAGCGCGCGCAGAGGAAGCTTGCCGGTCCGCCCGCGGATCTTCTTCGCGAGCGGCAGGCGCCACGCGAGCTCGACGACCCGGTGATCGAGGAGCGGCACCCGCGCCTCGAGCGCGACGGCCATGCTCGCCCGATCGACCTTGGTGAGGATGTCTCCGGGCAGGTAGTCGACGAGATCGCTCGCCATCATGCGCTCGGCGAACGTGGGCGCCTGCACCGCGAAGCCCGCCGACCTCGCCGCCGAGGGGGTGCGGAGCGGCAGCGCCTCGGGCGTCCAGAGGGAGCGCAGCTGATCGTAGAAGCCCGCCTCGCTCCGCGCGCGGAGGGCCCGCGCGAGCTTGTGCACCTTCGCGCCCGGGGTGCGGAATCGTCCGCGCAGCATGCGTTCGAAGGCGCCGTCCCAACGCTCCTCGGCCGGCGTGAGCGCGAGCCCCGCGGCGGCACCGCGGAGCGGGGTCGGGACCGCCGAGGCAAGCCCCCAGATCGGCGGCGCGAACACATGGCGGTTGTAGCCCCCGAAGACCTCGTCTCCGCCATCGCCCGAGAGCGCCACGGTCACCTCGCGGCGCGCGAGTTCGCAGACGAGGAACGTCGGGATCTGCGACGAATCCGCGAAGGGCTCGTCGTACATCGTCG
>Ga0209985_10004297_pt1 | contig 11560 bp, 16 predicted proteins | sample NOAtaG_FD_187305 | JGI IMG/M metagenome (GOLD analysis project Ga0209985, IMG submission 187305) | Freshwater lake microbial communities from Lake Erie, under a cyanobacterial bloom - NOAA_Erie_Diel6S_1000h metaG (SPAdes) (version 2) | ecosystem: Environmental > Aquatic > Freshwater > Lake ... | reverse complement strand
GTGCGCGCTGCGGGAAAAACGTCCATCGGCACGGTGACGCCGCCGGCCGCCTGGGCCCCGGCGGCCAGTCCGCCCACCAGCACCGCCGCCAGCGTGATGATCAGGTTCTTGATGCGGTTCATGGCGTCGCCCTAGTGCGGATGGAAGGTCACCCGATCAGGGGGTGTCTTGAATTCGCCCATCCGGCTCCACCACGGCATCAGCAGGAAGAACGCGAAGTACAACAGCGTGCCCACCGGGGCGATGATCTCGTTGGCGGGCGACGGCGGCTGCAGGCCGAAATAACCGAGCACCAGGAACACCAGTACGAAGGCCATCAGCAGTCCGAAGTGCCACTGCGGCCGGTAGCGCATCGAGCGCACCGGCGAATGGTCGAGCCAGGGCAGGCCGAAGAAGATCATCACCGCCGCGCCCATCGCCACGACACCCCAGAACTTCGGGTCCAGCGCCAACGGCGACAGCGGCAGCATGAACACCGCCAGGACCAGTGCGGCGCCGAGGCTGACGAACCGCAGCGTGCCGCGGAAGGTGAAGTACAGCAGGATTCCGTAGCCGATCACGCCCAGCCCCAGCGCCCACATGAACGGCGTGGTGACCGCGCGCAGCACCGAGTAGTACGGCGTGAAGTACCAGACCGGGGCGATGTGCGCCGGCGTCGACAGCGGGTTGGCCGGGTTGAAGTTGGTCCACTCCAGGAAGTAGCCGCCAGCCTCGGGCAGGAAGAAGACGACGGAGAAGAACGCGATCAGGAACAGGCCCAGCCAGAAGATGTCGTGCACCGTGTAGTACGGGTGGAACGGAATGCCGTCGAGCGGGCGGCCTTTTTCGTCCTTCTTGTCCTTGATCTCGATGCCGTCGGGATTGTTGGAGCCGACGTCGTGCAGGGCCAGGATGTGCGCCACCACCAGGCCGATCAGAACCAGCGGGATGGCGATCACGTGCAGCGCGAAGAAGCGGTTCAGCGTGGCATCGGACACCACGTAGTCGCCGCGGATGAACACCGCCAGATCGGGGCCGATCAGCGGGATCGCCGCAAACAGGTTGACGATCACCTGTGCGCCCCAATAGCTCATCTGGCCCCAGGGCAGCAGATAGCCCATGAAGGCCTCGGCCATCAGGCACAGGAAGATCAGGCAGCCGAAGATCCAGATCAGTTCGCGCGGCTTGCGATAGCTGCCGTACATCAGCGCGCGGAACATGTGCAGGTAGACGACGATGAAGAAGAACGACGCGCCGGTGGAGTGCATGTAGCGGATGAACCAGCCGCCCGGCACTTCGCGCATGATGTATTCGACCGACTCGAACGCGTAGCGCGCGTCGGGCTTGTAGTGCATCGTCAAGAAAATGCCGGTGACGATCTGGATCGCCAGCACCGTGATCGCCAGTCCGCCGAAGATGTACCAGACATTGAAATTCTTCGGCGCGTAGTACTCGGACAGGTGCTTCTTGTACTCCGACATCAGGGTCGGCATGCGCTGGTCCACCCAGCCCAGCAGCCCCTTGTACTCGGTCTCGTGCAATGCCATGGTCAAGCCCTCAATCTTGCAGCCCGTGGCGGGCGACGGTTCAGTTGCGCAAAGGGCGGCGCGCCGGAGCGCCGCCCGGCCGTCAGGCGGTGCCGTCCTCGCCGATCAGGACCGTCGTTTCCGACAGGTACTTGTGCGGCGGTACTTCCAGGTTGTCCGGCGCCGGCTTGGCGCGGAACACCCGCCCGGCCAGGTCGAACGTCGAGCCGTGGCAGGGGCACAGGAATCCCGCATCGGCGCCCAGCACCGCGTTGGTGTTGGCGGCAAGGGGACCCACCGGCGAGCAGCCCAGGTGCGAGCAGATGCCGACCGCGATGAAGAACTCCGGCTTGATCGAGCGCAGCGCGTTGCGCGCGTACTGCGGCGTCGGGTAGGCCGTGCGCTGTGAGTTGGGGTCGGCCACCGCACCGTCGGCGCGCTTGACCGCCTCGATCATCTCTGGCGTGCGGCGCAGAATCCACACTGGCTTGCCGCGCCACTCGACGGTGCGCATCTCGCCGGGGGGCACGCCCGAAAGGTCGAACTCGACGGGTGCGCCGGCGGCGCGGGCGCGTTCGGAGGGCGCGAACGAGGAAACGAACGGCACAGCCAGCGCGCAGGCGCCAGCGGCGCCGACTGCACCGGCTGTCACCAGGGCCGCGCGGCGCTCACCGTCGGCCGGGCCGTTGGCGGTAGGGTTGGAGGACATGTAGATCCAGTGAGGCAGGAAATTGACCAAATGCGACGGGCAAGAACCAAGCGTCGCTTTCCGGGCGAGAACGTCCCCACGATTTTACTTCAAGCGCCTGGCCCGCCCGGCGCGACCCTCGCCGGGTCGTCCGGTCAAGCAGCGCCGCCGGTCGCGGTCCAACGCGATGCAAGAAACCCCTTTGCGCTCGGGCACAATCGACGGGTAGTACCACTCCATAACTGACGCTGCGGCACGAAGGAGGTCCACATGGGCATGTTGAAGGAGTTCCGAGACTTTGCGGTCAAGGGCAACGTTATCGACCTCGCGGTCGGCGTCATCATCGGAGCAGCGTTTGGAAAGATAGTCGATTCGGCCGTCAAGGACCTGATCATGCCGATTATCGGCAGCTTCGGTAGCGTGGATTTCAAGGAGTTCTTCGTGGTCCTGTCCAAGCCCGCCAGTTACAGCGGGCCAATGACCTACGACGCACTCACCAAGGCCGGCGTGCCGCTGTTCGCCTACGGCCAGTTCATCACGATCCTGCTGAACTTCGTCATCCTGGCCTTCATCATCTTCTGGATGGTCAAGGCGGTGAACCGGGTCAAGGCGGCCGCCGCGGCCGAGCAGGCGGCCGCGCCGACACCACCGCCGGCACCGGCCGAGGACATCGTCCTGCTGCGCGAGATCCGCGACGCGCTGAAGAAGTAGTCGCACAGGGCGCGCCCGCGGATGGGCGTGCCGGCTGCTGGCCGCGTTGGCGCGCGCCTAGAATCGGCGCATGTTGCGCCGACTATGGCTCGTCTTTGCCCAAGCCACCACCGTTGGCCTGGCGCTGTTGTTCATCGTCGCCACGCTGCGGCCCGAGTGGCTGCGCCGCGCGCCGATGGCGCTGTCCACGCCGGTGTCGGGCAGCGTGTCGATCCAGCAGGTCGCCACCAGCCCGGCCTCGGGGCGCGCCGAGCCAGCCGGCTCCTACGCCGAGGCGGCGCGGCGGGCCGCCCCGGCGGTGGTCAGCATCTACACCACCAAGGAGATTCGGCGCCCGCCGGTGGTGGACGATCCGCTGTTCGAACGCTTCTTCGGACAGGGTCCGCGCGGCTCGACTGACCGCATCGCCAGCCTCGGCTCGGGCGTGATCGCCACCGCCGACGGCTACGTGCTGACCAACAATCACGTGGTGCAGGCCGCCGACGAAATTGCGGTCGCGCTGTCCGACGGCCGCCGCCTGCCCGCGCAACTGGTCGGCGCCGACCCGGACACCGATCTGGCGGTGCTGCGCGTGAAGGCGCCCAACCTGCCCGCCATCACTTTCGGCCGCGCCGAGTCGCTCAACGTCGGCGACGTCGTGCTGGCCATCGGCAACCCGTTCGACGTCGGCCAGACCGTCACGCTGGGCATCGTGTCGGCGCTCGGCCGCAACAACCTCGGCATCAACCGCTACGAAAACTTCATCCAGACCGACGCGGCGATCAACCAGGGCAACTCCGGCGGCGCACTGATCGACGTGCACGGCAATCTGGTCGGCGTCAACACGGCCATCTACTCCCGTACCGGCGGCTCGATCGGCATCGGGTTCGCCATCCCGACCACCATCATCACCGACGTGCTGGACCAGCTGATCAAGCAGGGCCGGGTGGTGCGCGGCTACTTCGGCATCGAGCCGGAGGACATCTCGCCCGAGGTCGCCGAGGCGTTGAAGCTGCCGGCAGCCGACGGCGTGCACGTGCGCGGCGTGGTGCGCGACGGCCCGGCCGCGCGCGCCGGCATGGAACCGGGCGACATCATCGTTTCGATCAACAACATCCGCGTGGAGAACACGCCGGGCGTCCTCACCCAGATCGCCAAGCTCGTCCCGGGGAGCGCGGCGCGCGTGGTGGTGATGCGCAGCGCCAGGGAAGTGCCGCTGACGGTGACGGTGGGCGAGCGGCCTGCCCCCGAGCGGCGCTGAGGCCAGCTCACTGCGCCGGGCGCATTTGGTCGGCCACCGCGCGCGCCTTGATGGCCGCCGTCGGATCGCCGCGCGAGGCCGCCTGCGAGTACCAGTAGAACGCCTGCAGCAGGCTGACCTCCACCCCGTAGCCGTGCTCGTACAGGCTGGCCAGGATGTAGGCCGCTCCGGCGTCGCCCTGCTCGGCCGCCTTCTCGTACCAGCGGGCCGCCTCGCGATAGTCGCGCGGCGCGCCGCGGCCGAGGAAGTACTGGGTCGCCAGATTGAGCTGCGCATCCCGCCAGCCCTGCTCGGCCGCCTTGCGGTACCAGTGTGTGGCCTCGGTCACCGACCTGGGCACGAACTCACCGCGGTCGTACAGCAGTCCCAATGCATGCTGGGCGCGCGGCATGCCGTTGTCGGCAGACCTGCGCAGCCACTGCAGGCCGGTCGGCGGATCGGCCGGCACTCCGTCGCCGAACAGCAGCAGCACCGCGAGGTTGAACTGGGCGGTGCGCTGGTTGCGCGCGGCTGCCTTGCGGAAGTGATCGAGCGCGGCGGACGTATCGCGCGCTTCGTAGGCGGCCACGCCGAGCGCAAGGTCGGGGTCGCCATCGGGAACAATCTGCAGCCGGCTGGCGGCTGCAACGGCGGCACCGGCCGCCAGCACGACTGCCAGCAAGCCGGCCCGCAACAGCCGCGGCAGGCCGCGCAAAGGCAGGCGCAGAGGCAGATTTGGCGGCAAGTACACCGAACCGGCCATCCGCCGCATCGCTACGACGCAGCGGCTTCGTCCGGGCCGGCGGCCGGCGCCGGCTTGACCAGGAAACGGGCAATCTGCAGCCCGAGTTCGTAGAGCAGGCACAGCGGAATTGCCAGCAGCAGCTGGCTCAGCACGTCGGGCGGCGTGAAGATCGCCGCAACGATGAACGCACCGACGATGACGTAGGGGCGGGCCTTCCGGAGCGCGTCGAGGCTGGCGATGCCGAAGCGCGCCAGCAACACCACCACGATGGGCATCTCGAAGGCAAGGCCGAACGCCATGAACATCCCGAGCACGAAACTGAAGTAGGCCTCGATGTCCGGCGCCACGGCGACGGTGGCCGGCGCAAAACCGGCAATGAACTTGAACACGAAGCCGAAGACGATGAAGTAACAGTAGGTCATGCCCAGCAGGAACATGCCGACGCTCGAGACGATGATCGGCGCAGCCAGGCGCTTCTCGTGCTTGTACAGACCGGGGGCGACGAAGGCCCAGGCCTGGTACAGCACGTAGGGCAGTGCGATCACGAAGGCCGTGAACATCGTCAGCTTCAGCGGCACCATGAACGGGGTGATGACGCCGGTGGCCAGCAGCTTGGTCCCCTCGGGCAGCGCCACCATCATCGGCCGCGACAGCAGGTCGAAGATCGGCTTCATGAACGGCGTGAGGCAAAGAAACACGACCAGCACCGCCAGCGCGGCCCGCACCAGCCGCTGGCGCAATTCCACCAGGTGCGAGATGAAGCTCTGCTCCTCGCCGGTCGCGGCGCTGGCCTGCTCGTTGTCCGGCGGCGTCGACATGGGGCGCTAGCGCCGGATGCGGGCGCGGTTGATGCGGGCGCGCGGCGCGTACTTGCGGCGACTGGCGGCGTGCGCATCGGGCATGGCCAACTGGCGCTTCAGGCGCGCGATCTCCTCGGCCAGCTCGTCGACCGAGGGGCCGGGCTTGTAGCGCTTGGGAAACACCTGGCGCTGCCAGCTCTCGCCAGACCCTTCCCAGGAATAGTCGGTGCCCGCGTTGTACGCGGTACCCAGGTCGGCGGTCGTCTTGTTCAGGTCCGCCTCGACGGTGCCGACCGCGCTTTCGACGCTGCTCTGGAAGGTTTGCGCCGCATTGCGCGCCTCTTCCTGCAGCTTCTTCAGCTCGGCCAGCTCCATTTCTCGGTTGATGTCGGTCTTGACCTGGTTGACGTAGCGCTGGGCCTTGCCGACCCAGTCGCCCACGGTACGCGCGACCTTGGGCAGTCGCTCGGGCCCGAGGACCACGAGCGCCACCGCGCCGATCACGGCGAGTTCACCAAAGCTGAAATCAAGCATCGCGTCGAGCGCCGAAGGTCGAGCGTCGAGCGTGACGGGGCGCCACCCGGGCGCCGGCGGTCAAACGCCAGACACTGGACGCTGGACGAGGCCTCAGGACTTCTCTTTGGCCTGAACGTCGATGGTCTGACCGGCCACCGGCTTGGGCGGCTCGACCTTGGCGCCCCCTTGGGTGCCGGCCGCCTGGTTGCCGTCGGTCATACCCTCCTTGAACCCCTTGATGGCGCCGCCGAGATCCTTGCCGATGTTCTTCAGCTTGCTGGTCCCGAAGACCAGGACGATCACCAGCAGGACGACCAGCCAATGCCAGATCGAGAATGAACCCATAACGAGACTCCTGAATCGTCTACAGACGCTTCCACGGGCGCGGACCGCCCAGCACGTGAACGTGCAAGTGATAGACCTCTTGTCCGCCGTCCGGGCCGTTATTGATGACGATGCGGAAACCGTCCGCGGCGCCCTGTTCTCGTGCCAGCCGGGGTGCGAGCGCGAGTATTCTACCCAACAGGGCCTGGTGGCGCGCCTCGGCGGTCATCAGGTTTTCCACGTGCTCCCTGGGGACCATCAGCAGGTGCACCGGCGCAGCCGGGTTGATGTCCGGAAACACGACGATCTCGTCGTCCTCATAGACGAACCTGGCCGGAATCCGGCCGGCGACGATCTTGCAGAAAATGCAGTCGGGGTCGGGCGGGTTGGCTTGACTCATTCGCGCTCCTTGGCTTTGCGCAGGGCCTTCTCGTCGATGCCGGAAGTTCCGGCGCGGCGCGCGAGCTCGGCCAGCACGTCGGCCGGCTTGAGCCCAAATTGCGCAAGCAGGATCATGCAGTGAAACCACAGGTCGGCGACTTCTGCCACCAGCGGCTCGCGCGGCCCGCCGTGCTCAGCGTCCTTGGCGGCCATCACGGCCTCCGTCGCCTCTTCGCCGACCTTCTTGCAGACGGCGTCGGGGCCCTTGGCAAACAGGCGCGCCACGTAGGACTTGTCGACGTCGCCCGCCTTGCGGGACTCGATCACCTCGGCCAGCCGGTGCAGGATGTCGTCGCTCATCGCCTGTAGATCAGTTCGGGGTCCCTGAGCACCGGATCGACCGACTTCCAGTCGCCGCCCTCGAGTTGTCGGTAGAAGCAGCTCTCGCGCCCGGTGTGGCAGGCGATGCCGCCCGCCTGCCTGACACGGTACAGAACCGCGTCGCCGTCGCAATCGAGCCGCAGTTCGACGACCTGCTGCCGGTGGCCCGATTCCTCGCCCTTGCGCCAGAGCCGCCCGCGCGAACGCGACCAGTAGACTGCAAATCCGCAGGCCGCCGTCTCGCGCAGCGCCTCGGCGTTGACCCAGGCGATCATCAGCACGCGTCCGGTGTCGGCGTCCTGCGCGATGGCCGCCGCCAGCCCGTGCGCGTCGAAGCGCACCTCATCCAGCCAGTCGCTCCCCGGGCGACTCCGGCGCTCCGCGCCCGGGGGCAGTTCCTCGGGCAGGTCCGGTTTGCTCATGGCGTGCTTGCGATCGAAACGCCCCAGCGGTCGGAGCGCGGCACCAGACCATCGAGCGAGAAGGCGATCAGCGTGGCGCGCCCGGTGATCCGCTCGATCGCCACCGGCCCAAAGAAACGTGAGTCGAAACTGTTGTCGCGGTTGTCGCCCATGGCGAATACGTGCCCGATTGGTACCACGCGGGGTCCGAACTCGATTTGCCCGGCGCGGCCCGCTGCGACACCGTTGCGGTACAGCACGCCACGGCGCGCGCCGATCTCGTCGCCGGCCACCGCGACCACGCGCTTGATCAGCAAGACCTCGTCGGCCGGCGAGTCGAAGGTGATCACGTGGCCGACGGCCGGCGCGGCGCGCTCGGCAAGCCGGACTCGGGTGAAAGGCAGCCGCCACGCGTAGGCATGCTTGTCGACGACCACCCGGTCGCCGATCTGGATGGCCGGCTCCATCGACCCGCTCGGAACATGACGCCAATCGGCATAGGCCGAGCGGAAGACCAACATGCCAGAGACAAACAGCAGCAGCCCGAGGTTATTGCGCAGCAGTCGGAGCAGTCGGTTCATTCGAGCCTCATTGCGATGCCCTGCGCGGCAAGGTACTCCTTGGCCTGGCGCACGGTGAACTGGCCGTAGTGAAAGATGCTGGCGGCCAGCACGGCGTCTGCGCCGCCCGCGGTGATGCCCTCGGCCAGGTGCTTCAGGGTACCGACCCCGCCCGAGGCGACCACCGGCACCGGCACCGCGTCGGCAACCGCGCGCGTGAGCTCCAGATCGAAGCCGACCCGGGTGCCGTCCCGGTCCATGCTGGTGAGCAGGATCTCGCCGGCGCCGAGTTCGCTGACCCGGCGCGCCCACTCGATGGCGTCCAGGCCCGTGGGCCGGCGGCCGCCATGGGTGTAGACCTCCCAACCCTGGGCCGGATCGTCGGCGCTGCGCCGGCGCGCGTCGATCGCCACCACGATGCACTGGGAGCCAAAGCGGGCCGCGGCCTCCATCACCATCGCCGGGCTCTGCACGGCGGCGGTGTTGATCGAGATCTTGTCGGCCCCGGCATTGAGCAGGCGGCGCACGTCGTCCACCTGCCGCACGCCGCCGCCCACGGTGAGCGGAATGAAGACCTGCTCGGCCACGGCCTCGATGACGTGCAGGATGATGTCGCGGGCGTCCGAGGAGGCGGTGATGTCGAGGAAAGTCAGCTCGTCGGCGCCCTGCTCGTCATAGCGGCGCGCGATCTCGACCGGGTCGCCGGCATCGCGCAGTTCGACGAAATTGACGCCCTTGACCACGCGGCCGGCGGTCACGTCGAGGCACGGGATGATGCGCTTGGCGAGCATGGTCCGAGCATAGCGGCCTGACAACGCGCAGGCCATCCGGGCCGAACAAACCGGTGCCGATAAACGAAGTCGACCGCTGCCGGCAGCGCGCCCGCAGACTCCGCCAACGTTGCACGCCGCGGGCCAGACCGCCGTTCGCAAGACGCGGGGCGATGCGGGGTAGATGCGTAGGCGCGTCAGCCGCTCAATTCATCGGCGCGCGCCAGCGCGGCCTTGAAGTCGAGCGTGCCTTCGTACAGCGAGCGGCCGAGCACCGCCCCCTGGACGCCTTCGTCCTGCACCGCGCACAGCTTGTCGATGTCCGTCAGGTCGCGGATGCCGCCGCTGGCCAGCACCGGGATCTTCACCGCGCGCGCCAGCTCCACCGTGGCCTCGAGGTTGACCCCCGTGAGCATGCCGTCGCGGCCGATGTCGGTGTACAGGACGGCGTCCACGCCGTAGTCCTCGAACTTTCTGGCCAGGTCCGTCACGTCGTGGCCGGTGAGCTTGCTCCAGCCGTCGGTGGCGACCTTGCCGCCCTTGGCATCGAGGGCGACGATGACGTGGCCGCCAAAGGCGCTGCAGGCATCCTGCAGGAAGCCGGGATTCTTGACCGCGGCCGTGCCGATGACCACGTAGCGCACGCCGTCGTCGATGTAGCGCTCGATGATGTCCAGATCGCGCAGGCCGCCACCCAGTTGTACGGGCATCTCCTCGCCCACCGCCGCGACGATCTTCCGGATGACCGGCTCGTTGACCGGCTTGCCCGAGCGCGCGCCATTCAGATCGACCACATGCAGCCGGCGGGCACCCAGGGCGAGCCAGTGGCGCGCCATGGCCACCGGGTCTTCGGAGAACACGGTGGCGTCGTTCATGTCGCCCTGGCGCAGGCGCACGCATCGGCCGTCTTTCAGGTCGATGGCCGGAATCAGGAGCATCGGTGGCTCACAGGCGTCCCACGGAAGGGCGGCGGCGGAATGAAGCGCGGAAAGGGACGGGATGAAGGAAGCAGCGGGCGGACGACCACGCCGAGTCAAGGATTCCAGCGTGCGAAGTTCTCGTAGATCCTCAGGCCGGCAGCTGCGCTCTTCTCGGGGTGGAACTGCGTGGCGAAAATATTATCTCGCGCCACCACACAGGTAAAGCTGAGGCCGTAATCGGCCGTACCGGCCGTCAGCGCGGGGTCCTGCGGCGCAACGTGGTAGCTGTGTACGAAGTAAAACCAGCTGCCATCATCCACGCCGTGCCACAGGGGATGGCGCCGCACCTGCCGTACCCGGTTCCACCCCATGTGCGGCACCTTGAGCCGGCGGCCGCCGGGCTGGGCCAGGTCGGCGTCGCGAAAGCGCAGCACTTGGCCCCGGAACAGCCCCAGCCCCGGGGTCGGCCGTCCGGGCACCCGCGTTTCTTCCGATACATCGAACAGCATCTGCTCGCCGATGCACACGGCCAGCAGCGGCTTGCAGGCCGCCGCCCGCCGCACCGCCTCCTCCATGCCGCAGTCGCGCAGGTGCTGCATGCAGTCGGGCATGGCGCCCTGGCCCGGGAACACCACCCGCTCGGCCGCATCGACCTGGGCTGCCGTGGTGGCGATGACCACGCTCGCCTTGCCGGCCACGTGCTCGACTGCCTTGGCAACCGAGCGCAGATTGCCCATGCCGAAGTCGACGACGGCGATCATGGGCCGGCCGTTGCGCATGCCCGCAAGCCGGCGGCGGGCTCGTGTACGCGCAACGGAGTGGTGGGAGTGCGCTCCTCGGGCCGCCCGGCGGCGGCCCCGAGGAAACTGCAACGAGAAGCCATGCTCGACCTACAGGATGCCCTTGGTGGAGGGGACCACGCCGGCGGCGCGCGGGTCGGCTTCGGCGGCCACGCGCAGCGCGCGCGCAAACGCCTTGAAGACGGTCTCGCACTGGTGGTGTGCGTTCTCACCGCGCAGGTTGTCGACGTGCAGCGTGACCAGCGCGTGGTTGACGAAGCCCTGGAAGAACTCGTGTGCGAGATCGACGTCGAACTCGCCGATCATGGCGCGGGTGAACGGCACCTGCCAGACAAGCCCGGGCCGGCCGGAAAAGTCGATCACCACGCGACTCAAGGCCTCGTCGAGCGGCACGTAGGCATGGCCGTAGCGGCGGATGCCCTTCTTGTCGCCCACGGCCCGGGCCACCGCCTGCCCGAGCGTGATGCCGATGTCCTCGACCGTGTGGTGGCCGTCGATGTGCAGGTCGCCCTCGGCCTCGACGGTCAGGTCGACCGCGCCGTGGCGGGCGATCTGGTCGAGCATGTGGTCGAAGAAGCCGATGCCGGTGGCCAGCTTCGACTGGCCGCTGCCGTCGAGGTTGACCACCACGCGGATCTTCGTTTCGGCGGTGTTGCGGACGACTTCGGCAATGCGGCTCACTGAACTTCCCTCGCGCTACGCGCCCGCGGCGTCGCCCTTGGGGCGGCCCGGCGGGCTCATTGGACTACCCTCACGCTGCGCGCTCGGGGATTCGCCCTTGGGGCGGCCCGGCGGGCTCATTGGACTACCCTCACGCTGCGCGCTCGGGGATTCGCCCT
>Ga0209985_10004293_pt1 | contig 11565 bp, 14 predicted proteins | sample NOAtaG_FD_187305 | JGI IMG/M metagenome (GOLD analysis project Ga0209985, IMG submission 187305) | Freshwater lake microbial communities from Lake Erie, under a cyanobacterial bloom - NOAA_Erie_Diel6S_1000h metaG (SPAdes) (version 2) | ecosystem: Environmental > Aquatic > Freshwater > Lake ... | reverse complement strand
GCGGTCAGCTCCACGCGCACGTACATGCACCTTCTTGACCCCCTCGGGCAGGCGCAGGTCCGCGGGCAATCTGACGGCCTGCGATCGGTTGTTGGTGAAGACGGTAGTGATGCTCATGAAATGACATCCAATGGGATATGGCAAAAGTATATCCCGTCTGAGGGGCGATCACCACTCAACGACCGCTGGTGGCCGTTATGGCAAGACTTACATGACGGCCATTATGGAGAGCTCTCCATAATGGCCGTTATGCACAGGTCCCGGTTATGAATAGTTCAGGCTCGCCGGGCGCCGACTCTTCCTCGTGATGGTGCTGAAGTCGGCGACCGGATTCTGCACATAGTCACAGCGTCTTGAGGAACTCCAACAGTGAGTCCGTCGCCCTGAAGCGGCGTACCGGCGTCTGGGGGTCCTGCAACCTGGCCAAGGCCTTCTCCTTCATCGCAAGGTCCGCTTCGACGTATTGATGCGTTGTCGTCGGGCTCTCGTGGCCCAGCCACAAGGCGATCACGCTGATGTCCACGCCGGACTGCAGCAAGTGCATGGCTGTGGTGTGACGCACGGTATGAGGGGAGATCGAGCGCTTGGCCAAGCTGGGTGTCGTGCCGGTGGCTGCCTTCACCGCCAACGTCAGGCGTTGCGTGACGTTGGATCGCGTCATTGCCTCCCCGCCCCGGTTGGGCAGCAAGGCCGACGTTGGCCCGAGATCGGCATTGAGCCGCAACCACGCCCGGATCGCCTTGACCGTTGAGCGCCACAGCGGTACCGAGCGCTCCTTGCGTCCCTTGCCGTGCAAGTGAACGCAGGCCGCGGCGTCCAACACCACGTCGCTGACCTTCACGCCGATGACCTCCGAGACGCGGGCGCCGGTGTTGTACATGAGGGCCAGCAACAGGCAATCACGCTGGCTGACCCAGCCGGCGCCAGGCTGGCCGATCACTGCCAGCATCTCTTCGCGCGAGAGGAAGCCGAGCATCGGCCGCTCGAAGCGTTTCATCGGCACGCCCAGTGCCTGCTCGACCACCTGCATGGCGGCGATATCCCGACGCGCCGCGAACTTCAGGAACGTGCGCAGCGCCGCCAGCCGGGCATTGCGGCTGCGCACCGCGTTGTGTCGCTCACTCTCCAGGTGGTCGAGGAAGGCCAGGATCAGCGCTGGCGTGATGTCGGTGAGCAGCATCGACGTGGGCGGCTTGTTCAGACGGGCCTGGGCGAACTCGAGGAACAGCATGAACGCATCGCGGTAGGCCGCCACGGTGCGCGCGCTCAGGGCCCGCTGCTGGGTCAGGTGTTCAGCGAAGAACGCCTGCACCAACGCCGCGAAGCTGGGTGGGGCAGCGGGGTTACGCATCGTCGAACTCCCCAGCATGCTGGGCGCCGGCGAAGCGCTCGAACCGAGCGCCGGCCAAGGCCATCAACTCGGGCACGCCGGTCAGATACCAGTACGTGTTGGAGATCTTGACGTGCCCCATGTAGGTGGACAACGCCAGCATCCGTTGATCGAGGTCCACTCCCTGTTCGTGCCACAAGATCAGCCGCCTGACGGCGAAGCTGTGGCGCAGGTCGTGCACCCGCGGCTGGCCGTGGCCGCCACGGTCAACCCAGCCGAGCTGCGCTCGGAGTTGTCCGAACATCCGGTGCACCTGCCGGTCGCCAAGCGGCCCGCCCCGGCGCAGCCCGCGCGAGCCGACGAAGAAGGGCGTGAGCGGCGTCGTGCGCACCTGCAGCCTGCGCAGTGCGCGGTAGGCCGCCAGCGGCGCGATCACACTCGGGTGCACGGGCACCAGGCGGGACTTGCCGAACTTGGTCTGTCGCACCGTCAACACGCCGGCTTCCAAGTCGACGTCGATGTCGGCCAACGCAATGGCTTCCGATATCCGCAACCCTGCCGATGCGATCAGCCCGAACAGCGTCTCGTAGGTGGCCGCGCGAAGACCATCGCAGGGCCCCAGTCGCCGGGCCGCCTGCAACAGCGCCTCGATCTCCTCGGGCCGGTAGATGTGTGGTGCCACTCGTCCCGGGATCGGCCCGAAGGTCGAGTCGTCAGGCACTTCCGTCTGGGGCTCGAATTGCTGCAGCCAGCGCAGGAAGGGCCGCAGCCAGGCCAGCCGCCGCGCTGCCGTCTCGGCGCTGGCCTTGCCACCTTGCGCCTGTCGTGCCCACTGTGCCATCAGTTCCACGGTCAGCGCCCCGGAGTGCTTCGATGCTTCGACGAAGCGCGCGAAGTTCGGCAGGGCGTAACCGGGCGAGCGCAGATGGAAGCCCAGGCGCCGCCGCTCGGTCAGGTACTGCTGCACCCGCGCCTGCAGATCCATCGGCGCGTTCATGCTGCGCTCCCGAACCAGGGCAAGGCCACCTCGGCCAGGCGCTGTTGATCGAGCTTGGCGTAGATCAGCGAGGTGTTCAGCGACCGGTGCCGCAGCACATCGGCAACCTCCTTGATCGAGCCGCCGCTGTTGACCAGCCTGCACGCCAGCGTGTGGCGCAGTGAGTGGCTTCGTCCGTGGGGGATGCCGGCGCGTCGCAGCGCATTGCCAATGGCATCGCGCACGACGTGAACCCCGACGGGCTGGTCATGCGGCGCATGGCGGCGCACGAACACCGTCACCATGGTGGAGGTCGGGCGCTCGTGGCGCAGGTACTCAGCCAGTGCTTCCCCGGTGGCCGACGGCAGCGGCAGCACGTCTTGCCGGACAGACTTCGTGCGCCTGAGCGTCAGGGTGCCGGCGCGCCAGTCGATGTCGCACAACTCCAGCCTGGCGATCTCGCCAGCACGCAGCCCCAGGTCCAGCGCCAGCCGGACCATGGCCAGCAAGCGTCGAGGCGACGAGCGGGTCTGCTCGCAATGCGTCATCAGCCGCTGCACCTCCTGCGGCGTGAGAGCGCGTGGCAGCGTCGCCAGGGCCCAGCGGGCGGGCGAGGCGATCACGCCCAGCAGGGCATGCACGACGTCGCCACACGTGGACCGGTAGCGGAAGTACGCCCGCAGCGCGCTGGCCAACGCGGTGGCGTGAGACACGGAGTTGACCCTGGTGAGTTCCTGCGCGATGAAGCTGCGCAGGTCCTCGGCCTGCAGTTCGCCGACGGTGAACGACCGGCCGGAGAACTTCCACAGCAGGAGTTGGCCCACGATGCTCAGGCGCCCCTCGCGCGTGCCGGCCGCCAGGCCCCGTGCGTCGCGCATGTGCGAGTCATAGCGGCACAGTTCTTCGGCAACGGGGCCAGTAGGCGATGGTGGTTCCGCGATGACGCGTTGAAACCGTAGGACGGTCAGCAGATGTCCAAGCACGGCACTGAGGTCGCCGCGCGTGCGCAGCGCCGTGGCGTGGCAGTCGCAGCGCGGCAGGTGGTGATTGAGGAATTGATCGACGAAGTCTTCGTCGAGTTGCTCGACAGCCAGGCGACAGCGCGTCATCCAATGGGAGAAGTGCGCCAGCGCGCGCAGGTGCCTCTGGACGCTGCCTTCGGCATACCGGCCTCGCTCCAGCAGCGCCAAGTACGGGTCGAGGACCGCCGACAGCGGGCCATCGAGCAACCAGGCTCTGGCCAGGGGATGCAGAGTTCGGATCGGATCCATGTTGATCTCCAGTTGTGAGACCAACATCCATGCGCCATAACCAAGCTTATGTCCAGCATTACGGAGCAGCAAAGCTCACGAACGCCAAGCTACCGAGGACCTCCAGTCCGTGCCACAGCCTAACTGTTCATAACTGGAACCTGTGCATAACGGCCATTATGGAGAGCTCTCCATAATGGCCGGGAGTGTGAGTTCGAGGCAGCGCCAGAAGGCTGACCTTCGGCGCTATGGCTGTGCCGGCCACGGTCAGCTTGCGGCAATCTCTCGTGAGTTCTGATCCCGGCCATCAGCCGTCGCTCGGGACGGACCGGTTCTCGGCTGTGCGTCCCGCTCACGCTCGCGAACCTCGGAGTAGCACGTATGTGCTACACTTAATTTACTGACTCAAAGGTGTTCTATGTCGACCACCACCATCCGCATCGAGGAAGATCTCAAAGCACGGATAGCCGCCGCGGCTCATCTTGCAGGCAAGACGTCGCACGCGTTCATTCTTGATGCCATCGCACAGACCGTCGAACAGGTTGAGATCGATGAGGAATTTCATCGTTTGGCCGACGAGCGCTGGGCCAAGGTGCAGTCCACGGGGAAGACCGTACCGTGGGATGACGCCAAGGTGTATCTCGAGGCGCGAGCGCGGGGAGACAAGGTCCGCAAACCCGCGGCGCGCAACTCCAAGGGTTGACAGGCCGTATGCCGCGAATCGAGCTGGCGCCGGAAGTGTTCGACGACTTCGACCGTTTCTTCGACCACCAGACAAAGTACGGCATCGAGGACACGTCGGAGCGAATCGCCGAAATCAACGAAGCCATTCAAGTTCTCGCGCATAGCCCGCTTATCGGGCGCAAGGCAAAGGGCGGCAAGAGAGAGCTGGTGATCGGACAGGAGTCGCGCGGCTACGTAGCGCTGTACCGCTATGTATCAGACGTCGATACGGTCTTTGTCCTGGCCATTCGAAGCCAGCGTGAATCCGGGTTCAAGCGATCTCGCTGAGGGACGAATCACGGGATTGGCCTGAACGCCATGGCGGGTCCAGTTGACAGGCCGGAGAGTCTGCTTCCGGGCAGGCAATCGGTGTTGCGGACTGTCTCCGAAGGGTCGTCATGAGTCTGCCGCGTCGCGGCAGAGCTGCCGTTAAGGTCATCAGGTTGCCGACGTGTGTCAGGTGACCGGTAAGCGCTGTGCAGCGGTCATCGACCGCGACGGCTGTCGCGCGGCCGCTTTCGGATTCAACCGCCGCTCAACTGCCAAATCTGAACGGCAGCAACCAGTCTGAAGCCGTCCGATGTTGAACTTCAGCCACCACGACACGGGCCGATCGACGAAGGGTGAGGCAGGCGGTGCAGAAAACAATGAGATGCGCACTGGCTGCATCCGGCCTTAACGACACTATCGGTGTCATGGATCAGCCCGCGCGTGCCTCGATCCTCTGCTTTTTTCTGATCTGAAACACCAGAGCTCCTTGAGCTTGAACGGCGCCTTCTGTCCGACGATCTTGCACTTGTTCCACGGCTCGCGACGAGCCGCGCTGACTGTGGTTCCCATGATGGACCTCCATGCATCTGGCGGCACCGCGCTGCCACTGGGGCGCCAGCACCGACCTTGGCGCAGGATGTCCATCATTGACATCTTTTGATATCATGGGCCAGACCTTGATCAAGGAGACACCCGGTGGGCATGAACGTCAACCTCACGCCTCAGCTTGAGGAACTGGTCAGGGCCAAGGTGGCTTCGGGCATGTATACCTCGGCCAGTGAAGTCGTGCGTGAGGCGTTACGCCTGATGGACGAACAGGACCGGCTGCGCGCTGCCAAGCTCGAGCAGTTGCGCGACGACGTCCGCCACGGCCTGGAGAGTGGCACCAGCCAGCCCTGGAGCGCCGAGGATGCAAAGCGCCAAGGTCGTGCCCGGCGCGAGCGCAAGCTCGCATAGCCCTTCATGCCGACGATGCCACGCGTCACCCGCCGGCCGCTGGTGGCCGCCGACATCCTCGACATCTGGGATCACATCGCCGAAGACAGCCCGGACCAGGCTGATCGACAAGCTGGACGAGAAGTTCTGGCTCATGGCGAGACAGCCCCTGATCGGCCGGGCGCGGAAAGAGCTGGCCACTGATCTGCGCAGTTTTCCGTTCGGGCGGTACGTCATCTTTTACACGCCGGTCCAAGACGGCATCGATGTCGTCCGCGTGCTGCACAGTGCCCGCGACGTCGATGCGGCCTTTGACGAGGAACCGTAGGCACTGGGGCAAGGGGTCCGGTGCGTTGCGGCATGGAGCTGGAACGGTCTCCGGCAGAGTTTTCTTCTGCCACTGTTGCATAGCCTCGGCGAAGCTTGCTTCAAAGTCAGTCTTCAATCAAAGGGACTGCAGGGCTGAGGAAGGCAATGCTTGCCAGAAACAGCCCGATGCGCCAAGCCGCACCTTGCACGGCGCCGTCCGAACTGCACAACTGGATGCCCACCCAGCGGGCGTATGCCTTGGCTTGACTTGCTGACGTACCAGGTGGGGGCAGGCGCTTGGTCTTGATGGCGCGCGCGCGCGGTGTTCTGAACCAGTGCGGAAGCTTGGTGTCGAGGGGGTCAACACGTCGGACGGTCAACACAACATGATCTGGTACGAGACCCGAGAGGTCCAGCAGCTTCAGGAACCGGCGGGCCTCTCTTTCATCTTTCTCGCCACGAAAGCACACGTCGAGACGGCGCAGGTTGAATCGCGTTGTCGCGATCTGGAGGGCTTCCCGCAACAGGCCCGGATGCTCGTCAGCGGCTTGTTCCAGGCGCTGTGAGAGCGTCTCGAGGGCTTCAACTGATGCACGATGAAGGTCTACATAGGGAGCCGGTACCGAATTGATCAACAACGCTCCCGAAGAGGCATCCGCATTCATGCCGAATGCCGGTGCGTATAGCCGGGCACCATCGAGCCAAACCTGCGTTTGCGCGTTGCTCAGCGACAGCGTCTTCGCCACCGAGCCAACCCCGTCCGCGTTCGGTCCCCCGTGATCGATCCGGTTGTAAAGGTGCAGCACTTTGGAGATCGTCCCTAGAAGACCTGTGCCCCTGAATCGAACTGGCGGAGCCTTCGACTTTTTTCGCCATGGAGATACCTCTGGGCTTGGTGGAGGCTGCACGGACTCGGGCCTGCTGTGCGGGTGCTCGAGGCGGGACTGATGGCCAACGATCACGCCATGAGGTCCGCGCTGAAGCCATTCATACACGGTTGAACGACTGCGGTCCGTAAGCCTTTGCCACACTGGCGCCGGCGTGGTGGTCGCGCATCGCATTACCGTGGCCGCCAGAAACAGGTCTGCGACGTGAATGTAGTGCTCGAGGCTTGTGCCGGGGGTGCTGTGTCCCAGGATGCGAGCCACCACGTGGCTGTAGGTTCGAGATGGGCCGTGGACTGCTCCGCACAGTTGAATCCGCAGCCGGCGGGCCATTCGGAGCTCTTGGCAAAGAGCGGGCATCGAGGTCAGCATCCCCGACAGCTCTGGGTAGTCGGGCGATCTGAGCTTCAGCCAAAGCCACGTTCCACACGAATGCCGCAAGTGGTGCAGAACCAGTCGGGGCTCTTGGGTGACGGCGTGGACCGCCTGCATCACTCTTTCAACGGTCCTGTTCTGGGCCAGGAACTCTCTTATCTCGTCGTCGATGCCGTCGATTTCGCTGAGCTTGACGGCTCGCACTTCTCTATCGAGTTCAGTTGAACGCCGCCGCTGACTTCTTGTGGCGTTGCTCGCACTGGTCTTTGGCGCCGGGGTGCGGTCCTGGGTCTCGGCAAGCGGCGGCTTCTGCCCTGCTGCAGGGTCAGTTAGAGAAGGGCCTTCTGGCTCCGTGCTGTTGCTACCTGTCGCCAACGGTGTCGCGGGCGCTGAAGCGGTGGTGTGCGTCGCCAGTGGGCTGGGTTCGCCGAGTGGTTCTTGAGTGGCCTCTGTCTCTTGGCTGGCCTCTGGCGCGATGCCCGGATCCTGGGATTCGGCAGGCTGCGACTTGTGCCCTGATGCTGGGTCAGTCTGACCAAGGTCTTCTTGCCTGGTGCTGACGGTACTGGTCGCAGTCGGTGTTGCCGAGGCTGACTCGGCCGTGGAGTTCGCCGCTGGTAGGCTGAGTTCGCCAAGTAGATCTTGCTGCATGGGTTCTCCGGTTGGATACGGGTATGAGTCAGGGTGCTCGAACGATACCCAAACCCCAGCCATAACAAGCAAGAAATCTTCTCTATTTTTGTAAAAAAACCTATAAAAATCAATTACTTAGGATAAAAAACGAAACCCCCAAAACTATGTAGTGCATTGCGTCAGTTGATAACGGTCAGGACAAAGGATGGCACATATACTTGCACATGTACTTTAGGCACCTTGTTCAACATGTCCCAAGTCACGCTGTACCTTGACGATGAAACCGACAGGGCACTGTCGGACGCTGCCAGTCGCTCGGGCATGTCAAGGAGCCGGTGGGTGTCGCAGTTGATACGCCGGCATGCTCAGGACAAGTGGCCGCAGGAGTGCCTGTCGCTGGCGGGTGCGTTTCCCGACTTCCCGCTGAGCGAGCAGCGCGGGACAGCCAGCCTGCCTGCCGACAGCCCGCGCATCCCGTTCTGACCGATGATCGCGCTGGACACCAACACCGTCAGCTATTACTTCCGGGGGGACCCTGCAGTCGTGCCGCGACTGCAGGCCTTGCCACCTTCCCAGGTGGCGCTGCCAAGCGTGGTGCTGTACGAACTGCGCTACGGCCTGATGCGTCTTCCGGCGGCGGCCGCGCAGCCCAGGTTGGAGGCACTGAGCCGCTTCATTGCGCCCCTGGCGGTGCTGGAATTTGACGATGCATGCGCTCAGGTGGCCGCCGCCCTTCGCGCTAGGCTGGAGGCGGAAGGTCGGCCCCTCGGCCCCCATGACACCCTGATTGCGGCCACTGCCTTGCGGCACGGGGCCGCTTTGGTCACGCGCAACGTGGAGGAGTTTTCACGCGTGCAGGGCCTGGAGGTCCTGAACTGGCACGCCCCCGCTGCTTAGCTGCGCAGGGCCTGCGAGCGGTTCGAGCCGGCAAGACGCGCGGTGCTACACCAGCACGCGGGGAATCATCTCCGGCAGCACGATGTGCCGCAGCACGCGAAGCAGCTTGAGTTGTTGGGCCAGCTCCGGTGCACAGACATGGGCGGCTGCGTTTCCCAGTTCTGGAGCCACAGGCTCCTCCAGGGTGTCAAGCTCAGGCGCCTTGAACGCCTTGGCCCTCAGTTGTGCCATCAAGCCATCTTGCTGCGGGTAGTGTTCGGCATACATAGCATCGAAGGCTACCAGCACCCTCGTGACCACTTCCCGGACGGTCCTGAGTGCGAGCTTTTCCGGCACGCCCAGTGTGCTCGCGGCAGCCAGGACGGCCTCAGGCGTGACCTGGTCGAAGCGTACGACCTCTGGTGACAGCCGTACGGCCAGCGGCACCGCCGGCCAGCGCCCGCGCTCGTCCGCGAAGGCGCGGGTGTGATAGACCCCGGTGGCCAGCAAGTCGTAGTGAGGCGAGAGGTCCACGCGACCCGGCGTGACCTGGAAGGAAAGGTTCTTCAGGTGGCAGTCGTCGTTGGCCACAAGTAAGTTAAACACCAGCCACCGCAGCAGCAGCACGGGCGTGATCAGCTTGTCCTCACAGGCCTGTGACAGCTCGCGTAGCACCTGCACACCAGCGCCGTACTTGAACACCCGCGACTTGTTGAGCAGCTGGCACGCATCGATGATGTGAACCCGTTGCACGGCAGGAGGTGTGTCTGCCGTCTCGGGTGCGAAGTCCGCACGGTCGAACAGGCGGTCGAACCGCTCGATCGCATAGACCGGCTGCGGCACATGCAGCAACTCCACCGGTGGCGTCGCCAACTTCGCCGCGTAGGCCAGTCGCATCGTGAGCCACTCCAGGTAGGCAGACCCCGGGTAGGTGTCGCTGGCAGGATGGTCGGGCTTGAGGATGTGGGTCGAGGGCGTGGAGCCCACCGGCTCGTACACGTCCGGGCCCTTGAGCACCGCCAGCATCTTGTGCTGGGCGCCAGCCAGGGACATCCGCTTCGGGGCCTCTCGCGTGAGCGTGGCACGTGGCAGACCCAGGATGCGCCGGCTCAGATCTTCGTATGGCAAGGGCTTGAGGGCAGGGTGGGCCTGCGGCAACTCACCAATCGGCAGCAAGGTGAGCGAGCCCGCCGACTCTGCGCCCAGATACTCCAGCAACGCAAACGCGTCGTCATGGTTTCGCAGGCGCGCATCTGCCGCGATGAGCTCGCGCAGCGTCTCCTCGGGCAGCAGATTGTCAAAGTACCACTGCACCGGGCGTAGCGTCGCACCGTCGCGGTGCAGCAGCCGGCTGCGGGGCAGCGCTGGCGACAGATCGAAGCTGTCGGGCCGCTGCGCCCACTGTGGCAGGTACACCAGTGTCCACAGGTCGTTGTCCTCATGCAGGGTGCCCAGTTGCACCTGGTTGATGAAGATGTCCAGTCGCCTGCCTTCCTCGGGCAGCGTGGGTGGCTCGACAGACGCTTCGGGTGTGAGTTCAGGCATCTGAGCCACCCTTCGAAGACGCCGCGCGGCGTGTCCGGACCTTGCTCAGCTCCAGCTGAAAGGCCGACGCGTCTGATGGCGGCAGCTCCAGCCCCACCTTGATGCCCATGCGCTGCAGCAGCTGCAGCACCTTGCCCATCTGCACGGTCGGCTTGCCGTTTTCCAGGTCGGTCATGAACTGCTTGCTCACCCCCGCGGCCATGGCGAAGTCGTCGATGCGAATGCCCGCGCGCTTGCGCAGCGTTCGAATGGCAATGCCGGCCTCGAGCACGGTCGTGAGGGGGATGTTCATGATCGTTCCTGATTTAGCAGGAATTTTCTCTCAATTCAGTCGTGCGGGAAATGAATTCCTTCTTTCGAAGGAATTAACTCGAGTGTACGAGCGCGTGAGGCGCTTGATTCCTTTAAGGCAAGGAATCACTCAGGGCAACGGAGTTCAGCGCGCGAATCAATCCTGTGATCGTAGGAGCGATGAATGAGCTTGTGCCGCGCAGGCGCCCCCCACTTGAGGTGAACTTCGTCTTTCGAGGCGCGGTGTTGCTGCCTGCCCGAAAGTCACTGACGCTCGCAGCGCAGCAATTGTTCGTTGCCAACCTCGAGGTTCCAGTTCTGGCTTCAAGGCTGAGACTCTATTCTTGGTGACGAAATGCATAGAAAATTCGCCGAACTACTCTTTCGGTCGTAACTAGTGCAACCTGTTTATGCACGGAGGCAGATCAGGAGTCCCCCAGGTTCCCGGGCCTCGGCCTCGCGCCCTTGCCAGGGGGCGATCCGACATCCTCGTCTCGGTGCCCGAGCGCGCGATACTGGAACTGCTGAGCGACGTTGGCAGGAGCCATGGCATCGACGAGGCACGCCATCTCGTGGATGGCGCGCGAACCCTGCGCATGGACGTGCTGGACACCCTACTGGCCCATCTCAAGCGGATCAAGGTGGCCCGGCTGGCCCACTGGTTCGCTAATAGCCTGGACCTTTCATGGGCAGAGCTGGCAAGCCGCCACAACGAACGCCTCGGTGGAGGCCGTCGCTGGGTGTCGGCCACGAAGACCGGCGAACGCCTCAACCTGAAACGGCCCTCATGAACGCCGAGTACGTCCACATCGTGCAGTTGCTGCTGGCCGTTGCCCCGGCGGAATTCGACAGGACCGCGTTTGCGATGAAGGGTGGCGCACGAGCTGCCGAGCGCCTTGCAACCTCGCCACCGCCAGTTCCTGTTTGCGTATTTCAGCCCATCGTGGACGGCGTTTCAAACTGATCGTGGACGCTGTTTCAGCGTGATCGTGGACGGTGGGGGTGGCGCGCAAGTGATCCTTTGACCGGGCATCGGCGTAAGTGCGGCCGCTGTGGTGACCTGGCAACTCGAGCGCCGCCCGCACCCCGAGCAGGGCTACCGCGCCTGCCTGGGGCTGCAGCGTCTGGCGCGCGAGTACACGCCGGCGCGGCTGGAGGCGGCCTGCA
>Ga0209985_10004290_pt1 | contig 11568 bp, 10 predicted proteins | sample NOAtaG_FD_187305 | JGI IMG/M metagenome (GOLD analysis project Ga0209985, IMG submission 187305) | Freshwater lake microbial communities from Lake Erie, under a cyanobacterial bloom - NOAA_Erie_Diel6S_1000h metaG (SPAdes) (version 2) | ecosystem: Environmental > Aquatic > Freshwater > Lake ... | reverse complement strand
TATTCCTACGTGGCTTTATAATCTTGCAATGCATGTATTTAATAGCAGTAGTTACGAAGGCCCGGCTGTTGATTACAACGGAAACAGTGGATGGGGGGCAAATGATTATGGAGGTAGTGCAAGTTGGACACTGAGCGGTGGGTGGCACGCACTGACCAACCGCCAAGCGCTTGAAGCAGGTATCAACTACAACAACAATTTCAATTCTTGGGGGCATACTGCGTTCGGAAGTTCTGTTTATTCATCCACAGAATTTGGTGGGGGTACTTTCATGTTCGATTACAATGGCGGGAATTATGGTGGTACCTATCACACAGAAAATGGGCAGGTTATGTCCGTTGCTTTGAGTAGACTTGTGCAGGCATCAAATGGTGGGTGGAAGCCTACAAGTTCTAGTGATGAGGTAACGGTTTTTGCAGAAAGCGAGAACTCGACAACAAGAATGCTGGCCAATGGATGGAATCAATTTTGGAGTGGGCTTACACAGGGAGGCGGGCCAGGGTCAGATTTCATTTATGACAACAATAATAAAATTGGCTTAGGCCTTAGTATTCTTGAACCTTCAATTAGTGGTGGTGCAGACGATGCTGCTCGGCTGGGAACGTTTACCAAAGGAGCTGTTAATACAGCAAAAGGATTAGGATATGGGTTGACAGTGGTAAATGTTGGTCTCTTTGCCTACACCATAACAACTGAAGTTAAGAATGGATCATTCAATACCCACTCAGTTGTAAATGGATTTGTTACTACAATTGGAGTCGGGTTAGCGGTTACAGGAGCAGCAATTACTTCTCCTGTATGGGGAACAGGTTTGCTGATTGGGGGAGCAGTTTTAGGTGTTGGGTATGGAATAGCGCAAGTAGCTGGATTTGATTCATGGATTGACAATAAAACAAATAACTGGGGCAAAAGCCTTATCAAATAAAAATGCCAATACTCGATTTTCTTTTCAGAATATGCTATGCCCCTTTTCAAAAAGAGCCAAAGGGGAAAATGATTGCTACGTTCTGGCTGACCCCATCGTTAGCATTCTTGTCTTTAGGTGGTTTGAATGTTTTATTATACCTACTCTCTATTGAGAATTCTCCAATGCTATTAGGTATTGGGGGTCTTGCTTTAGCTGGTTTAATAGCATTCTTACTTCACAGGGTATATGTTCAGAATGATAGATCAGTAGGTAAAATACGCTTTGTTGTTTTACACGGCTTACTTATCCCTGTATTGATTTTTGGTTCAATAGTTCTCTTTGCAATGTCCTTTAGGTATAGATAATCAAAGCATCAATAAAGCAAAAAGCCCGGTTCGTTCCGGGCTTTTGTTTTATGCAGCGTGCGCTTTTTTGATTTTAGTATCTCGGATAATGAGATCGATGTATTCAAAGATTTTGTCTTTTTCTTTTTCGGGCAGATTTTCAATCTCTTCCATTCGCTTGACCGTTTTTTTATCGAGCACCATTTTATCAGAGCCACCGAGTAAGTAATCTACTGTTACCTCCAATTCGTCTGCAATCTTCTTAGCAATCTCAATAGAGGGCTTAATCTCATTGCGCTCGTATCGGCCAATGATGGGCGCAGAAGTACCAATCTTCTTGGCCAAATCTTCCTGCGACCATTTAAGCTGCTTACGTATTACGGTGATTCGTTCGCCAAAAGTCATATAAAAGTGTTTTAAATACCCTAAAAACAAGGATTAGGCAAATTTAGAATACCAAAAGGTGCTTTACAAACTACATAGGTCTTGCATCAATAGAATAGATAAATTACTTTTGGCACCAATTGGTACTAAGAAAATATTTTATCTGCAATGGAGATAGCCGACATCAAAGCCCAACTGAGTTTAGCGCAAGTACTCGACCACTACGGATTGAAGCCCGACAAGCACGGGAAAATGAATTGCCCTTTCCATGACGACAAGACACCGAGCTTCCAAGTGTATTGGAAAACCCACACGTGTTTTTGCTTCTCATCAAACTGCCCGACCAACGGCAAGAGTTTAGACGTGATCGACTTCATTATGTACAAAGAGAAAGTGAGCAAACATGAAGCAATCTTAAAGGCTCAGTCATTGATCGGTAATACTGAAATACCTACACTAAGCCGAGAAGCATTTTTAACAAACATGTTCACCTACTTTAAAAATGCGGTGTACAACAGCAAGCCCGCAGCGGATTACATTGCCAGTAGATCATTAGATCACTATCAAACAGAGATCGGTTATAACTCCGCACAGTTCCACCACGGCAAACGAAAAGAAGAAACGTTGATCAACAACTGTTTGAAATACGGATTACTGAGAGAGACCAATGTAATCAATGCGAGATCGAAAGATGACAAGGCTTACAATGTGTTCGGCAAATGGTGCATTGTGTTTGCATTGAAGAACAAATCGAACCAAGTAACAAGTTTATACTTCCGCAGCACCATCAACGATACCGATCAGAACCCGTCCCGCCAAAGCGGGAAGCATTACTACTTAAAAGACAGACAAGGTTTATATCCGTGCTACCCAAAACCTGAAACCAAAAAACTGATTTTAACCGAAGCCATCATTGATGCGGCCACTTTGTTGCAAGTCTCCGAGATCACAGCGAACTACACGATCCTGAGTTGCTACGGAACGAATGGATTGACAGAAGAACACCAGCAAGCGATCAAAGAGCTTGAACAGTTAGGGGAAATCATTTTCTTTTTTGATGGAGATGAAGCAGGGACAAAAGCCGTCCACAAATACAGCGAAGAAATCAAACAGTTAAAGCCAGGCGTAAAGATCACCAGCGTGAACACACCGGAAGGCGAAGACGTGAACAGCCTGGCACAAGGCCACGATCCTGGGATCTTAGCACACCTGATCGAAAAGAGGAACGATCCGAACTTTATTTTTTCAATTGAAAGTAAAAAATCTGTTCAAGCCGCCATTGTTCCAGAGACAACAAGCAAGCCCTCTAAAAAGAAAGACCCGTTTGCAGAAGTGAATGAAACCTACAAGAAAGAGAGCGAACCCTTACCACCGCCTGCACAATCGATGATGGACACAGCCAACCCGGAGCGCATCGTTTTTGAAACCGAAGTGCTGCACATAACAATCTGGGGCGGAATAGAAAAGGAAAACCTGAGCCGCTTGCGCATCAGTGTTCACATCAGAAACAAGAACGACAAATACAAAACCTACCGCGATGATGTGAACTTGTACAGCTATCCACAAGTAAAGAAGCTGGTGCAAAGCATCAGTGAAAGTTTAGAGCTTCCAAGTCCGCAGGTAACACAAACGATCACCGAGTTAACAGAACAATTAGAAGCGTACAGACTAGCAGAGCGAAACTCACAACTCATTGCCTTGCGACCCAAGCAATATGAAATGTCCCCCGAAGAGCAGAAGCAAGCTGAAAAGTTATTGAGAAGCAAAGACCTGGTGAAGCACACGTTAAAACTGATTAGTCAAAGTGGATTGATCGGAGAACAGAAAAATGGATTACTACTGTACTTTTTGTATTTGTCCAGGATAACCGATGAACCTTTGCATGCGATCATCTTTGGAAAATCAGGAAGTGGTAAAACGTATCTGCAAACAAAAGTCAGTGAATGCCTTCCGGAAGAATCAGTACGCACGATCACGAGCTTAACCGAAAACACCTTGTACTACTCGGCCAAAGACTTTTGGAAACATAAGGTATTGCTGATCGAAGATTTAGAGGGCGTGTACAATGCGTTCTTACCGCTCAGAGAGTTCATGAGCAAACAAAGTATCAGCAAGCTGACCACGGATAAAGATGCGAAAGGGAACAACGTGCAGAAAGTTTTAACAGTAGATGGCCCGATCTGCGTGAGCGGAGCAACGACCAAAGAAAGCCTTTACGAAGACAACGCGAACAGAAGTTTTTTACTGCACGTGGACGAAGGAGCGCAGCACATGGACGAAGTGATGGAGTTCCAGCGCAAGCAGAAAGCCGGCATGATCAACGAAGAACAACAACGGGAAGCAAGACAACTTTTACAGAACGTTCAGAGGCTTTTACAAAACGTGAAGATCATTAACCCGTACGCGCTTGAGTTGAGAATACCGGACCTGGTATTTAAGAAGCTCAGAACGAACATGCATTACTTGAGGCTCATCGAGATCATTACCCTTTACCACCAGCAGCAACGAGAAGTAAAGACCGATAGCAACGGTCAGCGTTACATCGAAACGAACCTGACTGATATCGCTTGCGCCAACTGGCTTGTAAAAGAAACGCTGTTAAGGAAAAGCGATGAGTTGAGCGGAGAGCTGCGCGAGTTCTTCGAGAGCTTGAAGAGCAAGAATGAAAAGGACTATACCTTTTTTGCCAAAGACTTACGCAAGCGCCTGCGCATCCATCCGATGAAGCTGAGCCGCTATCTGGTGCAATTAGAAAGCCGTGGTTATATCAAGCGCACCGGAGGCAACAGACAACAAGGCTTTGAGTATCAGGTGAACGAGTGGGACGATTACACGTTATTGAAAGAAAGCGTTGACATACTGGATAAGAAGCTGGAACAGCTACGATCAAAATTGAATGGGCAAGCCCCGCTTTCACAAGTGCTTCACACTGCTTTCACAAAGTAAAATGTGAAACGGGCGGTAAAGAGAATCAGCACGTTACACGCAAAAACGGTTCGCTTCACAGCTTTCACACGGCAAGAGCAAGAGGGGTCTTTTGCATCCTACGGCCAATACCATCATACATTTTAAAACAACCAAAAAAACGAAGTATGGAAACGTACATCTATCACCGCTATGCCGAAAGTTTTAAAGAGTGGTTGCAGATCATCAACTACAGTGCAAGCACCACCGAAACATTACCGCGCCAGTTACAGGAATTTTTTACATGGCTGGAGAGCAAAGACATTACCACCGTTACAGCGATCACCCGCCAACATATTTTGCAGTGGTACGATTACCTGAAATACCAACGCAAGAGCCAGCACACCGACACGTTTTTAAAATCACAGACCTTGAACGGCTACATCCGTGCGCTGAAACTTTTTTCTTACTACCTGAGGGAAACAGAACAGGCAAACCTCACGATAGATTTAGTAAGTGAAAGGCCGTTGCCCTCGATACGGCACATCCTTAACGCCCAGGAGATACAAGAACTTTACCAGGCGGCCAGTGATGACCATTACGGGCTGAGAGACCAGGCCATGCTGAGCGTTTACTATGGCTGCGGACTTCGGAGCAGTGAAGGCATTGCATTAAACCTGGACGATGTGATGCTGGACAAAAAGATACTCTATGTGCGGCAAGGAAAAGGCTACAAAGAACGGTACGTTCCTTTTGTCGAGAAGCAGCAAACAGACTTTAAGCTTTACCTCGAACAGTGCAGGCCATTACTGGCCAATGAAGAAAGCGGCAATGCTTTTTTGTTGGGCAACAAAGGCGACCGCATCCGGTACGGATTACTGCTGAGTAACCTTAAACGCTTACAGCAACGTACGGGCAATGAAACACTAAAGGAAAAAGTATTTGGCCTCCATGCGTTACGCCACAGCATTGCCACGCACTTAATGCAACGCGGAATGAAGTTCGATTACATCAGCCAGTTTTTAGGACACAGCAGTTTAAACAGTACACAGATATACACCCATTTAGCCCACGAATATGAACACGAAAACACAACAACAGATAGAAGATGATTACATCAAGTACCTAAAGCAACGGCATTGCACGGCAAGGACCATTGAGAACAAACTGTACTACATCCGGCATTTTTTTGAATGGCTCGAAAGAGAAGGCCGAGCATTAAACGAATGCGATTACAGCGACCTCTTGGTTTTTGTAAAGAAAGTCCGCAAAGAAGGTTTTAGTATTGATTACCAGGGAAGGTATGTACAATCCGTTCGGCAACTCTATGCCAGTGAAGTAGCGCAGGGAAGATTGAGCCAGAACCCGATCGGTAACCTGATCATCAAAGGAAGAGTTACCCGCATCCCTCATAATTTACTTACACTCGAACAACTGCAAAAGATTTATGACAGCTACACACCACAAACAGACTACCAACTGCGAAACAAAGTAATGTTAGGACTTTATGTCAACCAAGGATTGATCCGCATGGAGATCAACAGACTGGAAGTACAGGACATAGATTTAAACAAAGGAACAATCCGTATCAGAAGAAACATCAAACTGGCCGAACGGATTTTACCATTAGCCGCTTACCAGGTATTAGCCTTGAATGAATACATCAGCAGTGTAAGACCAAGACTGCTTCAGCAAACAGAACATCAGAAAGGCGATCGATTATTTTTTACTTACGCGAACGGCCAGACCGTAAATGAAAGTTTACGGAAGATGCTTCAAACGTTGAAGCGGTCAAACCTGGAGTTGAAAGCACTGCACCAGATCAGGAGTTCATTGCTGAGTCACTGGGTGAAAGAAAAGCCAATAAGAGAAGCACAATATTTAGCCGGACATAACAGTATCGTAAGCACACAATGTTACAAAGATGTGAACATGCAAGACCTGTCAGCGAGTTTGAATGAGTACCATCCATTGAAGTGAAGTGTAAGCGATGAAGTGAGCCGAAATGCAGCCGACCCGCATGCAAGTTTTTCTGTCACAGTTTTTGCAAAGGCCGACACACTTGCAGCACATTGCTTTTTTGTTTTCAGTTGAAAAAGGAAATTAAGGTAAAACAAAAAATCAAAGAGCTGCACCCACCGCGCGAAAGCAAAAACATGCGCCAGAAAAACTTGCCCAAAGCTAAGTTACATAATGTGATCTTATGCAACTCCTCGCGGAACAGCGGTCTAAAGTATTTAAGCTGCGGGATTGCATAAGCACATTATGTAAAATAGCCGCGCATGGTGCTCCGCGATTGTGCGCATCTCACTCCGTTCGGTCAAGGCGCTGGGCCACAGGCGTAAGGGGCTGACGCATTTATTTTATACCCCGCTAAAAGGCGGGATGAAACACTTAGCGCGCCCCGGAAAGTTTTGTTCTCCGAAAGAAATTTAGTGCGGGGGCTTGCATCATTTTTTTGAAGCTGAAGTGATGATAAAGCTTTGTGTGACCGATAAAGTTTAGACCCCATCACTTCACCTTCAAAAAAACGTCAACCTTTTTTGTGCTGCACTTTTACCCCAAATGCCCCTCGGGGTGAAGTGGCTCCCAGGCGTTGCGGCCTCAAAGCAAAGCAGGGTTGAAAGTGTGTCGGATGTTTTGCTTTGATGGCCAGCGTTGGCATGTGCGCACCTGGGAGACGAACGGAACGGAGCGTTGGCCGACCCGCTTTATCGTTTACACCAATCTTCAATCGTCAGCACCGGGCGCGTTGGCGTGTGTCGGATCGAGCGGCTATTTAACATAAGGTTATTATGCAATCCCGCAGCTAAAAAACTTTAGGCCGCTGAGAACGCGAGGAGTTGCATAATGCCACCTTATGTTATTTAGCTTGGGGCAAGTTTTATTGGCGTGATCTTTTGCATCGGGCGAGGGAATGTAGCTCTTGGACTGGCTTTGGTTGTGCGCTTGGTCGGTGCGGCCTGGCCATGTGCTGCATGAAGGGAAGGGCGCAAAGAGCATGACAATAAAACTTGCAGAAGGGTTGGCCGTGTGTCGGGTGAGCGTGGGTCTCCAAGAATCAATTCTTTATCTTTGGTAAAACAAAAAAACATCATGACAAACGAAGAAAAATTATCGAAACAGCTCTCCAGATATCTGACAGGCTTCAGTTTATCAAAAGCACTTTTGGAAGATTATTCACAAGTAGTTGCAAAGCTGGAAGGAACTACAGAACAACAAGTAAAGGACAGAGTGAATAAGCGAATGAATGAAATCTTTGAAGAAGCTAAAAAGGAGGCGCAATCGTAAATCTTCTTTTTTCAATTGAAAACAAAAAGTATCTTGCTTACCGCAAATGGGCTGTTTAAAATTGACATACGATTATCAGGAGCAAGGAGAAAAAAACGACTCTTTGAAATGGAGCGTATGGGTCAATCCGGAAAGTGATTTTTTGGGAGTAGTTGATCAACAGAGCCATGGAAATGAACCAGGTGATCGTGGTGGAAATAATTATATCGGTGACGTCTTAGGTGTTGGTGGTTGGCTTTCGGAAGCAACAGCTTTATCTGCATATGGTACATCTATGCATGGTAAGCCGTTGTATACAGGTCCTAAAACTTGGGCCGGGCAAGTTACCAGGCTGAATAAGATTGGTAAGGTAGCTGGTAACCTAGGAATGGGATTAACAGCATTATCGGCAGGCTACTCTTTTGCTACAGGTACTGATAACACATCCACTTTGGTAGATATAGGGGTAACAGTCATTGGGGCAGCAACAATAGGCATAGTAGGAACTGCAGCCTTACCATTCGTTGCAGCAGGCGGAGTAATTTACGGTGTGTGGTCATTAGCAGGAGGTAGCAACTGGGTAGATAGTAATTGGGGTTATAGAGATACAACTAAAGTTCCGAAGTGATGAAGAAAATATTTGATATCTTTTACTACTATTTTTATTGCTTAATTCTTAAAAAGGAAAATGAAGCAGGAGAAGAAAGAGCAAGTTTTATGTTTTCGACAGCTACATCTACCTTGGTTATTGCCTTATATTTTTTATTATCAATTGTCAAAGGGGAGAACCTATTAAACCCGCGTGTTTTCTTTTTTTTAGGTGTACTTATTTATGTAGTTAATGGCTTACTGTTTTCTAGATACTTTGTTAAAAGTGGAAGGTATCAAGAGATTATCGAAGAGTATTCGAATAAAACAATGGGTGAGAAAAGACTTTATGCAATTATTGCGCTAACTATTTTTATTGGATCATTTCTATTGTTTGCCTTGGCTGGATATAATTTTAGTAGATTGGTTTTTGGATAATATAGAAATCAACAGACCAATGGCGGGTGGAAGCCTACAAGTGCTAGTGATGAAGTTACGGTTTTCGCAGAAAGCGAGAACTCGACAATAAGGTTGGTGGCAAATGGATTGAACGAATTTTGGAGTGGAGTTAGCAGCTTTGACTGGTCGCCAGGAATTAAGTTTGCAGGGGGTTTCACAACAATTCTTGAGGCAGGCAATGCAATTTCAGTTCATCAGTTATCTCAAGGTGAAAGACTAGTCATGTTAAGTGAGAAGGCAGCATACACTGGTGCTAAAACTTTTGGTAAAGTACTAGGTGGTATTGGTGTTGGTTTGACGGCAGCAAGCTTGGCTTATGAGTATAATCAAGGTAAGTCCAACACTCATTCAATTGTTAATGCGTTTGTTACAGGCGGTTCATTTCTTGTTGGTGCTATAGCTGTAACAGTGGGCGCACCTGTTGTAGCGATAGGTGCTGCTGGAGTTGGAATTGGCTATGGGCTATTCTCTATTTTTGGTGGAGATATTCTAATAAATAGCGCAAGTAATGATTGGGGAAGTAAGATCATGTACCCTAAATAAAAAATTATGTTTTTGATTGATGTGTTGATGAAGTTTTTTTTTGTGTATGTTAGAAAATATGGAGAACAAGGTAAGGCTGGTGCTATAATAGGAGTAAGCACAATAATCTCTTCGCTACTAATTTTTTTCGCATCTGTCTTATTCTACTTTCTAGAATTAAGTCTTTTAAAAACAATAGGCTTCATTGGTTTTGGTTTACTTGCAATGATTTTCTATTTCGTTACAAGCTCTTTATTGACAAGAATTTATATAAAAGGAAAGAGAATACTCTTAGTTGAGGCTTGGTTGATTTGGGTTTATTATTTGCTTGCGCCAATGTCCTTTCTTGCTTCTATAATTATTCTTTTTTTTGCTGTGAGCCTCTAGTTGGAATGCTATATTTTTTTCTACCAGTGGGATGATGCATACTCGCATTCAATGGGGTTGATTTAGCAATCGGAATTGTAACAGGAACTTCGGTGACCGACAGGATTGCGAATGGAATCGATAATATCGGTAAATAAAAGTATGAATTTTTTCTTCGGATACGTTTGGTTCAGGATTTCGAAAGTTTATCGGAAAGAGGATAAAATCGGTATAACTGGTTCTGGATTCTTGGCTTTTTCGCAGTCTATTATTTTGGATAAGATAAGTTTTTACTTAATTGAACATTTCGCTGGAAAGGAGTATCTTCTGATCTACATAAGAAACCTTACATACATATCGGTGCCATTTATCCTTCTTATGATCTTCATTAACCACAAGCTTTACAGTCATCGATTCAACCAATTCAATGAAATCTATAAGCTCGAGTCCCAATCAAAATCGATAATAAAAGGATTGCTGGTTATCCTATATCTGTTAATACCAGTGATAATTATTTTTTCTTAAATCTTCGCTTTCAGTGAATTAGTAACTGAGGAATTTAGTTGGACTAATGCTGCCATGGATTTGGTTCTTCAACCTGTTGCCATATGCAGGGAAAAAACTCCCCGTTTGCGCGCGCCAACCGAAGGCCAATAAATTCTAAAGACTTACAAAAAAACTGTCGTTTAAAAACAACCTATTGGACAACTGATTCTACGCGAAATATTAAGGAAACTCATCATTCGATTTCGTACTTTTACTAGGTGAAAAGTGTACTGTTTTCGATATTCATTTTGTTATCTTACCAAGCCGGTTTATCGCAATCCATCAATGATAGTTTGCGCTTGCCAACGAAGCGAATTGATAACATGACACTACAACTCGATTCGGCAACCGACAAGCTTTCAGCTAATTTAGATAGCCTTCAACTTCCAGGCGATAGCACTATGAGGGCATCGTACCAAAAAGTCGATTCCATCCGTTCAAATTTCCAGTCGAAAGCAGACAGCCTGCAAAGCGCTTATCAAAAACCGATTAATCAACTCAACGAAACCCAAGGATCACTTCAAAGGAAAATCGATAGTCTTCAAGCCCTCAAACTGCCTACTATTGAGTTAACTCAAAAGTTAGACAGCGTAAGCAATTTGAGTAGGAAAAAAATTGGGGAGATGAAGAGCGAAGTAGAGAAGTTGAAGAGAAAGGCCACAGATGGTCTAAACTCGTTAGATCTTCCACCAGAGGTCAAAGAGCATACTGACAAGGTGCAGCAGTCGCTCAGTTCATATCAAATTCCAACTGTAAATGGTACTATCCCAGATATTGGTGGCGGGTCTTCCGGCCTGCCTGGCGTCAATTTGCCTGGCGGAGTCAACGCGCCAACGCTAGGTGGTACGAATCTCCCTAACACAAATGCACCTGCCTTGCCCGGACTTGGCTCGATAAACGATATCACGAAGGGAACAACGGAGATCACCGACTTAACCAAAGAAGCTGGTGCCTACGCTAAAGATCTCCAAAAACTATCGAAAGGAGATATAGCCGATGCGAAAAATTTGGAGAAGAAAGCAACAGACGAATTGAAAAATGTGGAAGGCTTGAAAGAAATTGATGGAAAAAAAGGAGAGTTAGAGAAATACAAAAGTCAGTTGGCCAACCCAGATTCAATTGCTCTCTCAATGGCTAAAGAAGAAGCCAAAGAAATGGTGATGAAAGAAGCGACCAATCACTTTGCCGGCAAAGAAGATATCTTGAAGGGCTCGATGGACAAGATGACCAGCCTAAAAAGCAAATACAGCGAAGTAAAGAGTTTGGCGGACTTACCAA
>Ga0209985_10004288_pt1 | contig 11572 bp, 8 predicted proteins | sample NOAtaG_FD_187305 | JGI IMG/M metagenome (GOLD analysis project Ga0209985, IMG submission 187305) | Freshwater lake microbial communities from Lake Erie, under a cyanobacterial bloom - NOAA_Erie_Diel6S_1000h metaG (SPAdes) (version 2) | ecosystem: Environmental > Aquatic > Freshwater > Lake ... | reverse complement strand
TCGAGCGTGTCGATTCAGCCCTGTATGGTAACTGAGCATCACTAGATAGAGCACGACAGGCCCGAGCAATAGTACCGTCTCGATCCGAATCCTATACGGAAGTATCGCACTGTTCAAAGATCCTGAATCAACCGATTGCGGTCTCCGTGCGAACAGAAACGTACCTATGTTTCCCAGTGTCGCGATCGCAAAGAGCCCCAGCTCGCCAACGGTACACTTGAGCATCAATACAACGAGATAGTAATACCACCATCCACCTAAACGCAGTTCTCCGAAAAGGAAACCAACAATGGTTTGTGCCGCCATCGCGGATTCTTGCGTATCGATTCCTCGAACGAATTCAGTAGGAAGTGGAACGGGGATCGATCCCATCCAAGTGTCCCGAAAACGATTGCCAACCACACTCACCAATTCGCCTGATTCTGCATACTCACGAATCTGAAGCTGCGGACTTGCAAAATCAAATTCACCGAGCGGTTTGAACTGGTCAGAGAATCCATATCCAGCCAGCAAAACGATCCAGGCCAGGGTCAGTTGGAACACACATTGCATGGCAACAGAGAGTCGATCCGACCGCATAATCCAGATGGTGACGGTCACGAAAAACAACATAGGGTGAAGTAAAATCCAAGTGGATTTTGTCAATTCTGCGAGCCCGATCGTTAGTCCCGCCAGGTAAGCATTCCCAAACGACGATTCTCTGGTCCATTTCCAGTATCGATACAACGCGAGAATACCCATGGCCCCCGATGGTACATCTGGCGTCAACGCACCACCAAAGGCCAGTACCAGTGGGGATGTACACCATAGTATCAAGGCCGTGAATCCAGCTCGTTGGCCATAGAGCTCTGATGCCCAGGCAAAGCAAACCCACGCACCCACGCAAGAAAATGGGATACAGGACCAACGTGCAATCATCAACCAGAAAAAGTAAGATGAACCCAACTGGGGCATTAATCGGTCGCCGATCGAAAACTCCTTTCGATGGGAAACAATGATGCCATGTTCATCACGCGAACTACCCACATGAGAATAGAGCTTGCTGATCTCATCGTCATCGCGTGGCATTGCAACATAGACAGGCAACGTGCCGATCGTCCGAGCGAGTGGCGGATTGACGTTGTAAAGCTCAAAGTCACCGTACAGCCAATGTCCCAATCCTGCCGCGAAGTGGGCGATCTCATCCGTCATGGGAGAATGAACGTAAGCACTGAAGCCAAGCATGGTTGAGTGGATCAACAAAACCAACGCAAACCAGAATCCTCGTTTATTTCCCCATCCCAAAGTGGTACACCCAATCAAGGTCAATCATTTTTCAAATGTAGACCGGGACTCCAGTCCCGGTCCCTTTTCAATCGTCTACCTCGCCTTCCCGTAGACTGGGACCATCGTCCCGGTCCTGCTGTCGGCCCCAATTTCAATTTTGCATACTCCGCCGATGTCAATCCAACGACACTGGATGCCCGTCCATCGGGTCGCAAGCATTTCGAAAGACGATCGGGTCGATTGCAGCCGACACCGATTGCACCGATCCATCAGCCAGCGTACCGATCATGATACTTCCATGGAGCGCTTGCAATCTACGATAGTCTGTCGATCCGATTCTCGCACCTGCTTGAATACCGCCTGGGTTTTTGACACCATTCCAGCCATCCCGAAACGCCGGATCACTTCGTGGACCTGGTCCGCGATTCGGTGTATCGGTTTCACGATAGGGGGCATCGAATACCGGACAATCCCACCACGAGTAACCCTCCGTCTGCCGATCGCGCGGCAATGTTGAGGGAGTGGGATAGTCTGGCGCCGGCATAGCACCATCTTGCCAATCATTGGAAGAATTCTTCCCAGCGCGCGTCCAGATACTCCAAGTCAGCGATTCCGCAGCCAGATTAGGAGGCGATGCAGACGGATATCGATCACCATGGGAAAACGCCATTCGTTCCGCGAACAAGATCGTTTGACTGAGCCCATCAGTGATTCGGCTGAACGAACCGTCCGCACGTACTGGGTGCCCCGATTGAAACCTGACGCTTGCCACTTTCGCATTCATTGCGTACGACGTACCGCCGTACTCACCGTCAGCGGATGAGGCGCGGCCAGGACGAATCGAGAGAGCAACACCTGTAAACTTTCCATTGGATAATGTTGGATCATCGGGGCAAGCGAACGTTGCTACTGCCGAAGTACGAACACGGAACGAGAAACCGTTGGCTAGTTGGAAGAGTGTGGCTTGCTCTACATGAGGCAAGAGCAAGAAGTGACCAGTCGCCAATTGTCTTTGGTTGACGAGCACCCACGGAGGAAGAGTCTTGTGCGCGCTTTCGAAGTTATGGCAAGTGAGTCCAAGTTGCTTTGCATTATTCGCACACTGCATCCTCCTCGCCGTTCCTCGAGCTGCTTGAACGGCAGGTAGAAGCAAACCGATTAGTACAGCGATAATTGCAACAACTGTCAGCAGTTCAACAAGTGTTAATCCTGTTTTGACGATTCTCGCTTTGGGACAAAATGATTCCATCAATTAATCATTAGAACGGATGAACTCGAATTCTACCTCCGCAACTACTCTTTCGTCACTACTACGAACAAATCTCAATGTATCAGAGATCCTCCCGTAGCGAGTAAACTTCTCCATTGCTACTGATCCTGACACAATTCCGATGCGGATTTTATCGGCTTCCAGTTTCAATTCCATCCAATCGGGATGTCTGTAATCTACGTCAGACAAATCAACCTGCGATAACCAGCCGCACTCAATTAAACCGGTAATACGGTTGTCCATTTCAATTTGATCGGGATTAACGACAATCCTGCTTCTTGTTGAGATACGCGGCAAAACTTGCTTTTCGGAATTCTGAACATTCACATCCGCAACAAATTCTAGAACTTTCCCGTTAGCGAACTCAAACGCCAATCTTGCTGGTTTTGCTTTCCCCACAAAGTCTTCATATTTTAGGCGAAACGCGAATTCGAGCGAGCCACCTTTTTCTATCGTGAATGAAGATTGATGTTCTGTGCTTACACATGAACATGATTTCTTGACGAAGTTGCAAACTGCGGGCGTTTTGCCCTCATTCTCAATGCGGACTCTACCTAAATATATCCCATTGGAGAAGTCAGACTTTCCAATCTCTATATGTTTGGGATGCAGCGAAATAAGCGTCTCCTTTTCGACTTGGATCTTTCTGCAAATCAACACTACACAATTGCTGACCAAATCAAGTTCTTCGGTTTTCCACGAAGCGAGGTCCGATGGTTCAAATGGATAGTCAATCCACAGTTTTCTTCCTCGATGGTCCGACGCCACCACCACATAGTGAGGTGCGTTGAAACCAAGCTTCGAAACTGCGACAATTGCAACATCGCCCGCACGAGTCGAGCTCATTACCCTCTTTAGGTTCGTGTCTTTATATGCCGTTACTTCGAGGCCGTTCGCTTCAAGGATGGATTTTATTCTATTGAAGCGTACCCCATCTTTGGTTGGTTCAAGATCTTTTGCAACTTCACGTGGATTGAAACCCGGGTGGAGGATATTCAGAACGATTGTCGTGGCAGTGAAACCACATTGTCTCAGTCGGATTTGTTCACTCGCGCCCAAGTCAATCTTCCAGTCCATACCATCCCAAGTAGGGCTGCGCTCAGGAATGTTTGGATCAGCAGAAAGGGCTGTTGATCCAGAAATCAACAATAATGCAATAGCACCTAGAACTCCTGAGGCACGCTTACTTCTGATCCAATTGAATATCGCAAAAACCAGAATAGCCCCAATCACTAAAGCGCCGTACCAGGCGCGTCTGCTCTGAGACGGAACCGCCTTCAAGTCATGACTTTTTACATACTCCGCTAATCGATCCACTTCATCTTTTGTTGTCACTCCCGCCGTGTACTTGATACTTCGGTCCAAGTCGTTAACAATTGCACCATCCGGAACCGAAACTCGAAAAGTAGTCTCGGCAACATTCTTCAACTCTTTAAAATTCGAAAACGCGATTCGGTAGCCTCTACCATTTACCCAATCCATCGCAGCCAATGCCTGCGGACCAGAATCAGAATATCGGAAAACGCACGATTTCACTATCAAGCCACCTGTCTTCAGATCAACCCTCTCAACCCTTCCATTCGGAAGAATCCGGTAAGAAAAAAGGTACTCGTACTTTTTCAGTTTCGGGGGTAAAACTTCAAGGTGAACGAAACCACTATCTTTATGCTGCCACGACTTGACCGAATCTTCGCTGTTCATCTTGCATGCATCAAGGAACCTCTGAAATTCAACGCTTCCACTTACTGCGTAGAACGGCGCTGGGAAATTTGGCATTACCGCACAGTGTCCTGACTTCCCAAGCTCGAGATCCATCTGCTCTCGTTCACTTGTAAAAGTCCCAATGTCTACAACAGTTGCGCAATTCTCATCTGGACTATTAGTATCTTTGGGAAAACTATCGCCAGGCAATGATCGCGAAGCTGAACCAAAGACCTTCCCATCAAAACAACGCTGTGTTTTGCATGAGATTCGATCCGCTGTGCCTCCCACCCATTTGGTTTTATACGCGATCTTTAAATTGAAACGTTGAGCATCAGCAATCATCGAACCTTGGCATTCCGCGCTGAGATCACCTTCGAGAGCGAAAAGATCAACACCATCTTGCGCTGCTTTAATGCTCTCCTCGACGCCCAAAGACGACATCTTCACTGCTGGTTTCGTATTGATCTGCCAATGAACAAAATCCCAGGAATAGACTCTGTTTTCAAGGCGACTGGCCTCGTACAGATCCACTAATTTCTCAGAGAAATTCTCTGCGGCGACAGGACTACTTTCAAAGATAAGCCCCAAACAAATTGAAAAAAGAATATTGCGCAAGATACCCTCCCCCGAAAAACGCCCGAAAACCAAAGCAGCTTTACGACTGTTCATCACAATTAGCCCTCGACCGGTCCCATCTCGTTACGATGAATTGTCAATTGTTGTGTTCTAAGAAAATTTGAATTAGGCGGCAACCTGCGGGATTCCGTTAAGGAATTTCTTTCCTTTGAGGAGGGGTATGATGCGCAGGTGCCCACCCAGATGACGCCATTTCTCGGATGACGGCTCCGCTAGCTTGAACATTTTCACCAATACAAAACTTCTTTAAACCAGCAGAATACGCCGCCCTTTCCTTATTTCACAGAACCCAACATTTGGTTATATCTCGTTCTCGGGATCGGGTGCGGTCGCACCGCCGCCACCACCACCACCACCACAGGTCGCACCTAGCGTGGCTACTGTCCTAGAACCCATTGCCCATGAACCAGAATCTGCACAATCGCAATCGTACACAGGCCACAGACCACTCGTTATCACCCTAGTCTCGCACATACTAGTAATCGTACAACACGGCATCACGGTTGAAGTTGTGCACATTCTACCACTCGACGTCCAACCTCCGCAGTACTGGTCTTTCGGTCCATAGCAACTCGCCCCTGGGCACATCTCAGAACCAGTACAAGCGTTGCCAAACAGTATTATAGTCTCATATTCACACATCCAAGACCAGCTAGAATTCTCTGCGTAGCACGAATACCAACTATCGACTGGCCAATCCCCACAGCCTAACGCTTGAACCGTTGCTAATTCTGAATCAGAACACAGACTGCCAACAGTTCTCGGCGAGTCAAACAGCAACACGACACTCAATAACACCGATAACAAAACCCCATTAATTAAGCTTTTCATTACTATTCTCCACGATTAAATGACGAAATTCAAATCAGAAAAACCAGCAACCATCCATCAGGGACTTACACGAGAGAAACGTAATCAGTTTCCAAAAAATCCAACTCCAACAAACACGCTTCGCTCTTTGTCGACTCAATCTCCACCTGAACTCGCAAAGATACTGGCGGCTCATTTGGGGCGACTACAGGCGATATCGACACCAACACCCCCTCGCTTGGCTCAACGGCTAAGCGAGACCGGTACAATACCTTTCGGACCTTAACGCACTCACACGATGATTTGATCGAACGAATCTCCGCATGAGAAGCAATCCGAAATCTCTCAAGCGGAATACAAAACTCAACCTTACCACCACGTTGAATGCAACCCAAGTCGATTCGCAAAACATCACGATCGGCCCGAACGTCCTGAGCTACCGAGTCATCTGTAAGCTGAGCTCCTCCATTGCAACCAATTACCACCAGGATCAGTACAGCAAAAAAGGAGGCCCGAAAAATCCTAACTCTCAATCCAATAGAAAGCGACTTGTGCCAGGGTAAATTCATCGTTGCTCTCGTTGTTTGCTACCAACACAATCAGATAGATGCCAATCGCGACAAACTCAACGATCGAAAATTCGTTTTTTCTCATGATTCTGGTTCACTCCCAAGTACTGGCTTTCAAAACGTCTTACCTCGGTCCATTTGCAATCACGCAATTGGCGATTCGTCAACGTTTGCGGCACAATGCCATTGACCAAGGCATTGGCGTTTTGATCGCGACAATTTCCAATCGACTTGATAACAGCGCAACAAAATCTCGTCGGCTGAAGTGCTGGACGTGTCCTGGCGTATTTCCGAATCTCCGCCAGTACTTTCCTCGTATCACATTGAGAATTCGCCAAGTCGGTTCCCACGGAACACTGACCAACACCCAGCGATTGGCCACCCGATCGATCTCAGCGAGCGCTCTTACTGGATCCTCCAAATGCTCTCGCACTTCATAAGCAATCACCAAGTCGTACGCGTTCGATTCTACTGGTAATTCATGCGTGGATCTAGCTTGAAACGACAACTGCTTGTAACGATTTCGTGCTGTCTCGTCTTCCCCGTAGACTGCGACCATTGTCCCGGACTTGCTCTCGGCCTTGTTTCAATCTCGCAAACTCCGCCTATGTCAATCCAACGACACCCCAGCAAACTTTCCATTCGATAATGTTGGATCATCGGGGCAAGCGAACGTTGCTACTGCCGAGGTACGAACACGGAACGAGAAACCGTTGGCTTGTTGGAAGAGTGTGGCTTGCTCCACATGAGGCAAGAGCAAGAAGTGACCAGTCGCCATTTGCCTTTGATTGACGAGTACCCAGGGAGGAAGAGTCTTATGAGCGCCTTCGAAGTTATGGCAAGCCAGTCCAAGTTGCTTTGCATGATTCGCACACTGTATTCGCCGCGCGACTCCCCGAGCCGCTTGAATAGCAGGTAGCAATATCCCAATCAAAGTACCTGTTATTGCAATAACGACCAGCAGCTCCACTAAAGTAAAGCCGCTATTCCGGTGGGACAAAATCACTGTGACGCTCCAGTTCGTTTCGTGGAAGTGGATCAATTCGATAAACGTGGTAAGCGTGAGCGATACGAGTCACAGGTTCAATCTGCTGAAGATATTCTATACCGGCCATTTCGGGTAAATTGTACAGTCTCTTTGTACTTATGATCCACCACTGAGTTGCGCGGATCGTTTTGCGAACTTCGTCGAAAGACGCATCTTTTCGCAATCTTGGCGGCAGTTGAGTAGGAACATCGAAGAGTTCGCCATTCATTCCGAAGTAATCTATGTCCATTACGAGTGGACGTTTGTCTTGATTACTCTTTAGCCACCTGTCTACTTCCAAAATATCCTGTCCCCAGTCAATATTCGACGAGCCAAGTAACTTCCAACCATTCGACGGGCCACCACTTAGTGTATTGAAATAGCTAGTGTAGTAAGGATGTACGTTCAAAGACGACGTGACGCTAAGCGTTACTAATGTTACCACAAGCGGAACCGCGAAACTTCGCTTCTCGTGGCCCAAAAATGGGAGCCGAAAGCTCAGCAACTTCACACCTACAGGAGACGCGACGTACGTGACTAGTGCAAACATAGGAGGGTAGATCATCAGAACATAACGATGATGATGATTGAAACCCCCTTGCAAGCTGACGCACGCAAAACAAAAAGCTGCAGGGATCGTTAGAAATAAAAACATGGCAATCACATCCGAACTTACGATCTTTCGACGAATGCCTTCCAATAAAACCCCCGCTCCAACCAGCGTCGCCAACATCGTCGGTTCTGGTGTTTTAAAGAGGGTTGTAAATACGTAATAATGTAGCCAGCTACCAAACCTCCATTCCCCCAATAAAAAGGACCACTTCTTTTTCTCGACCTTGAACCGAAGGGCATCGATTCCCAGTACGTAGTTTTTTGGGAGTGGAACTGGCAAAGATCCAATAGATTTTCCCCGAAAACGATTTCCAAACAGAGTCGCACTTTCGCCAGTTCCCCCCAATGCATCGCTACAAAACTCATATTCAGCCAGCGGCGTCGCCGATCCTTCGAAAAGATAAAATACATTGAGCGTGAATAAAGCAATCGCTAAGGCAGCCGCAAGATGAAATAGACGCTTGACTATCCTATGAGGGTTTTTGAAAATCATGGAGCATAGAAGCACGGTCAGTGGCAGTGACACGACTGCCGTGATCCATGTAAGCTTGGATACCAAAGCAAGTCCAAGAGCAAAGCCGGCAAGAAAAGTGCTTTTCATACATGGGCGCCTAAAGTAGTTCCAAAAGGCTAGGCACGCGAAAACACCCATAGCAACTCCACCAACATCTGGAATGATCGTTTGAGCGCCCGCCAAAATATTCGGACAAGTACAACAAAGAACGCAAAGTATATTTCTCGATGCTGAGTCGCAAAAAACGTCCCTTGTCAAAAACAGCGTTGCTGCAACAAAAAAGAGGAAAAAAAACAAACAACAAATTCTTGCCACAATGAAGTCATTGACCAAACCTAATTTCGATTTTTCGAGATGCCTAATACCAATTGCAAACTCTGGTTTTAGTCCAGGTTTATCCGAGAACAACTTCCAGTCGAACGGTACTCTTTGCGTAGTCGGGGATAGACCTGTTACTATATGGACTAACGGTGGGCTCGTTCGATATAGGTCGAATCGAGAGAACAACCACGGGGAGACCCCAGCCGGAAGGTGAGCGACTTCGTCGACGTTTGGAAATTGCCGAAAAATTCCTTGGACAAGAATTAGTATGCTCGTCACTACAACGACAAATGTAAATTTGTATTTCTTAACGAAGCACTTCATTCGTTACTTGCTTTGCCACGGTAGAGCTTGTATAAATGCCACAGCGAAGTAAAGAAGAGCGATACTAAGACACCGGAAAAAAAGGACTTCATGAACGAATCCCAACCGGTTTTTTTTGGCTCGGCGCTCGGGTCCAAATTGACGAGACCTTGGAGGACGCGTGCAACATCATCCAGCAATTCGACCCCGCCCGGGAGATATTTGACGCTTCGTGGGACATCACGTTTGTCGACTATTATTGTGCCTGGAAGAATCGCTATCGAAAGACTCGACTCATTCGGTTCATTCACCCGAATATTAGTAAATCGCCTAATCCCTTGATTTGTCACGTCAACATCGACCGTCTGTGTCCACTCGTTGACCGTAGGTAGCCAAATTTCCTTTTTAACCTCCGCGAAATTTGAGTTGTTTCGTATCAAGGTTATTGTCTGCCCATTTACGTATGTCGATGTCTTTCTTTTCAAGACGACTCCCCGACGCTGACTATCGAACCAGATATCTTCAATCGTATTGCTCCCAACATCTTGGACATGGATGGCAGTTCGATCCTGGATAACCTCGTCTTCCGAGACAATTTCGCACGTATTTCTGGCTATAATCCTGGACACTAAATCAGGGTGGCTTTCTACTTCAGGCCACCAACCCGTAAAATCAAAATATGGGTCTCTCCAAAACGGCTCCAATTTCGATCGTTGTAATTGATCGTTATTGAGTGTATCGATTTCATGGTATCTAGCAAATTGCCAATAAACCTCTACTTTGCCGTCGGAGATGAGTGTCCAATTCCAAGCGGGGTCATCCCTCCATTTCAATTTCTCAGTTCTTCTAACGGATTCAATTAACCTCCGGCCCTGACTCGCAAAAACCCTATGCCTTGCAAGTGTTGATCCTTGAAAACCAGCTTCCGCTTCGAAACTTAAGCTTCTAATACGCGAAGACCACTCGCCATGGACTGCTTGCAATTTCTGCATATCTATTTCGCCTGAACAGATGCAAGTTAGCAAAAGCCCAAGTTCCGGTCGAATTAGGATCAAGTTTAAGAAGTCCACTTATTCCGAAGAACATAGACGAACAGACCAATCAGCATAATTGCGATCAGGCCCGCAAAAAACATTTTCACGTGTGGTTTTCTTGGAATTGTTGTGCTATCGACGATACTTCCATCTGCGGCAGCGTAGTGCGAAATGACAGGCCCTTCCTGTCCGAAAGGCTGCTGGTAGACTGATATCTTAGCTCCTGTCCTGACCTGTGGTTCGAATAGACTATCTGCAACGCTACCCACGTCGCTGATTTGGCATTTGACAACCGTCCTAATTGAACACTTCTCCTTACCGGGCTGAAACAAGTACTCATCCCCCTCAATCAAGCTAGGTAACCAAAACCCTTCAACTACCTCAATTGGATTTGAGTAGCTCGCAGAAAACAACACACCATCCGTTTCGTGCTCCACCGTTCTTTTAACGATCGAGTAGCCCAGACTCGGATCAAGCCAGGTTTTGAGTGTGCCGCCCCGATAACTGTCCTTTTTCTCAATACGCAATCTAATTGGGGAACTTTCTTTACGAATCGCTACCTCCCCGCTAAAGAACAACTCTCTTCGATGCTCTTCTTGTTGAGAACTAGATGCCGTTGGATCCGGAATGTTCCACCCCACCATCATTGGATACATCGGGTTGAAAGCACGCATTGGTCCAGTCTCAAAAGGCCCAGGAACGACGCGCACATCGTCGCCACTTATTGTGGCTAGTTCTTTTCCATCGAAAAAATAGGAGGTTTCTTCTAATTCCTGCTTGCCGGATTTTCCCGATTTGAATACTTCAACTTTCTTCACCATCTCCCCTGACTTGTCCAATGTATAAACCTCGCGAGTTTCGGTCGTTTCCCTCGAAGCACGCCTGATACTCTGGACCAAGCGTCTCTTCTGACCCGAGAATGCAAACTCGATATTTGCCATTTCCATCAAGGATCGGTCGTAACTCGTCAACAAATCTTCAGACGATGCTTGAGAAGATTCTTGAATGGTGAAGGATAATTTCGCGGATCGAACGGAGTTTTGACGCCGCTGGAGCTCGTCCATATTCACCAAAAAATCAGCAACTTTTACTTTTTCATCGTCTGCACACGCTGATGGTACCGCAAAGAACGCCAGACCGAGAATGACAGCAAGAGTTGTTTTGGTACTAATCCGTCTAAGAATGAAAAACTGTACGGCTCGCCAAATCAGATAGAATCCGACTGCACCGGCCAGCATTCCAGAAAACAATATGCTCGATTCATGCTTCTTTGACGCCACAATTAGATAACCGCTCCACTGATTAAAGAAAACCTGACTCGAAATCTCCTTCAGCATTCCTGTTGTACCATCCATAAAATACACATGATCATCTTCGAGCTGATAAACTAATACATAGTGGCCGAACGTGGCTCCATCCGAGCCCCGCGAACTATTGGTTTCCAAATGCGCGATAACGGGTAACGGATATTTCAGAAGGTCGCTTGTTTTCGATTTTGCTTTGATA
>Ga0209985_10004287_pt1 | contig 11577 bp, 11 predicted proteins | sample NOAtaG_FD_187305 | JGI IMG/M metagenome (GOLD analysis project Ga0209985, IMG submission 187305) | Freshwater lake microbial communities from Lake Erie, under a cyanobacterial bloom - NOAA_Erie_Diel6S_1000h metaG (SPAdes) (version 2) | ecosystem: Environmental > Aquatic > Freshwater > Lake ... | reverse complement strand
GTCGCCGGCGCCGGTCGGATCGAAGACGCTCTCGAGAGGGAAGGCCGGTGTCGCAAAGAATCCATCGCGGGTAAAGAATGAGGCGCCATACTCACCACGCTTGACGACGACCATCTGCGGTCCCATCGTCAGGATCTTGCGCGCGGCGCGGATGAGGTTCGACTCCTGGGCAAGCTCACGGGCCTCGGCGTCGTTGATCAGCAGTGCGTCGACGACTCCAATCGTCTGCAGCAACTCCTCGCGCGCCCCTTCGATCCAGAAGTTCATCGTATCCATGGCCACGAAACGGGCGTTGACCTGCTCGCGCACCAGGCGCTGCAGACCGGGCTGGATGTTGGCGAGAAAGAGGTAGGGCGACTGCTTGGCCGTTTCCGACAACTGCGGATTGAACTCGGCAAAGACATTCAGCTGGGTGTCGAGGGTATGGGCCGTATTCAGATCGTAACCATACTCGCCTGTCCACCGGAAAGTCTTGCCGCCGGGAATCCGCTGCAGATTGTCGGTATTGATGCCGCGCTCGCGAAAGACCTGGTGATCTTCGTCCGTGAAGTCGTCGCCGATCACGGCGACGACACTGACATCGGTGAAGAAGGACGCGGAGACGGAAAAATGGAGCGCGGCGCCGCCGAGGCTGCGCTCACGGACTCCAAAGGGCGTGCGGATCGAGTCGAAGGCGACTGAACCGACCACCAGAAGTGGGTTTGCTGCTGACATTGGTATGAACTCTTCCCTTCTCTGAGACTGGACGATCCTGCTAATCAGGATTTCAACATCTGATGGTCAGGATTTGGATGGCTTGACCTCGTCAAGCCGCTTCTGGGCTTTCGCCTTGAAATCGCTGTCCGGAAAGTCCTTGACAACCTTCGACCATTGATCGCGGGCGCCCTCGATGTCACCGGCGCGGTGGTAGACTTCACCGAGCCAAAAGATCACCTCATCCATCCGGGCAAAGGTGGGGTTGGTGTCGATGATCTCCAGAAGGCGACTCTCGACCGCCTTGTTGATCCGCTCCCACCCGGCCTTGTCGTTCTTCTCCGGCTTGCGTTTCTGATAGTAGAACTTGGCCACCTCGAGATTGCGGTATGACTGTTTCTCCAACTCAGGATCACGCGGGGCGGAGATTGGCCCCCGTCCGGGCCCCTGCGGACTGACGGCCGCGACGGTGGTCACGAACAGCATCAGCAGCAGCGCGGCCAGGCTGAACAGAGTGGACAGAGCCGGTAAGCCCGGCCGGGTCTGGGAGAACCGACAAAGAAGTTGACTGGTCATGGCTACTCTCCGACATACTTGCCGATGATTGCGGCAAGCTTCTGCCTGGTCGCGGCAGGAATCAGATCACGTTGGGTGAGGATGGCGCTGCGCAGCGAGCTGCCGCACCGGCACTCACGAGGCAGATCACGCAACCGCTTCACGGTGTGGCGAACAATCTGCTGGGCATTGATGGCGTTCTGGTGAAGAACTTCGAGGATCATGTCGACGGTCACCGAGCTGTGATCCGGATGCCAGCAGTCGTAATCGGTGACGAGGGCCATGGTCGCGTAACAGATCTCTGCTTCGCGGGCCAGCTTCGCCTCCTGCAGATTGGTCATCCCGATCACATCCATTCCCCAGTGGCGATAGAGCTTCGACTCGGCCAGCGTCGAGAAGGCCGGACCCTCCATGCAGAGGTAGGTCCCCCCGCGATGGATCTTTACGCCGACCTCTTCGCCGGAAAGGGCCATCTGCTCACCGAGCGCCCCGCAGACGGGATGATCGAAGGTGATATGGCCGACAAGCCCCTCGCCAAAGAAGGTCGAGACCCTCCCGAAAGTTCGATCGAAGAACTGATCGGGAATGACGATATCGGTCGGGGCATACTGCTCCTGGAGCGAACCAACGGCGGAGGCGGAGATGATCCGCTCGACCCCGAGCAGCTTCATCGCGTAGATGTTGGCCCGAAACGGCAGCTCCGACGGCGTGATGCGGTGGCCACGCCCGTGACGAGCCAGGAAGGCGACCCGCACCCCTTCGAGGGTTCCGAGGATCAGATTGTCCGAGGGCTTGCCAAAGGGCGTCTCGATCGCCACTTCGTGGACATCGGTCAACCCCTCGACCTGGTAGAGACCGCTGCCGCCAATGATACCTATCGCTGCTTTTTCCAAATTTGACATTTCTGTTTCCATCTCATGCATTCTCTGTAATGCATTTCCATTCATTTACGGAACCTTCTCCGGCCCTGTCTGAGGACCGGAGAAGGGCTGCTCAACGAAGACTGGTCAACGAAGACTGGTCAGGGCAGACCTCTTCAGCATACCGGGTTCGGCAGGTCGAAACGTGGCGCGACCTTACCGTCCATCGGAGGGATTGCCCCCGCGCATCGGCCCCATGCTTCCACCACCCTGCCGCAGCCGGTTGGTGTTGGGATTGAAGCCCGGCACTTCGACCTTGAAGTCGGCCGGCGCGGCGACCGCGTACTTGAGGGTCGCATCCTCAACCGCCCGTTTGACCCGCTCATCGATCAGCCGGCGCTCGAAGGAGTCGGCCTCCTGCGTGCTGATAAAGATGTGGCGCACGCGAATCTCCTCCTCGAGGGCTCCAGCCGCCTCCGGCGCCTTGTCAGCGGGGGCAGTGGGGTTACCAGGAGCCGCGGCGGCGGCGGGGTCCTTCTTCACCGGGCGACGATCGTCGACCTTGATAAGGTGGAAGCCGAAGCTGGACCTGACCGGCTCCATCGTATACTGCCCTTTGCCGAGCGCAAAGGCGGCCTTCTCAAACTCGGGGTCCATCTTCCCCTTCATCGTCCAGTTGAGGTCACCGCCAATTCCACGGGTGCCGTCCTCGTTCATCTCGTCGGCAATCTTCTCGAACGGCTCGCCATTCTTGAGCCGCTGCAGCAACCCTTCGATCTGTTTCTTCCGGTCATTGACATCGGCGGTCGGATTCTTGGCGATGTAGTCGGCCTTCTCCTGCTCGGTGAGTTTGTTGCGATCCTCGACCAGGCCGGCGTAGAGGTTGGCGAGGAGGTTGGCCAGCTCAAAGCGGAGCTTCGACTTGACGAGCGGATCCTTGAGCAGTCCCGCCTCGCGCCCCTTCGCGGCGCGAATCTTCATATCGGCCCACTGGAGGCTCATGGCGTTCTTCTCCTCATCGGTGGCCTTCAGACCACTCTCGCCGGCGAGGAGCGTGAGGTCGGCATCGAAGGCGGCCTTGTTGTCGGCCGCGTACTTGGTCAGCTCATCGTTGCTCGGACTGAATTCGAGGTTACGATTCGAAAACTCGCGGCCAATCAGCTGATCCTCGATGATCGCCGAGCGCTTCTTGTAGTCATCCGACTTGTGAAGGTCTTCGTCCTCGGCTGCCTGGGCGAGCGCGTAGGCCTTCTTGAACTGCTCGATAAGCTGTTTGCGCGCCTGCTCGCTCTGCGCCAGAGTCCGCTTCTGCATGTCGGGCAGGTCGTTGACCTTCACCGTCAGATCGCTGACCTCGAGGGTGGCATAGTCACTTTTGAAGAGGGAACATCCCTGCACAGCAATCAGCTGGAGGCTGAGGAGGAGGGCAATAAACCTGGATCTGTTTGATTTCAAGACGATCTCCTTCGATTTTGATAACGCCCGGAGGGCTGTATCTGAGAGTTGGAAGCGGCGCAGCAGGTCAATGGCTTCCTTTCTGGGTCAGTTCGAGAAGCACACCTCCGGTCGATGCCGGGTGGACGAACGCAACCAGCGCTCCACCGGCGCCAGGACGCGGCTCTTCATCGATCAGTCGGACACCGGCCTCCCGCAGGCGGGCGAGGGAGGCTGGCAGATCGGATACTTCAAGACAGAGGTGGTGGATGCCCGCTCCACGCCGTTCGAGAAACCTGCCCACCGGCGAGTCGGGCTGGAGGGCTTCGAGCAGCTCGACGCGACTCGTCCCGACCGGCAGCATGGCGACGCGCACTCCCTGGTCAGGGACGGTCTCAACCTCTTTCAGGTCAAGTCCGAGGGCGTCACGCCAGAACTGCAGCGCAACCTCGATCGAGGGGACGGCGATCCCAAGATGACCGACGGCCGGGCCCGACCGGGTCGACCGGGTGGCCAGCAGCCGCTCCACGGCGCTCCACGGCGCCTCCTCGCGGCGGGCGAGCGACTCGGCGAGCTGATCGAGGCTCTCCGGACCGGGCCAATGCCCGACAAACTGGCGCAGAAGCCGTTCGCTGAGCAGCTCAAGCAGCCGCTGGCGCGCCATCTCGACCCGGCGGGCTGGTCGCCGGCTGGTGGTGGCCGCCGCCCGCAGATGCGCGGCGTACTGGTCGATCGCCCGCGCGAGCGGCTCAATCCCCAGCTGGCGCGTCGCGACCGTGCGGACGATCGGCGGATCCCAGCCATCGTCACGATGGGCCATCTCGAGCAGGGCGATCAACTCTCGCTCCGTCCGCTCGACGCCCTCTCGTTCCGCCTTGTTGATGACGAAGATGTCGCCAATCTCCATGATCCCGGCCTTGATGGCCTGGATATCGTCACCCATCCCGGGGACGAGAACCACGATCGAGAGATCAGCAGCTTTGATGATATCGACTTCGTCCTGACCGACCCCAACCGTCTCGATGAGAATCCGATCGAAGCCGGCCGCATCGAGCACCGTGGCCGCGTCGGCCGTCCCGCGCGAGAGCCCACCCATGCGGCCCCGCGTCGCCATCGAACGGATAAAGACGTGCTCATCACTGGCGAGGTCCTGCATCCTGATCCGGTCACCGAGGAGGGCGCCGCCGGTGAAGGGGCTCGACGGATCGACGGCCAGAATGCCGACCCGGTGGCCAAGCTCGCGGTAGTGGAGGGCCAGCCGGTCGACGAGTGACGACTTCCCGGCCCCGGGAGCGCCGGTGATGCCGATCGTCAGCGCCTTTCCGGCGTGCGGGAAGAGCTCCGTCAGCAATGTGTCAACCTCCGGCTCGCCATTCTCGAGACGGGTGATCGCCCGGGCCACCGCCCGCATATCGCCACTGAGTATCCCACTGACCAGTAAGTCGGCCATTTTTCTCCTGAAAGTTGCCAGAATGGCCAGAATAGCCTCAAGAAGGGAATCCTCGACCTCCGGCTATTTGATCTGCCAGCGTTTAAGGCACGGATGCCTAATGCGCCGCTGCCTAATATACCGATAACAGGGCTGAAATTCTACCAGTCAGACGTCCCGCGAAGAGCTGGCGGGCTGACGAAGGCGGACCAGACCGATGATACGACTTCAGGGTTGAGCGCCCTTCCCGCCCCCCATTCCCCCCTTCCCCATCCCCCTTCCCAGCGGGGCAGGTCGAGTCCCCGGTGGGATTGCGCTTTTCAGGGCATCGACCGAGGTGGTATGTTCAGTCCTGGTTCCGCCTTAGGGGAATTGACGAAAAGAACGGAAAGAAAGAGGAGTGCATGCGGATAACAAAGGTCTACACAAAAACGGGTGATACAGGCGAGACGTCGCTGGTCGACGGGCGCCGGGTCAGCAAGGCGGATCCGCGGGTCTGCGCCTACGGAGATGTTGATGAACTCAACTCGATGCTCGGGCTGGCGCGCATCGAACTGACCGATCCCGAGCTGAACGGGCTGCTTGGCACGATCCAGAACGAACTCTTCATTCTTGGCGCCGATCTGGCAACCCCGCTCCCGATGGCCGTTCCGCGCATCGACGACCAGCACGTTCGCGGACTGGAAGAGGTGATCGATCGACTCATGGCCGAACTGGAGCCGTTGCGGGAGTTTATTCTGCCGGGCGGCACCCGGGCAGCCGCCCTGCTCCACCTGGCGCGCACGATCGCCCGGCGCGCGGAGCGGCTGGTCGTCACCCTCGCCGCGCAGACGGAGATCAGCCAACCCGGGCTGATCTATCTCAATCGCCTCTCGGATCTGCTCTTCGTCATGGCGCGGATCGCCAACAAGCGGGCCGGAACTCGCGAGGCCTCCGCCGACTTCAGCGCCCGCACCAGGTAGAACCATGCGCGTGACTCTCCTCGTCATTATTCTGTTGATGGGGATGCTGCTCCCGCCGGCGCCGCGCGCCGGAGTGGCGCCCGGGCGGCGCGTCAGTCAGACCTTCCAGCGGCTGAATCGTGCGGCCCAGTGGAAGCGCACCGGGACGATCCCGCTCCGCTTCCACGCCCATCATCCGCAGGGGATGGTGCGGATTGGCGCTGACTTCTACCTGTCGGCCGTCGAGGTGACCCGCGCCACCAGCCCACACCCATCGACCTCCCCGCGTGGACGGTATGACCGCGACGAAGGGGCCGGGATCGGCCACCTCTTCCGGTTCAGTCCGGAGGGGCAGCTGATCTCCGATCTGCCAATCGGGGAGGGATCAATCTACCACCCGGGGGGCATCGACTTCGATGGGCGCTATCTCTGGGTGCCAGTCGCCGAGTACCGGCCGGATAGTCGCTCGATCATCTACCGGATCGATCCGGCGAAACCTACCCCGACCATCCGGGAGATGCGGCGTCTCGATGACCATCTGGGCGGGATCGTCCACTGGACCGAAGCCCGGACCCTCTTCGGCCTCAGCTGGGGAGCGCGGCGGTTCTATCTGCTGCCGCTCGACTCGCCGCGGCGCCAGATGCAGCCTAATCCGTCCTTCTATATCGACTATCAGGATTGCCACTACCTTGGCGGGGGCGAAGCGATCTGCGGCGGGCTGCGCCAGTACCGGCGGGAGAGTGACGGGATGAAACTGAGTCTGGGCGGGCTGGAGCTGCTCGACCTGCGCACGGGGCGCGCTGTCCACCAGCTCCCCGTTGAGCAATGGACGGAAACGGGCCGTCCGATGACCCAGAACCCCTTCTGGATTGAACCCCTGCCCGCCCCGGCAGAGGGCCTGCGCGCCTACTTCCTGCCGGAGGATGGGCAGTCGACACTCTACATCTACGAGATCCGCCCCGGCAGCTGACCAGCCGCACCACGGGCTGATCAGCTACCGGACCCGGGGTCATCACATCTCTCCGGTATTTCCGTAATACGGCGGCGGCGGCGGCAGCTCTTTCCGCTTCTCGAAGAGCGGAATGGCGAGAAGTCCGCCGAGAACCGTGAAGCCGCCCTGGATGATCGCCTGGGCGATGAGGATCGGCAGCGAAGAGAGCAGCCGCCCGACCGCACTCATCTCCCCCGCCTGGGCGATGGCCGTCGCCATCGCGTCCTGCAGCTCCGGATTATTGAGCCGGCCGGCGACGTTCTCCATGAGACGCATCGAGACATCGGTCGCAAATCCACTGAGGATGATCGGTATCGCGACGATGGTAAAGACGACGGCGGAGATTGCTCCGGCAAAGAGTCCGATCCGCGCCCCGTCAGCGGCCTGGAGGGGCCGGTTGGAGTTGTTGATGGTCATCTTGACCGCCACCGCGCCCCCAACCAGTGCCCAGCCGCAGAAACAGCAGTTGAGGGCACTGATGCCGGGGAGGGCCGAGGCGATCCCCACGATGAGCCCTCCGACCAGCGCGGGCTGCTTCCAATCAAGATCATTATTCATGCCGATTATCTCCTGTCTGGTAGGGCGCACTCCCCCGCCGCCATTCGTCGCCAGCGGCGAGAATGGTTGGGGTCAGGTAGAGGGCGAGCGCGATGCCGGCAAGACCACCGGTAATCGTGCGGGTTAGAAAGGTGTTCGTCCGCAGTCCAAGCAGATCGAAGGCCACATCGGCCAGCATCGGGAGCAGAGCGAGAGCCAGCCACCCTTTTGAAAGCCCGGCCGGCCGAAGCCAGCCTCCGTGGAGTCGGGTCAGCGGATGGAGCAGCAGGCCCGCCAGCCCGCCGACATAGATCGCGGTGCAACGCGAACAGACGGCGAGGGGGAGCCCCGCAATCTCCCACGAACGCTCCGGAATCTGGTGGCAGATGATCGAGAATGACTGGTATCCGATCTGGGCCAGGGTGAATTGCCCCGCGGCCATCAGCCAGGGTGGCAAACAGATGAGAACAATCCAGCCGAGAGCGAGGATGATCGTGAGCAGATAGATCTTCAGCCTCCTTTTGCAACCATTCACCTTACACCCAGGCCACCTGACACCTGGCCGTCTGGCCCCCATCCGCCGCCGGGGCGCCCGTCTCGACCCCGCTGCTACTCATTGCGCCCATCGAGGTGCGGGTCGAAACAGCCGCGACAGCGGGCCTCGTAGGCGCCACTGGCCCCAACGACCACCCGCTCCTGGCTCTCAAAGAGCCGCTGGGTATAGCTCGCCTGGCCTCCGCAGCGCATGCAGATCGCGCGAGTCTTGGTGACATCCTCGGCGATCGCCAGCAGCAGGGGCATGGGCTCGAAGGGGCGGCCAAGGTAGTCCATGTCGAGGCCGGCAATGATCACCCGCTTGCCGAGATCGGCCAGCTGGTTGGCGACCCGGACCAGCTCATGGTCAAAGAACTGTCCCTCATCGATCCCGACCACCTCGGTATCCATCCCGACGGCGGCGAGAATCTCGCTCGCCGTGGTCACCGCCAGCGACTCGATCTTCATGTCCGAGTGGGAGACGATATGCTCCTCTGAGTAACGAATATCGATGAGCGGCTTGAAGATCTGGACCTTGCGCCGGGCAATCTGGGCCCGCCGCAGTCTCCTGATCAGCTCCTCGCTCTTGCCGCTGAACATTGATCCGGTGATCACTTCAATCCAACCGGTTTCCGGCGCATGGCGATCCAACTTGATGATTCCTCCTCCCCGACAGCAATCTTTGACTTCGAATTCAAATCGGGGACAATCCGGTTTGCCCGATCCGCAAGGCATCAGTTATTTATGAGGTATTACACCAAATCCGGGACGTGTGCAAGGTGGCTATCCCACCGCGCTGATCAAGAGATCCAGGGTGTAGGAAGAGAGACCGATCGATGCCATTTTCAATCAGTTCACCCCGCCACAGTCAGGGATTCCACCAGGCCGCGGACCTGCTTCGCCAGGCGGCAGTCAGAACGGCGTTCGAGATCATCGATCGCCGCGCGAGCCAATTTACGGCCGAGCACGTGCGGATCTGTGAAATTCCCGCGCCCCCCTTCCAGGAGCAGGAGCGGGGAGACTACCTCGAATCCCGCTTTCGGGAGCTCGGCCTGACCGATGTTCACCGCGACGAGGTCGGGAATGTGATCGGCATCTGGCCGGGCAAGATCGATGCCCCGCGCCTGACCGTCTTCTCCGCCCACCTCGACACGGTCTTTCCGGCCGGCACCGACGTCCGGGTTCGACAGGTGGGAAGCCGGCTCTGCGCTCCGGGCATCGGGGATGACTCCGCCGGCCTCGCCGCGCTGACCGGCCTGATCGAGCTGCTGCGTGACTCAGCCATCCAGCTCCGCACTCCGGTCGCTTTTGTGGCGACCGTCGGCGAGGAGGGGGAGGGCGACCTGCGCGGGGTCCGCCATCTCTTCACCGCCGGGCGCCTGGCCAACCAGATTGGCGCCTTCATCTCCTTCGACGGGACGGGAGTCGACTGGATCACCCACCAGGCTCTCGGCTCAAAACGCTACCGGATCCGCCTCGACGGCCCCGGCGGCCACAGCTGGGGCGACTTTGGCGTCGTCAACCCGGTGCACGCGATGGGACGACTGGTCGCCCGACTCGCCGACTACCCGGCCCCGCTCAATCCCCGCACCAGTTACAATGTCGGCCGCATCACGGGCGGGGAGAGCGTCAATGTCATCCCCATCACGGCAAGCGTCGACATCGATCTCCGCTCCGAGGCCGCGACTGAACTGTCGCGACTCGAAGATTTCCTGCTCGAGGCGCTCAACCAGGCCGTCAGCGCCGAGAACAGCCTGCGGGCCGCCGCTGGTCGACGGCTGACCAGCGAGGTGCGGGTCATCGGTTCACGCCCCACGGGCGAGATCCCGGCCGACCACCCGCTCGTCCGGGCGGCCATCGATGTCGCGACGACCCTCGGCATTCGCCCCTGGCTCAATCGCAACTCGACCGACTCGAACATCCCCCTCAGCCTCGGTATTCCAGCCATTACGATTGGCGCCGGCGGGGTCTCCGGCGATCCCCACCGCCTGAGCGAATGGTATGACCCCCGCGGCCGCGAACTGGGCTTCCGCCGGGCACTGCTGCTCTTGCTGATTCTGGCTGGTCTGGCTGAAGGGAAAGAAGGGTAACCCGGCAGGGACTTCCCTGCCGGGTGTCAGAAGGTCGGTTATCCGAGCTTGACGGCCTTGTATCCGCCCTTTGCCCGATCACGGAACCACCAGATGGCAAAGACGACGAAAGGAATGATCGCCATCAACGCCACCCGCTTGAACGACGCGGCATCTCCGATGCTGTCGCGCACCTTGCCCATATTGAAGATCACCACCCCCAGCATGAACTGACCGGCAAACCCCATCAGGCCCATGGTGAAGGCGCCCCCCTCCGGATAGCGCTCGGAGGTGATGCCGAGCATGGTCGGCCACATGAAGCAGACTCCAACATAGAAGACCGTTGCCGCCAGGTAGGCCGTCGTCGCATTCGAGGCGCTCGCCAGCAGGAAGAGTCCCACGCTGGCAATCGTCACCGAAGCCCACATCATCCCGATCGGCGAGATCCGGTGGGCGATCGGCCCGGCAAAGTAGCGCAGCACAAACATCAGCGCACTGCCATAGACGAGGATCAGAATGCCGCTCATCCCGGCCAGATTGCCAAGCACGGAAGCGACCATCTGTCCCGGCGCCAGCTCGACCGATGCGGTGATCATCATGCAGAGCAACAGCAGCAGAAATCCCGGACGAAGCGCCGCGCGGATCATCTCACCCGTCGAGATACCCGAGGCGACCCGCTCGGTCAGCGGGAACTTCTGACCAAAGATCAGAATTCCATAGATGAGGGTCGGAATGAGAATGATCCCCATCTGGATCTGCCAGCTCACGCCCGACTTGCTCAGCGCGAATCCAAGCAGCCCCCCAATGATCAGGCCTCCCGGCCACCACGCGTGCAGAACGTTGAGCTTGTGCGTCTTCTCATTTGGATAGAGCGTCGCGATGAGCGGGTTGATCACCGCCTCGACGAGCCCATTCCCGAAGCCGGCCAAGAGTGAGGCGATCGACATCATCAGGTAGCTCGGCGCACCAATAAAGCCGACGATACCGATAATGTGGAGGCCAAAGGCGAGGTAGAGCAGATTGCGCATCCCCAATCCATCGAGCATCGGCGAAGCAACGAGGATCGAGGTCGCAAACCCGAAGAAGGCCATGGTGGAGAGCCACCCATACTGGGCCCGCGAGCCGGTCTCGCTGAAGAAGCCGGCGAGAGCCGGATCGGCGAGGACCATATCTTCGACATTCCCACGCAGTGCAAAGATCATCGCTGTGACCACGAGCGACAGACAGCTGGCAATAAATAACCGTCGTTGGTTCATTCCAAGTCTCCTCTGGATATTGATCCGCTGATCGTCCCACCGACCGGGGCAACCGGACACATTCCCACAAGTTCCCGGCAAAGCCGGGCTCGACGAGGCGTCGATCGACATTCAATTCGTTACCGTAAACAAGGGTGAGAGAAAAACGGCGTGATTATGAATGGAAGAGTCAAAAATGGCAATCCCCAGCCCGGCGGAGCAGCCATGAGGGGACCATTTTTCGATGGCAATCGGATTATGAACTCGCCTGACAATCAGGGGGGGAGATAGGACTGATA
>Ga0209985_10004284_pt1 | contig 11583 bp, 11 predicted proteins | sample NOAtaG_FD_187305 | JGI IMG/M metagenome (GOLD analysis project Ga0209985, IMG submission 187305) | Freshwater lake microbial communities from Lake Erie, under a cyanobacterial bloom - NOAA_Erie_Diel6S_1000h metaG (SPAdes) (version 2) | ecosystem: Environmental > Aquatic > Freshwater > Lake ... | reverse complement strand
GGCATGCGGGTAGCATCGCCACGCCCTGGGAAGGTGTCGACGATGTGGTCCATGGTGCAGAACACGCGCGCGGGATCGAGCACGGTGCGACCGGCATCGGCCAGACCCTTGAGCGCCACCGACCCGGTGCGCTCGTGCAGGAACACCCTATCGATGGCGAGCAGCGCGGCGTCGTCCGCGAGTTCGCGGACCCTGTGCTGGTCCCAGATCTTGTCGAACAGCGTGCGCGGCGCCATCAGGATGCTCCGGACGCCATTCTACCCGCCCTTCAACCCAGCAGGTTCAGGAAGGTCGTGATCACGAGGGCGTTGACGAAGTCGATGAAGAACGCGCCCACCAGAGGTGCCACGAGGAAGGCGCGCGGCGCCGGCCCGTACCGCTCCACCAGCGCCCGCATGACCGCGAGCGCGGTGGCCGTGGTGCCGAGCATGAACCCCGTGAAGCCGCCCGACATCACCGCGGCGTCGTGGTCGCGTCCCATCACGCGGAACACGACGCCGATGAGCGCGGCGATCAGCGCGACCTGCAGCACCAGATTGACGAGCAGCGCCCCCGCCACCGACTGCAGCTGCCGCAGGTCGAGGGTCATCAGCCACATCGCGAGGAACAGCGACAGCGCAACCGCGCCCATCATGTCGAGCACCGCGATCGAGGGTCGCCAGCGGCCGAGCAGTTCGGCGCCGTTGACCGCGACCGCCGCCAGAAGCATCGCGCCGATGTAGCCCGGCAGGGTGATGCCGAGCCGCTCGATGCCGGCGCTTACCCACTGCCCGGCGACGATCACGACCAGCAACAGCACCACCGATCCGAACACGCTGCGCTCACCCGGCACCCCGTCCGTCACCGACGCCGCACCTTTGGCGGACCCGTCGGGCGCTGCGCTCGCCAGCGGTGGGTGTCCCGTCGCACGGGCGGTCGGCGTCGGGGCAAGGCCATGACGCCGCATCAAGCGCACCGCAAGCGGTCCGCCCAGGAGTCCGCCCAACACGATGCCGGACATCGCGCTCGCAACGGCGATGGCCCCCGCGCCCTCCACGCCCGCGGCCTCGAACTGCGGCGCGAAGGCGGCGCCGGTCGCAGGACCACCCGACAGGGTGGTGACGCCCACCAGCACGCCGAACAATGACGGCAGACCGAACATGTCGGCCACCAGCATGCCGACCAGGCTCTGCAGCACCCCGAACGCGCCGCACATCAGCAGGAACACGAAGACCTGCGGACCACCTCGACGCAACAGATCGAGGCGCGCGCCGAAGCCGAGCGTAGCGAAGAACGCGATCAGCAGGGTCTTCTGGAAGGTCGTGTCGAACTCGGGTGCAGGCATCCCGGCGCTGCGCAGCGCGAGCAGCGTGATCGCGACCGCGAGACCGCCGACCACCGGCCCGGGGATGCTGAGCCGCGCGAGCCAGTCCACCCGCCGGCAGACGAGCTGCCCGAGCCAAGCGACGACGCCGGCCACCGCCAAGGTCTGCACCGCATCGAGCGTCATGCCGCACCCTCCATGGTCATGTCTCCGGTGGCCGCTCCGCGAGCGCGCGCAGTGGCGCGAACTTCGCCCAGGCTTCGGCCCACTCCGCGTCCGCCGTTGAATCGTGCACGATGCCGCCGCCGATGTCCCAGCGCGCTTCTCCGCCGCGCGACTGCAGCGAACGGATGACGACGCTGAACTCGGCGTCACCGCCCGGCTCGATCCAGCCGAGCACGCCGGCATAGAGCCCGCGCGGAGCGGCCTCGAGCTCGCGGATCATCCGGCAGGCCTCGATCTTGGGCGCACCGGTCATGGACCCGGGCGGGAACGCCGCGGCGAAGGCGTCCCAGACATCGAGTCCGTCGCGCAGCTCGCCGCGGATGGTGGAGGTCATCTGCGCGACGCTTGCATAGCGCTCCACCTCGAACAGCGCCGCGGGCAGCACGCTGCCGGGCACGCAGACCCGACCGAGATCGTTGCGCGCGAGATCCGCGATCATGACGTTCTCCGCGCGGTCCTTGACCGAGGCCGCGAGCTCGCGCATCGCGAGCGCGGCGGCGGCCTCACCGGCCTCGGCGAGCCCGCGGGTGCCCTTCATGGGCCGCAGCGTCACCGTACGCCCGCGCAGGGACAAGAAGCGTTCGGGGCTCGCGGACAGCAGCTCGAAGCCGGGCAAGGACACCCAAGCCGCATAGTCGACGGGATGACGGGACACCAACCACGCGAACAACGACGCAGGATCCGTCGGCGGCGCGAAGCGCACCGGGAACGTCAGGCACAGCTGGTAGAGACGGCCCGCGCCGATGGCGGCCAGGACCGACCCCACGGAGGCCTTGTGCCAGTCCGCCCGCGCCGATGCCGCCAGATCCTCGCGCGGCTCCAGCTGCGGCGATGAGGCCGGCTCGCCCCAGGCACCGCCCTGCCGTCCGCCGGCGGTCGCGACCACATCACGCGCCGACCACAGCTGCAGCCGCGGCAGACCGGCCCAATCGCCATGTACGGGGATGCGATCGAACTCGGCCGCCGCCTCATGCGTGGCGAGCAACAACAAGCCGCGCGCGCCACGCGCAAAAGCCGCCTGCGCCGCGCCGCGCAGCGCGGAGACCGTCGCGGCTACAGCAGAGGGATCCGCGCCGTCCTCGTCGCCTGCGTGCGGCGGTGTCTGCCATTCCAGAGAGAGGCCCGTCGCGAGCCTCGAGCGTCGACCAAGTTCGACATGACCGCGTGCCGAAACGAGACAAGCGAACGCTTCGTCGTCCTTCCGTGCGCGCTCCGCCTCACGGCGCAGCGCTGCGAGACCGGGCACCTCGGCAGCGACCTCGGGACCGCCGCCGCTCATCCCTGGCCCCTGGCGTGCGTCGCGAGCAACGCCTCACGCCACTCCGTCGCCGCCGCGAGCGATGCAGCGGTAGGCAGCGCTCGCCCATCGACCTCACGGATCGCGACCGCGAGACGCAGCGCGCTGACCAGCACCAGCCCTTCGATCACGCCGTCCGTGGTCAAAGAATCCCCACGAAGCCCGTCGGAGCCGATCGCGACGCCGCAGCCGCGGAGCGCCGCGAGAGTGACGCTCGGCAGCACCGCGTCCGAGTCCTCGGTGTACCAAAGCCCCGCGCGTCGCCACACGAGCGCGCCGGTCGAGCCTTCCATCAAGCGGCCATCGCGCAGGAACAGCGCCTCGCCGGCGCCGCGCGCCAAGGCCTCGCGCCGCGCTGCGATCGACCAGTGGTAGCTCGCCGACTTGCCGAGCCGTCCAAGGCCGGGGTGCGGAAAGGAGGCCGTGACGGCGCCGATGCCGTCCGTAAGCGATGCGGGTGACGAAGCATGCGGACCCCACTCGCCGAGCGCCTGCCACGCCTCGCCGACTGCATCGAGCGCGAGCAGCAACCTCAGCCGACCGATGGGGAACTCCGAGAACGACGCCTGCATCGCCGCCAGACATCGATGTGCCGTCTGGAGCGCGTGCTCGGCCTGCGCGTCGCCGAGACCTGTCGCGACCGAGCGCTCAAGCCGGGCAAGATGCGCCTCGAGGAACATGGGTCGACCGCCCTCGACCCGGAGCGTCTCGAACCAGCCCTCACCTGCCATGACGAGCCCGCTCGTCGGCGCGAAGGCGGCCTCACCCGGGGCGAGCCAGCGACCGTCGAGGCAGTAGCGGATGGGGGTGGTGCTCACGGGAGGATGCGCCGAAGGGATTGGTCGGGACGCCGAGATTTGAACTCGGGACCCCTTGCACCCCATGCAAGTGCGCTACCAGGCTGCGCCACGTCCCGTCCGACCGAGGTGATGATTATAGCCCGGGCCGCATCCCCGCGCCCGGCTCTCAACGCCGCAGGATACGCAGCAGCTCCTCGAGCTCGAGGCGCAGCTGCCGCACGATCTGCTGGCTCTGCGTGGCGTCGCTGCGGGCCTCTTCCCCGGTGAGCTTGTTGCGCGCGCCCCCGATGGTGAAGCCCTCTTCGTAGAGCAGGCCACGGATCTGGCGGATGACGATCACATCCTGGCGCTGGTAGTACCGGCGGTTGCCGCGGCGCTTGACGGGCTTGAGCTGCGGGAACTCCTGCTCCCAGTAGCGCAGCACATGCGGCTTGACGCCGCAGAGCTCGGCGACCTCGCCGATGGCGAAATACCGCTTGCCGGGGATCGCCGGCAGCTCGTCGTTATTCTTGGCTTCCAGCATACGCTTCGACGCGCGCCTTGAGCTTCTGGCCAGGACGGAAGGTCACGACGCGACGCGCGCTGATCGGGATCTCCTCGCCGGTCTTGGGGTTGCGGCCCGGGCGCTGGTTCTTGTCGCGAAGGTCGAAGTTGCCGAAGCCGGAGAGCTTCACCTGCGAGCCTGTGGAGAGCGCCGTGCGCACCTCCTCGAAGAAGAGGTCCACGAGCTCCCGGGCTTCGCGCTTGTTCAGACCGAGCTGGTCGAACAACGCCTCCGCCATCTCCGCTTTGGTCAACGCCATCGTCGTTCCGCCGTTATCGTTCTTCATTCGCGGAAGGTCGCGCCGACACGCTCTTTAAGCGTCGCGCGGATCGAGGACATGACTGCCTCGACCTCCCCTTCTGTCAGAGTGCTGTTTTTATGTTGGAAAATCAAGCCCAAAGCGACGCTTTTTCGTCCCGTTTCGATGCCCGAACCGCGGTACACATCGAACACGAAACAGTGACGCATCAGACCGGATGACACCGAGGTTACACCGTCCCGCAGCGCACTGAAAGTGACTTCCTCGGGTACCACGACCGCGAGGTCGCGGCGGACCTGCGGGAAGCGCGAGACCTCCTCATAGCGCGGATAGCCGACCGACAGCGCGGCCGCGTCGATCTCGAACAGCACCGGCGCCGCGGGGAAGCCGAGTTCCCGCACCAACGAGGGGTGCAGTTCCCCGAGCCAACCGATGGCCTGACCGTCGCGCAGCACCCGTGCGCTGCGGCCGGGGTGCAGACAGGACAGCTGCCCCGCCTCGAGCACCAGGGCGCTCGAGGACTCGACGAGCCCGGCCAAGGCTTCAAGATCCGTGCGGACATCGTAGAAGTCGGTGGCCGCCGAGGGTTCGCCCCACTGTTCGGCCCGCCGCGTGCCTACCGCGATACCGGCGATGCGGTCGCACTCGGGCGCGCCCACGGGGAACACCACGCCGTGCTCGAAGAGCCGGACCCTGCCCTGCTGTCGGTTCACGTTCTCGAGCGCGGCACGCACCAGCCCCGGCCAGAGCGACAGGCGCATCACGGCGAGGTCGCTGGCGATGGGGTTGCTCAACCGATGCGAGGCGACCCCCGGGAACATCCGCTCCTGCAAAGCGGGATCGCAGAACGCGAAGTGCACGCCTTCCTGCCAACCGCGGGCCGCGAAGAGGTCGAGCAGCCGCTGTTCCTCCAGCACGGAGGCCGGCAGCGCGTGGATGGCCTGTGTGGCACGCGCTTCGGCCACCGGGATGGCGTCGTAGCCCTCGAGCCGCGCGATCTCTTCGATGAGGTCGCGCTCGATCGCGAGATCGAAACGGTGCGGCGGCGCGCGGAAAACGAGCGCGTCGCCGGCGGAGTCGTGGGCGGTCGCCTGCGCGACATGCTCGATGCCGAGCCGTTGCAGCAGTTCGACGATGCGCCCGGTCGACAGCTCGAGCCCGAGCAGGCGCTTGACCTGCGCCGGACGCAGGGTGACGAGGGACGCACGGCGGATCGCACCACCGTCCACACCCGACACCTCGGTGGTCTCGACGGGACCGGCCGTTCCGCCGGAGATGGCGAGCAGCAGCGCCGTCGCGCGCTCGATGGCGAGGCGCCCGACCTCGGGGTCGACACCGCGCTCGAAACGCTGGCTGGCATCGGTGGTGAGGCCGTGTCGGCGCCCACGCCCGGCGATGGCTGCAGGCGAGAACCAGGCCACCTCGAACAGCACACGGCGGGTCTCGGGCGTGACGCTGGTCCGCATGCCACCCATCACGCCGGCGAGCGCCACGGGACCGGTCGCATCGGCGATGACGAGTTCGTCGACGGCGAGCGGCACGGTACGGCCGTCCAGCAGGTCGCAGGACTCACCGGCCGCGGCGAAACGCACGGTGAGCGCGCCACCGGCGACCTTGTCGAGATCGTAGGCGTGCATCGGCTGGCCGAGCTCGAGCACGATGTAGTTGGTGATGTCGACCACCGGGCTGATGCTGCGCTGACCGGCGCGGCGCAGACGCTCGCGCAGCCACAACGGCGACGGTCGCGAGTTGTCGACATCGAGCAGCACGCGCGCGTGGAAACGAGGACAGGCCGCAGGCGCCGAGAGCGTGACCGGCGCGCGCTCGGCGTGGCTCGCAGCCACCGCGGGGATCGCCCCACCGCCCTGCAGCCCCTCAGCCGTGGCACCCGCCACACCGCCGACGGTCAGTCCCGTGATCGCACCGACCTCGCGCGCGAGACCGCGCACCGACATGGCGTCACCGCGGTTCGGGGTGACGGCGAACTCGAGGATGGTGTCATCGAGACCGAGCGCCGCGCGCAGGTCTGTGCCCACGGGCAGATCGGCCGGCAGTTCGAGGATGCCCTCGGAGGTCTCGGCAAGACCGAGTTCCTTCGCCGAGCACAGCATGCCGGCGGACTCGACGCCGCGCAGCTTCGCGGCCTTGATGCGCAGGTCGCCGGGCAGCACCGCGCCCACCTGCGCGAGCGCCGTGCGCAGACCGGCGCGCGCGTTGGCCGCGCCGCAGACGATCTGCAGTTCCGCACCGCCCGCCGACACGCGGCAGACCTGCAGCTTGTCGGCCTGCGGGTGGCGCTCGGCAGCGAGGATCTCGGCGACCACCACCCCGCTGAACGGCGGCGCGGCGGGCGCGATCGACTCGAGCTCGAAGCCCGCCATGGTCATGCGCGCGCCGAGCTCGGCGGGTACCAGACCCGGATCGATGGATTCTTTGAGCCAATCGAGGGAGAGCTTCATGCCGCACCGAACTGGCGCAGGAAGCGCAGGTCGCTCTCGTAGAAGAGCCGCAGGTCGTTGACGCCGTAGCGCAGCATGGCGAGCCGCTCGATGCCCATGCCGAAGGCGTAGCCGGTCCAACGCTCGGCATCGACGCCGGCGGCGGCGAACACGTTCGGATGCACCATGCCGCAACCGGCGATCTCGAGCCAGCCGGTGTGCTTGCAGACGCGGCAGCCCGCGCCGTCGCAGAACACGCAGGACATGTCGACCTCGGCCGACGGCTCGGTGAACGGGAAATAGGACGGCCGCAGCCGCATCCGCAGGTCCTTCTCGAAGAACGCGCGCAGGAAGCCCTGCAGCACGGACTTCAGGTGCGAGAAGCTCACCTGCTCGTCGACGACCAGGCCTTCGACCTGGTGGAACATCGGCGAATGCGTCATGTCGTGGTCCACACGGTAGACGCGCCCCGGCATGATCATCGCCAGCGGCAACCGGCCCTTGCGCAGCTCGCGGATCTGCACCGGCGAGGTGTGGGTGCGCAGCAGGCGCCCGTCCGGGAAGTAGAAGGTGTCGTGCATCGCCCGCGCCGGATGGTCAGCGGGGATGTTGAGCGCCTCGAAGTTGTGGAAGTCGTCCTCGATCTCGGGGCCTGTGGCGACCTCGAAACCGGAGTCGCGGAAGATGCGCTCGATGCGCAGCCGCGCGCGGGTCACCGGATGCACGCCGCCGCGGGCTTCACCGCGTCCGGGCAGCGTGACATCGATGCGGCCGGCCTCGAGCTCGGCCTCGACGGCGGCACGCGACAGCAGCTCGCGCGCCGCCTCGATGGCGGACTCGACCTGCTGCTTGGCCTCGTTGATGCGCGCTCCCGCAGCGGGCCGCTCGGCGGCGGGCAGCGCGCCGAGCGACTTCAGCTGTTCGGTGAGCAGCCCCTTCTTGCCGAGCCAACGCACGCGCACCTCGTCGAGCGCGGCGAGCGTCTTGCTCGCCGCGACCTCGTCGAGGGCGCTTCGCGTCAGGGACTCGAGGTCGGCCACGGAGGTGGCCTACGCGATGCCGAGCGCTGCCTTGGCCTTGGTGGCGAGCTCGCCGAACGCCGCATCGTCGTGCATGGCGATGTCGGCCAGCATCTTGCGGTCGATGTCGATCGTCGCGAGCTTGAGGCCGTTCATCAGCCGGCTGTACGACAGACCGTGCAGACGCGCCGCAGCGTTGATGCGCTGGATCCAGAGCGCGCGGAAGTCGCGCTTCTTGAGCCGACGGCCCTTGTACGCGTACTGGCCGGCCTTGATGACCGCCTGCTTGGCGGCGCGGAAGACCTTGCGACGCGCGTTGTAGTAGCCCTTGGCCTTGCCGAGGACCTTCTTGTGACGACGACCGGCGGTGACGCCACGCTTTACTCTTGCCATGTTCAGTTACCTCGGTTGATCACTTGGCGTGCGGGAGCAGCTGGTCGAGACGACCGACATCGCTCTCATGCACGAGGCTGGAGCCGCCCGAGCGCAGTTGGCGCTTGGTCTTGCGCGGCTTGTGGCCGAGGTTGTGGCGGCGGCCGGCGGAGTAGGACTTGTAGCCCTTCGCCGTCTTGCGAAAACGCTTCGCTGCCGCCCGGTTGGTCTTCAACTTGGGCATCTTGCTCTCTCCTTTTGTAGCCCCGTTCACAAGGTCCTCACGGACCCGCTTGCGGGCGGATGACCGTGCGGCTCGCGCCGTCCGATCACCACTTGTCGCGCGTCCCCCTTGGACGCGCTATTTCTTCTTCGGCGCGACGACCATCACCATCTGCCGGCCTTCCATGAGCGGGAACTGCTCCACCGTCGCGATCTGCGCGAGGTCGGTGGAGACCCGGTCGAGGAGGCGGCGCCCGATGTCGGTGTGCGCCATCTCACGGCCTCGGAAACGCAATGTCACCTTGGCCTTGTCACCTTCGGTCAGGAAGCGGATGAGGTTGCGCAACTTCACCTGGTAGTCCGCCTCTTCCGTGCCGGGGCGGAACTTCACTTCCTTGACCTGCTGCTGTTTCTGTTTCTTCTGCGCCGAGTGGGACTTCTTCTTCTGCTCGAAGATGTACTTGCCGAAGTCCATGATGCGCACGACGGGCGGCTCGGCCATCGGCGAGACCTCGACGAGGTCGAGCTCGCTGGTCTGTGCCATCGAGAGCGCTTCGAACCGCGTCATGATGCCGGCTTGTGAGCCGTCTGCCGCGATCACCCGCACCTGCGGCGCCGTGATGTCCTCGTTGCGCCGGATGCGCTTCGTTGCAGTCGAGATGTGTCAGTCCTCCAAAGTTCGTCGCCCGCGGCTCTCGAGCTCGATGCCCAGCCGTTCGACGAACGTCTGCGGGGTCATCTGGCCCAGGTCCTTGCCGTTGCGGGTGCGCACGGAAACAAGCCCCGCTGCCACTTCCTTGTCGCCTGCCACCAATAGGTAAGGCACGCGTTGCAGCGTATGTTCGCGGATTTTAAAGCCGATCTTTTCGTTCCGCAAGTCGGTTTCGACCCGAAGCCCCTGATTCTTAAGGGATTGCGCCAGACCCTTCAGGTAGTCGTCCTGGCGGTCGGTGATGCTGAGCAGCGCCGCCTGGGTCGGGGCGAGCCAAGCGGGCAGCCGGCCCGAGTGGTGCTCGATCAGGATGCCAAGGAAACGCTCCAGGGAGCCGAAGATCGCCCGGTGCAGCATGACCGGGGTCTGCTTCTGGCTGTGCTCGTCGATGTAATGCGCGCCGAGCCGCCCGGGCAGGTTCAGGTCGACCTGCAGGGTGCCGCACTGCCAGTCACGGCCGATGGCGTCCCGCAGCACGAACTCGAGCTTGGGGCCGTAGAAGGCGCCCTCCCCCGGGTTCAGCGAGTAGGCGATCCCGGCGGCCTCGGCGGCGGCCTTTAGGGCCGCCTCGGCGCGGTCCCAGATGTCGTCCGACCCCACGCGCTTCTCGGGACGGTCCGAGAACTTGATGCGCACATCGTCGAAGCCGAAGTCGCGGTAGATGTCGAGGATGAGCTGGGTGACCGCCACGGACTCGCTGGTTATCTGGTCCGGGGTCACGAAGATGTGCGCGTCGTCCTGGGTGAAGGCACGCACGCGCATCAGGCCATGCAGCGCGCCGGACGGCTCGTATCGGTGCACCTTGCCGAATTCCGCGAAGCGGATCGGCAGGTCGCGGTAGCTGCGGATGCCCTGGCGGAAGATCTGCACATGGCCCGGGCAGTTCATCGGCTTGATGGCGTAGACGCGCTCGTCGGGCGTCTGCGTCGTGAACATGTTCTCGCCGAACTTCTCCCAGTGGCCCGACGCCTCCCAGAGGCTACGGTCCATGAGCTCGGGGCCGTTGACCTCGTCGAAGCCAGCGGCCTGCTGCTTGTCGCGCATGTAGGCGATGAGCGACTGGAACACGCGCCAACCCTTCGGGTGCCAGAACACCGCGCCCGGTGCCTCCTCCTGCATGTGGAAGAGATCGAGCTCGCGGCCGATCTTGCGGTGGTCGCGCTTCTCGGCCTCTTCGAGGCGGGTGAGGTAGTCCTTGAGGTCCTTCTCGCTCGTCCACGCCGTGCCGTAGACGCGCTGCAGCATCTCGTTGCGCGAATCGCCGCGCCAATAGGCGCCGGCGACCTTCATCAACTTGAAGACCTTGAGCTTGCCGGTGGACGGCACATGCGGGCCGCGGCAGAGGTCGACCCACTCGCCCTGCCCGTAGAGGCTGATCGCCTCGTTCGAGGGGATGCTGGCGATGATCTCGGCCTTGTAGTGCTCGCCGAGACCCTTGAAGAACGCGACCGCCTCGTCGCGCGGCATCTCGCGGCGCGACACCGGCAGGTCGGCCTTCGAGAGCTCGGCCATCTTGGCTTCGATGGCGGCGAGGTCTTCGGGCGTGAACGGCCGCTTGTAGGAGAAATCGTAGTAGAAGCCGTCCTCGATGACGGGACCGATGGTCACCTGCGCTTCCGGGAACAGCGACTGGGTCGCCTGCGCGAGCAGGTGCGCCGTCGAGTGGCGGATGACCTCGAGCGCGTCGGGGTGCTTGTCGGTGACGATCTCGAGCGCGGCGTCCTGCGCGATCGTGAACGAGGTGTCGACGAGCTTGCCGCTGACCTTGCCCGCGAGGGCGGCCTTGGCGAGCCCGGTCCCGATGCTGGCGGCGACCTGCGCCACCGTGATGGGCTGGTCGTAGGTCCTCTGGCTGCCGTCGGGCAGCGTGATCACCGGCATGGGGTCCGAACTCCGCGGAAGATGGTAGGCGCGAGTGGGATCGAACCACCGACCACCACCATGTCAAGGTGGTGCTCTACCACTGAGCTACGCGCCTGCCGAAAGGCCGCGAAAGATACCTTAACGGGCCCCATAGCGGCAACTTCGGCGCGGACCGTCGCCCGGGCTCCCGAGCGGCCGCCTCAGCCGGCCCGGGTACCCGGCAGGCCGAGCCCTGCCCGTTTCAGGCGCTCGACCTCGTCGCGCAGCCGGGCCGCCTGCTCGAATTCGAGGTTCCGGGCGTGTTTGAACATCTCGGCCTCGAGCTGCTTGATGCGCCGCAGGGCCTGCTCGGGCCCGAGCGCCAGCACCCCGGCCTCGGCGACCCCGGGCGCCGCCTGCGCCGTCCCCGGGGCCTTCCCGGCGCGGGTGGACCCCTTGCCCGCCGACCGTCCGCCCGCGCCCGTGCCGCGACCGGTGAGCGCCGCCGCGTAGCCCTCGGCGCGGGCGCCTTCCATGACATCGACCACCT
>Ga0209985_10004282_pt1 | contig 11588 bp, 12 predicted proteins | sample NOAtaG_FD_187305 | JGI IMG/M metagenome (GOLD analysis project Ga0209985, IMG submission 187305) | Freshwater lake microbial communities from Lake Erie, under a cyanobacterial bloom - NOAA_Erie_Diel6S_1000h metaG (SPAdes) (version 2) | ecosystem: Environmental > Aquatic > Freshwater > Lake ... | reverse complement strand
TTTGTTACGGATGAATTGAGCAGTACGAATAGCATCGTCTATGGCTTGATACTGTTGAGTTTTAGCTTTAACTTTAAACTCTAAGACAAACATTTTACGCAGGGGGGACTTAGACAAAATCAGTATAGCACAATAAAAGTTAAGTTAACAAGATATAGTTTAAAAAGCCGTCCTAAAAGGACGGGGCTTTAACCCAAAATTTCGGTAAATTTAATTAAATTATCGAGCGGCAAAGGTTGGTTTTTGGCTGTGATCGGTAATAGGTAAACTGACAACTAATAGCCGATGATAGGCGATCGCTTTTCTGATTGGTAGTCGGTAGCGGTCGCTTTTGGTTTATATCTTTAGTATGTTTCTAGTCTCTTACTAAGTCAACTACCTATTAATTAGTATTTTACAGGTATTTTACTAATCCTCATTAGTTTATCTAATCAGTCTTGTACTTAGTAGGTTACAGGGTTAGACTTAAAAGGTAATGTATTAGTATTAAATCAATTAAAATCATGGCTACTGAGAATAGACCAGTATCCTGTTATCTCCCAAAAGATATAGAAGACAGCCTTACTAAGTATTGCACTCAAAACAATATCACTCGAAAAGATAAGGCCGGGAACATTCAACCGGCAATGGGAACGGCCATAGTAGAGATTCTCGAAAGCTTTTTCGGAGATAACCCTAGCAAGTTGCCCAACTTCGAGGAAAAGATCGACGCGGCGATCGAAGCCAAAATGAACGCGGCGATCGCATCGCTTCGGACTGAATTAGCTCCCCTATATGCGATCGCCCAGAGAGAAGATTAGAGCGGTCTCGCGTAGCGAGCGCTTCGCGTTCACCTAATGCACGCCCGTCAGTCATATTTGAAACAGATTAGCTAGGAGATTAACTCATGACAGCAGTTACCGAAAATGATCTTAAAAGACTAGAAGATTTAATTACTAATGGCATAAAGACGCTAGAAAATGGGCAGCTAGAAATCAAGTCAGATATAAAGTCCCTGAATGGAAAGACAGAAAATATCGACAAGCGACTCACATCGATCGAAGCCCGTCTAGAAGCATGGAAACCCTCGATCGACAAAACGGCCGATCTTGCCGAAAAAGTAGGAGAACTGAAAAACTGGAAGCAGATCGGGGTAGTGGTAATCACCGCTTTTATCAGTTCGATCCTTAGCGGCATTACCGGCGGGGTGATCGGTTGGCTGATCCGTTCAGCGAAATTCAACCCCTAACACCTAAAACCTAACACCTAACCCTTTTATCCATGCCCTCGACTTTCTCAGCCAGCTTGGCTTGTCCTATCTCTAGCTTGGTTAGCCGGTCATCTATTTTGTCAAACCCCTCATCTACCTTGTCAAATCTCTCATCTATCCTTTTTTCAAGAGAATCGATTTTTTGGCTAACTTCCTTAATGCTGTCTTTGATTTCCCGGAGAACAGCTTCTAGGGAATACTGTATAAATTATAGACTTTAATCTATTGTCCTGTATATAAAAAAACTGTTTAATCAGGTCACTGTTTATAAGAATCCTTTAAATATTATGTATCACGACTACACATCTAATTTTCTGCTTATCAATTGGTTTAACACAAAGCCTAAAAGTGGCAGGCTTTAAACCCAATTTTTCGATAAATCTCTGGCTTTTTATCCACCAGCCCTTAACACTTGTTCAGCCGTTAATTTCAGCCCCGGGAAAATGGTGGAAGTTATAGTCTGATTGCCTCGAAACTGCTGAATTTCATATTCTCCATCCACTAGCGTACAGATGGATAGAGTGGGCTGTTTGGGCTTACCAATATGTCGAGTCCCGCCCAATCCCGCATAATCGGCAATCCAATATTCAGGAATGCCTAAAACGGCGTAATCTTCAACTTTGCGGGCATAATCGTTTTGCCAGTTGCTACTGACAACTTCCGCCACAAATTTAATCGAACTCCCCGGCGTCAGAATCGACTGGTTAGACCAAAGTAGTTCTTTGCTAAGTTCATCTCGATCCACAACCGCAACGTCAGGTCGAAATGCCGTCATACTAAGGTGGGAAGGACGCAATAATCCCCGTTGAAGAACAAACCAGGGTAAATTTGTTTTATCGATCTGGACACAGACCTTTGTGGTAATGAAAGCTGCGACTTCCTCATGCAAACCCGTCGGTTCCAAATCGAACACCTCTCCATCGATTAGTTCGTAGCGATTATCGCCACAGTAACGAGCGAGAAACTCGTCAAAGCTGAGTTGCTTTTGTTCTATTGGTTGGTCGATCGCAATGGTCATAGGTCATCATGCTCAACTCTTTCAGTTTAGCGGAACTATATGTGACAGACCAAACTACTAAGGGAGGATGAAGTCAGCGTCCCAAACGGTTAGACTGTCCGGGTAAGGAATAAATCATCAACCTGACCATTCCCACCGCTACGGTCAGTATCCCGCCGATCAGATAAAGACTGGTGTTATTAAAACCGAGTCCCAAGAATCTGAGAATCATAAAACCCATGAGAACGGCAATTAGTAGGGGAGTACCGTCGATCCACTGGGTATGGTCATAATTATTACCCTCCAATCCTAAATATTCTTCCTTGACCACCCGTTTCGCTAACATGGGATTACCGATCGCCCGTTGTTGCCAATCGGCCAGTTTACCCGGTGTCACCCGCAATCCCAAATCGTTTGCTTCCCCTTCCATGATTTCGCGGATCGCCCTTTCTGGTAAAGCTTCCAATTCGATGCGGGGAAGCTTCAAAAAAATATCTCTGGCCGGGGGATAAGTGGCTAATAATAATATCGGCTGTCCCTGTAAATGCAGTTTTTCCAGCCAACAACGCAGGGAAACGGGGAACCTGTGGCCATTGTCCATGACCAGAAAAGCGACGTTATTTTGCAACCATTCGGCGATGGTTTCCTGTAACTGTTGTGCCGTCATCGGTTTGCCCTCTAGCGTCTCCGTATCTACCCCCAAATCCCCGGCGATTTCTAGAAGCATCTGTTTGACCGTGCCGATGGCAGGGGCAGCCACAGGAAACCCCCGCCCCCACAAGTCCTCGATCACCCGCTCCGCTAAAAAGGTCTTCCCCGCTCCGTCTTCCCCCACCACCAACAAACTGGCATTGGCTAGTAGGGCGGCCACCACCCGCTCTTTTTCTGCTCCCCTATAGCAGGAGATTGAAACGGAACCATCAACGGAACGGATCGACAAAGACTGACGCTCACCGTCCGCTCCAACCCCGTAGGTATAGACCCGCTCCTCCCCATTAGCCAATCTCCTTCTGTGTCGCTCGATCATCGTTCCGATTCCCAGTTCCCTTTCTTAACTATAGTTCCCCCCAATCTTTACTAGGGGATAACTCTGTACTACTTTACTTCTGGTGAGAGAAAGTGAAGTATTGACCGCTATTCGTGGCATTCTAGAAATAGACGGTAAACCTTGACAATTGCATTGATAATAATCGATGGTTTTGCTGGATTTACTCTATCTATCTCCTAAAGGTAGAGGATTTGCAGTTAGCTTGCAGAGATGCCGAGAGCCATGACCACCTAACCCACCGGTGTTCTTAAAAATTTTCTCAATGAAAATGCTGAATTTAAAATGGGGGAAGCTTTTTTGCTGGGGTCATTGTTTACGATCAGATTGTCCAGTATTTGAGGAGTCAGTAAATGTCGATGTCACGCCGTCTTGAGCGCCTATTGACTATTGACCAATTGCTGCGTTCGGGTAAGCGAATTACCCAAGGAATTTTAACGGAGCATCTCGAAGTCAAGGAAAGAACCGTCAGAAATGACCTGCATTTTTTGAGGGATAGGTATTCTGCACCTTTAGAGTACGACCAATCGGGCAAAAGATGGTACTATACCGACCCTAATTGGCGTTTACCCAGTATTTCCTTAAGTCAAGGAGAATTATTCGCTCTGACACTGGGGGCAAAAATGTTAGAGTCCTATGCCGGAAGTGCTTATGAAAAAGAATTGCGATCTTCGATCGAGCGTTTATCGGAGCGATTACCGGAGCAAACTTGGGTTAATTTGCAAAGGTTAGCCGATGAGCGCATTATTTTTCGTCCTGGTGCTGAAATGCTCAATCTTAATCCCGAAATATGGCAGCAGTTACTAGATGCCTTCAATACTTCCCGACGGATTTGGATTCGCTATTATGCGGCGACTCGCAATGAGGAATCAGATCGGGTGGTAGATCCCTATTTTTTGGACATTTATCGCGGTAGCAATCCGTATTTAATCGGTTTTTGCCATAAACGACAGGCGATAAGGGATTTTCGTATCGATCGAATTAAGAATCTCAGGATACTTGATGAGACGTTTGAGAAAGATTCTAGTTTTAATGCTAAAGCTTATCTGGAAAAACGATTTCAAAACGAAGGAGGGGATAAATTATTTTCGGTCACAATCTGGTTTAATCCTTCCTCTGCTCCCTTTATCAAAGAAAGACGCTGGCATACTTCTCAAAAGTTAGTCGAACATCCCGATGGCTCATTAACCTTACATTTAGTCGTAGAGGGATTAAATGATCTTAAACGATGGGTTTTGGGTTATGGCAAGGGAGCAATTGTCAAAGAACCACAAGAATTAGTTCAATTGATTAAGAGGGAAGTTGAGGAAATGAGTCAACATTACAAACTTTCGACAACCGAAAGCTAAGAAGGAGCAAAATATGAATTTTCTGGAAATTCAATTTTCTTTAAGAGGACAAACTCTGCCCGCCGATCATGGTTTTTCTCTATATTCTGCGATTAAAAATCTGTGTTATAAACAACAGCCAACTTTATTAAATGATAATAATTTGTCATCGGATGTTTTGCTCTCCAGTATTTCTGGGGTTTCTAATAAAAGTGGTATGATTTATCTAAATAAATATTCTCGTTTTCGGTTAAGATGTCCCGCCGAAGATGCGACCCAATGGTATCGCTTTCTTCAAAATCAGGTTTTAGATATTAGAGGTCACTTAATCCGATTGGTTCAACCTCGTTTAACTCTACCTGAAATTAGTAGTCTTCTCAAAGCAAGGTTAGTTATCTTCCATTTACAACAATGGAATACTCAGGAAGCTCCCCTATATTTTCTTGAATCTTGTCAAAAAGCTCTTGATCAAGAAAATATTCATGGAAAAGCCTTTATTAACAGTAATTCTCAGGGAGACTTAGCTTTAAGAAGTATCCGAATTAAAGATAAAAATGTCTTAGGATACGGAGTATTTATTGAGGGCTTAAGTAACGAAGATTCTCTTAAACTTCAAGGACATGGATTAGGGGGACGCAAGCATTTTGGGTGTGGGTGGTTCTATCCAGTCAAGGAGGATAATTATGCAGAATAAATTATGCCCTAATATTTTATTAGCAAAGTCTTTCGATTCAGGTCATTGGAAAGGCTCTTACGGACTGGTGGGACATACAGCAGATGTGGTCAATGCTGTTACAGTTTTACTGGAAAATATCGGTCAAGGAATCATAAATCAATTTGATTTGAAATGTAGCTGGGAAGGTTTTCGTGCCACAGCTAGATTGTCAGCTTATTTGCATGATTGGGGTAAAGCCAATGACCATTTTCAAATGATGGTTAGAGGTAAGCGAGATATTAGGGAAAATCCGCAGTTAATCCGTCATGAGTTAGCCTCAATGCTCCTAGCTTGGGAATATCGAGAATGGTTACAGCAGTGTCCTAATGCTGATTTTCTTACGGCACTTGTGGCGGCAGGAGGACATCATTTAAAACTAGGTTGGGATTCTAGAAAACAGTCTCCTAATGATGAACTTGGCGAAATTCGTAATGGATCGGGAAGCGATCGCTTATATCTTTATACTGAACCGCAATATTTTCGGGGAATGCTCAAGCATGGAGTCAAAGCATTAGGCTTACCCAAGCAATTAAAGCTATCGGTCAAACCTTCTAGGGAATGGACTGTGAACGAGATTAAGTCTAAACGTCAATTATTGCTAGAAGATTTTATCGACTGGCAAGTGACAGACTCTAGCTTTGTATCGGTCGTCAAAGCACTAATTATTGCGGCAGACACGGTAGGTTCAGCTTTACCAAATACTGACTTGAAAATTAGTGATTGGATTGAGAAACAAGTATCAGTAAAACTTACAGAATCAGAGGTTGAGCAAGTTGTTAATCAAAGACTCAATGGTCAAGAAATGCGACCATTTCAAGTTGCATTAGGTGAATCGCAATTGCGAGTAACTTTAGCTAGGGCTGGATGTGGTACAGGCAAAACTCTTGGAGCTTATAATTGGGCAAAACGTTACGCAGTAAATCGCAAATTGTTTTTCTGTTATCCGACTACTGGCACAAGTACCGAAGGTTTTATCGATTACGTACATGATCGAGTAGATTCAGTTTTACTGCATTCCCGTTCTGATGTGGATTTAGCGCATTTAATGTTAACAGGAGATGATGATGATATATCGACAAAACTAGAATCTTTTAAGACATGGGGGACAAAAGTCAGTGTTTGCACTGTGGATACGGTTTTAGGTCTATTGCAATGTAATCGCCGTCCAATGTATTGCTTTCCTGCGATCGCTCAAGCTGCTTTTGTATTTGACGAGGTGCATTGTTACGATAATCGTCTTTTTGGTGGGTTATTGCGATTCTTGGAAGTTGTCAAAGCTCCAGTTTTACTAATGTCCGCTTCATTTTTACCTTGGCAGCTAGAGGCAATTCAGAAAGCAGTCGGCAAGTCCATGGAAATTATTGAAGGGGCAAAAGAGTTAGAGTTATTGCCTCGCTATCGTTTTCATTTATCGGACAATCCTGATTGGGAACGTGTTACACAAGAATTAGAGAAAACCTATGCTTTGCCCAATGGTGAACATATTTGTGGCAAAGTTCTGTGGGTCTGCAATCAGGTGAGTACAGCGATTACTGTGTATAAAGATGTTAAACAAAGGGGACTGAATGCCGTTTTATATCACAGTCGCTATCGCTATCAAGATCGGGTAGATCATCATCGGGCAGTGATTGCGGCATTTAAGGGAAACAAGCCTGTCATTGCGATCGCTACCCAAGTTGCGGAAATGTCTTTGGATTTATCTGCAACTTTACTTGTCTCACAAATTGCTAATCCGGCCGGGTTAATTCAGCGCTTGGGTAGACTCAATCGCCGCTATATCGGTCAATCACTAGATGCTATTTTTTACCCCGATCCCAAAGTGCGTTTTCCCTATAGTCAAGAGGATTTAGATAGCGGTAGAACAATGCTTGAGACATTTACCGATGAAGTTTCTCAGGCAGCTTTAGCAGAATGGCTAGAGCGATCGCCACAGCAGGGTAAGCCTGACAAAGAGACGGTTTTATTTAATGAAATCAAAAAATGGCAAGCCTATCCTGCACCATGTCGTGAAGCAGGTCACACAGTTACGGCATTACTAGAGCAGGACAAACAAATTGTGGATAAATTGCCCGCCAAAGTTTTACCTAAATACACCATCCCATTACTATCTACTAAAAAAGTACAGAAATGGGAAAGACACAGGAAAGGCTACCCCATAGCTCCCAGTCGTGAGTGGGCATATTCTACGGAATTGGGAGCTTATTTAATCAAAGGAGGTGATGAGAATTGAGTAAGTTCGAGTTGTCTATTTTTGACCCCAATACCCTCTTACCTCATCGTGCAGGTATCGCAGGGCTTGCTCTAGTATTATCCACTCTTGAAATAGATGATGCTCCTATCTCTTGGGAAATATCCGAAGACACAGTTACTTTGAACTGGGATTGCGATGATAAGGAAGCACTAGATTGGCTAATTAAGAGTGCTTACCAAATTGACTCAGGGATGTTAAATGTACCTGCACTTAATTTGAGTGGGCAAGGGAAATATACTTTTAGTCAAGGAGTAACATCTACTTTTTTACAGCACTCTAAACAGAGAACTTTAGATAAGACACCAAGACTCATTCCCTTTAAGGTAGATGAAAATCAGCCAGAAATTATCATAAGTCATCGGAGTCTGATTGATTGTTACTATCTAAGGGACTTTAAAGGCGTTTTCAATAGTAAAAATAAGTTTAGTTCATCAATTGCCATTAAAGGACACCATTTACCTGGTCTGGTTGAGTGTTATATTAACGGTGAGTATGAAGAATCACCTAGCGGTTTTATTGCTTTACTTTTTTTGCCGATCGCCTGTAACTACTACCTTCTGCAAAATCGGCGCTATGCTCTAGTAATCCCCGAAGTAAAAGATTTAAAGTCTTGGATTAATCGTCGTCGTCAACTTAGTAATCGTAGTTACCGTGACTTTCGTTCACCAAGTGCGGGTGAAGCTGGTTTAAGACTTTTACTAGAAGAAGCTTTAGCAGACAGCTTACAACTGCAAAAAGTCGAATATTGCGAGGTCTATCAACTTGGTAAACAACCTTGGGATGGCAACCAATCTGGACTAAAACAGGCAGTTTACCGTGTTCGAGCATCCCATCAAGTTTTATCTGTTTACCAAAGTGCGATCTCGCTATTCCCCAGCAAGGTCAAAGTAACTGATAAAGGTGTTTCTTGGTTAGACATATCAAAAATATTGCCTTGGATTGCCGAAAATTTGGTCAATGGGAAAACTTGGTACACCAAGTTTTATGAGTTTCGTAAATCCCATCATGACAAGATCAAATATCAAAGAAAAGGACTAATAGCTATGACATCACATCTTCAACCCCACGAACAAATACTATTTGATTCCGTACAAGGAGCATTTAGTGTTTATTTAGTTGGACAAAGCAAACAAGCAAATAAACAAGGTCGCCCTCTTGACTATTTTCAAGTTACAGACAAGGTGATTCACCGGTTACAGCGCCCTAGCACCCAACAGGAATTTGCAACTGCTCTTGTGGATTTCTTGAGCCAATTTCGTAGCAAAGCGGCTAGGGGATTAGGTCGAGAAATCTATGCTTGGATTCATGGTGAAGAATGGCGCAAAGCCCGTGACTTGACCATGCTGGCAATAGCTACTTACCAAAGCAAGAAAAAAGATGGGGATGCTAATTCTGAAGAGGAGCTAGTAGAGATTCCAGATTCTGATTCTGTCGTTGAAGCAGATGATGAAGGCTACGAAGAAAGTTTGTAAATAGTTTCTGATTATTCAAAACAAAGGAGTTCGATCATGTCTAAGCATTTATTTATTACTGTCGTTACCCCCACTGCAATCGCCGCTAATAATCGTGGCGAAGGTGACGGCAGCACCCTTTCAACCTTGCAAAAAATAACCTGCGGCAACGATCAGCATACAACTGTAAGTGCTGAGGCGATTCGCTGGGGCTTGCGTGAGTATTTGCAAAATACTTGTGAAGCAGAAGTGAACCGCACTTTTGACGCAGATGAGGATAAATATCATCTTAAGGGAGAGAAGGACAAGAAGGGGGCAACTTATAATCCTGTGGCGTTTATCGATGATGATCTCTTTGGTTATATGGATGCCAAGAAAGGTTCGGAAAATGAAGATGCAACCAAAAAACGGCGAGGAGTTCTAGAAGTGAGTCGTGCAATTAGTCTCGATCCCTATTGGGGTGATATTGCTTTTGGTTCAACTGGTGGTCAGAAGGGTAAAACCTCAATTCACAGCACTGAGGTACACCGCACTGCTTATCAATATTCCGTTGCGCTGACACCCGAAAGCCTGAAAAAGATTGAGCGTGCCGATATTGTTTTAGATGCGATCGCAGCTATTCGTCATGTGGGGGGCAATCATTCCCGCTTCCTCTACGAGTTTCGTCCCGAGTCTGTTGTGATTCGCCTAACCGATGATCCTAGTCCTTGGATTATGAATTGCTTTAAGCGTGTAGGAGAATCCGTTGGCTGTCCAAAACTTGTGCGCTTGGTTGAGGTTAAAGACATTGATATCAATGAGCTAATCGTGGCGGGTGAAATTGCCGATACTCCCTATGGTGAGCAGTTACAAAATTTGGGTGTGACGGTGCTTCGTGGTGTCAAAGAGGCGATCGCTGAGTCTAAAAAGCGTTTAGCTGAGTTAAAGGGGGTAAAAGCCTAATGGATGATTTGCTCTATCTAGAGTGTCCTTGCACCAGTTTTCCCCGTAGCTTTGCAAGAGATTTTAAGGAAAGTTATCTCTATCCGCCACCATCAACACTCTACGGATTTTTGCTCTCGTTAGTGGGTGAGGAGGATATATCGGCTCATCTGGGGGTGAGGTTGGCAATTGGTATTCTTGGCAATGATTCACCGATTTCTCGAATTGTGCGTAAGCAGCGTAGCCACAAGTTTGTGGTGGGTGGTGAAGTCAAGAAACGGGTAGAGAAGTATGGCGAAGGGGTATATCCAACTAGCCAATTTTCTAAGCCCAATTTTCAAGAGTTGCTAACGGATGTGCGTATTGCTCTCAAAATTGACTCTAGCAATGAGATGGCAAGTATCAAGTTATCAGAACGGGTAGCTATCGCTTTATCTTCACCTAGTCAAATATTGCGCTTTGGTGGTTTAAGTTTGGGTGAATCTTGGGCAATGATTAATGGCATTCGTAACTATCGAGAAACCGATGGTGCTATTCGTTGGCTAGTCAAGGATAATCGAGGTTTGATCAGTTTGCCTATTTGGATTGACAGGAATACGAGTCAAGGGACTTTTCAAAGGTTCTCATTGGGAGAATATAGCGATCAGTGTCTGGTTGACATCATTGCACCCATTTTAACTACAACGAAAGCAAAAAAAAGATCAAAAGACAAATAAAGCTATATTCTTCTTTTTTATGGCGGTTTTCAGTCTAATAATGTATAGTAACTCACTTCTGTGAAAACCGCTATGATGTCACCATTAATTGGATAATATCGTAATGGCTATCAAACATAAAAGCTCTTCTGGTTTCTATGTGGAAATAAACAAAGTATCTGTTTCCAATAGTGAAACTAGCTGGTTACTTAAAAATAGTATCATTTATGAAATGGATATTATTACTCCCATTGATAAAATATGGTATATCGAGCGGTGATTATTCTCCATACCCATGTTTGGATTGTAGCTGACAAAATTTCCTGATCTTTTTTCTTTTAAAGGCGGAAATTTTTTTGCCGTAGTCACTGGTTAAATTGATAGCAAAGCAAGCAAGTTTACACTAAAACATATCATGCAAGCGATCGACTTTAATCCAGAATCACCCCAACCTGTCCAAGATACTCTCCGCGTCTGCGCTCTACACGCTTTTGCCTACTGTCCCCGTCTATTTTATCTCGAAGAAGTGGAAGAACTCTACACCCAAGACGCGGCAGTATTTGCTGGAAGACGGTTACACGATGAAATCGAACGGAAAGAAGGAGAAGAATGGCAAGACCTCTATCTTGAAGACGAAAACCTCGGATTAAGGGGTAGAATTGACGTTTTACGTCAGCGAGACGGTCAAACTATCCCTTATGAACACAAACGCGGACGCTGTCATCGAGATGAAAATAATCAGCCGCAAGCTTGGGAAAGTGATAAACTGCAAATTCTCGCCTACTCTTGTCTTCTAGAAGTAGCCTTAAATAGTTACTAATTCTGTACGCAAATATTGCATCTAGAATTAGCTTTGTACGCTTTGACCCGTACTGGGTTAACTACGAACCTCTCTATCGGATTCCCGCTAAAGGCGGCCTCTCCGACTACCTTTCT
>Ga0209985_10004280_pt1 | contig 11593 bp, 8 predicted proteins | sample NOAtaG_FD_187305 | JGI IMG/M metagenome (GOLD analysis project Ga0209985, IMG submission 187305) | Freshwater lake microbial communities from Lake Erie, under a cyanobacterial bloom - NOAA_Erie_Diel6S_1000h metaG (SPAdes) (version 2) | ecosystem: Environmental > Aquatic > Freshwater > Lake ... | reverse complement strand
CAGCGCTCGAGGGCGAACACCAGCGCCACCCCCACGATCACGAAGGCGGCGAAGCCCACACCCCATCCCCAGCTCGCCTCGAGGGCGTTCTCGATCTCGATCACGTCCGTGCTCCGTCGCGGCGGGTCACGCCTCGGTAGGGAGATGCCTGCGTACGTCCGTGGCCGGCGTCGCGACCGAACGCCGCGCCGTCCCCGGCCCCGACCGAGTCGCTCGGTGCCGGCAGCTCGGTCCGCCAGCGGCGGGTGCCGTCCGCGAGGGCGCGCATCGCGACGCCCGACGAAGCGTCGGTTCCGTTGTGACGCACGAGGAGCACCGCCTCGTCGTCGGAGAGCGGCACGAGCCCGACCAGGAAGCCCTCCTCGGGCCGGGTCAGCCACCACGCGAGCGCCGCGAGGAGGGCGAGCCCCGCAGCGCCCTTCCTCGCCCAGGCGCCGGTCGCAGGCCGAGAACGCTCCGAGGCGGAGGGATGCGCGGCGCTGACCTCACCCGGCATGGCCGGAGGCTCGCACGGTCTCGCGGCGCGGAGAAGACCTCGGGAGGCCCCCCGACGAGGCCTCGGCAGCAGGCGACGGCGACACCTTCCGCGGCGGCGCTCAGCGCCGCGCGAGGCGGGCGATGAGGCGGTCGTAGAGCCCGCCGAAGTCGCCGTTCGACATGATCAGCACGGTGTCGCCGGGCGCGGCGCGCGCGAGGATCGCGGCCTCGACCGCCTCGAGATCCGCGGGGGCGACGGCGTCGATGCCCTTGCCGGCGAGCGCGCCCGCGATGGCCGCGACGTCGAGGCGCTCGGCCTCGGGGATGTTCTTGCGGCCGACCGGCGCGAGCACGACGGCGCCCGCGTCGTAGAACGACTCGGCGTAGTCGGCCTGGTGCAGGTTGCGCGAGGCCGTCGCGCTCCGCGGCTCGAAGACCGCGACGAGCTTGCCCTCGGGGTGCCGGGCCCGGAGCGCGCTCAGCGTCTCCTTCACCGCGGTCGGGTGGTGCGCGAAGTCGTCGTAGACGCGCACGCCGCCGGCCTCGGCGAGCAGTTCCTGGCGCCGCTTGATGCCGCGGAAGCCCCGCAGCGCCGCGCTGAGCTCGGCGATCGTCGTGCGGCCCTCGCTCGTCTCGCAGGCGAGCGCCATCGCCGCGGTCGCGTTCTTCACGTTGTGCACGCCCATGAGCGGGGAGAGGATCCGCCCGGCGCTCGTGCCGCCGACGAAGAGCTCGAAGGGCTGCGCGCCGCCCTGCGCGAGCATCGGCGCGGCAAGCCAGGTCGGCGTGACCTCTCCGGTGTCCTCGCCGCTCACCGCATAGAAGACCACCCTGCAGCGCGCACGGGCCGCCACCTGCCGCACCTTCGGATCGCCCGCCCAGGCGACGAGCACTCCGTCCGCCGGGATCCGCTCGACGAGCCCCTCGAACGCCGCGAGGTACGAGGCCTCGTCGGGGTAGATGTCGATGTGGTCGTGCTCGATCGAGGTGAGGATCGTGGCCCAGGGCCGGTAGCGCCAGAACTTCGGGCTCTTCTCGAAGAACGCCGAGTCGTACTCGTCCCCCTCGAGCACGAAGGGGGCGCGCGCGCCGCCGAGCCGGAAGCTCTCGGCGAAGTCCTTGGGGATGCCGCCGACGAAGAGCCCGGGATCGCGGCCGGTGCGATCGAGCAGATACGCGAGCAGCGTGGTCGTCGTGGTCTTGCCGTGCGTGCCCGCGACGACGAAGCCCGGCCGCTCGGCGAGGAACATCGTCTCGAGCGCGCCGGCCATCGAGCTGTGGGGCAGGCCTCCGTCGATCGCGGCGCGGGCCTCGGGGTTGTCCTTGCGGCACACGTTGCCGACCACGACGAGGTCGGGGCGGTCCGCGACGTGCGCGGCGTCGAAGCCGGTCCGCGTCTCGACGCCGTAGCGCGCGAGGGCCTCGCCCATCGGCGGGTAGAACGCGGTGTCGCTCCCGGTGACCCGGTGCCCGGCGGCCTTCAACAGGCCCGCCAGCGTGCCCATGCCGGTGCCCGCGACGCCGACGAGATGAACGTGCATGGCGGGGCGTTAGCACGCGCCCGATCGCCGGCCATCGCCGCGCCGCGCGCGGGAGGTGGGTTCCAGGTCGGGCGCCGCGCCGCTCGCTCGAAGCCAGAGCGAGAAGCGCGGCGCCGCGCCGCCGAGGCCGCACGCCGCAGCTCAGGGCAGCGCCCCCCGAGGCAGGTCGAGCTCGTCGAGGGCGACGGTGATGCCGTCGGGCAGCTCGCTGCGTGCGTGCGACGTCAGACCGGACACCTCGAGGACCGCAGCCGCCACGGCACCGAGCTCGATCCGCACCCTCACCTCGATCGGCGCGCGGGCCCGCGCGAAGCCCACCCTGCCCTCGCCGCGCAGCGTCGCGCCGACGCGGAGGCGCGCCGGCCCCACGTAGGCTGGCGCCGGCGAGCTCGCCGCGCTGCGCGACACGACGCCGCCGCAACCGCAGGCCGAGGTCCCGCAGCCGTATCCGTGCCCCATCGGTCCCGGCAAGACGGAGAGACGGGCTGCATCGACCCAGCCGCGGACCACGCCGTGCTCGAGGGTGCGAACGATCCGCGCCCGGCTCCCCCGCTGCTCGACGACGCTCCACAGGGTGCCCGGCGCCGCGACGAGGACGGCGAGCGGCACGCCGGTCGGGTCGGCGGCGATCGGGAGGGGGCCGTCCCCGACGAGCACATGGGTCGCGTCGAGGATGCTGCCGCCCGTCAGCGCGGCGCCCCGGCCGACCGCGACCTGGTGGCACCCGAGCGGGACGCGCGCCTGCACCTCCATGTCGAGCGCCACGATCGCCAGCAGCCGGCCTCCGTCGAGCGTGACCTCCGCGAGCGCGGTCCCCACGCCCGCTTCCACCACCGGCGTCCGGAGCGGCATGCCGAGCGAGAGCGGCACCGCCGCGAGCGCGGCACGCGCCGACAGCGCAAGGGGTCCTTCGGCGTGGACCGCCACCGCGCCGTCCCCCGTCAGCACGTAGCGGGCGCGGCCCGTGAGCTCGATGGGGAACGGGAGCGGGTCGACCGTGAGCGGCAGCTCGGGCGCCGTCCCCGGCACGATGCAGGCGACCGGCACCAGCGGCCGGTGCGCCGCGGGCAGCGGCCCGACCGAGGCCGCCCCGCATCCGAGGAGGAACAGCGAGACGAGAGCCGAAGCGCGCATGGAGGCTCCCGACCGCGCCGGACCGCGAAGGTTCCCGCCATCGCCCCGCCGAGGTGGTCAAGGCGGTCGGCCGCGGAGGGCTCAGCGCCGGTGGGCGAGCATCCACGCGTAGATGTCGTGGCCGCCGCTTCCGTCGTAGGTCGCCGACCACGAGTCGTGACCCACGCCGGGGTAGATGACCATCTCGACGTCGGGTCGTGGATCGCACGCCTGCAGCCCGAGCACCGGGACCCGCGTGCCCTCGACGCTGACGACGTCGTCGGCATCGCCGTGGAACGCCCAGATCGGCACGCTTCCCATCGCGCAGCCCGCGGTGCTCCAGGGGCCGCGGCCGTCGCCGCAGACCGGCACCGCGCCGGCGAGACCCTGCGAGTCGCCGTAGGCGCCGAGGTAGTTCCAGAGGCCGATGCCGCCGCACGAGAGCCCAGTCACGTAGACCCGCGAGCGATCCACGTCGTAGGCCCGGTAGGCGAAGTCGAGGAAGTCGCGCAGCTCCTCGGCGGTGAAGCACGGGCCGATCCCCGAGTGCTGGGGCGAGAGCACGAGGAAAGGCCGGGACTCGCTCCAGCCCCCATCCGCGATGATGCGCGGGATGCCGAAGTCGTCGATGCGCTCGAGCTCGCTCGTGCCGTTGCCGGCCTGGTTGAGGCCGTGGAGGAACACGAGCAGCGGCACCGGGCCCGCCCCGTAGCCGGCCGGGCTCGCCTCGAGGTAGCCGAGCGTGCTGCAGGTGGTGCCCATCTGCCGCTGCACCTGCCGGCACGCCATGGCAGCGCACCCGCTCGGGACCTCGACCGGCACCCGGCACGGATCGGGCGGCCCACCGTCGAACGGGGGCGGATCGGAGCCGGCATCGAGGTCGCTGGGCGCGTCCTCGCCGCCGCCGCCGAGATCGTCGGGCGGGGCGCCGTCGTGCAGCGGCGCATCGGCCGTGTCCAGCACGGCGCCGTCGGGGCGCGCCACGTGCGCGTCCAGCCCGAGGCCGGCGTCGTCCTCGCCTTGCAGGCTCCCCGTGCACCCGGCTGCCGCGAGGACGAGGCCGAGCGCCCGCATCGGCCACGCCCACCTCGAGCCTCGCGCCGCCCGATCGCCATGACTTCCGCGCATCGCCGGAGTCTCGCACGGTCGCTCCGACGCGTGTTTCGGTGTTCGCCTGCGTCGCCGCCCCGGCCTGCAGGCCGCCTCGCCGCGGGGTGGCCGCGCTCAGCGCCCGAGCCAGAAGCGGACCGTCGGATCGCGGCGGGCCACGTTCGCCTGCGGCGCGACGAGGACGGTGGCGGGAGGCCGGGCGCGGGCCTCGCCGCGCGCGGCGAGCCGAGGCAACCAGCCGCTGCGCTGGCCGCGGCCCGGCGCGAGCTGCACGAGTGGGATGGCGGCGGGCTCCTCGTCCTCCGCGGCACCGCGGGCCTCCGCGGCCGGCTCGTCGAGGCGCGGCGCGAGCTCGCCGAGCAGCGTGTCGGAGACGATCACCGAGGGCTCGTTCGGATCGAAGAGCGGCCGCGGCGCGATCCCCAGCGAGCGGAAGAACGCCTCTTCGCGCGCCTCGTCGTCGAGCGCGTCCTCGGCGGCGCGCACGTCCACCGAGGTGCGGCCGGGCTCGATGCCGCAGAGCCGCTCGCGCAAGAGGCCGAGGTCCTCGTCGTCCGGCTCGCGCTCGAGCGCCCGGTCGAGCACCTCGAGGGCCGGCTCGAGCCGCCCGGCGGCCTCGAGCGCGAGGACGAGCAGCGCCGGATCGTCGCGGTCGGGATCGGCGAGGTAGCTCCGCCGCCGCGCCTCGAGCACCCGCGCCGCGCGCCGCGGCACGTCGAGCGTGCGGATGTCCTCGTCGGTGCAGCCGAGCAGCACCGCGCGCTCGGCGACCTCGGCGGCCTTCTCCGGGCGGCCCTCGCCGCTGAGGAGCCGCGCGAGCCACGCGAAGGGCTCCGCCCAGTCCTTGCTGAGCCGGGCCGCCGCGATGAAGCGTCCGCGCGCCCGCTCGGTCTCGCCCCGCGTGAGGTGCACCCGGCCGGCGACGAGCAGGAGCTCGGCATCCCGCGGGCTCTCGGCGAGCGCCTGCATCGCCACCCCGAGCGCGTCGTCGAGGCGCCCGCGGCCGAGCAGATCGAGGGCGAGCATCGCCGGCTCCTCACGCTCCACCGCGCTCCGGAACCAGAGCAGCCGCACGTTCAGCGCGTGCTCTTCGAGGTGCCCGGCCGAGGGCGAATTCACCTTGCAGGACGGGGACTTGGAGCGGGTCTCGAGCTGCTGTGCGAGCATGTAGGCGATCTCCTACCTCCGCGTATGCCGGACCTCGGGGCCCGGGCGCAAGAAAACGGCGCGGGCGCCCGCGCGGCCGGTCCATGCTCGGCGGGTGCCGCGCGCCACGATCCTCCTCGTCGACGACGAGAAGAACATCCTGTCGACCCTGTCCCGCGCGCTCCGCGTCGAGGACTACGAGGTCGACGTCGCCGGCACCGCCGAGCTCGCGCTCGAGAAGGCGCGCGCGCGCCGCCACGACGCCTTCGTCCTCGACGTGAACCTGCCCGGCGCGAGCGGCCTCGAGCTCATCGAGCGCCTGCGCGCCGAGAAGCTCGGCGGACCGATCCTGGTGATGAGCGGGCAGGGCTCGATCGAGACCGCGGTCGAGGCGACGCGCCGCGGCGCCCACGACTTCCTCGAGAAGCCGATCGGCACCGAGCGCCTCCTCGTCTCGCTCGCCCGCGCGCTCGAGTTCGAGGAGGTGCAGGAGGAGAACCGCGCGCTCCGCGAGCGCACCGGCGTCGCCGCGGGGCTGCTCGGCGAGAGCGCGCCGATGCGCCGGCTGCGCGAGCAGATCGAGCTCGCCGCCTCGGCGAACGCCACGGTCCTGATCCTCGGCGAGCGCGGCACCGGCAAGGAGCTCGTGGCCGCCGCGATCCACGCCGGCAGCAAGCGCAAGAAGGGTCCCTTCGAGAAGCTCAACTGCGCCGCCGTGCCCGCCGACCTCATCGAGAGCGAGCTCTTCGGCCACGAGCAAGGCGCCTTCACCGGCGCCACGCAGAAGCGCCGCGGCAAGTTCGAGCGCGCGAACAAGGGCACGCTCTTTCTCGACGAGGTCGGCGACATGCCCGGCCCGATGCAGGCCAAGCTGCTGCGCGTGCTGCAGGAGGGGGAGATCGAGCGCGTCGGCGGCAGCGAGCTCGTGCGGCTCGACGTGCGGGTCGTCGCGGCGACGAACCAGGCGATGGAGAAGCGCGTCGCCGAGGGCCTCTTCCGCGCCGATCTCTTCGACCGGCTGCACGTCGTGCCGCTGCGGGTGCCGAGCCTGCGCGAGCGGAGCGAGGACATCCCGCTCCTTGCCCAGCACTTCCTCGCGATCGCCTGCGCCGCCAACGACCGCCGCGACAAGGTCCTGACCCCGGGCGCGCTCGCCGCGCTCGGACGCCACGACTACCCCGGCAACGTGCGCGAGCTGCGCAACCTCGTCGAGCGGCTCGTCATCCTCGTGCCGGGCGACGAGCTCACCGAGCGCGACGTGCGCGCGCACCTGCCCGCCCGCGGCGGCGGCGGGGGCCACTACCGCCCCGGCGTGCCGCTCGCCTCGATGCTCGACGAGGTCGAGCGCGACCTCGTGCTGCGCGCGCTCGAGCACCACCAGGGACACGTGACCCGCACCGCCGAGGACCTCGGCCTCGAGCGCAGCCACCTCTACAAGAAGATGAAGGCGCTCGGCATCCGCCGCGGCGCCGAGGCCGAGGACGACTGACGGAACGGGGATCGCGCCCGGCGCGCGGGGGCGCTCCGCTCGGCCGGAAAAACGGATACCCTCGGCGCTCGCATGACAGGCCGACTTCCACCCGGCATCACCCAACGCTTCCGCATCGAGGCCGGCTTCGCGAGCGGGGCGACGGGCGCGCTGCACCTCGCGACCGACACCACGACCGGCACCGTCGGGCTGCTCAAGCTCGTGCACAGCGCGGCCTCGCTCACCCCATCGGAGCGGAGCCGGCTCGTCCGCGAGCTCGAGAAGCTCGCGACGCTGCGCCACCCCGGCCTCTCCGAGGTGCACGCCGCGGGCCTCGAGGGCGACCTGCCGTGGCTGTTCCGCGAGCGGATCGAGGGCGAGCCGCTCGCCGAGCGCCTGCGCCGTGGCCCCCTGCCCGCCGCGGAGGCGCTCGCGCTCGCGGGGCAGCTCGCGAGCGCGCTCGACGAGCTGCACCGGGCGGGCCTTCTGCAGCGCGACCTCTCGCCCTCGCACATCGTGCTCCGCAGCGATCGCCCCCAGGCGGTCCTCGTCGACGCGTGCATCGCCGGTCGCATCGCTTCGGCTGGCCTCTTCGAGGTGACGGGCAAGCCCGCCTACGTCTCGCCCGAGCACGCGCAGGGCAAGCTCGTCAGCTTCCGCAGCGACCTGTACTCGCTCGGCGCGGTGCTCTTCCACGTGGTCACGGGCGCGCCACTCTTCTCCGGCAGCGCCGACGAGATCCTCGAGGCGCAGCGCAGCCAGCCGGCGCCCGCCCTGCCGGCCGGGCTGCTGCCCGGCAGCATCGCCACGCTGCTCGTCCAGCTCCTCGCGAAGGAGCCCCGGGATCGGCCCTTCTCGGCCCAGCAGGTGCGCCGGGCCCTCGAGCCGTTCGTGCCCGCAGGGACGCTCGCCGCGCCGCCCTCGGCGCCGAAGAAGACGCTCGTCGGGGTGCCCGCGCCGATGGGCTCGCCGCGCTCCGAGGCCCCGCAGGCGGCAGCGCCGGCGCGGGCAGACGGGGGCCTCCGCATCCCGCCGCCGCCGCCCCCGCGGGTGCCGGCCGGGCCCGACGCGACGGTCCCCCTGACCCCGCTCGACCTCGGGCGGGCCGAGGCGGTCCTCGCCGCATCCGGACCGACCTCCCGACCCCCGCCGCCTGGACCCGCCCGCAGCAGCGCGCCCGCGAGCCTGCCGCCCCCGCCGCCCGGCAAGGCGGGCTCGCAGCGGCCTCCGCCGCCCGCGGCCGCCTCGACCGACGACCTCGACTACGACGACCTCGCCGAGACGAAGGCGCGGGACATCGAAGCGCACCCGGTCGAGCCGCCGGTGTCGAGCCCAGCGTCGCGCACCAGCGCCGACGCCCCTTCCGTCGGCGGCCCGCACGCCGCCGCAGCGCCGGGTCCCGTCGCCGGGCCCCCGGCTCCGATCCGGCCCGAGGCGCCGGCCGCCTCGTCGTTCGGCCCATCGCCCGCCGCCGCTCCCGTCGTGGCAGGGACCACCGGGGCCGCCGCCCCCTCGCCGTTCGACGCGCCTGCGGGGCCGCCTGCGGGCCCGCCAGCGGCCCCCGTCGCCGCGGCGGCGCCGGCCGCCAGCGGGCTGCCCACGGGACACGAGGCAGGACGCGAGGCGCGCCCCGCGACCGTTCCGGTCGTGATCTGGATCGCCGCGGGCGCAGCCGCGTTCTTCGTGCTCGCCGCGCTCGCCGGCGGCCTCGTCGGCTACCACGTCATCGCAGGCAGCACGGCGCCCGCGGCGGCCACCGTCGCCCCCGCCGGCGGGCCTCCGGCCGCGACCGCGCAGCCCACCGCCCCACCGCTGGCGGCGCCGCCCCCGACGCCGACCCCGGCCCTCTCCCCGCCGGCAGCGCCACCGCCGCCCGCGGAGGTCGCGCCGGCGCCGATCCCGACCGCAGCGCCGCCCCCGGCCGCGACCGCACCGCCTCCGGCCCCCGGGCCGGCGGCCGTGGCGGCGCCCGCCCCGTCGCCCGGCGCGCCGCCCGGCGCGAGGCCGGCGACCGCGCCGCCCGCGGAGCCCCGGACCGCGCCGGCAGGCACCGGGCGGCCCGCCTCGACCGCGGGCGAGGCCGCGGCGCCTGCCCCGGCCCCCGGACGGCTCCCCTCGCGCCTCGGTGCAGGCTCGGCGGCCGCCCCGCCGGCAGCGGCACCGGCCAGCGGCAGCGCCGAGGGCTTCGAGGCGGTCCGCACGCGGGCCGGCGAGGCCTTCCGGGCCCGCCGCTACGCCGAGGCGGAGCGGGACTACCTCGCCGCGACCCGCCTCAACCCGCGCCACGCGGGATCGTGGGCTGGGCTCGGGGCCTCGCGCCTGGCCCAGCGCAACGCGCGCGGCGCTGCCGAGGCATACCGCGAGGCGGTCGCCCTGCAGCCGACCTCCCCCGGCTTCCACGCCGCCCTCGGTCGTTCGCTCGCCGAGTCGGGGGACCGGGCCGGCGCCCGCCGCGAGTACGAGGAAGCGCTCCGGATCGACCCGGACCACCGCGACGCCCGGATCGGCCTCGAGCGGCTCTGAGCCGGGCCGCTCAGTAGCGCCAGGTCTGCTCGCAGACGAAGTCGTGGGCGGTGCCGCAGAGGTCGTCTTCGAACTCGTCGTCGCCGCCGCGCATCGAGCCGCAGTTCTCGGCGCCGTTCTCGCCGCTGCCGGCGTCGTTCGGCTGTCCGCCCATCCCGCCGTCCCACGGCGGAATGGTCGGAGGCAGAGCGAAGAGCGAGAGCCCGCCTTCCCAGGCCCAACCGTCGCTGGGAGTCGCCGCCCCGTCGCTCTGTCGCAGTCCTACCCACGACTCGGCGGCCAGCCCGCCGACGAAGCGCCACTCGGTGTCGCCCTGAAAGACCGCGAGGGACGCGCGCATCGCGTCGCCGCACGCCGTGAGCGCGTCGTCCCAGCCGAGGGCGCCCTCGCAGACGTAGTACACCGAGTCCCAGAAGGTGGCCGCGGTGCACGTGTGGCCGCAGTCCTCCCCTTCGTCGACGAGGCCATCGCAGTCGTCGTCGATGCGGTTGCAGCCCGCGGCCTCGGCGGTGGCCGCGCACGGGCCGGGCGGCAGCACCGGCTCGCAGAGCAGACGATGCGCATCCGAGCACGGAAGCTCCTCGTACACGCCGGTCGTGCGCAGCTCGACGCAGCGCTTCTGAGGATCGTCGGCCCCGATGCTGCCCGGGGTGAAGACCGTCGATCGATCCCGCCAGACGTAGGTGCCGCTCTCGTCGAAGTCGTTCAGGCCGATCCAGTGGCTCTCGGCGATGCCCGCAGCGGTGAGCGCCGCCTGGACCGCCGCCTGCTCCGCCGCGCTCTCGAACGTGGCGAGGTCGTAGCCCTCGGCCGTGGTCCGGCATGCGCCTGCCCATGCCTCGAGCCCGGTCGCCGGCCCCGGACAACTCAGGAGCGTACGCCCGAGGACGGTGATCGCGACGCAGTCCCCGCAAACCCCGTCGTCGATGGTCCCGTCGCAGTCGTCGTCGATGCGGTTGCAGACGGTCTCCGCCCGGGGCGCGGGGGCACAGCCGGAGTCCGGGGACACCGGAACGTCGGGCGGCGCATCGAGCGGTGCATCGAGCGGTGCATCGAGCGGCGGCGCATCGAGCCCCGGCGCATCGAGCCCCGGCGCATCGAGCCCCGGCGCATCGAGCCCCGGCGCATCGAGCCCCGGCGCATCGAGCCCCGGCGCATCGAGCCCCGGCGCATCGAGCCCCGGCGCGTCCGGCGGGCCCGCGTCCCGATCGTCGGGCAGCGGGGAGCGGACGAGGTTGCAGCCCGACGCGAGCCACGCGGCGAGGAGCAGGGTCGGAATCGGGAGGCGCACCCCGGCATGGTGCCTCAGCTCGGACTTCGGGTGAAGCGGGCGGCAGACCGAGACGGCCCGCCGACGCCATCGACGACCTCTTGACGCGCGGCGCGCGGCTCCCGAGAAGAGATCGCGGAGGCACCACGTGGCACGAGGCGTGCGTAGCAGCGGAGCATGACCGAGACGATGTTCGGCGGACTCGCGAGCGGGCAACTCTGCGCTGGGCGCTACCGGATCGAGGCCCCCCTCGCCCAGGGCGGCATGGGGCAACTCTTTCACGCCGTGCGGCTGCGCGACGGACGGCGCGTCGTCGTCAAGTGCCCGAGCGGCAGCGGCGCGCCCGACCGGGCGCAGCTCCGCGCCGAGGCCGCCGCCCTCGGGGCGCTCGCCCACTCCTCGATCGTTCGCCTCGTGGAATTCGAAGAGAGCGAGGCGTCGTGCTTCCTCGCGATGGAGTCCCTCGACGGCGACGACCTCGGTGAGCGCATGCGGCGCGAGGCGCTGCCGATTCGGGTGGCGCTCCGCTTCCTCGAAGAGCTCGCGAGCGCCCTCGATCACATGCACGCGCGGGGCGTGGTGCACCGCGACGTGAAGCCGGCGAACGTCGTGCTCGCCCGGTGCGGCAGCTTCGAGCGCGCGGTGCTGGTCGATTTCGGTCTGGCGAGTTCGGCGGCCGTGCCCCGCAGCGCAAGCCGGTTTCTCTGCGGCACCCCCGCCTACATGGCCCCGGAGCAGGCCCTCGGCGTCGAGCGCGCGATCGGGCCGGCCACCGACCGCTACGCGCTCGCCACGATCGCCCTCGAGCTGCTGACCGGCCGTCGCCCCTACCCGAGCCTGCCGGTCTCGGAGCTGATCGCCGCCATCGTCGAGACGCCGCCCCGGCGCCCGAGCCAGCTCGGGGACTTCGACGCCACGGTCGACGCGGTCTTCGCCCGCGCGATG
>Ga0209985_10004278_pt1 | contig 11597 bp, 8 predicted proteins | sample NOAtaG_FD_187305 | JGI IMG/M metagenome (GOLD analysis project Ga0209985, IMG submission 187305) | Freshwater lake microbial communities from Lake Erie, under a cyanobacterial bloom - NOAA_Erie_Diel6S_1000h metaG (SPAdes) (version 2) | ecosystem: Environmental > Aquatic > Freshwater > Lake ... | reverse complement strand
GGCCTGTTGACTGTTTTTACCATTAGCAATTCTGAACAACTTAACGTGATAATTATTGTCCGGACTTTCGACCATCTCTATAACAACTGCAGAAAGTTTGAGCGTATCCTTAGAAAGGTCCCATCCCTTCTCTTCGCCCTGTATGTGGATCCAGGGAACCCTTTCGGTATAATAGAGTGTGGGCTGAGAAACGGTTAGACGCAACGAAGTAGGGTTGGCGGTGGCTATGGGCACCGGTGTTACGACCTGCTCACGCACAGAAAACTCTTTACCTAAACTGCTAAAAAAGAGAAATACCATCACCCATCCCAGTGTCCACAGCGAGAAAAAGCTATACCGCAACACCGTACTTTTTGTCTTGTACCCAATAATACGTCTGATCAGCCATATAATAAACCCTAATAGAGGAACTACTACGAACAAGATCAACGCAGCCCAGGCCATTAGTTGTTGAGAGTTGTTAGTCCATAAAAAACTTTGATAGGGCCAGGTAACCGCTCCTGCAAAACAGATAGCGAATAGCGCCATCAACAGCGAAAAAGCCAGTATACCAAAGAAGAAGGCAAAGAATATCTTAATCAACAATCCGACCGCCTTTAATAGGGTTCCGGCGATGGTCCGCTCTTTTCCACTAAATTTCTCTTGTACGCGCTGATTGACCTCGCTGGCAAATTTTCCGGCCTTACCCGGCAATTCATTGGCCACGGTCTCTACTTCTTTTCCCCAGCTAGTTACTTTTTGATTGACCTTGCTGGCAAATTTTTCGGCGTCTTGTGTGACTTGTTTTTGAATAGAGGCCAGGTCTATCTTTTCTCCGCGCATCTCCATTTTCTGATAAGGCGTAATGGCCTTGGGTAAAATGATCCACAGCGTGATGTACATTATTATCGAAAACCCGATCAATGACCCAAAACTAAGATTGAACACCACAAGGGTTAAATCATCATCGGTCCAATCCAAAATAGAAAAAAGGATCGTGAGCAACAGCGGAGATAAGAATAGCAATCTTATGTTTTTAACCGGCTTATCAAAATACGCAGCCACTCCACCCGCGACACCGCCGAGTATCTTGTTGTCCGGGTCTCTGTAAAAGCGTTTCCCCTTGAACGACTCTACCGTGGAGGCTGGCAAGAATATCCACAACAGTACATATCCAAACAGAAGCAAGCCGAAACTCGAGAACGCCAGTATAACAAGTATAGCTCGAATAATGGCCGGATCGATCCCCAGATAGGCGGCCAATCCGCCCGCGACACCACCGATTACTTTGTTGGCCTCGTCGCGATATAGTTTTCGAGAGGCTGCCGCACCGGTATCCGTTGTGTTTGAATTTTCGTTTTTAGCAGAATTCGTTGAGGCGCCACCTGATGCTGTTTCAGAGGCACCTTCTTGAGCCAACTCTTCGGGCCGACCCATAAGCACGATCAACTCTTGTACGTCCAATTCGGTGATGCACGCACTCCCTTTTTTAATTTTCTCGTGCATCAATTCTGCGATCCTGCCTTGTATGTCATTGATGATTTCTTCGCGACTCTCCTCGGCCGCAAAAAATTCGCGCAGCGTTGTAACATACGATTGCAATTGTTCGAAGGCGGGTTCCTCAATAGGAAGAATCCGGCCGCTTAAATTGATGGTGATGATCTTTTTCATGTGCGTGCTGATTACGGTTATTGTTCGGGGGGATGATACTGGGTTATATTAAAGATTGGTGGGTTTTGGCGAGGTGGCCTTATTGACCGCTTCGGAAAGTTCTTTCCAGGTCTGATCGAGCTCTTTATAAAAGAGTTGTCCTTTTTCGGTGAGCGAAAAATACTTGCGGGGCGGCCCGGAAGGACTTTCGACCCAGCGATACGATAGCATCTCCGCATTCTTAAGTCGGGTCAGTAGCGGGTAGAGCGTACCCTCTAAAATCTGTAAACCGGCCGATCGTAATTCATCGACGATATCTCCGGGGTACGCTTCTCCTCTTTTGATGGCCGAAAGAATGCAAAACTCCAGTATACCTTTACGCATCTGGCTTTGAGTATTGTCAATATTCATGGTGGTAAGATCGATTAACGGCACAAAGATAAGGAATAAATTATAGTACTATGCATAACAAAGTACCTTTTTTTATAAAATTTTTGCTCCTTTATTTTAAAAGCTTTAGACCCTATTTCGATAATTGCAGCATTTTTTGCCGATTTTTGCCCAATATGAATCGAATTTTACCGTTTTTAGGCATTTTTGCCCTGGTTATTACCTTTTCGGGTTGTGCCGATAAATATCAATCTTACCGGTCTTTATACCCTTTCAAGAGTCCGAACGGCCAGCCAGACTATGCCAATCTGGACTATTGGGCGGCCCATCCCGATAAAAAAGATCCCTCCGACAGCGTTCCCCGCCCGCTACTTGCAGAGGTAAGAGATACCCTGGCCGATGTATTCTTTCTGCACCCCACCACCTTTACCGACAAAAAAGAAGCAGCTCGCCCTAATGCAGCCATCGATGATGATTACATAAATGCCAAGACAGATTATTCGACCATCCTGCTTCAGGCTAGCGCGTTCAACCAACAAAGCAGGGTATTTAGTCCGCGCTATCGCCAGGCGCATATCGGCAATTTCTATGGAGCCGATTCGGCACTCGCCGTACAAGCCTTGCAACTTGCGTACTCTGATGTGCGCAATGCCTTTCGTTATTATTTGCAACACAATAATAATGGTCGCCCGATCATTATCGCCTCTCATAGCCAGGGCGCATTGATGGCCATTGAATTACTAAAAGAATTTTTCGACAACAAACCATTGCAACAACAACTGGTGGTGGCATATGTAGTAGGTTGGCCCCTCGAAAAAAACAGCTTTACATCACTACGCGCCTGTGCAGAGCCAATACAAACAAATTGCGTGTGTAGTTGGCGCACCTTTAAGATGGGCTACGAGGCGCCTTGGGTTAAAAAAGAAAAAGAGCGCTCGGCCTCACTGATCGTAACCAATCCGCTAAGTTGGAAAACAGATACAAGCTTTGTGTCGAGACAAGCCAATAAGGGATCTGTATTAACACGGTTTAATAAGATCTATAAAAGTACTGCTGATGCCCAGATTCAAAATGGCGTGTTGTATTCGTATCGCCCACATTTTCCGGGCAGCTTTCTGTATCGAACCGATAACTATCATATAGGAGACATCAATCTTTATTACCTCAATATTCGAGAAAACGTGCGCGAGCGCCTCTCAAGTTTTTTGCGCACGTCCGCCAACAATCAGTCGGCGCGGTGACCTTCGTCATGTGCCAGCGTGGTAACTGCTTTTATCTTTAAAAGAAACAGCAGCACATGAGAACGATCGTTGTTCCTACCGATTTTTCGGCCATCGCTACTAACGCACTACACTATGCGATCGAAATGGCTAACTCCGTTAAGGCCCATTTACTATTACTGCATGTGTATCAGGTGCCGGTCAGCTATACGGATGCCCCCATTGTACTGGTATCAGTAGACGAGCTCCGGCATGCGGCCGAAAAAAGAATGGACCAACTAAAGGAGTTGACAAGAAAGATTTTACTTCCCGAACAAAAGGTCTATTCAGAAACCCGGCTAGGAAACGTAACCGATGAACTCGAAGCGATCTGCGAAAAAATAAGGCCCTTTGCCGTGGTCATGGGTACCAAGGGGGCATCGGGGTTTGAAAGAGTGGTCTTTGGAAGCAATACGTTAAGTGCCATTCGCCATCTGCACGTGCCCGTTATCTGTGTGCCTCCCGGAAAGTCGTTTGGTAAAGGAATTAAAAAAATTGGGTTTGCCTGTGACTGCAAAGAAGTGGTAGCCACCACCCCCACGCGAATTATTCGCGATCTGGTTAAAAACTTTGAGGCCGAGTTGCATGTGCTTAATGTTAATACCGACGGTGCTAATCAAGACGAGAAGCCGGAGCAAACCGTTTTGCTAGAAACACTACTAAGCGATCTTCGCCCTATCTATCATTTTTTGGAACACGCGGATATAGAAGATGCCATCAATGAGTTTGCCGAAAAAAATAATCTCGATTTAATTATTAGCATTCCCAAACAACACAAACTGATCGATAAGCTCTTTAGAAAAAGTTCTACCCGACAACTGGTCTATCAAAGTCATGTGCCCGTTATGTGTATTCACGAAGAGTGAGCAGTGTAGTATCCTGTCTTTATCACCGGTTGGTGACGAAGCAAGAACATGCTGCGAAAGGTTGCTAAACTTTACTGAGGTTTTGTAACTAAAACTCGGCACTACCCGGCGTACGCGGAAAGGCTATGACATCTCGAATGTTACTCATTCCGGTCACAAATTGAACCATTCGCTCAAAACCCAGCCCAAATCCGGCGTGTGGTACCGTGCCGAAACGACGCGTATCGAGATACCACCAGAGCTCTTCTTCGCCAATGCCCATGGCCGCCATCTTTTGTTGCAGATTCTCCAAACGCTCTTCGCGTTGTGAGCCACCAACGATCTCTCCAATGCCAGGAGCCAGAATATCCATGGCAGCTACTGTTTTACCGTCATCGTTCTGTCGCATGTAAAAAGCCTTGATGGCTGCAGGATAGTTATAGAGGATGACCGGCTTTTTAAAATGTTTTTCGACCAAGTATCGTTCGTGCTCGCTTTGAAGATCCATGCCCCATCCGGTGATCTCGTATTGAAATTTCTTTTTCTTGTTGTAATTGCTTTCGCGCAAAATATCGATGGCTTCGGTATAGGTCAAGCGCTCGAACTTATTTTCCGTTACAAAACGAAGCTTTTCGAGTAATCCCAGCTCGCTGCGCTTGTCTTGTGGCAATTGCTTTTCTTCGTCAGCGAGCCGCTGGTCCAAGAACTGCAGGTCGTCTGCACAATGCTCCATGGCATAGCGGATAATATACCCAATGAATTCTTCGGCCAGATTCATGTTGTCTTCGAGATCATAGAAGGCCATCTCGGGTTCTATCATCCAAAACTCGGCCAAGTGGCGAGCGGTATTGCTGTTTTCGGCACGAAAAGTTGGTCCAAAAGTGTAGATCTCGCCAAAGGCGGTCGCACCCAACTCACCTTCGAGCTGACCACTAACAGTCAAATGCGTGGAGCGGCCAAAAAAATCTTCTTTAAAATTGATCTGTCCGTCTTCTGTGCGAGGAGCGGTGCCATCGAGTGGTAACGATGTAACACGAAACATCTCTCCCGCGCCCTCGGCATCACTGGCCGTAATGATCGGCGTATGGAGATATAAAAATCCTTTTTGATGAAAGAACTGATGCACGGCAAACGATAAGGCATGCCGAACGCGAAACACTGCGGCGAATGTGTTGGTACGAAATCGCAAATGGGCTTTTTCGCGCAAGAACTCAAGGCTGTGCTTTTTAGGTTGAAGCGGATATTTTTCCGCATCCGAATCACCTAAAATATCGACGGTCACCGCCTGCAGATCTATTTTTTGCCCCTTACCCAATGAAGCCACCACTTTTCCCGTTACCCGAAGAGAGGCCGACGTAGTAATGCGCGATAACAAACTTTCCGGAAACTGTCCCAGGGCCAGCACCACTTGTAAATGCTGATTGGTACTGCCGTCGTTGAGTGCCACGAATTGGTTGTTACGAAACGTGCGCACCCAGCCCATAACGGTGACTTCTTGACCGGCGGGCTCTTGCTGTAGCAGCTCCTTTATTTTGATTCTGTTATTGAACATGAACGGGTAATTACGGAAGCAAAGGTAAGCGCTGGGGCCCGAGGAGCCGACAATAGACAATCGAAAAAATTTTCGGAATTCGGCTATTTATAGTAGTATTGCAATTGAAAGAGGCTCATGCGGGCCGGATCCTTTTCACATTTCTTTCGTTTGCCGCCTCTTTAATCTGGTTAACACTCAAATTTTCAACTTTCAAGTCGGGACGTTTTTAGTTGAACCCCTGATCAATTTTCATTCATGTACGATATATTACAATTGAACGACATGCTCGTTCCTGAGTTGCTCGATATCGCAGAGCGTCTCAAGATTCCCCAGGCCAAGCGGCTTAGCAAACAAGATCTTATTTACAAGATCCTTGACAGCCAGGCCATTGCGGGTGCCAAACAAGCCAAGGGAACCGAACCCGACCATAAACATAAACGCATTGTAAAAACCAGTACCGGCATTGCCAGCGAAGAAGCCATTGTAGAAAGCGGCGACACCCGTACTCCTCATCCCAAACAATTATCTATGCCTGCGAAAAACGAAGACAACAAACCCAAGAAAAGGGGAAGACCTAAGAAAGAAGAAAAACCCGAAGCCGCTACACCGGCGGAAATGTCTTCGCAAGAAAACGCAACCGCTCCCAGCAAGACCGATCTGTTAGCACAAACCATTTTACAAAACACGCCCGAACCCGGTGCCGGTATTGAGCCTCAGAGCGGAGCCCCTCGCTTTATGCCGCCCCCTCAAAAGAAAGAGCCGGCCTTTACCGTAGAATTCGATGGCATGATCCCCGCCGAAGGAGTATTAGAGATGATGCCCGACGGATATGGCTTTTTGCGCTCTTCCGATTACAACTATCTGTCTTCACCGGATGACGTTTATGTATCTCCTTCCCAGATCAAATTATTCGGACTCAAAAGCGGCGATACCGTTTGCGGATCAGTTCGTCCGCCAAAAGAGGGAGAGAAATATTTTGCATTGTTAAAGGTTGACCTGCTGAATGGAAAAAGTCCCGACGAGGTGCGCGATCGCGTTCCTTTCGATTATCTCACCCCTTTGTTTCCGTTCGAAAAATTAAATCTGTTTACCACTCCTTCGGAATATTCAACACGCATCATGGACCTGTTCACCCCCATTGGAAAAGGCCAGCGGGGATTGATCGTGGCCCAACCAAAGACCGGTAAGACCATGTTATTAAAAGCGGTAGCCAATGCCATAGCCGCTAACCACCCCGAGTGTTATTTGATGATCGTGCTGGTCGATGAAAGACCCGAAGAGGTGACCGACATGGAACGAAGCGTTAAAGCAGAGGTGATCGCCTCTACCTTCGATGAACCCGCCGAAAAACATGTGAAGGTTTCTACAATGGCGCTCAATAAAGCCAAGCGACTGGTAGAATGTGGACACGATGTGGTGATTCTGCTCGATTCCATTACGCGTTTGGCCCGCGCCCACAACACCGTGGCACCCGCCTCTGGTAAAGTATTATCGGGCGGAGTGGAGGCCAATGCCATGCAAAAACCAAAACAGTTCTTTGGCGCCGCCCGTAAGATCGAAAACGGTGGATCGCTCACCATCATCGCTACGGCTCTGGTCGATACCGGCAGCAAAATGGATGAGGTGATCTTTGAGGAATTCAAAGGAACCGGTAACATGGAATTACAACTCGATCGTAAGCTTTCTAACAAACGTATCTATCCGGCCGTAGACCTCAATTCGTCTTCTACCCGTCGCGACGATCTTTTGTTGGATCCTACTGCACTGCAACGGATGAATCTGTTGCGTGTTTACCTGGCCGATATGAATACCGAAGAGGCCATGCGCGAGTTACAAAACCGAATGAAGGGTACCAAGAGCAACGAAGAATTTTTGGCCTCCATGAACAGATAATCGCAGAGAGGACTCCGGTCCTCTTTTTTTTATGCCCGTTCAGCGAATCGATATTGAACAGTTTCTTTCCTTAGCAAGCGCTCATCCCGTTTTAGATGTGAGAAGCCCGGCCGAATTTGCGCACGCGCATATACCCGGCGCCATTTCTTTTCCATTGTTTACCGATGAGGAGAGAAAGGTCGTTGGTACTACTTACAAGCAAGATAGTCGCGAGGCTGCCATCAAGATCGGGCTTGATTTTTTTGGGCCTACCATGAAAGACAAGGTGATCGCTGCAGAAAAGATAGCGGCTTCGTTTTACAAGAATGATTCCAATCGTAGCCCAACGCTGCTCGTTCATTGTTGGCGCGGCGGCATGCGTAGTGCAGCCATTGCATGGTTGCTCGATCTGTACGGGTTTACCATCTATACACTGGTCGGAGGCTATAAGCGATATCGTAATTGGGTGTTGGAAGAGTTAGGTAAACCCCATTCGTTGCGCGTGATCGGAGGATACACCGGCTCTGGAAAAACCGAATTGCTGCAAGCGCTGGCTACTGAAGGCCAACCGGTAATAGATCTGGAAAAGATCGCGTCGCACAAAGGATCGGCCTTTGGAAGTATCGGCCTACCGAAGCAACCCGGGCAAGAACAATTCGAAAACAATTTGGCCGAGGCTTTGCATTCGTTATACACAAGGTTCTTCGTTGCCGATGATACGCTTTCGGCGTTACGTGATCGAGATCGCGAATTACCGCCCATTTGGATCGAGGATGAATCACAACGCATCGGCTTGGTCAATCTTCCGGGACCATTCTGGACCACCATGCGCAACGCTCCCGTTTATTTTTTAGAGATCCCCTTCGAAGAAAGACTTTCGCATATCGTTGAAGAATATGGAGCGCTCGACAAGACCGCACTGACCGATGCCACCATTCGCATCACCAAAAAACTCGGGCATCTGCAGGCGCGGCAAGTAGCCGATCTGCTAGCCGAAAATAATATGCGTGCGGCATTTGAAATTCTACTGCGTTATTACGACAAACAATACGCAAAGTCGCTGCAAAATCGCACCTCACTCGCTTCGCAGCTTACCGTTATTCCGTCGGATAAGACCGGAGCCGGGAGTTTGGAAGTACTACAGAAAGTATTTTGATGTATAAGACCCCTTTATCGCCATGATTGAACCCCAACCCCTCCTCACTGAATTTTCCAAGGGCGGCGGCTGCAGCTGCAAGATCGCGCCGCGCGTGCTAGAAGAAATACTAAACTCGTCTGTACAACGCCCAAGTCATAGTGCCTTATTGGTGGGCCACGACACTAACGACGATGCGGCCGTTTATGATCTTGGCAATGGAACGGCACTGATCTCGAGTACCGACTTTTTCTCTCCGCTGGTCAACGATGCGTTTACGTTCGGTAAGATTGCGGCGGCTAACGCCATCAGCGATATCTATGCCATGGGAGGAAAACCACTAGTGGCTATTGCGATCTTGGGCTGGCCTGTAGAAAAATTGCCGGCCGCAATGGCACAACAAGTGATAGAAGGGGGGCGAACCATCTGCGAACAGGCCGGCATTCCCCTGGCTGGCGGACATAGCATCGACAACCCTGAACCGATCTTTGGTCTCGCGGTAACCGGAATCGTTCCTGTCGAAAATCTAAAAAGAAACAATACGGCACAAGTGGGCGATTGGTTGCTAATGACCAAGCCGCTGGGAACAGGAGTGCTCGCGAGTGCAGAAAAAAAAGGATTGCTCGATTCAGCTCAGCAGACCGTGCTTTTTGATGCACTTTGTTCGCTCAACCAGATCGGTGCCGCGCTCGGTGCGATAAAAGGAGTTCATGCCATGACCGATATCACGGGCTTTGGGTTGATGGGCCATTTGGTAGAAATGGTAAGAGGAAGTAACACGAGTGCGGCGATCTACTACGACCGGTTGCCGGTATTACCAAACGTAAAAGAGTTGATCGGCCAACGCGTATTTCCTGATGCGACCACTCGTAACTGGAGTGCTTATCAAGATAAGATCCGATTTGAAAAGGGTGTGAACGTAATGGAAGCCTTTAGTTTGCTGCCCGATCCGCAAACTAACGGAGGGTTACTGATCAGCGTGGCACCCGATTCACTCGAAATGGTACAGGCCTTGTTGAAAAAAGAAGGATACGAAACACATATCGAACCGATCGGTCGAATCCTGGATCCGGAAGAAAAGACGCTGGTTATTTACCCTACCGCATAAACTTTCTTTACGCTACCAAACACTATGTAAAGATGACATTGGTCGCGTTTTGATCGCCGGTCAAAACACCAGGTTCTCTTTATTGCGCACCTGATCGATGGGTAGTTCGGCCACCAGCTGCACGGCGGCGAAGCTTCGTATGGTTTGAATGGTCTGTTGCAACGAGGCATCGCTTACTTCGTCTTCTTTCATCAACCATAAAAAATCGAGGTGCTTAAACTCAGGGAGTAAAAATTCACCATCGAATTTATTGTTGTAGATATAATGCTCGAGCGATCCGGTAGGTTCGCGATATTCATAGACCGAAAAAAAATACTCCCGTTTTTTATATATACGCTTTATCTCTAGTTCGTTTATTCGAAAATCCAGGCCGATAACGTTGTTCAGGTGCCAGCAGAACTGATACCCGCGAATAGGTGCCACAATGCCCAGTAGGCGCGTTCCCTCGAAAAAAGCTTCGGTAATCAGCGAATTATCGAGCACCAGTTTGTTGACCCGCTCTGCCATAGGTTAGTCAATACAAGGTACAACTTATCGGCATTAGAACTGTATGTCGGCCACCAGTTGCTCACTGCCCCGCTGGTAAATAACCTTTACCTGATCGCCTTTTTTAAACTTGCCGAGCGTTTGCATGTAGCTTTCCATGGAGCCGATCTTATACTCGCCTATCTGCAAGACAATGTCTCCGGCCCTGATGCCGGCCTTTTGTGCCGGACGTCCTTCGCTAACGCCATCGGCTCTTACTCCATTGCCACTAAAGGTATAGTCGGGCATAATACCCATTGACACGCTAAAACGGGCACTTGTGGTCGTCTGTGTTTCGCGTGTCTTTAAAAAAGCCAGCCTACCGCCTTTATCGGTTTGCTCTATCAAATTTTCTATATGGCGCAATATGGTGACCATGCCTTTGTAATTGATGCGATCGGCATCATCGCTGGGTTTATGGTAATCGGTGTGCAGGCCGGTAAAATAGAAAAGCACCGGAATGTCCTTGCGATAAAACGAAGTGTGATCGCTTGGTCCCGATCCACTCGAATCGATCTTTACAATAAAACCTCCTTTTTGGGTACTATTGATGACAGAAGACCAATAGGGGGAAGTGCCATAGCCACCAATGGTAACGGTCTTAGTGCTGTCATTAAGACGTCCAACCATATCCATGTTGATCATGTAGTTGACAGACTTGAGATCGATAGTGGGGTTTTCTACAAAGTGTTTTGATCCGTACAAGCCTAACTCTTCGCCCGAAAAGGCGATCAATAGATAGTTGTTCGAACGAGCCGAAGACTTTTTTAATTCGAATCCAAGGGCGATCAGAGTAGCCGTACCGCTGGCGTTGTCATCGGCGCCGTTATGAATAGCCGCCTCTTTTCGCTCGTAACGCGAATTTCCATCCTCGCCATACCCCAAGTGATCGAAGTGAGCACCCAATACGACAGTAGTAGGAGCCCCGTTATCAATATAACCGACCACGTTCGATCCCGTTCTTACATTCTCGGTCATCGATGCACGAGCGGCGATGTCGAGCGAAGCCACCTCTTGATTGGTAAACGCGGCCACAGCATCGTTCTTGATATAAAACACGGGAATGTTCACCGTGGCAGATTTGTCTTTTGCATTAAAACTCAGCTTATCGTCGATCGGACCGCTATTATACCAAAGCAGGGCAGCCGCTCCTTTTTCTTTTGCCTTTGAACTGAACTCATAGACATAGCCAGGCAGATCAAAATGCGGGTTGGTTTTATTTTCTTCGAGTACATCGCGCAAGTCGACGAGCCAGGGAGCGCCCATCTCACGCAAGCCGGGCGTTAATGGTGCGGTAATC
>Ga0209985_10004277_pt1 | contig 11597 bp, 12 predicted proteins | sample NOAtaG_FD_187305 | JGI IMG/M metagenome (GOLD analysis project Ga0209985, IMG submission 187305) | Freshwater lake microbial communities from Lake Erie, under a cyanobacterial bloom - NOAA_Erie_Diel6S_1000h metaG (SPAdes) (version 2) | ecosystem: Environmental > Aquatic > Freshwater > Lake ... | reverse complement strand
ACTGAGAGGTACTCGTCGTAGAATTCCAGGTGCTTCTCGGCGGAGTCGCCGTCTCCGTTCATCAGGTCCTGCAGGTACTGCCAGTGGGCGTCCTGGTGCCGCTCCATGTTCATGGACATGAACGAATAGAGCTGGACAAAGCCCGGATAGACCCGTCGCCCGGCGCCTGCGAATGGCAAGGGCACGGTGCTGATCATATTCGATTTGAACCAGGCGAACGGCCGCTCCTCCGCCAGCTTGTTGGTCACCGTCGGTGAGAAGCGGGCGTCGAGGGGAGAGCCCATGAAGGTCATGGAGGCGGGCCGGCCCTCGTCCCCATCCTCGGCCATCAGGGCGGCGGCCGAAAGCACGGCCGGGCCTGGCTGACAGACGGCGACCACATGGCAGCGCGGGCCCAGCCGGCGAAGCATTTCCCGGACATGGTCCAGGTAGTCATGGAAGTCGAAGCGACCCTCAAGAACCGGCACGTCACGGGCGTTGGACCAATCTGTGATGAAGACCTCATGGTCCTGCAGAAAGGTCCGGACCGTATCCCGCAGCAGGGTTGCATAGTGGCCGGACAAGGGCGCGACAATCAGGACCGCGGGCGCCGCCGCGGTGCGCCCGGCCCTTCGCAGGTCCAGGGGGTCACGGACGAAGTGGGTCAGCTTGACCCAGGGGCTGGACCAGGCCTCCACCCGCCGAACCCGGACGTCCACCCCCGAAATCCTGACGCTGTCGATCCCCCAATCGGGCCGCCCGTAGCGGCGCGTCAGATTGGCGAACAGGTCTGCAGACGCGAAGAGTCGTCGTCCGACCGGGGTCTCACGGGCGGGATTCAGCGGCGAGCTCCAGTACTGGCGCGTCACCCGGGCGGCCGCCCTGAGGGGGGCGGCGATGTAATATCCGGCTTCGTAGAGGGTGTAGAGCATGGTCGCCCAAAGATGTTGCAGCGCAACATATCGCGCCGAAGCGCGTGAGATGTCCAGCCCGTAAGGCTTCAGCCCCGTTTCATGGCGTCCCGGACCTGGCCGGCGAGGTCTTCCGGAGCCATGCCGTAGGGAAGGACTCGGGCGAATCGACCGGACGGATCCATCAGGTAGCTGATCGAGGAATGGTTGATCAGGTAGGCGTCCCCTTCACCCTGCTTCTCGTAATAGACCTTGTAGGCGCGCGCGACGGTGGCCACCTGCTCGGGCGTGCCTGTCAGTCCGACCACACCAGGCGGAAAGGCCGGATTGTCCAGGTAAGCGGCCATCTGGGCCGGTGTGTCGCGTTCCGGATCCACAGAGACGAAGATGATCTGCACCTTCTTCCCGTCCGGGCCGAGAAGGTCGAGGGTGCGTCCCAGGGTGTCGAGAGTGGTCGGACAGACATCCGGGCAAAAGGTGAAGCCAAAGAATACGATGCTCCAACGCCCCTTGAGACCGGCCTCGGTAAAGGGCCGGCCCGTCGTGTCGACCAGTGTGAAAGGCCCGCCGGGGCCCGCCTGGGGGCTTGACGTCGCCTCCGGCGAGGGCCGGCGTCCTCCGATCTGAACGGCCAGGAAAGTCAGGCCGGCGACGAGGATAGCGGCGGCCAGAAGGCGCAGGATCAGCTTGGGTGTCATGCGAGGCCGTCCCCGGGGTTTTGGTCGGGGAGGCTTTAGCGCGGAACATCTCCGGCTTCCAGTCACGGCGCGGGTCCGGCTTGCCTAGTCCTGCCCTACGCGCCAAGCTCCAATTCCGGTCGGGCATGCGAGCAACGCTCATGAGTGCAACCGAAACTGCCGAGCACGTCGAACCCGCCGAGTCGCAGGAGGGTCGTCCTCTCCTGCTGGTTGATGACGACGAACTCCACTGCATCCGCACTGGGCGCGCCCTGGAGGCCCGGGGGTTCCAGATCGTGCGGGCGCGCAACCTGGCGGAGGCCAGGAGGGTCATACTGTTAGAGCCCCCGGCCTTCGCTGTTCTGGAGATGCGTCTGAGGGATGGCCTCGGCCTTGCGGTGATCGAGGCCCTGCTCTGCCGGCGCCCGGACAGCCGCGCTGTCGTGCTGACGGCCTTCGGATCCATCGCCAACGCTATTGCCGCCGTCAGGCTGGGGGCGGCGGATTACCTGACCAAGCCGGCGAACGGGGAAGACCTGACCGCCGCCCTGCTAGGCCACGCGCCCGCAAACGGGATGGCTCTGAAGCCCATGACTGCAGACCGGGCGCGCTGGGAACACATTCACCGGGTCCTTGAGTTCAGCGGATACAACATTTCCGAGGCCGCGCGACGCCTGGGCCTTCACCGCCGGACCCTGCAGAGGATTCTGGCCAAGCGTGCGCCGCGCTGAGGCGATATGCTCAAACCTCGAGATCTACGGCCAGCACCCCCGAGGCGCGCAGGGCCGCCAGGCGCGCAAAGGCGATGGTCAGGGCCTTTCGGCGGCTTCCGGCCAGGGGCGAAAGGGGAGCCTCCCGCACCAGAGCCCCTCCGAACCCGTCGCAGACCAGCAGGCCGGGCTCCTGTGGCAGCTCATGCTGAGGAAACTCCGGCGAGACGGCGAAGGCGAAGCGGTCACAGAAATCCAGGTAGTCTCGCCACTTCCGATCGACCCGGAAGTCCTCCAGCGAGGACTTCACCTCGGCGATGAACAGTTCGCCCCGGGGAGAGATGGCCATCAGGTCCGCTCGCCGGGCGTTGGGGAGGGTGACCTCCGCAAGGGCCACATAACCGAGCCCCCGGAAGACACGGACGGCGCCACGGGTCACAGCCGCGGTCACCTCGGGCCGGGAGGCGGTCGGGTCAATGCCGGGTGGGGAGGGGGAATTCAAGGGCGGCGACGTCGTAGCCCAGCTGGCGGATGCGGCTGACCGCCTGGGCCCTGGCTGCAGCGCTGAGGATGGGCTTTTGGGCCATAAGCCAGAGATACCGGCCATTGGGCGTGCCGAGAAGCAGCCATCCCTGATCGGACCGGCTCTCCAGGACCCAGTACTCGACGTTCAGTATGCCGCCGAAATAGCTGAGCCGGATGCGTCCGTCGGTCAGGGGGTCGACGATCCTGGCGTTGGCCTTCCAATGGGTGGGCGGGGAAGCGAGGGATCCCCGATGACAGGTCTGGATGACGGCGTAGCCGGCCTCTGTACGGGCCCAGTCGGAGGTGCCGCCCTGACAGTCCCTCTGGATCTTGTTGGGCAGACGCGCGACCTCATACCAGCGCCCGGCGATGCGACCGACATCCACCTTCTGCGCGGGCGGCCTGATGTCGGCGGCCAGAGACACCGCCGGAGCCGCGAGCAAGGCGGCCATAAATCCTGCGCAAAGGCGCGTCAGCGGGCGAAGACGGATCATCTTGGCCGTTTAGCGGGAAACCACCGCTCCGGAAAGCCGTTCGCATTCAGCGGGTCTCAATGCGGTGAATCTGCTCGTCGGATAGGCCCAGGTGGTGGCCGATTTCGTGGATCAGGACGTGGGACACCAGGTCCGCAAGGGTGACGTCCCCCCGCTCCGCCCATTCGTCGAGCAGGGGCCGGCGGAACAGGAAGACCCGCGCCGGTTCGGCGGCGTCCAGGATGGACCGGCGGGACAGGTCCACCCCCTGGTAGAGGCCGGTGAGCTCGAAGGGGTCCTGCAGGCCAAGGGCGTCGAGAATTTCCTCATCCGGGAAGTCATCCACCCGGAAGACGATCTCTCCCGCCGCCCTTCGGAACAGATCGGGCAGAGACTCAAAGGCGGCCTCGGCGAGGCGCGCAATATCTTCGAGGGAGGGGGCGGACGCGCGCCCGGGCCAGGGGTCACTCATCGGGCAGGACGCGGTCGGGATTCTCTGGCGCCCGGATTTCGAACAGCCCTATGTCCAGGGGCTGCTGGGGTCGGACAGGCCGGAGGGGTTGCCGGGCGAAGGCGCTCAGGTGATCGCCCGAGAGTTCGGCCTGGGCGCGCTTGCGGACATGCCGAGCCTGGGCGGTGAGAATGGCGGGGGCGCGGGAGGCGGGACGCCAGAAGTCGACCTGGATCCGCCAGACCGTGCGGGGCGGGGCCGGCGGGGCGGGCCAGCGACGGTCTCCTTCGTTAAGGGACCGGGCGGGTGGCGGCGGGCGGGCGCCGTCAAAGACCTCCACCAGCCGGATGAAGGCGGGATCAGGCGGGGGGGCCGCACCGGCGCTCAGTCGGGCCAGGAGATCCTGCGCAGCTTCACGTGTCGGGCAGGGCGGGCCAACCCGTTCGGAGCAGAAGATCACCGCCTCACCGGCGATGCCTTCGGCCTCCCGGGCGCGAAGGGCATGGCCGAGAGGCGAGCTGAGGGCGGAGTCCCCATCATGGGCAACCGGATAGATCAGGGCGGACATGGGCGCATCATCGCCGAGAATCAGGCTTCGGCCTATGTTGCCTGAATGATTCGCCTGATGGGGGCGAAAACCTGCGGTCCCGTCCATGACCGGTGAAGCCCTGATCCTTTCCGCCACCGCTGGCGCCGCTCTTCTGGCGCTGGGCTCGGGTGTCTGGACCCTGCACGTCCGCCGACGCGCCGACCGGCGCATTGCGGCCCTGGAAGCGGAGGTCGAGACCCTTGGCGCCGTCGCCGAGGCGGCCCAGGCGTCTGCAGAGGCCTTCGAGTCGGCGCTGCTCGCGGTTGAGGACGGCCGGGCCTTCCTCGCATCGGGCGACGAGAGCCTGGCGGCCTGCGCCCTGGCCCTGGGGGTCGCCGGCGAGCCGCAATCCGTGGTCGCCGCCCTGATGCGAGCCGACCCGGACCACGCCCTGCGCCTGAGGGCCCTGTTCGAGCGGGGCGAGAGCTGCGGCTTCGAGGTCCGGGGCGCCTCCGGAGTGGTGACCGTCGAGGGACGCGCCGCCGGGGTCCTGGCCTGGCTGAGGCTGTCGGCCGCCGCGGGGTCCCAGGGCCTTCCCCCCTCCCCACGCTTCGCCGCCTTCCTGAACGCCCGCAGCGGCCCGGCCTGGATCGCCGGCGCCGACGGCCGTCCGATCTGGGCCAACGCCGCCTGGCTGGAGGCTGTCGGCGCCGAGGACATCGCCGCCGCCGTCGCGCGACGCCTGAGCCTGGATCCCGCCGCTGACGCCCTGGCGATCGAGGCCGCCGCCTTGTCCCAACCCCGCGAAGGTATCCGGTGGATCAGCCTGGGCGGCCGGCGGCGCGCCCTGAAGGTGACCGCCCGGCCCCTCGAAGGGGGCGGCGTCGGCGTCTGGACCGAGGACGCCACCGAGGCGGAGGAGTTGCGGGAAGCCCTCCGGCGGAACGTGGAGGCCCACGATGAGACCCTCAACCACATCGCCGACGCGGTGGCGATCTTCACTCCGTCCCGGCGGCTCGACTTCCACAACACCGCCTTCGCCGAGCTCTTTGGCCTGGAACCCGCCTGGCTGGCCGAGCGACCCACCCACGGAGAGGTCCTGGACCGGTTGCGCCAACGTCGCCGCCTGCCGGAGACGGCGGACTACGCCCGCTGGAAGGCCGCCGAGCTGGAGCGCTACGTGCAGCTGGACTCCGCCCCGGACGAGCTCTGGAGTCTGCCGGATGGCCGCACCCTCCGGGTCGTACGCCAGTCCCACCCCCTGGGGGGCATCGTCCTCCTGTTCTCGGACATCACGGGCGAGCTTCGCCTCAAGGCCCAGTACAACAGCCTGATCCAGGTGCAGCAGGCCACCCTGGACAAGCTGAACGACGCCGTCGCCGTGTTCGGGGCCGACGGGCGTCTGAGGCTGCACAATGAAGCCTTCGAACGCTTCTGGAACATTCCCCGCCAGGCCCTGACCGAGATGCAGGATTTCGAGGGCGTGGTGGAGTTGTGTCTGCCCAGGCTTCACGATCAGGGGTTCTGGCGCGAGATGAAGGGCCGGGTGGCCGACACCGATCCCGCCGCCCGGGCGCCGGCCTCAGGGGAGGTGCGCACCTCGGATGGACGGATCGTCGCCCACCAGTCCCGCCCTCTTCCCGACGGCGCGACCCTGATCGCCTTCACGGACGTCACGGACGCCCGGCGGCTGGAACGGGCCCTGGCCGACCGCAGCGCCGCCCTGGCGGAAGCGGAACGGCTGAAACGCGACTTCGTCGGCAACGTCTCCTACGAGCTGCGCACCCCCCTGACGACCATCATCGGCTACTCAGAGCTGATGGAGGGCCTGGGCGACCAGTTACCCGGACGGGCCCTCAGCCACGCCGGCGCGATCCGGCAGGCGGCGGAGCAGTTGGGCCGGTCCATCGACGACGTCCTCGACATGGCCCAGATCGATGCGGACGAGATGGCGCTGGACCTGGAGGACGTGAACGTCGCCCGATTGCTGGAGGCCGCCGCCGTTCGCTGGAGCGAGGACGCAGAGACGGGCGGGGTTCGGCTGTCCTCCCTCTGCCCGGATGACCTCGGCCTGATTCGGGGAGACACCCGGCGATTGTCCCAGGTGCTGGACCACCTGATCCTCAACGCCCTGGGACAGACGCCCAGGGGCGGGCGGATCTCCCTCAGCGCCCGGCGCACCCTGGGCGAGGTCCAGATCCAGGTCACCGACACCGGACGGGGCATCCCCTTCCATGTTCAGGCCAACATCTTCGACCGGTTTGTCGGGCGTGAACGCGGCGGACCGGGCCTTGGCCTGGCCCTCGTCAAGGCCCTGGTCGAACTGCACGGCGGCTGGGTCGCCCTGGAAAGCGAGCCCGGCGCCGGGGCGACCTTCACCTGCCACCTTCCGGAAAGAGCGGAAGGCGCGGCGGGGCATCCGGAACTGGAGTTCTGAGGCCAGCGGCTGGACAGGGAGGCCGCACCGTGGCCGCCCCCCGGTGCAGAGCCTAGTGCTGGCTCTCGGGAAGCCGGACCACCAGGCCGTCGAGGGCGTCGCTCACCTTGATCTGGCAGGACAGCCGGCTGTTGGGCTCCACGCCCTCGGCGAAGTCGAGCATGGACTCCTCCATGGCCGTCTTTTCGCCGGTCTTGCCGAGCCAGGCGGCGTCCACATAGACGTGGCAGGTCGCGCACGCGCAGGCGCCGCCGCAGTCGGCGTCGATCCCTGGCACGTTGTTCTTCACCGCGACTTCCATGACCGACAGGCCGGTCTTGCCCTCGTGGACGTGCTCGGTCCCGTCGTGCTGAATGAAGGTGATCTTGGCCATCTGGTCTTTCCTTGCCTCGCCGGATCTATGCCGCGGCGACCTCTTTCATGGAAACCGAAGGGTCCGCAAGTCTCTGCTTGTCCACCGGCCTGCGGGAACCGATGAGCTGCCGCCCCATCATGAACTCTGGCGGCGAGTTGATCGCCTCCACCGCCTGGACCTGATCGCCCTTGAGGTGGAAGATCGCGAACCTGCCGGAAGCCGGGTCGCCGCGCACGAGAGTCTGGTCGGAATCGAAGTTGTAGCCCGCGATCTGAAGCTTGATGTCGTACTGGTCGGACCACTGCCAGGGGGTCTCGCCAGCGGGCGCGGGCCGGCCCGTGATGGCGCACGCGGCCTGCTTGGCCTGCTCCAGGGCGTTGGGGACGCTTTCCATCCGGAAGTCCCGGCCATAGATCGGCATGGGACGCAGGGTCACGTCGCCAATGGCGAAGATGGAGGGGTCTGAAGTGCGGGCCTCCAGGTCGACCACCACGCCGCGATCCACCGCCAGGCCGGCCGCCTGGGCGAGTTCCTGATTGGGGACGGCGCCGACGCCGACCAGGGCCAGGTCGCAGTCGATCACCCGGCCGTCGGCCAGTTCGACGCCCGTCACCTTCCCGCCCTCGCCGCGGAAGCCGGTGACAGAGGCCCCGGTCAGGAAGCGGACGCCATGGCCTTCGTGCAGGGTGCGGAAGAAGTTGGAGAGCACCTCGCCGGCCACGCGGGCCAGGATGCGGGGTTCGCGCTCCAGGACGATCGCCTCGGCGCCGAGGGCCCGCGCCGAGGCGGCGGCCTCGAGGCCAATGTAGCCGCCGCCGACAACGGCCATGGTCCGGCCAGGCCCAAGCGCCGCCTTCAGCGCCTCGGCGTCGGCCGCCGTGCGCAGTTCCAGGATGCCCTCGAGATCGGCTCCCGGGATGGGAAGGCGGATGGCCCGGGCCCCAGTAGCCAGGACCAGGATGTCGTAGGCGAGTGTTGTCCCGTCCGAGAGGACCAGGGCCTTGCGGTCCCGGTCGATCCGTTCGGCGCGGACTGAGGGCCGGAAGTCGATGCGGTTCTCGGCGTAGAATTCGAGGGGCTTGAGGGCCAGGGACTCCGCGTCCGCCTCGCCCTTCAGCCAGGCCTTGGAGAGCGGGGGCCTCTGGTAGGGCGGAATCGGCTCCTCGCCCACCAGGGTCACAGGCCCGGCATACCCATACTGGCGCAGCAGGGCCGCCAGAGTCCCGCCGGCGTGGCCGGCGCCGACGATCACGACATGGGCGTCAGGCGAAGTCATGTAGTCCAGATGGAGAAAAGTGACGCGACCGTCAACTTACGGGATTCGCCGGATGTGACGAAGGCCGCCGGATCAGACCACCCGCTCCGCCATCATTTTCTTGACCTCGGCGATCGCCTTGGCGGGGTTCAGCCCCTTGGGGCAGACCTGGGCGCAGTTCATGATGGTGTGGCAGCGGTAGAGCTTGAAGGGGTCCTCAAGGGCGTCGAGCCGCTCCCCTGTGGCCTCGTCCCGGCTGTCAACCAGCCAGCGGTAGGCGTGCAGGAGGGTGGCGGGGCCCAGATAGCGGTCGCCGTTCCACCAGTAGCTCGGGCATGAGGTGGAGCAGCACGCGCAGAGGATGCACTCGTAGAGACCATCCAGCTTCTCCCGGTCCTGCGGGCTCTGGACCCACTCGGTCTGGGGCTCCGGCGTGGTGGTGTGCAGCCAGGGCTCTATAGAGGCGTACTGGGCGTAGAAGTGGGTGAGGTCGGGCACCAGGTCCTTGACCACCGGCATGTGCGGCAGGGGGCTGATCTGGCAGGTCGACCCCGGGACCTCCTCGTGGCCGTGGGTGCAGGCCAGGGTATTGCGCCCGCCGACGTTCATGGCGCAGGAACCGCACACCCCCTCACGGCAGGACCGCCGGAAGGTCAGGGTGGGGTCCATGGTGTTCTTGATGTGGATCAGCACGTCCAGAACCATGGGGCCGCAGGCCGCCACGTCCACCTCGTAGGTGTCCCAGCGGGGGTTGCCGGTCCCCTCGGGGTCGTAGCGGTAGATCCGGAAGGTCTTGACCTTCTTCGCGCCGGCGGGCGCCGGATGGTGGCGACCCTTCTGGACCCGGGAGTTCTTCGGCAGGGCGAGTTCGACCATTTGGCGTGCTTTCCTAGAATTCCGTCTGCGTCCGCGGCCTCAGTAGACCCGCGTCTTGGGCGGGATCGGCGCGATGTCGTTGGTCATGGTGTAGTCGTGCACCGGACGGTAATCGATGGCCACCTTGCCGGTGACGTCGTCCATCCAGGTGAGGGTGTGTTTCATCCAGTTGGCGTCGTCCCGGTCGGGGTGATCCTCATGGGCGTGCGCCCCGCGGCTCTCGGTGCGGTTGGCGGCGCCGGCGACGGTGACGACGGCCTGGACCACCAGGTTCTCGAACTCGAGGGTCTCAACCAGGTCGGTGTTCCAGATCAGCCCGCGGTCGGACACCTTGATGTCCTTGCGCTTGTCCTGGACCGCCTGAAGGCGCTTGACGCCCGAGGCGAGGCTGTCGGCCGTGCGGAAGACGGCGGCGTCCTCCTGCATGGCCTGCTGCATCTCCAGCCGCAGGGCGGCCGTCGTGGTCGAGCCGTCCGCATGACGGAGACGATCAAAGCGGGCCAGGTGGCCGTCGGTCATGGAGGGCTTGAGCTCGGGCTGGGAAGCGCCGGCCTTCAGGATATCCGCCGCCCTGAGGGCCGCAGAACGTCCGAACACCACCAGGTCGATCAGGCTGTTGGAGCCCAGCCGGTTGGCGCCGTGCACCGAGACGCAGGCGGCCTCGCCCACGGACATCAGGCCAGGGACCACGCGGTCGGGATCATCCCCCACCCGGGTAACCACCTCCGAGTAGAAGTTCGTCGGGATGCCGCCCATGTTGTAGTGCACGGTCGGCAGGACCGGGATGGGCTGCTTGGTCACATCGACGCCGGCGAAGATGCGGGCGCTCTCGGAAATGCCGGGCAGGCGCTCGGCCAGGACCTTGGGGTCGAGGTGATCGAGGTGCAGGTGAATGTGGTCCTTGTTCGGGCCCACGCCGCGGCCCTCACGGATCTCGATGGTCATGGCGCGGCTGACCATGTCCCGGGGGGCCAGGTCCTTCACGGTGGGCGCATAGCGCTCCATGAAGCGTTCGCCCTCCGAATTGGTCAGATAGCCGCCCTCGCCCCGGGCGCCTTCGGTGATCAGACAGCCGGCGCCGTAGATGCCGGTGGGGTGGAACTGGACGAATTCCATGTCCTGCAGGGGCAGGCCGGCGCGCAGGGTCATGCCGCCGCCATCGCCGGTGCAGGTGTGGGCGCTGGTGGCCGAGAAGTAGGCCCGGCCGTAGCCGCCGGTGGCCAGGATGACCATCTGACCCTGGAAGCGGTGCAGAGTACCGTCGTCCAGCTTCCAGGCGGTCACGCCGCGGCAGACGCCCTCGTCCATGATCAGGTCGAGGGCGAAGTACTCGATGAAGAACTGGGTGTCGTGGGCCAGGGACTGGCCGTACATGGTGTGCAGCATGGCGTGGCCGGTCCGGTCCGCCGCCGCGCAGGTGCGCTGGATGGGGGCCTCGCCGAAGTTGCGGGTCATGCCGCCGAAGGCGCGCTGGTAGATCTTGCCATCCGGGGTGCGCGAGAAGGGCACGCCCCAGTGCTCCAGCTCGTACACGGCCGCCGGGGCGTTCCGGCACAGGTATTCGATGGCGTCCTGGTCGCCCAGCCAGTCCGACCCCTTGACGGTGTCGTACATGTGCCAGCGCCAGTCATCTTCGCCCATATTGCCAAGGCTGGCCGAGATGCCGCCCTGGGCCGCCACGGTATGAGACCGGGTCGGGAAGACCTTGGTGATGCAGGCCGTCTTCAGGCCCGCCTGGGCGCAGCCCAGGGCCGCCCGCAGGCCGGAGCCCCCGGCGCCCACCACGACGACGTCGAACTTGTGATCGATGAATTCGTAAGTGGCCATGACGTCAGAGAGCGCCTCCGAGCGCGACCTTGAGGACGGAGAAGACCGCCAGGGCGGTCAGGAGAACGGCGAGGAAGAGGTTGAGGATCAGAAGGGCCGACCGACCGAGCATCTTGTGCATGTAGTCTTCGATGATCACCCGGGCGCCGGCGTGCATGTGCCAGCCGGAAACCACGAGGACCAGGACGATCATCACGGCGTTGACCGGGTAGGTGACAAAGGCCACAGCGCCGTCATAGTCGGTCCGGGAGATCACCAGGGCGGCGTAGATCATCCAGAAGGTCAGCGGGATCAGAGCGATGGCGCTGACACGTTCGGCGACCCAGTGCGCCGCGCCATGGCCGGCGGCGCCGTTGCCGCGGGCCCGGGAAAGAGGGGTCCTGAAATCGGTCATCACGGGCCTCCCTGACCGAGCCCGATGGCCCAGACGATCACTGTGGCCACCACGGAGAAGGCCATGGCCATGACCCCGGACTGGTAGGAAGTCGTCACCGACAGGCCCAGCCCTGCATCCCAGAACAGATGCCGCAGGCCGTTGGCGAGGTGGTAGAAAACCGAGAGGGTCAGTCCCACCAGGACCAGGCGGCCGAGG
>Ga0209985_10004276_pt1 | contig 11600 bp, 10 predicted proteins | sample NOAtaG_FD_187305 | JGI IMG/M metagenome (GOLD analysis project Ga0209985, IMG submission 187305) | Freshwater lake microbial communities from Lake Erie, under a cyanobacterial bloom - NOAA_Erie_Diel6S_1000h metaG (SPAdes) (version 2) | ecosystem: Environmental > Aquatic > Freshwater > Lake ... | reverse complement strand
CAACTGGCCCACCGGCGCGGGTGGCAAGGGCAACGAAGGCGTGGCCGCGTTCGTGCAGCGTCTGCCGAACTCGATCGGCTACGTCGAATACAGCTACGCCCGTACCAACAAGATGGCCCATGTGCAGCTGCGCAACGCGGCTGGCAACTTCGTCAACCCTGACGACAGCAGCTTCAAGGCTGCCGCGGCCGGCGCCGAGTGGTCCAAGAGCTTCTATCAGATCCTGACGCAGCAGCCGGGTGCCGGCAGCTGGCCGATCACGGGTGCCACCTTCATCCTGATGCACGCCAAGCAGGACAAGCCTGCCCAGGGTTCGGCTTCGCTCAAGTTCTTCGAGTGGGCTTTCAACAACGGTGACGGCATGGCCACCGAGCTGGAGTACGTGCCGCTGCCCGCAGCGGTGAAGGACCTGGTGCGTCGCGAGTGGGCCAAGATCCAGGACGGCTCCGGCAAGGCCGTGGCCTTCAAGTGATGCCGATGGCGGCGCATCTGTCGCCGCCACAGGCCTGACAATCAGGGCGCCCGCCGACGAAGCGGGCGCTTTTGTGTGAGCAACTGAATAGCGAGGAGGCCCCGTGTCCGCGACCCTGCCGGCCCAGAGCTACGAACCCAAAGACGCTGCAGCCGAGTCGTTGCCTGGCGGCATTCCTCCGACCCACACGCAACGCTCGCCGTGGGCGGACAAGGCGTTTGCCGCGGCCGCCCAGTCGGCCGCGTGGATCACCCTGGCACTGCTGGCGGGCATCATCGGCTCGCTGGTCTATGGCGCCTGGCCCGCCATCCGCGAGTTCGGCATCGGTTTCCTGTTCAGCACCGACTGGGATCCGGTGGAGGACAAGTACGGCGGCCTCGTGATGATCTACGGCACGCTGATGACGGCGGCCATCGCGCTGATCATCGCGGTGCCGGTGAGCTTCGGCATTGCGCTGTTCCTCACCGAGCTGGCGCCGAACTGGCTGCGCCGGCCCCTGGGTGTGGCCGTTGAGTTGCTGGCCGCGGTGCCCTCCATCGTCTACGGCATGTGGGGCCTGCTGGTGTTCGGCCCCATTCTGGCCACCTACGTTCAGATCCCTCTGCAGAACGCCTTCTCGGACGTGCCCTTGCTGGGCACGCTGTTCTCGGGGCCGCCCGTGGGCATTGGCCTGCTGTCGGCGGGCATCATCCTAGCGATCATGGTGATCCCGTTCATCGCCTCGGTGATGCGCGATGTGTTCGAGACGACGCCGGCCCTGCTGAAGGAATCCGCTTACGGCCTGGGTTCCACGACCTGGGAAGTGGTCTGGAAGGTGGTGCTCCCGTACACGCGCTCGGGCGTCATCGGCGCCATCATGCTGGGGCTGGGGCGTGCGCTCGGTGAGACGATGGCGGTCACCTTCGTGATCGGCAACTTCAGCCAGGTCGATTCGCTGTCCTTGTTCCAGGCGGCCAACAGCATCACCGCGGCGATCGCGAACGAGTTTGCCGAGGCCGACACCAAGCTGCACCAACCCGCGCTGATGTACCTGGGCCTGGTCCTGTTCTTCATCACCTTTTGCGTGCTCGCGCTGTCCAAGCTGCTGTTGCAGCGCATGAAGCGCAACGAAGGGAGCCGCACATGAGCCTCTTCACACTCAGCCCCGCGGGCATGCGGCTGCACAAGCGCCGCAAGGGCCTGAACGCCCTGGCGCTGACCCTCTCGCTGCTGGCCATGGCCTTCGGCTTGTTCTGGTTGGCGTGGATCCTGTTCGAGACGATCCGGCTGGGCATCGGCGGCCTGGCTCTCACGGTGTTCACCGAGATGACCCCACCGCCGCAAGCCGAGAGCGGGGGCCTGGCGAACGCGATCCTCGGCTCGGTGATGATGGTGTCGCTGGCCACCGCCCTGGGCACGCCCATCGGCATCCTGTGCGGCATCTACCTGGCCGAATACGGCAAGCAGAACTGGCTCGGCCACGTCACCGGCTTCATCAACGACATCCTGTTGTCGGCGCCGTCCATCGTGATCGGTCTCTTCATCTATGCCGTGGTCGTGGCGCAGGTGCGGACCTTCTCGGGTTACGCCGGCATCCTGGCGCTCACCTTGATCGTCATTCCGGTGGTGGTGCGCACCACCGAGAACATGCTCAGCCTGATTCCGAACGCGCTGCGCGAGGCGGCTTACGCGCTGGGCGCGCCGAAGTGGAAGGTGATCTCGTCGGTCACGCTCAAGGCGGCGCGGGCCGGCGTCATCACCGGTGTGCTGCTGGCATTGGCTCGTATTGCCGGCGAGACCGCACCGCTGCTGTTCACGGCGCTCAACAACCAGTTCTTCACCAGCAACCTCGGCGAGCCGATGGCCAGCCTGCCGGTCACCATCTTCAAGTACGCGATGAGCCCGTACGAGAACTGGCGCGAACTCGCCTGGGTGGGTGTGTTCCTGATCACGCTGGGCGTGCTGGCCCTGAACATCCTGGCGCGGGTGCTGTTCCGCAAGAAGATTTGAGAGGACAACGATGGACACCAAGGTCGACACCGCTGCCGGCGAGAAGATCAAGATCAAGGTCAGCGACCTGAACTTCTACTACGGCAAGTTCCACGCACTGAAGCACATCAACCTGGAGATCCCCGAGCGCAAGGTCACGGCCTTCATCGGCCCTTCGGGTTGCGGCAAGAGCACGCTGCTGCGCGTGTTCAACCGCATGTTCGAGCTCTACCCCGAGCAGCGCGCCGAAGGCTCGGTGCTGCTCGACGGGCAGGACATCATCAAGACCAAGGTCGATGTCTCGCTGATCCGCGCCAAGATCGGCATGGTGTTCCAGAAGCCGACGCCGTTCCCGATGTCGATCTACGACAACATCGCCTTCGGCGTGCGCCTGTTCGAGACGCTGCCGCGCGTGGAGATGGACGAGCGCGTGGAATGGGCTCTCAAGAAGGCGGCGCTGTGGAACGAGGTCAAGGACAAGCTGCAGCAGAACGGCGCCAGCCTCTCCGGTGGCCAGCAGCAGCGCCTGTGCATCGCGCGCGGCATTGCGATCAAGCCCGAGGTGCTGCTGCTCGACGAGCCCTGCTCGGCGCTGGATCCCATCTCCACCGGCAAGATCGAGGAACTGATCCACGAGCTCAAGGCCGACTACACGGTGATGATCGTCACCCACAACATGCAGCAGGCGGCGCGCTGCAGCGACTACACGGCCTACATGTACCTGGGTGACCTCGTGGAGTTCGGCCCCACGAGCGAGCTGTTCATGAAGCCGAAGAAGAAGGACACCGAAGACTACATTACGGGTCGGTTCGGCTGATCCGCCACCACCCGCGCACCGCAGAGGAAGCCCTGATGTCCGACAAGCACATGTCCACCCAGTTCGATGCCGAGCTTTCGGGCATCTCCGGTCGCGTTCTCGAGATGGGCGGCCTCGTCGAATCCCAGGTCACGCAGGCCGTCAAGGCCCTGACCGAGTTCAACGGCGAGCTCGCCAACCAGGTGCTCAAGCAAGAGGAACGGGTCAACCAGATGGAGATCGAGATCGACCGTGATCTCTCCGCCATCATCGCCCGCCGCCAGCCCACCGCGCGCGACCTGCGGCTGCTGATCGCCGTCAGCAAGACCATCGCCAACCTCGAGCGCGTGGGCGACGAGGCGGCACGCATCGCCCGCACGGTGCTGCGGCTCATCGACACCGGTGTGTCGTCGCGGCTGCGCCTGCCGGTGGCCGACCTGGGCTTCGAGGCCGAACTGGCCATCGCGCAGCTGCGCAAGGCGCTGGACGCCTTTGCACGGCTGGACACGGCCCGGGCGCTCGAGGTGCTGAAGCAGGACGACCAGATCGACCAGGAGTTCGACGGCCTGATGCGCAAGCTGATCACCTACATGATGGAAGACCCGCGCACGATCTCGTCGAGCATCGATCTGGTTTTCGTGGCCAAGGCCATCGAGCGCGTCGGCGACCACGGCAAGAACCTGGCCGAGGCCATCATCTACGTCGTCAAGGGCACCGACGTGCGCCACACCTCGCTGGAGAACGTCGAGAACGCCGTGCGCTGAGGCGCGGCGCGCTCGAACGGCAACATGGCCCGGGTCTTGGTCGTCGAGGACGAGCCCGCGATCGCCGAGCTGATCGCACTGAACCTGCGTCATCAGGGCTTCGAGGTGGCCCTGGCAGCCGACGCCGACGAGGCGCAGGCCCGCATCGATCAGGTCCTGCCCGACCTCGTGATCCTGGACTGGATGCTGCCCGGCACCTCGGGCGTGCAGCTCGCGCGGCGCTGGCGCGGCGACCCGCGCACGCGCGAGGTTCCCGTGATCATTCTCACCGCGCGGGCGGCCGAGTCCGACAAGATCGCCGGCCTTGACGCCGGCGCTGACGACTACCTCACGAAGCCGTTCTCGCCGGCCGAGCTGCAGGCCCGCATCCGCGCCGTGTTGCGTCGTCGCGCGCCGACGGCGCTCGATCTGCCGGTCGAGGTCGGGCCGCTGCGGCTGGACCCAGGCTCGCGCCGTGTCACCCACGGCCAGGGGGCGGCCGTGGTCGAGCTGAAGATTGGGCCGACCGAGTTCCGCCTGCTGCACGTGCTGCTGAGCCAGCCCGAGCGGGTGCACAGCCGCTCTCAGCTGCTGAACCGGGTCTGGGGCGACCATGTGTTCATCGAGGAGCGCACGGTCGACGTGCACATCAAGCGCCTGCGCGAAGCGCTGGCGCCGGCCGATGCCCAGGCCATGATCGAAACCGTCCGCGGCGCCGGCTACCGGCTCGTCGCCCAGCCGGTAGGCGCCATCGACCACGGCGACGGCGAGAGCGGGGCATGACACCGAATTCACTTTCGCGCCTGAGCTTTGCACTCGTGGTCGGCGCGCTGGTGGGTGCCGTCATCGGGGCCATCCTCGCGCAGCCTCTGGTGGGTGCGGCCCTGGGCGCACTGGTGGGCACGCTGGTGTCCATCACCGTCGATACGCGCCGCGGCCTGGGCCTGCTCGATTGGTTGCGCGGCCCGCAGCAGGCGCAGGCGCCGCGCGACCAGGGCTTCTGGGGCGAGCTCGCCTACCGCATCGAACGGGCCTTGCGCCAGAAGGAGCAGTCCATCGCGCAGGAGCGCGAGCGACTGGCGCAGTTCCTGGCCGCCATCGAGGCCTCGCCCAACGGCGTGATGCTGCTCGACGAGAGTGACCAGATCGAGTGGTGCAACACCGTCGCGGCACAGCACTTCGGGCTCGATCCCGTGCGCGACCGGCTGCAGCGCGTGACCAATCTCGTGCGCTCCCCGCTCTTCGTGGCCTTCCTGCAGTCGGGCGACTTCGACGAACCCGTCACCGTGCCCGGGCCGCTGGGGCGCGCCACGCTGTCCCTGCTGGTGCGCCCCTACGGCGAAGGCATGAAGCTGCTGCTGTCGCAGGACATCACCGAGCGCGAGCGTGCCGAAGCCATGCGCCGCGACTTCGTGGCCAACGTGTCGCACGAGATCCGCACACCGTTGACGGTGTTGTCGGGCTTCGTCGAGACGTTGGCGCAATTGCCGCTGACCGAGCCCGAGCGCCAGCGCGTGCTGCTGCTGATGGGGCAGCAGACCGGCCGCATGCAGGCGCTGGTGGGCGATCTGCTGATGCTCGCGCAGCTCGAGGGCAGTCCGCGGCCGGGCGCCGATCGCTGGCTGCCGCTGACGCCGCTGCTGCAGCGCGCCTTGGCCGATGCCACGGCCCTGTCGGCGGGCCGGCACACGCTGGTGCTGCGCAGCACCGACGACATCGAGCTCGCTGGCGTCGAGGGCGAACTGCTCAGCGCCGTCGGCAACCTCTTGGCCAACGCGGTGCGCTACACGCCCGAAGGCGGCCGCATCGAACTCGGCTGGACGCGGCTCGACGATGGCCGTGGCGTCATCGAGGTCACCGACACCGGGCTGGGCATCGCCCGCGAGCACCTGCCGCGCCTGACGGAGCGCTTCTATCGCGTCGACGGCAGCCGCTCGCGCGACACCGGCGGCACCGGCCTCGGGCTGTCGATCGTCAAGCATGTCGTGCAACGCCACGGCGGCGAGATCGACATCGAAAGCGAGCTGGGCAAGGGCTCGAGCTTTCGGCTGCTGCTGCCGGCGCTGCGCGTGCGCGCGCTGGCGCCGCCGATCAGCGCGCGCGCTGAAGCAGCTGCGTGAGCTCGTCGCGGGCCGTCGGCCGCGGCACCACGGCGACGACGCTCCAGCCCTCGGGCACCGGCGGCAGCACGCGGTCGCGGGCCACGCGCAGCAACAAGGGGCAGGGGCCTTGCTGGGCGGCGGGCGTGGCGTCCACGCGCCAGCGTCCGAAGTGCTCGAGCGCCGCCACGGTGGCCGGTGCCAGGCCGGGTGCCGCGATGCAGGGCGTGTCGGCCGGCACATGCGGCGCGAGGCGCAGCACCAGCGGGCGCGCGCTGCGGGCATGGTCGAGCGCCGGCAGCCACAGTGTCATCAGCAGCAGCCAGCACAGCGCCACGCCACCGGCAGGCAGCACCAGACTCTTCCAGAGGGCCTCCTGGTGGCGGCCGGTGCGCCAGCGCACCACCGCTACCCAGGCCAGGGTGCCGGCCGCCGCCACGGCCAGCGCCAGCGCCGAGAAGGGCGAGTCGAAGCCGGGCACCTGCCGCGCCACGTTGGCGGCCGTCTTGGCCGGCACGCCGGTCTGCATCGCCACGTAGACGACCCAGATCGTGAGCGCCGCGGCCGTGAAGAAGAACATCGAGAACCAGTCGATGGCCGCCGTGGCGCTGCGCTTGAGCGTGGGCAGCGCAAACGCCGCCATCACCGCCAGCGCCGGCAGGCCCAGCAGCAGGGCGCGGTCGGAGCCCCCCATCGTGACGTTGGCGCCCAGCGCCGCGAGCACAAAGACGAGCGGCACCGAGACGTGGCGGTACAGCAGCTGGCGGCGCCAGCGCCACAGGGTCCACAGCGCCAGCGGCCAGGCCGGCCACAGAAACCACAGCCATTGGCGCGCAAGGCCGGGCACGTCGGCCAGCACCTCGCTGCTGACGCGCCAGCGCCACCAGCCCAGGGCGCTGGCCAGTGCGGCGCTCAGCACCAGCGCCGCGACTAGCCAAGGCGCGAAACGGCGCACCTCGGGCAGGCGGCTGCGCAGGCACACCAGCGCCCCACCCAGGCCCACGGCCACGGCCATGGCCGGCGCGCCGCTGGCGGCCAGCAGCGGCAGGGCAGCCAGGATCGCCAGCCGCGCGCGCCACAGGCGGTAGGGCGCCGCCGCGATGCCGTAGAGCGCCAGCGAGGCGGCGGCCAGCTGCGCGAGCTCCGGCGTGGTTTCGTGGCCCAGTTGCAGCAGGCCCAGCGTGGCCATCAGGGCCAGCAGCCCGCCATCGGCCATGGCCCGGGCATAGGCCACCGGATCGGCCTCGCCGCCAAAGGCGAAGGCCACGGGCTGCGCGGCCTCGGTGCGGGCCAGCAGCAGCGTGCTGTACCAGGTAAGGGCCAGCGTCAGCGCCAGCAGCAGCGCGAAGGGCAGGCGCGCGGCCAGCGAGGCATCGAGCCAGCCCTGGCCGAGCGTGATGAAGAGGGCGCCCAGCCAATGCGGCAGCAGCGCGCCCTCCAGCGGCACGCCGCCGAGCAAGGGGGCCAGCCAGGGCGTGCGGCCTTCGGCCATGGCGGCCATCACGCCGAAGGCCGCCACGTCGGCGTTGCGCCACGGGTCGCGCCCGAACAGGCCAGGCAGCAGGTAGGCGGCGCACAGCAGCAGCAGCGGCAGCCGCGGCAAGCGGCGCGCGCCGCGCTGCGTGACCACGGCAGGCGTGATCGGCGGCAGGGGCGGCGGCAGGGTCGGTGGTGCCGAAGAGGGACCTGACGGCGGCAGCGAGCGGCTCACGGGCTGATGATGGCAAAGAAGCGAGGGCCAAAGAAAAAGGCAGCCGAAGCTGCCTTCACGGAGGGGCGCCGGGCCGGCGCCAGCCTCACTTCTTGAGTCCGACGCGGGCGAACTTGTTGCGGAACTTCTCGACGCGGCCGCCGAGGTTGTCGATGCTCTTCTGCGTGCCCGTGTAGAACGGGTGCGTCTCGCTCGTCGTTTCGAGCTTGATCAGCGGCAGCTCACGGCCGTCGTCGAGCTTGATCATTTCCTTCGTGGGCGCGCACGAGCGCGTGACGAAGGTGAAGCCGTTGGAGAGGTCCTGGAAGCAGACCTGGCGGTAGTTCGGGTGGATGCCGTCTTTCATGATCGAGCCTTGTTTGCCGGGAGCCACGCCGAACCTCAGGGTGGGCGCACTTTCCGTGGTTTGCGAAATCGACGTGCGCGAGTTGCGCGTGTTGCGAGCGGAGAACCGCGAATTCTAGACGGGAAACGGGCTCATCCGCCGCGCCGCATCATGTCGAAGAAGTCGAGGTTGTTCTTGCTCTGCTTCATCTTGTCGAGCACGAACTCCATCGCCTCGATCTCGTCCATGTTGTAGAGCAGCTTGCGCAGGATCCAGGTCTTTTGCAGGATCTCGGGCTTCAGCAGCAGCTCTTCGCGCCGCGTGCCGCTCTTGTTGATCAGGATGGACGGGTACACGCGCTTCTCGGCCATGCGGCGATCAAGGTGGATCTCGCAGTTGCCGGTGCCCTTGAACTCTTCGTAGATGACCTCGTCCATCTTCGAGCCGGTGTCGATGAGCGCAGTGCCGATGATGGTGAGCGAGCCGCCTTCCTCGACGTTGCGCGCCGCGCCGAAGAAGCGCTTGGGGCGCTGCAGCGCATTGGCGTCGACGCCGCCGGTGAGCACCTTGCCGCTGCTGGGCAGCACGTTGTTGTAGGCACGGGCCAGGCGCGTGATGCTGTCGAGCAGGATGACCACGTCCTTCTTCAGCTCGACCAGGCGCTTGGCGCGCTCGATCACCATCTCGGCCACCTGCACGTGGCGCGCCGCGGGTTCGTCGAAGGTGGAGCTGATGACCTCGCCGCGCACGCCGCGCACCATCTCGGTCACTTCCTCGGGGCGCTCGTCGACGAGCAGCACGATGAGGTGGATCTCGGGGTGGTTGGCCACCAGCGCGTGGGCGATGTGCTTCATCATCACCGTCTTGCCGGTCTTGGGCTGGGCCACCAGCAGCGCGCGCTGGCCCTTCCCGATGGGCGCGATGAGGTCGACGATGCGACCGGTGATGTTCTCCTCGGTCTTGATGTCGCGCTCGAGCCTGAAGGCCGCCGTCGGGAACAGCGGCGTCAGGTTCTCGAACATGATCTTGTGCTTGCTCTCCTCGGGGGTCAGGCCGTTGACGCGGTCGACCTTGACGAGCGCGAAGTAGCGCTCGCCGTCCTTGGGCACCCGCACCTCGCCCTCGACCATGTCGCCGGTGTGCAGGTTGAAGCGGCGGATCTGGCTCGGCGACAGGTAGATGTCGTCCGTGCTGGCCATGTAGCTGGCCTCGATGCTGCGCAGGAAGCCGAAGCCGTCGGGCAGCACCTCGAGCACGCCGTCGCCGAAGACCTGCTCGCCGGCCTTGGCGCGCTTCTTCATGATCGCGAACATCAGCTCCTGCTTGCGCAGGCGCTGCACGTTCTCGATTTCCAGCGCTTCGCCCATCTCGATGAGCTTGGCGACGTGCATGAGCTTGAGTTCGGACAGATGCATGAGGCACCCTGAGGCCCGGCCGGGCCGCGGTATCGAGCGCTGTGGGGCGCACGCCGCAGCTGGCGTTGAAGGGCAGTTCGTGGAGTGAGGCCGTGACCCTGCACGGGGCCGGACCGGCGTGGGCCGGGGTCCGGTAGGCGCTACGGACCGAGTGTTCGGCCCCAGCGGCGCAGGGAGGCGGGTCAGGCGGCTGGCGCTTCAGGCGCCGACCGCGTGACGCAGATTATAGATGGCCGTCGAGAAAAGCGGTCAGCTGTGCTTTCGACAGCGAGCCCACCTTGGTGGCGGCGACCTTGCCGTCCTTGAAGAGCATCAGCGTCGGGATGCCGCGGATGTTGTGCTGGCCGGGCACCGTGCGGTTCTCGTCGACGTTGAGCTTGGCGATCTGCAGGCGGCCCTCGTAGGTCTTGGAGACCTCGTCGAGGATCGGCGCGATCGCCTTGCAGGGGCCGCACCATTCGGCCCAGTAATCCACCAGGACCGGCTTGTCCGACTGCAGCACATCGCTGCTGAAGGAGTCGTCGGTGACGTGCTTGATCAGGTCGCTGCTCATGGCTTGTTGGCTCCGCATGCCCGCGGCGCGCGCACGGAAAATGGGGCGCAGCGGGAGCGGCAGGATTTTGGCACGTTGCGCCCGAACAGGCAGGGCGAACGGCCGCGGCACGTCATTTCAGACTGAACAGTCGGGCCAAGGCCCCGTTGTTCGGCGCATCGGGCCGGGTGACGCCGCGTTTCAATGGGCACACCATGCCCGTCGCCCAGCCTGCCCCTGCCGCCCCTCGCAGCGCCGCCGTGCGCTGGTTCGGCCGCTGGCAGCTGCTGCGCCTGCTCGGCAAGAGCGAGCGCACGATGGCCTGGCGCATCGCCGATCCGCGCAGCGGCCAGGAATTGATGCTCGTGCTGCCGCGTGTGCAGCCGGCCGACGCCCTGGGGCTGGAGCAGTGGAAGCAGGTGCAGCGTCAGGCGGCGCGGCTGTCGCACCCGCAGCTGGCCGCGGTGGTCGACACGGGCGTGCAGGACGGCTGGCCTTACGTGGCCTACGACCCGCGGGCCGACGCCACGCTGACCGAGCGCCAGCCCGCCAACGGCATGCCAGGCCCCGAGGCCGCTGCGCTGGTGCAGCAGGCCCTTCAAGGCCTGGCCTTCGCTCACGAGGCCGGCCTGGCGCACCACGATTTGCAGCCCTTCCTGATGCTGGTCAGCGACAGCGGCCAGTTGCGCGTGGCCGGCCTGGCCATTGCGGCGGAGCTGGCTGCGCGCCAGGCCGCCGCCGCCGCGCCAGCAGACACGCCCAGCCACAGCGGCCGTCATGCCGAACGGGCCGCCGCCGAACGGGATGTGCTCGCCGCGGGCGTGCTGCTGCACGGCTTGCTCGTCGGCGCGCCCGCCCTCGACGAGCCCGACATCGGCCGCATCGTCGACCGCGTGCCGCCGCTGGGCCGCGACATCGTCCGCCTGCCCTGGCAGACGGCGCACCGCATTGCCGAGCCGCTGCGCGCCATCGTCAACCGCGCCACCGACCGCCAGGAGCGCCAGCGCTACCGCAACGCCCGCACGCTGCTGCGCGCGCTGGAGGGCTGGCTGCAGTCCGAAGGCGCCTCGGGCGCCGGGCCGCTGGCCCTGCTGGCCGACCGGCTGCGCACCGCCGGGGTGCTGCCCTCGGGCCCGGGAGCGGCGGCGCGGGTGGCCCGGCTCACGATGATGGAGAGCCAGCGCACCTTCGAACTCGCCGAGGTGGTGCTGGAGGACTTCGCGCTCAGCTTCGAGATGCTGCGCCTGGCCAACGGCTCGCAGGCGAGCAACGGCGGCGCCCCGGTGCTGACGGTGCGGCGGGCCATCGCGATGCTGGGGCTGGACGGCGTGCGGCGCTCGGCCTTGGCGCTGCGCGACTGGCCGGGGCCGCTCGACGACACCGGCGCCGCGCGCCTGGACGCCCTGATCGACCGCATCCGACGCGCTGCGCGTACGGCGCTGGCGCTGCGGCCCGCCGGCTACGACGGCGAGGTCGTCTATCTGCTGACGCTGCTGCAGAACCTCGGCCGGCTTGTGTTGCACTACCACTTCACCGACG
>Ga0209985_10004275_pt1 | contig 11601 bp, 9 predicted proteins | sample NOAtaG_FD_187305 | JGI IMG/M metagenome (GOLD analysis project Ga0209985, IMG submission 187305) | Freshwater lake microbial communities from Lake Erie, under a cyanobacterial bloom - NOAA_Erie_Diel6S_1000h metaG (SPAdes) (version 2) | ecosystem: Environmental > Aquatic > Freshwater > Lake ... | reverse complement strand
GTCGATGTGATGGACGGCCACTTCGTTCCGAACCTCTCGATGGGGCCTGCGGTGTGCGCGTCGGTGCACCGGGCTGTCCCCGACGCGGCGCTCGATGTCCACCTGATGGTCACAGATCCGGCGGCCTACATCGAGCCCTTCGCGAAGGCAGGGGCCGCGCACATCACCTTCCACATCGAAGCGGTGCCCGAACCGTCGCCGCTGATCGCGCGCATCCACGCGCTCGGCATGTCGGCGGGTCTCGCGATCAACCCGAACACGCCGGTGGACGCGCTCTTCCCGTGGCTCGACGCGATCGACCTCGCGCTCGTCATGAGCGTCCACCCCGGGTTCAGCGGGCAGTCGTTCATCGCGAGCGTCCTGCCCAAGACCCGCGCGATCCGCGACCGCGCGCGGCAGGGGCTGCGGGTGCAGATGGACGGCGGCGTCGCGCCCGACAGCGCTCCCGCGTGCCGGGCGCACGGCTGCGACCTGATCGTCGCGGCGAGCGCGATCTTCGGAAAGCGCGACTACGCGGCCGCGATACAATCCCTCCGTGGCTGAATCGACCTGGACACAGACCGACCTCGCAGAGGCGCCCGCAAAGAAGGGCGTCCCCGAAGGTCTTTGGATGAAGTGCCCCGCCTGCGAAGAGACTCTCTTCAAGAAGGCGGTGGAGTCGAACCTCTGGGTCTGCCCCAAGTGCCAGCACCACATGCGCATCAGCGCGCGCCAGCGCGTCGACCAGCTGCTCGACCCGGGCACCTTCGAGAGTTTCGACGACGGGCTGATCGCGATCGACCCGCTCAAGTTCGTCGACTCGAAGCCGTATCCCGCGCGCATCGCCGACACCCAGAAGAAGACGGGCGAGCGCGACGCGCTGCTCTCGGGATTCGGCTTCGTGAAGGGTCGACGCGTCGTCGTCGCGGTCATGGACTTCACCTTCCTTGGCGGCTCGATGGGCTCCGTGGTCGGCGAGAAGATCACCCGCGCGATCGAGCGCGGCATCGACCACGACCTCCCCGTCGTCACCGTGAGCTGCTCGGGCGGCGCGCGCATGCACGAGTCGGGCTTCTCGCTCATGCAGATGGCGAAGACGAGCGCGGCGCTCGCGCGCCTCGACGAAGCGGGCGGGCTGTTCATCTCGGTGCTTGCGGATCCGACCACCGGCGGCGTCACCGCGAGCTTCGCGATGCTCGGCGATGTGATCTTCGCCGAGCCGAAGGCGCTGATCGGCTTCGCGGGCCCGCGCGTCATCAAGCAGACCATCCGGCAGGATCTTCCCGAGGGCTTCCAGACCTCCGAGTTCCTGCTCGAGTCCGGCTTCGTGGACCGCATCGTGCACCGCAAGGATCTCCGCTCGGAGATCGGACGCGTGATCGACTATGCGGGACGCTGAGCGTTCGTGGCGCCCGCCGCGCGGGACGCTCGTCCTGGCGTCCGCCGCAGCCGCCGCCTTCGCGCTCTCGTTTCCCCTGTCGGAGGACTTCGTCGCCGGCTGGCCGCTCGCGTTCGTGTGGCCGGCGCTCCTCGCCTGGGCGGCCGCTCTCGCACCGTCGTGGCGCGCGGTGATCACCGCCGTCTTCCCCGCATTCTTCGCGGCGTTCCTCGCCCATCAGTGGTGGATGCGCGAGATCACCGAACTCGGGATGCCGATCCTGGTCGGCTATCTCGCCGCATGGACGACGGCGCTCGCGCTGCTCGTCCGCTGGCTCGCGGGAGCGCGCAGGCGGCACGACGACGCGCGCGGTGGCGGCAGGGGCACGATGCCCTTCATGATCGCGGTGCCGATCGCACTCGTCGCCGTCGAGTTTCTCCGCGGCGACCTCGTGTGCACGGGCTACGCATGGTTCTTCGCCGCACATCCGCTCGTCGAGTGGCCGGCGATCGCCTGGATCGCGTCGATCGGCGGCGGGTGGCTCCTCTCGGCCGTCGCCGGCTTCGTGGGCGGCGCGCTCGCCGACCTCGCGGTAGGACCGCGGGCGATGCGCGTCGTTGCGCCGGGTGCGCTCGCGCTTCTTGCGGCGATCGTCGGCCTTCGCGCGATGCTGGCGTCGCCCGCGGCGCCGCAGTCGACCGAGGCTGCTCGCCTGCTTCTCGTCCAGACCAACCTTCCCATGTCGAACAAGCTCGGCTGGGCGCCGCAGGACCAGGTCGACGACTTCGTCGCGTTCTCGCGCCTGACGCTCGACGGCGTTCGCGAGGCGGGGAAGCCGGTCGATGCGGTGGTGTGGCCCGAGACCATGGTTCCTGGCTTCGGGCTCGAGCCCGAGTCGCTCCGAACGCTCGTCGAGCAGCGGCTGTTCCCCGGCGCGCGCTTCGACGAGGCCCTGCGCGAGCTGTCGTCGCTTGCCGGCGCACCGCTCATCGTCGGTTCGCCCGCGTACCTCGGGCTTCGCGTCGAGGAAGAGCGCTTCGTCTGGGACAACCAGTTCAACAGCGCGTACCTCGTCGACCCAGAGGGCGCCAAGGGCCGGACCGACAAGATCTTCCTCACGCCGTTCGGGGAGACGATGCCCATCATCTCGAACTGGGCGTGGCTCGAGCAGCAGCTCCTTGCCCTTGGCGCGAACGGGATGACCTTCGACCTCGATGCGGCCGCGGCCCCGAAGCGTTTCACGATCGATGCAGCGGCGGGACGGGTCCGCGTCGGGGTTCCGATCTGCTTCGAGATCACGGCCCCGTGGGCCTCGAGGCGGATCGCGTTCGACGACGGCGGACGGGCTGCGGATGTGCTCGTCAACATCTCGAACGACGGCTGGTTCGGCCCGTCGGGAGCGGGGAGGCGCCAGCACCTGCAGGTCGCCCAGCTGCGCGCCATCGAGCTCGCGACCCCCGTGGTGCGCGCCGCCAACACCGGCATGTCCGCCTCGATCGCGGCCGACGGTCGGATCCTTGCCTTCCTTCCCGCGAACGAGGCCGGCTCCCTGCTCGCGCAGGTCACGCCCGCGGCGTCCGGACGGGGCGAGCCGTACGCGGTGCTGACGGGGGACCTCGTCGCCTGGACCGCGCTTGGCCTCCTCGGTGCGGTCGGACTGAGCCGTCGTCCGCGGCGCTCGGGCGCCCGGGGTTGAACCATTCAAGATTGGACCTTTCGCGCCGTTTCTGCCGATGATGCGGCGCGCGGGCGGAGCCCGCCTGATTGCGTGCGTGCGGCGTCGGCCGCGCGCACATGGGCACGGAGGCCTCCAATGCTGTCAAGCGATCGTCCATTGTCGATTCGAGCGGGATCCATCGCGCGCGCGTCATGCGCCGCGATCGTCGTCGCGTGCGCCGCAGGCTGCATGCAGCATGTCGACCCCCAGGCCGCCCGTGCGCAGTTCAGTTCAAAGGAGCGCTCGCTTCCGCCGAGCGCGGTTCGCCCGCAGGGCGCCCGCGGATCGGCCGGCTACGACGCGATGGCGGTGCGCGGTTCCGAGGGTACTGCGATCGGAGCCGACGGCGCTCTGGCAGACGACGGACCAGCGGTGCTGCACCCGCCTGTCCTCTCCGAGCCCATCGCCGTGCGGACAGACGCCGTGCCGACCGAGTCGGAGCGCGCCAACGCGGCCACCATCCTCCGCGCCGCGAGCAAGAGCACCTGGGCTGCGCTGCGCGCCAACGCGATCGAGGCATCGAAGTCGAGCCCGTCGCTCCTCGCCGAACTCGCTCCACGCGGGCTTGTCGACGAGAACCGCGGCGTGCGCTTCGTCGCGTGCATGGCGATCGGCGAGTCGGGCAACCGCGACCTCGCCCTCCTCGTGCAGCCGCTGCTTCAAGACGACAGCGCGTCGGTTCGCGCGGCCGCCATGCTCGCGCTCTCGCGCTGCGGCCACACGGTCGACCTCACGCCCATCGCGGAGATGCTCGTCGACAACGAGCCCGAGGTGCGGGCCAACGCCTACCTCGTGCTTGGCGAACTTGGAAACAAGACTGCGGTTCCCCTGATCCGCGATTCGATCGGTCGTGGCATGAAGCTGGTCAATCCGATCCGCGCGCGCCTCGTCGACCTCACCGCCGCCGAGGCGCTGGTGAAGCTCGGCGACGAGCGCGAGATCGAGCCGCTCCGCGCAGCGCTCTTCGCGCCTCCAGAGCAGGCGGAACTCACGCTCGTCGCCTGCGACGCGATCGGACGCCTCCGCGACGAAGCGTCGCGGCCCATGCTCGAGCGGCTCCTCACGGTGTCGGGCGATGCGCGTCGCTCGCCTGAGATCCGGCTCGCGGCCGCGCGCGCCTTGGTGCGCATCGGCGGAGCTGGTGCCGCAGGCATCGCGGTGGCCCGCGAGTACCACGCCGATGCGGACGCCCGGATCCGGTCGCAGGCGGCCGCCCTCCTCGGCGAGCTTCGGACGGCGGAGTCCCTCGACCTCCTCGCTCGCCTGATCCGCGACAGCGACCCAACGGTCCAGGTCGCCGCCGCGGCGGGCTTCGAGCGGGGAGAATGATCGAAAAGCAGCGGCGTTCGCTGCGAAACCCGCGTACAAGCCATGGCGCGGGCGTGCGGGAAGCGGGGCGGTCTCGCCCGAAGCTCATCCCGACAGACGCGTTCAAAGTCGATTGACACCCAAGAATGGTGTGGGTACAAAACCGTACTTCCCGCGATGGGGCTCGGCCGAGGTGGCCGAGAACCGCGCTGGATCAGCCGAACGGCGGGCTCGCTTGCCTTCCGATTCGGAGCCTCGGATGAAGGAATATTCGCCGTGCACATCCTGACCAAGATCTTCGTCGTCCTCGTTGCCCTTCTGACCGTCGCGATCGTCCCCCTTGTGGCGGTTCACGCGACCAACGAGGCGTCGTTCCAGAAGAAGTTCAAGGATGCGCAGATCGCGCAGAAGAAGGCCGAGGACGACCTCGAGAGCCAGCGCCTTGTCTGGAACAACGAGCTCCTCAAGGCCGAGGGTCTCCTCAAGGAAGTGCGCGCCGAAGTCGCGAGCCTCCGCAAGGACACCGAGACGAAGGCCGCCGCTCTCCGCAAGGCCGAGCAGGAGCTCGCCGGCACCAAGGCCGCGCAGGCTTCGGTCGCTGCGAGCCTCGCGACCCTCAGCGAGACCGGCAAGGCGAACAGCGAACTGACCGACGCGCTCGTCGCCGAACTGTCGTCGCTCCGCACGAAGGCCATGGAAGCTGAGAAGCGCCTGGTCGAGATGCAGGAGGCCTACGACAAGTCGCAGTCCGAGCTCGAGGTCGCCGACGCGGCCCGCCGCGCTCTCCAGGAAGAGAACAAGCGCCTGAGCGACGAGAAGGATCGCGCCGTGGCGACCGTGGCCGAGTATGTCGCGAGCGTTGGCGAGCTCAACCGCGCCCGCACCGGCGCCGTCGGCGACGGCACCCGCGTGGTGGCCACCAAGAACATCGCCGCCACCATCATCAATGTCCGCCGCGGCAACGGCCCGGCGCTCGCCGAGATCAACGCCGGCTCCCGTGACGGCGTGAAGGCCGGCTGGGTCCTTGCGGTTGGCGACGGCAGCACCTTCGTCGGCAACCTCCGCATCACCGAAGTCGATGTCAACCGCGCCGTCGGCGTGATCGAACTCGAAGATCCCGCCGCTCGCGGCGAGGTCAAGGTCGGCCAGCGCGCTGTCGCCCGGGCCGGCGAGTAACGCAATCTGCTGCGCAGACCGAGTATCCGCCAACGAATCCGCGAACGAATCAGCGAAGGACATCGACCCATGGCAAAGGCAACCACCCGCAGCAGCGAGATGAATGTGTACACGGCGCTTCTCGTCGTGGCAGCGCTCGTGCTCATCACTGGCGTCGGCGTGCTCGTGATGGCGAACATGAAGCAGGCGGAGACGGGCGGACAGCCCGGCTCGCCGCTGACCATCATCAAGTAAGCCCCGACCAACGACAGATTCACGACGCCGCCCTCATGGGCGGCGTCGTTCGTTTCTGCTACCCTTCGTGGATCGGCAGGGGCTGTGGGCGTCCTTCGACGCGTGCGGCAGGCGCGACCGTGGTGGTGGCGTGCTGGCCTCGGCCAAGACGGCGGTCCCGGGTTTGGTCCGTTGGCGCAGGGCGGGGCCGTGGTGGCGTCCCCGAGATTGGAACGAGTCGTGTTCATCGAGAAACTTCTCGCTTGGTTCAGCGTTGACATGGGCATCGACCTTGGCACCTGCAACACGCTCGTGTGCGTGCGGGGCGAGGGCATCGTGCTCAACGAGCCCTCGGTCGTGGCGGTGCGCAAGGGAACCAACAAGGTCCTCGGGAACGGGACCGCGGTCGGAACGGCCGCGAAGGAGATGCTCGGCAAGACCCCGGGCACCATCAGCGCGATCCGCCCGATGAAGGACGGCGTCATCTCCGACTTCGATGTCACCGAGGCGATGCTGGCCTACTTCATCCGCAAGGTGTCGGGCCGCAGCCGCCTGTTCGCGCCCCGCGTCGTGATCGCAGTCCCGTCGGGCATCACCGCGGTCGAGCGCAAGGCCGTGTTCGACAGCGCGGCGCGCGCCGGCGCGCGCAAGGTCTACCTGATCGAGGAACCGATGGCGGCCGCGATGGGCGCAGGTCTTCCGGTCGGCGAGCCGACCGCGAGCATGATCGTCGACATCGGCGGCGGAACCACGGATGTCGCGATCATCAGCCTCGGCGGAATGGTGACCTGCCAGTCGCTCCGAGTCGCAGGCGACGAGTTCGACGAGGCGATCATCGCCCACATGAAGAAGAACTACGGCCTGACGATCGGCGAGCAGACGGCCGAGCGCATCAAGATCGAGATCGGAAGCGCTTCGAAGCTCGAGAAGGAACTCACGATGGAGGTGCGCGGGCGCGACATGGTGTCGGGTCTGCCCCGAAAGACCGTCGTCGGCAGCGAGGAGATCCGCGAGTCGCTGCTCGAGCCGGTCAACCAGATCGTCGAGACGGTGCTCCACACCCTCGAGAACGCGGAGCCGGAGCTCAGCGCCGACCTCGTGGAGAACGGCATCGTGCTCGCCGGCGGCGGCGCGCTGCTGCGCGGCATCGGGCAGGTGATCGAGGAGCGCACGGGCCTTTCCGTGCGCATCGCCGACGAGCCGCTCACCTGCGTTGCGCGTGGAACGGCCACCTACCTCGAGAACCTCGAGGAGTGGAAGGCGACGATGGACAGCGATGTCGATGAGGGCTGACGAGGCCCCGCGCGTGGTCTGATCGGGCGATGCAACTCCCGCGTTTCATCCGCACACTCACGGGCAGGCGTCTCGACTGGACGCTGGCGGCGATCGCATTCGTCGTCGCGCTGCTTCCCGTGTACGCGCTGATGCCGTGGACGAACGACCTCTCGCGGCTGCTGTCGGTGCCCCTTGCGCCCGTCACGCACCTCGGCATGTTCGTGCGCGACCAGATCCGTCCGCCGCAGCCTCGGTTTGATCCGCAGGCGCCAGAGACCCTCGCGCTCGAGCGAGAGGTCGCGCAGTACCGCATGCTCTACGAGCAGTCGCGGCTCGAGGTCGAGCGGCTCGAGCGAAGCCTCGCGTCGCTCCGTGCGGTCAGCGCTCGCGTCGACTCGCCCGATTCACGGCTCATCGAGGCTTCGGTCATCGCGGGCGATCCGAGCCGGCGCAACGGCGTCTTCACGCTGAACGCAGGCGATCGACACGGGGTCCGCGCGGGCGCGGCGGCGCTCGTCGATGGCGATGTCTTCGTCGGCGTGATCGCCCCCGAGGTCGGCAACTTCCAGTCGGTGCTGATTCCGGCGAACAAGCTCCCGAGCATCGGCTCTCGCCTGTTCCCGCCCGAAGGAAGCGATCCCCGCGCGCCGGCCTCCTCCTATCCGGGAGCCGTGCTGAAGCCGACCGGGCGGGGCACCTGGACCGCGGAGGTCGCCACTTCGATGGCGCTTGCGCCAGGCATGATCGCGCGGCTCGCCGACGATCGCTTCGGGCGCGCCGCCCTCGGCTCGCGCATCGGGGTCGTCGTCGCGGTCGAGCCGGTCGAGCAGGCGCCGCTTGCCCGTCGCGTCGAGATCAGGCCGATCCTCGATCTCGACGGTCTCTCGAGCGTCATTCTCGCCGTCCCGGCGGAGGTGCCGCGATGAGGTGGAGCGTCTACGCGGTCGCCATCCTGATCGCCGCGTCGCTCGATGCGAGCGTCGGCAGCCTGTTCGCCGTCGGTGAACTGCGGGGACAGTTCCTGCCCGCGGTGGTTGTCTTCGCCCTGCTCGCCGCGCCCCGCAAGCTCGGAGTGCGCATCGCGATGCTCGGCGGACTCGTCGCAGATCTCCTGTCGCCCGTCGTGCTGCCGACGCAGGAAGTCCTGATCGTTCCGGGGCCGCGGGCGCTTGGCTTCGCGCTCGGCGCGCTCGCCGTCATCCAGCTGCGCAGCCTGCTCTACCGGCAGAACCCGCTCGCCGGGTCGGCGGCCACCTTCGTGTTCTCGCTGCTCGCGGCGGTCGCGTTCGTCTTCATCTTCTCGATCCGGTCGCTCGTCCTCGACGGAGGCGCGCCGTGGTGGCCGGGCAGCGGTGCAGGCGAGGTCTGGCGCCGCTTCCTCGGCGCGATCGGCGACGGCATCCTCGCGCTGCCGACGCTCTGGCTGCTCGGGAAGACCCGCTCGATCTGGGCGTTCACCACCGCGACCCGCGTGTCGCCGGGCCTCGCCCGTCAGTCGGGCTGAATCCTCGCCCGTCAGTCGGGCTGAAACCTCGCCCGTCAATCGGGCTGAATTCACGCCCGTCAATCGGGCTGAATCCCGCGCTACAGTGCGCCGCATGGACATCTCGGCCGACCGTCGCTTGATCCTCGTGCACGACCAGGGTGGAACCTTCGGTCCGTTGACGGATCTGCGGCGCGCCTGCGACCTGCGCTGCGGTGCCTGGACGATCGCCGAGCGCCTCGCGCTGCGTTGCGCCGCCGACACGACCACCGTCGTCCATGCCCGCCTGCTGTCGCTCGGCGTACTGGAGAACCTCGCCCCCGGCGAACGGCGCTTCCGACGGGACGGCACCTTCCTCGCTGCGCGGCTCGCCGCGGGCGCCGACGAGCAGGGCGCGCGGACGGCGCTGGAGACGCCTCCGACGGACGCGGAACGCGGCTTTGACGCCGACATCGCGGCAGCTCCGTGGGACCTCACCACGCGGCTCGGCACGACCCTGACCGAGGATCTTCCGCTGCTCGCGAAGAGCGCCGCCTACGGCTCCTGCGTCGCGCGGGCGCTCCGGCCCGACGAAGGCCAGTCCTTCGGCGCGCACCCGATCCTCATCGATCCGACGGCCTCGATCGGCCCGCTCTGCGTGATCGACGCCTCGAAGGGGGCGGTGGTGATCGCGAAGGGCGTCACCATCCGACCGCTGTCGGTGCTGGTCGGCCCGTGCGTCGTCTGCGAGGGAACGACCGTCGGCGAACGCGCGCTCCTCAAGGGATCGACGGCGATCGGCCCGCACTGCCGCGCGGGCGGCGAGATCGGCGGCACGATCTTCCAGGGGTACTCGAACAAGTCGCACGATGGACACCTCGGCGACAGCTTCGTCGGCGAGTGGGTCAACATCGGCGCGGGAAGCGACAACTCGAACCTGCTGAACACCTACGGCGAGGTGATCGTCCGCCTCGAGGCGGACGGCGGCTTGCTGCGGACGGGCCGGCAGTTCTGGGGCAGCGTGATCGGCGACCACGCGAAGCTTGCGATCGGAACGCGCCTGATGACGGGGACCACGATCGGAACGGGCGCGATGATCGCCAGTTCCAAGCCGCCGGCGGCGCTGGTGCCTCGCTTCGCGTGGGTCACCGACTCGGCCGACGGGCCGAAGTCGTTCCGCATCGACAAGTTCCTCGAGACCGCCCGCGCCGTGATGTCGCGGCGTCAGGTCGAGCTCACCGCCGACTACGAGGCGCGTCTCCGCGCGTTGCACGCCGCCGCGGCGGTGGGGTCCTGATGGGGGAGAGCGGCTCGGCCCAGCCTTCCGACGGCATCGGACCGCACGCGGCCATCATCGATGGCCACGCGCAGTTCTTCCGCGCCTACTACGCCATCCGCGGCGGGCTCTCGAGCCAGATCACGGGCGAACCGACGAACCTCGTGTTCGGGTTCCTGTCGATGCTTTTCTCCTACATCCGCGCGCAGAAGCCGACGGAACTCGTCGTCGTCATCGATGCGGCGGGCGACAAGGAGACCTTCCGCTCCGAGATCTACCCCGAGTACAAGGCGCACCGCGATCCCGCGCCCGAAGACTTCCATCCGCAGGTCGAGCGCTGCCTCGAGGCGCTTCGCCTGATGGGGATCCCGGTCCTCGGCATCGAGGGCGTCGAGGCGGACGATGTCATCGCGACCTTGGTCGACCGGTTCCGGAAGTCGCATCCGCGCCTGCGCATCCGCATGGTGAGCCGAGACAAGGATCTCGGCCAGCTGGTCGACACGCACACCACGCTCTTCGACGCGCAGAAGAACGGCGACATCGGGCTCGAGCAGCTCTTCGATTCGAAGGGCGTGCGTCCCGAGCAGGTCATCGATCTACTCGCGCTGATGGGCGACTCGGCCGACAATGTTCCCGGCGTCCCCGGCGTCGGTCCAAAGACCGCGGCGTCGCTCCTCGCCGAGTACGGCTCGATCGACGGGATCTACCGGCATCTCGACGCGATCAAGGGCAAGAAGGGCGAGGCGCTTGCGCAGAGCCGCGAACTCGTCGCGCTCTCGCGGAGGCTCGTCGAGCTGAAGCGCGACTGCGAGTTCCCGTTCGACGAGCGCGACGCGCGCTTCGAACCGGCGCGATGCGATCTCCCCAAGTTGCTCGAACTGCTGCGCGTGCTCGGATTCCACCGCCTTCGCGGCGAGGCGCAGGAGATCTTCGGCGGCGGTGCGGCCGCCGAGCCGTCCGAACCAAAGGAGAAGCCGGGTCGGGCCGGCGCGGGCAGAGGACGGTCGAAGCCGGACGACGCGGGCTCGCTCTTCGCATCCGACGCGCCTGCGCCGGCGGCAGCCGCCGCACCCGCCGCCCAGCCGAAGCACGAGGTTGCGTCCTTCGGGACACTCTTCGACGGCCTCGCCGATGCGTCGCCGGCGCCCGTCTCCGCGCGCTCGCTCGAGACGATCGTGGTCCGGACGCGGGCCGAACTCGAGATGCTCTGCGCGTCGATCCGCGCAACGCGGCGGGTCGCCTTCGACACCGAGACCACCTCGCTCGCGCCGCCGCTCGCCCGCGTGGTCGGCCTCTCGTTCGCGCTGCGCGAGGGCGAGGGCTTCTATGTGCCGGTCCGCTCGCCCGAGCCTGCGACCCATCTCGGCGTCGACGAGGCGCTCGCGCTCTTGAAGCCGATCCTCGAGGACGAGACGATCGCGAAGGTCGGGCACAACCTGAAGTACGACTGCGAGGTCCTCGCGAATCACGAGATCGCTCTTCGCGGAATCGCAGGCGACTCGATGCTCGCAAGCTGGCTCGTCGATCCGACCCGCCCGTCGCATGGCCTCGACGCCACCGCCGAGCATGTGCTCGGCATCCAGCCGATTCCGATCGAAGCGGTGATCGGCAGCAGGGCAGGCGGTGCGGTCCAGCGTCGCTTCGACGAGGCGCCGCTTGCGCTCGCGGCACCGTACGCGGCGGAGGACGCCGAGATCGCGCTCGCGCTCGCGAGCAGGCTCGAGAGGACCCTCGAGACGAGAGGCCAGTCCAAGGTGTACGCCGAGGTCGAGGTTCCGCTGGTTCCGGTGCTCGCGCGCATGGAGCGGATGGGCATC
>Ga0209985_10004264_pt1 | contig 11620 bp, 12 predicted proteins | sample NOAtaG_FD_187305 | JGI IMG/M metagenome (GOLD analysis project Ga0209985, IMG submission 187305) | Freshwater lake microbial communities from Lake Erie, under a cyanobacterial bloom - NOAA_Erie_Diel6S_1000h metaG (SPAdes) (version 2) | ecosystem: Environmental > Aquatic > Freshwater > Lake ... | reverse complement strand
GAATTCATCCATCACCACCGCATGCACATCGTTCCAAGTAAAGGCTTCTGGATGAAGCAACCGATTGAGAAGGATCTCCGCAACCACAACCAGCACGGGAGCTTCGGGATTCACGCGGCGATTGCCGGTGACCAGTCCAATCTGATCGGGTGAGAACCCCCATCGCACCGCCGCCTGCTGCAGCTCGATCAACTTCTGATCGGTCAGCGCAATCAGCGGAGTGGTGTAGTAGCAGCGTCTTCCCGTACGCAACGATTCATACACCGCCGCTTCGGCGATCAGCGTCTTGCCCGTCCCCGTGGGGGCCGAAACGAGCACCCCTTGCTCGCTCGAAAACCACGCAAACAGGGCATCCTCCTGAACGCTGTAGGGGGCGAATGGCAGTTGTTCGAAAAAATCGGCCGCCAGTTGATCCCGATCGACCTGCTCACTCCCTGACATCGTTCGTTCCGATCTTTGCTTTTCGCACTCGGTGCTCGATCTCCTGGCATCCCCAAGAAGTCCGCTTGCCGATGGTCCAATCACCCAGCTACCATCGTAGCGGTAACGGCCAAACGATCGATAGCAGTTGTCGCCGCAGGTTCCGCGTTGGCGTCATTCCAGGAGGCGATGCATTGTCCCAAAGGGAGCTGATTTCCAGGTGGAGGGAGCGGTTTGAGATACCGGGGGTCCTGGAATTCCATCAGGACCAGACGCGAGGTTTTCCAAACCATCGCGTCGTATCGATTCGGACGGCCCAGGCCACAGTCACTTTCCTCCCCCAAGGGGCGCAGGTGCTGGGCTTCCTGCCTGAAGGCTGCGATCACGATCTGCTGTTCGTCAGCCAAGAGGCCGACTGGACCGAAGGGAAGCCATTGCGAGGTGGTATCCCGATCTGCTTCCCTTGGTTCAGTTCCCTGCCATCCAATCCCGCCGCCCCAGCTCACGGATGGGCTCGAAATGCCTTCTGGAATCTGATCGATACCAGGAGCCAAGCGGAGGCGATTGCGTTGGTCTGGGAATTGGAACATGAGGGCTGGCAGCTGCAACTGACGACGCATGTGGGCCAGCGACTGCGAATGGAACTGGTGGCACGATCGATGTCCGATCAACCGCAACGATGCGAGATCGCCCTGCATACGTACTTGGCGGTGAGTCGGATCGAGTCGGTGGAGGTGGAGGGGCTGCAATCGATTCCTTACTTCGATCAACTGACGGGAATCGATCATCGGCCTCAGCAACGAGTGGTCTCGATCGACCAAGAAATCGATCGCATCTACTGGGGCGAAGATCCTCTTGGAGTGGTGGTCGACCATGGCTGGAATCGTCGAATAACACTCTCCAGTCAGGGAGCCCGCAGTGTGGTTCTTTGGAATCCTTGGATTGCCAAAAGTCGTCGCATGGCAGACTTTGGGGACAACGAGTACCAGCAGATGGTTTGCCTGGAAACGGCCAACGTTCGGCGAGCGGCTTGGGAGGTGGAGCCGCATGGGGAGAGGCGGCTGGTGCTGGAAATCGCCTGCCAGTCGATCGACAGACCAGATCGAAAGGAACGATGGTAATGCAGCCGCTTTTCGGGCTGCCACCGAAGCGCCGACGCATTTCACACGCCAAATGCCAATGCGCTATGGACACAACCCCCTTCGATTTGGTATCGCCCTACGCTCAGAGGGTGTCCTAAAGCCAAAGGAGCTGCTCCAGCTGGCTGGGAGATCGTAGCGATCCGGATGCGAAACCGAATCGAGTCCGTTGGCTTTTTGCCTGTCGCGGGGAATCACTCTCACAACTTGGCGCGGTGGAAATGAGTCGCGATGGCCATCTCCCAGTGTCGGCGGGAATGCCACCCAACGAGGTTTCCATTTCATCGCAACAAGCCAAAGCGGAACCAAAGGGAAAGGTGATGAAGATGGAACGATGGACTGCCCACCGGCGGCGGTTTTGCCAACTGGGGCTAGCATGGATGGGAGCGATGGGATTGCAGCGCAACGCCTCAGGACAGGATACGGGACGCAACCTTTCGTTCCGGATGGACACCGATATTTACGCCGATGTCACCAAGCCTCCACTGAAGCGGTCGACGACGCTTTTTCTGGAGGGAAGGTGCTATGACATGGAGCAATCGGACAGCCCGCAAGTGACGGTGGTCGATACGCTGCAGTCTCGCATCGCATTGCTCGATCGACTTCAACAATGCCGCACCGAAGTGGCAATGGAACAGCTGCAACTGATGATTGCTTCAGCGCGGCAACAGCTCAACCCCGAACAGGCAGCAAGGTTCGCCGAGTCGATCTCGGTGGAGGTCGATTCGGGCACCGCTGATCTAATCGTCAGCAATTCCTCGACCCTTTATCGCTGCAAGATGCAAGACCCTCCCCACGCCACGATCGCTGCGCAGTACGCAATTTTCGCCGACAGTTCGGCATGGCTCAATGCAGCCTACCCTCCCCATCTCCCACCCTACGTCCGGCTAGCCCTCAATCGCGAACTGGCGCAGCGCAGCAAAATCCCACTGGAATTGGTGCGGATCGTCCGCAACGGGCAGAAGGAGAGTCGGTTGACGGTCAAGCACCTGTGCAGCGGGCAACTGGGAGCGGATGATTTGGCCAAGCAGCAAAGGATCGATGGGATGCTGGCCGAATTCAAGCTGGTCACGATCGAGGAGTTTTATCGGTCCAAAACAATCGCGAAGCGATAGCCGACCCCCTAGTCCTTCAGATACCCAATGCTGCTCTGGAAAATCCTTTGTCGGCGAGTTTGCTGATCGGATTCGGCTTCCCTCGCCTTCCGCTTCAGATCCTCCAGATTGGCCTGGCAGTAACGGCATCCAGTCTCTTCCAGATGCATGCGGATGAACTCCACCTGCTCGGCCGATAAAGCTTCCAGAAGCATCGCGCCCAGTTCCGATCGCGTGGGGCAGCTGAGTCGATGTCGACGCCAGATCTCTCCCAGACTATGAACTCCCTGGTCATGCTGCTGCGAGAGCTTCTGGAGTCGTTCCCGCAGCGCCTCATCATTGCGAAGCCGCGTCTCGATTTCCGCCATGCGAGACTCTGGAAGCGATTCGTCGAGGAAAGCGAGCAGGACCGGATCATTCAGCGGATCTTGGGAGCCCGTCATGGTCTGGATCATCCGGTCTTTTCGATCGATCGAGGAAGAATCAACGCGAAACGAATCGTAATCGATGCTCTCGAAGGATTCCAGCTTGCGACCTATCAAAGCTCCCCCATTTCGGGCCTATCGAGCCATTCTGTGGGTCAGAGGGTCGAGTTTGAATCACTGCGACACAACCGTGCCATGCAGGATCAACCACGCAATTTTATCGGTACGGCGCGAGCCGTCCCCTCCTTCTGTGCCAGCCAACGCTTCTAGGAGGCTTTGCGATCTTCCGATAGGAATTGGAAGTTGGCAGCACCCTGTCAGCCTCTCAAAGGGATGGTGAGATCCATCCCGAACTTGCTTCCATTTCTTCTGCTTTCCTTTCGGCCATGCAATCGAAAAGGAAGACACGCGGAGAAATCGAAGCCGTGATGGAAGCCAACCGATTGTTCAGAAAGTAGATTCCGCTTTCGGGTCGGCGACGAACCGGTAGCCCATGTCGCGCACTGTCAAGAAATGGACTGGCTGCGCCGAGTTCTTCTCAAATGTCTTGCGAAGCCGCAGCAGGTATTGATCGACAGTGCGCGTTTGCATCTCGCCCGAAAGGTCCCAGACTTCGCTGAGCAGTTCCTGTCGCGACAAGACCCGATCGGAATGCTCGGCAAAGTACTTCAGCAGTCGCAATTCCGTCGGCGTCAACTTGACCTCCTTGCCATCCACTTTCACCTGATGGGTCAGGAAGTCGACCGACGCGGTGCCAAATTGCAGTTGCTGGATCGAACGGGCCGGTCGAATGGTGCGAGTCGTGCCGCGAGGCAGTCGAAGCAAGTTGTTGACTCGACTAAACAGTTCATCCAGATCGAACGGTTTGTTCAGATACTGATTGGCACCCAGATCAAAGCCGCGAGCCCGGTCCTCTGGCAGGGAGCGAGCGCTGAGGATCAGGATCGGAAGGGTCGCATCGATCGCCCGAATCCTCTCGCACACTTTGTAACCGCTCATCCCCGGCAACATCAGGTCCAGAATCACCAAGTCAAAACCTTGACGATCTCCTTCGAAAAGCCGCAAGGCAGTCGGGCCATCATCGGCCAGCACCACGCGGTGCCCCTCGGCTTCCAGGTTGTATTTGATCCCGATCGCCAGATGCTGTTCGTCTTCCACCAGAAGAATCTGTGTCATGCCGGCTCTCTCCCCTTCGACTCCACGCCTCCGGCTTCATGTACCTCAGGAAGTTGGTCCGATGAATTCGTTTTGGGGAGGGTGATTTCGCGGTAGAAAGCTTGCCTATCCCCGACACTCTGCATCTCCGGAAGGCAGACTTCAAAGCGAGTCCCTGTGCCCTGGGGCAGATCGGCCAGACGGATGGTGCCACGCATCTGGCGCACCAACGATCGAACAAGAAACAATCCGAGCCCTGTCCCGGGCTTCGTCCGCTCCAACTCGTTCCCGACACGAATGAAGCGGCCGAAAATCATCCTTCGCATCGCTCGTGGAATTCCCTGACCATTATCGCTGATGGAGATCTTGGCCCAGGATGGCTTTTGGTCCGGTTCTAGATCGATTTGAACCGAAGGGGGACTACCCGCATACTTGATCGCGTTGTCGATCAAATTGCGGAACAGAACGGTAAACTCCCCTTTCCGCACCTCCCCCTCGATCGGCGCCAGCCTCAGCCGAATGGTCTCGTTCGAAACGCGATGCCTTTTGGCCACTTCGCGCGCGAGCTCCTCCAACAGGTCGTCGATTCGCATCGGCGACGCCATCTCGCCACGCGAAGTGGCATGCTCGAGTCGAGCCGCTTCCAGGAGTTGATCGATCAGTTGTTCCAGTCGATCCACATCATCCAGCATCGATCGATAAAAGGTCATTCTCTGCGTCGGATCGACGGGGCGTCGATTGAGCGTCTGGAGATAGAGTTTCAGCGAAGCGATCGGGCTCTTCAGTTCATGCGTGACGCTGTCGATGAAATTGCTTTGACGCCGATTTAGGTTGATCTGCTGAATGCTCCAAATCAGATAGAGCACCACTCCCGCTACGACGCAGATGAACATGGCTGAACCGGCGCTCAGCAACACCCAGTACAGCCCCGGTGAACTGGGATTCCCCATCGCGTTGGTGACGTTCAGCAAGACCCATCCCACCGCCAAGCCTAGCAGGAGGATGATCATGGCAACCGCAAGAAGAATCGGCCATTTCATCGAACGCCGCTCAAACATCGTCCCCCCATCCTCCCACTCCAATGGCTAGCCCCAGCGAACCCCGATCCCCAGCGCCGCACGATCTCCGGTTCGCTTCGCCACGGCCGTACGCCACATCCATCCCCCTGCTATCTTCTCGCCATTCCGAAGAAAAGAAAACTCAATCAGTCCTTTCCGATCGCTTTACCTCTTCGCCTAACGATTGGGTTTCCCCAACCTTCCTTGGCGAAATCCTCTACACGAAAAACATATCTGCCTTCTTGTTCCGGAACATTTCCAAGTCTTTACTCAGAGCCTATAGTGAAAGAGAGTTGGCCTGAAGTGAGAGAACACTCCCCTAGCACGAGGCGACGGGCAGTTTGTATTCCACTAACGAACTGCTCTTTTTTTACAAGTTTTCCACACCCCCCAGTTGTAATCCCACATTTGGTGTGCTTTGCTGAGTGTCTCGATGGCTCTGGCTGAGATTTCGCTGATGGTCACTGCGTAGGAATCCGCACGCAACAAGGAAGCTGAGCGATGTCCTCGGAATCAAGTTATTTGCGAGAACAAGAGCGTATTTGTCGTTTGGTCGGGGAGCAGGCCAAGCGGCAACTGCAACGATTCGAGTTGGATTTGGAACGATCCTACATCGAAAATGTCCGCTGCGTTCACGTACAGGACGAGACCCCAAGCAATTACGGCTCCCAGGTCTGGTTCTTTGATGGCGAAGGGGTGGACCTGCAAGAACGGCGCCGGCTGCTGCATGGCGGAGTCGAAATCTCGGTGCAGTATGGGATCCTAGAACCAGGCCGATCCGTTCTCTACCTCGACAACGATCTGCGCTTTCGGTTTCTCAAGTGGATCCTTGACGGACGACCCAACTCGATCCTGAATCGGAAAGCCAACCGGTTCTGGGTGGCATCCTCCATAATGGGGGTTTTTGCTCTTTCGTTAGTCTGGATGCTCCGCTGGTTAGGGAGATAGTCTCGATGGCGCTTCTTTGGGCTCGACGGCCCACGGAGGAGCGACTAAAATTCGGTGCTTTCCGCTGGGAAAACCAGGAACTTGGTCGCCCGCGATCGGACGGGATGCTGGACGAGCGACACGGTGGTAGCCATCGGCAAGGTTTGAGCGGCGGTGCTGTCAGCGGTTGGGTCTGACAGCGATAGTGGCGCGCGAGCAGCATTTGAATCGATAAAGGTGGATCATGTACGCGATCATTGCAGACAGTGGCCGTCAATTCCGAGTGGAACCAGGTCAGATTCTCGACATCGATTATCGCGATGCCTCCACCACCGATGACACTTTGACTTTTGACCGGGTTCTCGCCGTTGGGTCGGACACCGGGTTGCGCTTGGGTAGCCCCACGGTGGCAGGTGCCTCGGTCACCGCCAAAGTGCTGGGCGTCGAGAAGGGGGATAAGATCTACATCCAGAAGTTCCGTCGGCGTAAGAATTACGATCGCCGTACTGGGCACCGACAACTCTACACGCGAGTCCGCATCGACTCGATCAACGGCTAAGCGAAGCCTATTCGCTCACCGCCACCAAACGCTGGAAGAGGCCCCAAACGGAAGGGGCCTCTTTTTTTTGGCTCTTCAGGAATGATTCTGGCCCAGGTCGATCAACTGCTGGCTTTTACCTTGCTGGTACTCAATCAAATGGTACCCGGACTCGAAAAAAACGTTAGGGCACTGGAGCATTGAGTACGAGAATGAGTACCGTCCGCCGCGACGGAGTGAGTCCGAAAAATCAAAAGCAATGACCGACGAAATTACCCGATGAACCCTTTTTTTGAGTACCTTTGCGTCGCCCCAGCGAGACTAGTTCAAAGACAGAGGAGTTTCGCCACTTCCTCTCTTTAGTCCTTGATGAGCCCTTGGGTGGGCTTGGTGACGAAGATTCTCGATCACCTTCTCAGACGCTCTCTCAATCGCTACCTGCAAGTTGCTTCTGATAAGCGTCCAGCACCCCGATGACCAGCTTGGTCAGTTTGGGTTCGGTCGCATTGGCGGTAGCGATGATCTTGGCGACATCGGCGGCCTCGAGTGCGTCTGGCAGGCACATGTCGGTGATCACCGAAAAGCCAACCACTCGCATCGCTTCGTGGACGGCAACAATCGTTTCCGGCACCGTCGACATGCCGACGACGTCAGCGCCGATCATCCTCAAGAAGCGGTACTCAGCTCGCGTTTCCAGATTCGGCCCGGGAACGGCGACGAACACACCGCGGTGAGCGATGATGTCTTCGCGTCGGGCCACCGCCAAAGCGGTGTCGATCAGTGGGGCGTCGTAGGGGGCGCTCATGTCGGGAAATCTTGGTCCCAGTCGGTCGTCGTTGATCCCGATGAGCGGGTTGTCGCCGAGGAGATTGATGTGATCATCGATCAGCATAATGTCTCCGCAACGGTAGTTTGGATTCATGCCACCGCAGGCGTTGGAGAGGATCAGCAACCTAGCTCCCATAGCCTTCATGACGCGGACGGGTAAGGTAATCTCTTTCAGTGGATACCCTTCATAAAGATGAAACCGCCCTTCCATCGCGACGACCGGAAGTCCATTGCAGCTTCCACAGACCAGCCGGCCTCGGTGGCTGGTGGCGGTCGATTTCAGGAAGTTCGGGATTTCCCCATATTCGATCGCCGTATCCACCTCCATCCGCTCGACAAACGAGCCTAGGCCGGTTCCCAGGACGATCCCAGCAGCTGGCTTCTTGCCCCATCGCTGTTCAATGAAAGAAACGGACTGCTGGATTTTTTCGTAAAGTTCTAGCATGTTGCGAGGGGCTGGTTTTCAGGGATCGATAGGATGTCTAGGAACACGCCTTCAGGCTATCAGACGATCGATGATTTCTCTACTCCTGCTGGCACCCGGATCTGGGAAGCTGGCTAGCTTCCGATCGGCAAGCCAACTCCCCTACGGCCAAGCCGTCGGTGTGGAGGCTAAGGGATGCAGAAGGGATGGAAGATCATTCCGATTCTTCGTCCGGTAGAGATTTTCCGGCGACGCCAGCAGCGACTGGCCGGAAGTGGAAGGTCCGCAGTCTCCCTTCCTCCATCAATTCTCCCCGGTCCCAGTCGACTCTCGCATCCTGCCGTTCGGATGCGAATTCGCGGATCCAGTAGGCTCTCGCCCTCGCGGCGGTACCTTCCGGTGGCGATTGCTTGGCCAAGTTGATGCGATGGCGATCGACTGGTGCGTTGCAGGCGTGGGCTCGCCGAACCTTCTCGCAGTAGCCATCTTCCGATAGCTCCGCATACCGAAGATCCAATTTCTTCCTCGCTTCCCACGGGGCACCACGCCCTAGTTTCTCCAGCAGCCACTGTTTGGTTGCCCAGTCGATCTTTCCCAGCAGCTCATCAGGAAAAGGCTGTTCGTAACGATGCTGACGAAGCGCCTCCAGCGACTCCTTCCACATCGCCACGATGCTCCAGCATTCCTCTTGGACCGGCCCTTGGTCTTCCAGAAAGCCCCGCACCGACTGGAGCGTTTGCATTTGGATTTCGAGAGCCGAGAAGGGATCCCGGGAACGGACACCCTCTCGCGAACCTGTGGTGCGATGAACCAGAGTGGCGTCTCCGGAAAACTCCTGGCAAGCTCGCCAAGCTCTCTGCAATTGAACTAGAGGTCTTCGACTTCGCGATTCCACTAGGTCTAGCACCAGGCAGGTAGTCGCCACCTTCAAGTACTGGCTCCACGGATTCGGTGAAGAATCGCCCAGAGCCAGCTGAATCCGATGCCTGGGTTGCCACAGTCGAATCCATCCCTGGATCGGATGGGCACAGACCGATTCCAGCAGGTGACCGATCTCGAAAATCGGACGCCGATTGAAGTAAGCCCCCATTCCAATTTCCGATCGCACGGTGGCTGCCTTGGCGCTCAACCAAAATTTGCCTCGCGAATCGACGTACCCACTCCCCTCCAAGATCGATCGGCTCGCCAAAAAACCGCTCAGCCGTCGACGATGAGGCACACACAGCAGACCCCACGCGAGAAAAGAAAAGATGCAGGCCAAAGGGTAGTGCAACAAGCGAAGCCCTGTCGATGCGATATCCAGCCAGGCGCTGCCTCGCTGCAGTTGCGAATCGAGCCACGGTTCGGGATCTCGATGCGTCCAGCGCATCGCGGCTCCCATCAAACCAAGCCACATCGTCGAAAGGAGATAGTAAATCTGAATGGGAAGGAAAAGGAAAAGCAAGGCACAACGCCATACCAAAAGCCGCCAACCGCTGGCGATCGTCAGGTCGTAATTTTCCTGCTGACCGTAGAGGTGAGCATGGTGGTCTGCGGAGTTCTTCAGAAGGCGAACCTCTCCCGTCGGTGGGATCTGTTCGACCAGCGAAGCAAAGAGTTCATCTTGTGCAACCTGATGAGCGATCAGGTCGCGTGGGGAAAGGCATTCGGGGGTGGCACCCTCCAGGAACCCGATCCCGCCTTCGGTCCCCCATCGCAGCTCTCGCGAGATCGATCCTCCCTGGGCATTGAAGAAGCGAGACGAGTTACCCAGCCCTCGAACCAGAGCCGAATGCTTCGCCATGGCAGCGATCAGGCGTGCGTACCAATCCTCAGGGAGTTGATGAGAGGACTCGCCTTGCAGGTCGCGATCCCGTCGCACCAATACAAGCGCGTACTCCGTCTCCAGGCCGATCGTTCTGGCGAGAACGCGTCCTTCATTCCCCAGATTGGTCGACTCGGAGCCCATCCAGGTAGGCTTCCGGAGTCTCGAAAACATCTTTCGCAATTTCTGCCTCAAGCTGCGAAGCGTTGTGATTTTCTGGGAATCGCTCTTTCTTCACCCCGCCATGCGGTGCTGGTCGGTTTCGGTCTGGGGGTTGGCTAGGTCGCATGGGAAGATCCAAAAACAAAAATGGTTCGGAAACATTCCAGCCCTGCCAGGATCGCTCGCTGCCGCAAAGTTTCCATGGCCAACCGATGGATGGGGTCCACAGCTTGATCCATCTACGTCTCATCCTACCACAAACACTGGGCAGTTCCCAAAGATCCCTCATGGTCCTGCCACTTTGGGTTCTCTTGTAGCAACACATTCCCTGCTAGCGACTTCAAGATTGGGAGGCTTCCGTCCCCGCGATCCGAAATCCCCAGCGGACAGTCCCATGAAACACCCCGCTTTCCGGCTCGGGAATCACCTTCACTTGAGTCCCCTCCAGCCGCAGGGAAGTGTGGCTGTTGGGGCTCAGCGTGGCGATGGTTGCTTCGTTTTGACGGATCCGCCAAGGCAGGTCAAGCGAAGCAGGGGGCATGGCGTCGATTCCTTCTCCCAGCATCCAGCAAGCCCCAAGGAAAGTTGGGGGTTCAGAGAGTCGGCAGGCGAAATCGAAGACCATCGCCGGCGGATGAAACGGTTGGCGACGATCGACGCTCACCGACCAGTGGCTTTTTCCTGCCATGCCGACCCCGAGGAGCACCTCCGTATCGGAATGGCATTCCTGTGCCAACTCCTGCAAGGGTGGGAAAGGAGGCCAAGCCGTATCCTTGGGGGACGGAACCGAATGCAGGAGGGTCCGAGACGAAGTCGAAGGGGGTTCCCAGAGGATCCGCCAATCGAATCGGTCGCCGATCCGTTGAGCTTCAAGGCTCAAGTCTCCCCACCGCAGTCGATGTCGATCGGCCATCCAACAAACGCTCCTCGCGGCTACTGGTCTTCCATCATGCGCCACTTCAGAAATGCATCGAGAAAACCTTGTAGTTCCCCGGCAATCACCGCGTGAAAGTTCCCCATCTGGAATCCAGTCCTCGCATCTTTGACCCGCTGATCAGGATGGAGGAAATAGTTGCGGATCTGCGAGCCGAATCCGACTCGAGCCTTGTTCTTGTACTTTGCCAATTGCTCTGCCTCGCGCTTCTCCTCTTCAATTCTCGCCAACCTCGCTCGCAGCATCTTCCATGCGAAGTCCCGATTCTTATGCTGACTGCGTTCGTTCTGGCACTGCACAGCGACTCCCGTCGGCAGGTGCGTCAGGCGGATGGCCGAACTGGTCTTGTTGACGTGCTGGCCACCCGCCCCAGAGGCTCGAAAAACATCCTCCCGCACATCTTCTGGGCGGATATCGATTTCGACGGAATCGTTGACGTCGGGGGAGACGTCGACCGCAGCAAAGCTGGTCTGCCGCTTGCCTTCCGCATTGAAGGGGCTGATGCGCACCAAGCGATGCATCCCCTCTTCCCCCTTCAAATAGCCATAGGCCATCGGACCTCGCACCGCGATGGTCGCCTGGGTGATTCCAGCCTCCTCGTTGTCGCTACGGTCGATCAGTTCAACGCTGTAGTCATGCTTGCCTGCCCAGGCGATGTACATCCCGAGCAGGATTTCGGCCCAGTCGTTGGCGTCGACCCCTCCATCGCGCG
>Ga0209985_10004259_pt1 | contig 11627 bp, 6 predicted proteins | sample NOAtaG_FD_187305 | JGI IMG/M metagenome (GOLD analysis project Ga0209985, IMG submission 187305) | Freshwater lake microbial communities from Lake Erie, under a cyanobacterial bloom - NOAA_Erie_Diel6S_1000h metaG (SPAdes) (version 2) | ecosystem: Environmental > Aquatic > Freshwater > Lake ... | reverse complement strand
CTTGTCGAGCCGCGTGAGGATCTCCTGCGCGCCCTCGATGTCGCCCGAGCGGTACAGCTCGCGGATCGCCTGCTTCATGAAGTTCTGGTGGAAGTTCATGAACGTCTCGCCGCCGGAGCCGCGGGTGTCGTAGTGCTTGGTGTAGAGCTCGGCGAAGTAGCGGTCGATCGTCTTGATCCAGCGCGCGTCGGGAAGCCGCGTGACGTTGTCTTCGCTGAATGGGTCGAACCCGACCGTGCCCGAGCGCGCAAGCGCCTGCATGGCCTGGATCTCGGTGCGGTCGTTGTTGACCACCTTCGAGATGTCGAGGTCGCTGGTGATGCGGTGCTCGCCGAGCTGGGAGCCGCGGCGCGCCCAGTAGAGCGCATGCGCCGCCGGGTGCCGCCAGTCGAGCGGACCGGTGTCGCGCGTGAACTCGTACATCAGCTGCGGATCCATGTTGTAGGAGTCGAGCAGCACGCGCTTGCGCATGAAGTTGAGGAAGGCGATCGCCGGCTTGCGCTTCGCGGGGTCGCCGAAAGTCGACTCGAACACGCTGACGAGGAGCGCAGCGTCGTCGTCCATCGCCTTCATGCCGAGCGCACGGGCGTAGGGCGAGCTCTCTCGCGCGGCCCACTCGCCAAGCAGCAGCAGGAAGCGCTTGGTCACGCCGAACTCAAAGCGCGCGCCCAGCGGCTCGAGCTTCTGCTTCAGCTCATCGACGAGCGGCCGTGTCTCCGGCTCGGCTTCGTAGAGCGCCTCGAGCGTGTCGGGTGCGTCGGCGACGGCCTTGATCCACTCCTTGCGCTTCTCGTAGTCGAGCGGCGGAACGCCAAGCAGCAAGTGCCACTCGCGGGCGAACTGGCGCTTGTAGAAAAGATGCGCGTCGTCGGCGAGACCGTCGATCTTGTGGGAGAACCAGAAAGCCAGCTCCTTGTGGAGCTCGAGGTCGTTCGGGTTGTAGCGGATACCCCGCTCGCGCACGAGCGAGATGCCGTTGTTCACCCACGCCCAGCGCTCTTCGGGCGTGTTGGTGAGAACCGAGATGTTGTAGGCGAGGTTGTGTCCGAGGAAGCCCCAGACCTCCGGGAAGCGCGGCTGCAGCTTCGAGATGAGGTCCGAGTCGGCCATCACCTCGTAGAGGAGGCCCTTCTCCTTCTGGATGGTGACCTTCAGCCACAAGTAGTCGACGATCAGACCACGCAACGCACCGATCGCGGTCCCGATCGCGACGATCGGCGGCGCGCCCTCGACCGAGACGTCGGTGTAGCGGAGCTGGTCGCGGTCGGCGATGGCAAGCATCTTCGGCTGCAGCGCGCCGGCGATGGTCACGCCACCGGCGAGAACCACGACGGCACCGAGTTGGACGAGCCGGTCTGCCATGTCAGCCTCCCTGTCCGCTGTAGATGGCGAGTTCCTTGCGCCTGAACACGATGAATCCCACGATGAGCATCACGCCGCTCCACGCGATGCCGATCAGTCCGAGCGTGCGCAGGACGAGTTCGGTCGGCACCAGACGGCCCTCGACGAGCGCTCCGCTGGCGCGCGCCTCGCCGAACGCGCGCACCGAGAACTCGGTGGCGCTGGCGATTCCACGCACGACCGCCTCGATTCCCTTCACGAAGCCGCTGTCGGTGCGGATCCGGTACTCGTCGATGCTGGTCGCGAGATACGGCGCGAGCGAACCTGCCGCGAAAATCGTGAACGTCACGAGACACGCGACGGGGAAGCTCAGGAACGACGAGAGCGTGACGGCGAGCATCGCGACGAACGACAGCTTGAGGAGGTTCACGAGCTGCGCCCGCACGAGGTTCGGACCGAAGTCGCCGACCTTGTAGAGGAGCTCCAGCCCATCGGGGTCGAACATGATCGACGCGCGGCCGGGCTCGAAGGGCGGCTGACCCGGCGGTGCATTCGGGTTGTAGCGGACGTTCGCGACGCGGATGACGAGCGATCCGTCATTCGAGATCATCGACGGCGGAATCGACAGGATGTTTGCCTGTGCCGCCACGAACTGACGGTCGACCCAAGGAGCCGAATCCGAATCGCCGAGCCTGAAAATGACTGGGTAGAGTTCATGCGGGTCGCTGTTTCCCGCATAGAAGCGGTACCGCAGCGTCAGGAACGCCCCCGCATCCTTCGCGGCCCCGAGGCCTTCAAACCGGTAGGCGCGCTCTTCCTGCGGGCCGATGGACCGCTGCGCATTGAGGTACTGCTCCGCGACCGTGCGCGCGAAGGACTTCTCGACCTCCGACTCGGTGCGCCGGCCCTCGCGAAGATCGGCCTGCACGTTCGGGTCGCTGCGCGCCGCGTCGCGCACGGCAGCCATGAGCTCCTCCGTCGGGAGCATCTCGTAGGTGGGCCGCCCGCCCGCACGGGCGACGAGCACTTCGTCGCGAACGGCGTTCGAGTCGTAGGCATCGATCGCGGTCCGGCCGCGCACCTGCGCGAGGAAGGCGATCATGGTGAGCGTCGTGACGGTCAGGATCGCCGCGTTCAGCGCGACGAGCCCGAGCCACTTGCCGGTGAGCCACGAAAGCCGCGACACCGGCTTCGACAGCGTCATCCACGCCTGGCGGTCGCGGATCTCGAACGCGACCGTTGCGCAGCCGAAGAAGACCGTGAGGAACGCGCAGACGACGTACATGACGTCGAGCGACCGCGACAGGTAGGTCTGCACCTGGTAGCGCAGCGGAGACGTCGGGTCGATCCACTGCGGGAGGAGCGGAATGAAGATGATGGCGACCGCTGCGAATCCGAGCGCGATCCGCAGCCGGACGGCCTCTCGAATCACACCGCCGGCGACGGCGAACATCGGAGTCGCGAAGCCGAGGCCGATGAAAAGAAGTCGCAGGAGCAGCGCGAAACCAAGCAGGATCGCGGGAATCGCAGCGAGGCTTGCGGCAAGATCGCCGCCGCGGATGGCGTAGCCGATCGCACCGAGCCCGGCGCTTGCAGCCGTCACGCCAAGAAGCGCGAGGGGCAAGCCGGTGAAGCAGGCGAAGTTGACGGCGACCAGCGCGAGCAGCGACGCCACGAGCAGGATGGTCGGCTGGTTGGCGAAACTGACCGGCATCCACTCCGGACGCTCGGGCGCGATCAGAGCCATCGAGAGCTCGCTCACGCGCTCGAGCCGACCGTCCTCGCGGAACGAGCGCTGCACCGTCGGGGCGAACGCTGCGTCGCCGAGCATCATGCCGTCGACGGCGATGGTGCCCTGCTCCGCGAACTGCAACGCGCGCGGATCCTTGGTCGCGAGGTTCAGCTCGCGAAGGACCTCGGGCGTCCGGACCACGAGCTGCTGAAGCCGACTGGCCTCGGGATAACCGACGGACACGATCGCCAGGATGGCGACGCTGAAGACCGACGCGACCGCGATACGGAACCACAAGGCGCGGCTCAGGTCGGATGCGCGGCTTTGGAGGGAGTCGAAGGCGCTCACCCCTGCCGCCCTCCGGAACCCGGCTTGTTGTCGTCATCGAGGAGCGAGTCGATCAGCCCTTGATCCGGCTTCGCGGCCGCCTCGGAGCGCTGCTGCGCCTGCTGCGCGGACGTGGGGCGCACCGGCGTCGCCGCACGCTGCTCCGGCTCGATCAGCGAGCCGAGGACGGATGCATCGGCTCCCTCAGGCTTCGCAGCCGCCGCGCGGGCATCGGACGACGCCCGCGACGCTGTCTGGGCCGACGCAGCGCTCGAGGCGCGCACCAGGTCGTCGATCATGCCGGCGCCGCTTGGCTGCGCATCCTCGCCCTGGAGGAACGCAGCGATGCGTCCGCCCGACTGGGCCCCGCTTGTCGCAAGTTGCTCGGCGCGCGCCTTCTCGACGATGTCGAGGAAGAGCGCCTCGAGCGTCTGCCTCGGCGCCTCGACCGATTCGATCCCAACACCCTGCGCTGTGTGCAGTGCCTGCTCCACGGCCTTCAAGGCGCTGTCACCGAGGCGCGGCGTCTTGATCAGCGTGTGCTGCGTGTCGGCGAGGAGTTCGTCGCTGGTGCCTGCGGCGCGAATCCGTCCACCGTAGAGGATCACCATGCGGTCGCAGACATCCTCGACGTCGGCGAGGAGGTGCGAGGTCAGCAGGATGGTCTTGCCGCGGCGTCCGAGTTCAAGAATGAGGTCCTTCACCTGCCGGGTTCCCAGCGGGTCGAGGCCAGACGTCGGCTCATCGAGGATCAGGAGCTCCGGATCGTTCACCAGCGCCTGCGCGAGTCCGAGTCGCCGGGCCATGCCCTTCGAGAACTCGCCCGCGGGCCTGTGGGCGACGCCGCTCAGGCCGACCATCTCGAGCAATTCGGCGGTGCGACGGTTTCGCGTGCGGCGGTCGAGGCCGAACAGCTTGCCGTAGTAGTCGAGCGTCTCGGTCGGATTGAGGTAGCGGTAGAGATAGCTTTCCTCGGGCAGGTAGCCGATCTTCCGCTTCACGGCCACGTCGCTCGGATCGCGGCCGAACACCACGAGCCGGCCCCGCGTGCGATGCAGGAGACCGAGGATCATCTTGATCGTGGTCGACTTGCCGGAGCCGTTGGGGCCAAGCAGTCCGAAGATCTCATGGCGCTCGATGTGGAAATCGATCCCATCGACGGCCTTCGCGGTGGACCGCATCCAGAAGTCGGTGAACGTCTTCGTGAGTCCGACCGCGTCGACGATTCGGCCGCTGGTGTCCTGCTGAGAAATCGCCATGGTGTTGCCTCGTGCCTTGGTCAGTCACCCACGCTGCGCCAACAGGCGCCCCGTCGCTACGGGGCGCGGCCGCCGCCGGTTCGACTTCGCGCGAGGTCGGTCGCGCGAGTCACCCCGTGCTCATTCCGCGCTCACTCCGATCTCGTTCCCAGTCCTCCGCTCGCGTCGCGCTTCAGAAGTCGACCGGCGCGGTCGATCATGATCTGCTCGCTGTTCGGCGCGTAGAACCGGCCGGAGTCCTTGCCCGCTTGCTCGGCCTTCTTGCGCTCGATCTCGGCGTTGCGGCGCAACTGCATGATCTCGCCCGAGCTTGTGAGCCGGAGAGCGATCGAGCCGAGGAGATCGGAACCCGCGTACACCTCGGCCTGCGGATCGGCGAGCACCTGTCGGACGGCGTCGAGCCAAAGCTGGCGGACCACCTGGTTGCCGCTGTCGCGGTAGCTCGGGACAAGGCTCTCGATGCGACGGATGTCGCGCTCAAGCGCCACGCGCACGGCGGCCTGATCGGCCTTCGCGATGGTGATCTCGCGGGCGACCTGCCCACCGACGTCGGGCTGCTCCATGCGCTGGCCCAGCTCGACGAGCTTCGCCTCGGCCGCATCGACCTTGCCGGCGCCGAGCAGTTCCTCGTACTCGCGAATCAGCGCGAGCAGTTCGACGTAGACCTGCCCGCCTGCGACCTCGGTGAGCGTGGTGACCGCATCCTGACGGGCGCGCTCGACGGTCGCCTTCGCGTTCTCGCGTTCGGTCTGCACGCTGCGCAGCCGGTTCTGGATCGCAAGCGGCGCGATGCGCTGCGTGGCGTTCACCGCAGAGATGCGAATGCCGAGATCGAGACGATCGAGCGCGCGCTGGGCGCGCTCGGCGACGACGGGGCCGAGCTGGTCACGCGAGTCGGTGAACTCCGCGAAGGTCAGCGTGCTCGCCGCCTCGACCGTGGCCTGGCGAACCGCCGCGCCCACGAACTCGGAGACGCGGGTCGGTTCGATATTGGTGACGAAGCGCACCGCATCGGAGACCTCGAAGGAAACCTCGATCTGGGCGTGGACGATGTCGCCGTCCTTGGTGAGAAGGGAACCGTCGCCGAGGCCGGGCGTACCCGGCCGCAACCCTGCGTCCGCGCTTGCGCCTTCGATCTGCTCCTCGACGGTCAGCTGACGTCCAGGCTGAGGGCCCTGCGCAGGGCGCGGCCAGAACTCGCTCAAGAGAAGCACGCCCCTTCCGCCCTTGTAGGACTCGGGGAACACGATCAGGTCGCCGATCGGATAGGGCCAGAACGGCTGGAATCCCGGCTGAAGCTCGCGTTCACCGTCCTTGCCGGCGATCGCGCCGAAGAGCGTGCGCACGCCGGTGTCGCCCTCGTTCACCGACTTGAAGCCGGAGAAGACGAACGAGATGCCGAGCGCCACGATGCCGAGCTGCAGGATGCGGTACGAGAGTTTGAGCGCGTCGCCGAGCGAGTTGGTCGCCGGGTCAAGCGCCTCGCGCAGCGTTTCCTCGCCGCGGCCGCTCACGTCGAAACGCGCGCTGGCGGCGCGCCGTGGCGCCTCGGGCTGCGCGCCCTCCGTCGGTTCGATGTCGTTGGGGTCGATGGTCATCGCGACTGCTCCCTGCCCTCCGACGGCTTCGCTGGCGCCTCGCCGCTCGGCACGGGAATTCCCTTCGCGTCGACGGGCGCACCGAGATCAAGCAGATGGAACGGCGCGCGCGTGGTGTCGCCGATGTAGGTCGTCGAGCCGCGAAGCCCCGCCTTCAGCGCATCGATCCAGGCGAGGAACGTGGCGAGATCGGAGTACTCCTTCATGCGCTCGTAGTACGCAGTCGCTTCCTCGCTGCCCTTGCCCTCGATGCGCGAGGCCCACTGCGTCGTGAAGGCGACGATGGTGTCGGCCTGGCTCTTCGCCTGGCCACGCATCGCCTCAGCCTGCGAGTTCGCCTTCGCGCGCTCGAGCGAGGCCAGCGTGTTCTGGACTTCACCCATGCGCGAAAGAACGCTGACGGTCGTCTTCTGCGGAAGCACGACCTGCGAGAGTCCGACGGTGACGGGCTCGATTCCCGCCTTCCGCGAGCCCTCGAGACCGGCGAGGATCGCCTTCTCAGCGTCCTCGAGCCGCGCGTTCGGTCCGACCAGTTCGTCGAAGCGGAAGCCCGAGACGGCCTTGACGGCGCCAGCGAGCGTCTGCTCGAGGTTCGCAGCGGCATCCTGAATCGATCCCTCGTAGCTCGCGAGGAACTGCTGCGCTTCCGCGTCGCCATCCCGCACGCGCCAGAAGAGGTACGCGCGCACGACGACCTGGAGGCCGTCGCGCGTCTGCACCGTCTGCAGCGGGCTCTCGACAAGCTGCATGCGACGGTCGATCTTCGTAACGGTGTCGACGAAGAACGGATACTTGAAGTGAAGCCCCGCCTCGCGCTCGACTCCCGCAGGGACGCCGAAGCGCGAACGGATGGCGAATTCATGGAAGTTCACCGTGTAGGTGGTGCTGTAGAGGACGAGCACCGCCGCGATGATGAATCCGAGTACGAAGGCCGAAGTGCGCTTGTTCATGTCTGTCTTCCGTCTGTCGGAGCCGCAGGGCTCCGTTTGATCCTTGATGTCCGTCCACCGCACCCCAAGGCGCGGGGCCTGGCGTCCACTCACTCCTCAGTCGTCTCGTCCGTCTTCTTCTCGAGGTAGTCGCCGAGGTTCAAGCCCGTCGTGGGCTCCTGCATCTCGATGTCCACCCGCACCCGCGCGGGATCCGGGAGGAGCATGTACTTCACGCGGACGTCCGCGAGGGCCTCGCCGAGCACCTGCATGGTCTTTCGGGTCTGGAAGAGCCCCGGATCGACGTCCCACGCGGACGCCTGGCTGAGCACTTCCTGGGCGATCGTCTGCGCGTCCATCAGCGTGCTCCAGCGGCGCGCGCGCGCCGACGAGATCACGGTGGCGGCCTGCGCGCGCGAATCGAGCACCATCTGCTCGAGGCGCGCCTGCAGCGCGTCGGCTTCGGCGCGGATTGCGGCGTCCTTCGTCCGGGCGAAGTTCGACTCGAGTTCCTGCAGCTGCGCGATGCCCTTCACCAGATTCCCAGCGCGATCCACGTCGCCGATGATCATGCTGAGCGTGGAGTTCACCGTGCTCTGCGCTGCCTCGATCTGGCGGCGGCCATTCTGACGGGCGATCGAGAGTTCCTCGAACTTGCCGCCCTCCGCGCCCGGCGGCCGCAGCCTCGGAATGCTCAGGCCGACGACTTCGACGCCGCAGCCAAGGTCGTCGAAGGCCTGCTGCACGGCGCGCGCGAGCGCGTCGACCAGCGGCTCAGACGCCGGCGGGCTGAGCACCCCGTCGAGCGAACGAACGCTCATGGCGCGGGTGATCTCGCGCAGCGCGACGGCCTTCAGCGCCCGGTCGCGCATGTTCGCGGCGTCGCCTCGGTTGCGCGAGTCGCCGCTGAACTCAAGGTACTTCGCAAGCTGCCCGTCGCGCACCCGGTACTGGAGAACGATGTCCGCCTCGACCAGCGCAAACTGATCGGTCGCCTGCGCCTCGGTCGCCGCTTCCTTCGCCTCGAGGTCGAAGCCAAGCGCACCTTCGTTCACGCGCGCGCCGGCCCCGACGAGGAAGAGGTTCGCGTTCGAAGCAACCTCGTTGTCGCCGCCCCAGACGATGAAGTCGGAACTCTTGACGGGCGCCACGAAGCCGAGCTGGAGTTCGCGCACGCGGTTGACATCGAGGACAAGCGCCGTCTCGACGGGCCAAGGCAGCTTCGTCATCGGTCCACCCTGGTAGACGTCGCCGACCTTTGAGCCGAACCGCAGGCGCAGACCCTGCTCTTGCGGCTGCACGACGACGAGCGTCGTGAGCGCGAGCACGACGACCGTGCCGATTGCGAACAGCCGCACGAAGTTGCGCAGCAGGAGCTGGTAGCCCCACGAACTGGTGATATCGAATCCGAACTGATAGTTGACCGCCTCGTTGATCGAGCGGACGATCGAATCGGGGGCTGCCAGCAGGCTCAGGACGCGCGAATCGAACGCCGGCCTCGGCACTTCGCCCGCGCGGCGCGGCCGGTACAGGTTCAGGAGGAAGTTCAGGACCGTTTCCGCAGCGACCACGATCATGAAGACCGCGATGCCGATCGCGATCGCCTCGAGGATCGGCTTCGACGCGTCGGGCTTGTCCTCAAGCAGGCGGAACACGGTTCCGACGCCGATCGCGGCGCAGACCAAGGCGTTGCCGACCATGACGGCGGCGCCGCCGCGGAGATTCGCCCACGCCTTCTGCACCGCCATGCCCGCGACGAAGCGCGAGAAGATGAACGCGACCAGCGCCGAACCGAACGCGACCGCGAGCTGCCAGCCCGGGATCGTCGTGGTGCCGAAGGTTCCGCGATCGCTGCTCGCCGAGATCGCGCGAAGCCAGTCGAGCACGCCGAGGGCGAGGCCGATCAGGAGCAGCGCGTAGATCAGGCTCAGCGTCGGCATGAGCACGCGGTGCATGAGATCGAGGCGCTTGCGCGCCACCCGGGCCTCGTCCACCGCGAACACGCGTCCCTGGTCGTCGACCTTGGGGCCGCCGTCGAACTCGAGCGCCTCAAGCCGCTCGAGCTTCGACTGATGGAACAGCATGATCAGACCCAGCCAGACGAGCAGTCCCGAGAACGCCCATGCGGACGCGATGACGCTCGCCGAGTCGCTCAGGAACCCGTCGCCCTCGGCCCGGCCGGTGGTCTTTCCGAAGATGAGAAGCAGCAACGCGATCGCCAGCTGGAGGGCGAGTCCAACTGAGGCCACACGTGTTGCCCGCTGAAAGGCGTGGTGATCGATGCGCATCGGTCAGTCGTTCAGGAACGATCGTTGCCGACGTGGTGCGCGGAGCGGAAGCCCCGACGCAGGGACGCCGACGGTCAGAGATGATCCGGCCCCGAAGGCCGGGGCGGTACTGTAAGGTACGCGCACGATCCGTGTTGAAGTTCGAACTCCTGAACCAATGTCCGCGTTGAAAGTCATGGCCTCCGGAAGCCGCACCCGGTCGAGCGCGCACCTCCTGCCCATTTCGCGGGTGCGAGGAAGGGCCGACACGCGCCTGCCGAGGCTCTGCCGGTCGTCCGCGGCCGGCATCTGTCCGGCGGATCCAACTGTCCAACATCGTGCCGCGCACGCGCCACGGGGTCCGGCCATCGGCCCTGCGGATCATGGCCGCCCGCGCATCCCAACGCGCCGGCGCGCGAACCCAAGCCCCGAGCATCCGGTCACCACATGATCTCGTTCTTCGAGCAGTTCACAGCCATCACGCGCAATACCTTCCTCGAGTCGATCCGCCAGCCGATCGTCCTCGTGGTGGCGATCGCAGCGACGATCATGATCGTCCTCTGCAATCCGTTCAGCGCCTGGACGATGCGCGACGACCAGCGCATGTTCATCGATCTCGGCCTCGCCACCGTGTTCCTGGCCACCGCGATCCTCTCGGCGTTCATCGCGGCGAACGTGCTCGGACGCGAGATCGACAACCGCACCGTGCTGACGGTCGTCTCGAAGCCGGTCTCCCGCCCCGTGTTCATCGCCGGGAAGTTCGTGGGCGTCTCGCTCACGATGATGCTGTCGCTTCTCTATCTCGGCCTCGTCTACATGCTGGTCGAGATGCACGGCACCCTCATGACCGTGCGCGACCCCTTCCACATGCCCGTCATCGTGTTCGGCAACACGGCGCTCCTTGTGGCGGTCCTGCTCGGCGCGTGGATGAACTACTTCTACGGCAAGAACTTCTCGGCGTGGACAGTCGGCGCAGGCGTGCCGCTCCTCGGTTTCGCCTACTTCCTGGCGCTCTTCTTCGACGCCGAGTGGAACTCGGTGCCGCTCGCCAAGCAGTTCGAGCCGGAGATGTGGAAGGCCCTGCTCCTCATCGGCCTTGCGATGCTGGTGCTCAATGCGACGGCGATTGCGGCAAGCACCCGGCTCGGACAGGTCTTCACGCTCACGATCGTCATCGGCGTCTTCCTGCTGGGCCTTCTCTCCGACTGGATGCTGGGCTCGCGCCTGGCATCCGACTCGGGCATGTCGCCGCTCCTGCACGGCTTCTTCAGCGTCTGCCGCGCGATGCTGCCGAACTTCCAGCTGTTCTGGCTGTCCGATGCGCTGACGCAGAAGCGGGTGATTCCGCTCGACTACATCGGATACGCGATTCCATACGCGGCCGCGCTGGTCGCGAGCCTGCTGTCGGTGGCGACCATCCTGTTCCAGCGCCGAGAGGTCGGCTGAGTCACGCGACCGGCGTTGCGCCGCCGGAGCGCCACGACTCGACCTCTTCCTTCACGTGCGGCCTGGTGAGGACGATCGCCATCACGAACGGCCACGTCGCGAAGAACAGGCTGAAGATCGCGACCGTGCGGATCGCCTGCGCCTCGGCGGCGGCGCGATCGGGAATCGGCGAGAGGTTCTCCGGCGTGACGTTGGGTTGCTGCCGCCTCCCTTCGCGGATCGCGGAGACGATCTCGATCTGCCAGTCGACCTGCGGCTTGATGGTGACCACGGCGAATGCGATCGAGACGACCACCATCACAAGCCGCCCGACCACCCATGCGAGGAGCACGGATCGTCCCTTGGGATTCTTCCGGAGGATCATCGCGGATCCAACGATCAGCATCACGCCAAGCACGGCGAGCACTGCGAACTGAAGCATCGTGCCCCACGTGACGACCGGCGGCGGCGGCGGCACCTCGAACCCACCCATCTTCCAGAACACATCGCCGAACGCGACCATGACGGAGCCGCTTCCCTGCACGCAGAAGCCGAGCACTCCGACCACGAGCGACAGCGTTCCAAAGACGATGCGCCACCGCGCGCGGCGCGCGATGCGATCGTCCTCGGCGGGATCGACCCATCTGGCCTCGCGATCGCTGCTGGGCGACATGCCGTCGGGCGCATGGGAATCAGGGATTCGCTCGTCCATCGCCGCATCATGGCGCGATTGGCGGCAAAAGGAAAGC
>Ga0209985_10004257_pt1 | contig 11629 bp, 7 predicted proteins | sample NOAtaG_FD_187305 | JGI IMG/M metagenome (GOLD analysis project Ga0209985, IMG submission 187305) | Freshwater lake microbial communities from Lake Erie, under a cyanobacterial bloom - NOAA_Erie_Diel6S_1000h metaG (SPAdes) (version 2) | ecosystem: Environmental > Aquatic > Freshwater > Lake ... | reverse complement strand
CGTGTACGATCGGGGCATCAACCAGTACAAGACCGGTCTGGATGCCTTGCTCGAAGGTGAGGAGATCAAGCAGGCCCTGTTCGAGTTCGAGCACGATCTGTGGAACTTCTAAGGCATCAGGTACTTCGCGGAACGCCGGTCCCCGAGGGGGTCGTACTTTTGCGGCCCTTTCCGGAAAACCACTCCCGCGCCACCGTTCGACATGATCACCGTACAAGGCCTTACCCTGCATTTCGGTCAACGGCCGATGTTCGACGGCGTCTCGTTCTTTATTGGTAGCGACGACCGGATCGGTCTCGTAGGACGCAACGGGGCGGGCAAGAGCACCCTGCTGAAGATCCTGGCCGGACAGCAGCCCTACGACAAAGGCACGATCGGCAGGCCCAGGGAGCTCACCATGGGCTACCTGCCCCAGGAAATGGCCCACAACCTGGAGCTCACCCCCTGGCAGGTGGCCGAGAAGGCGTTCGAGGAGGCGCTCACGCTGCAGGCCTCGCTGGACCGCATCGAGAAGGACCTGGAGAAGGCCACCACCGACGAAGAGGCCATTGAGCTGGCCACACTGCTCGCCCACGCCCACGAGCGCCTCAACGCCATCGGTGCGGCGGACCACGACATGCAGATCGAGCGCATGCTCAAGGGCATCGGGTTCGTGGGCGCCGACATGCACCGCCTGATGAGCGAGCTGAGCGGTGGCTGGCGCATGCGTGCGGAGCTGGCGCGTCTCCTGCTGATGCAGCCCGACCTGCTGCTGCTGGACGAGCCGACCAACCACCTTGACCTTCCGGCCATCCAATGGTTGGAGGACCTGCTGCGCACGTACCCTGCGGCGTTGGTGCTCATCTCGCACGACAAGACGTTCCTGGACCGCTTGACCAAGCGCACCATCGAGGTGGCCGGTGGCCGCATCATCGACCGCAAGGCCTCGTGGAGCAAGTACGTGGAGCTGCGCAAAGTGGAGCGCGAGCAACAGGCCGCTGCCGCCAAGGACCAACAACGGTACATCAAGGAGACCGAAGACCTCATCAACAAGTTCCGCGCGAAGGCCAGCAAGGCCGCGTTCGCCCAGAGCTTGATCACCAAGCTGGAGAAACTGGACCGCATCGAGGTGGAGGACGAGGACCTGCGCAAGATGCTGGTGAAGTTCCCGCCTGCGCCCAGTTCGGGCAAGATCGTGTGCGAGGTGCGCAACGTGAGCAAGGCCTACGACGCCAAACAGATCTTCAGCGGGGCCGAGCTCACCATCGCCAAAGGGGAACACCTCGCCCTGGTGGGTGCGAACGGCACGGGGAAGTCCACACTGGTGCGCATGATCATGGGCGAGGAGCCATACGATGGCGAGATCCGCATGGGCCACAATGTGATCGTGGGCTACTACGCGCAGGACATGCCCGAACGCATGAGCCCGCAGCGTACCGTGCTGGAGACCGCCGAGGACGCGGCCAGCGAGGATAACCGGGTGCGTGTCCGTGCCATGCTCGGCGCGTTCATGTTCAGCGGCGAGGACGTGGACAAGAAGGTGAAGGTGCTGAGCGGTGGAGAACGCGCACGCCTTGCGCTGTGCTGCATGCTCTTGAAGCCGCTCAACTTCCTCATCCTCGACGAACCCACGCACCACCTGGACATCCAGAGCAAGGACGTGCTGAAGGAGGCGTTGAAGAACTACGATGGCACCTTCCTGCTCGTGAGCCACGACCGGGATTTCCTCACGGGCCTCACCAGCCGCATCCTGGAGCTCGATGAGTTCCGCATCCGCGATCAGCACATGGACATCCTGGAGCTGATCGAAAAGCGCAAGGCCCTACAGGGTGCCGACATCGGCAAGTCGTCGGCGCGTGTGAAGGAGGAGAAAGCGGCCAAGAACAGCGACCAGCGCGACAAACGCGACCGCGACAAGGAGCGTCGTCGTGTGCAGAACCAGGTGCAACGCCTGGAACAACAGCTCGCCGATCTCGAGAAGGAAGAGAAGACCTTGCAGGCCGAAGTGATGAAAGGCGGCATGCCCGCCGATGCCCTACAGAAAGGCTACGACCGTCTTGGTGAACTGGCCCAACGCATCGCCGCGGTGATGAGCGAATGGGAGGCCGCATCGGCGCAGATGGAGGAGCTGGGGGAGGGGGTGTGAGCGTGTTCCGACACGTTTCCTCTCAAGGATGGATCTTGCGTTCGCAAGTTTGCGCAAAGGTGCAGTAAGCAGCAGCGTCAATGTGCGGCTCTTGGTTCGACCCGCCAGAATGTTGCTTTGATTGCATAAAATCCTGATAAGCAGCTAGTTATTACCCCCCCCCCAGCACGTGGGTCCTTAGGCCTATCGCGCTGTTTCTCCTCGTCCCGCATCTTCCTGTTGAAGTACTGGACCCCCATGGCGATGAACTCCCTCAGCGAACGCTCATCGCGCTTGGATAGCTTGCCTTTCCGTTTCTTCTTGCCCGTTCCCTTCGAGGTGGAGAGCTCCTCCAAATGGACGATGCGCAGCGGTTCCCCCTCCACAGGATCGGGCGAACTGCCATCATCGTTCAGCCAGGGTGTAGGGTCCACCCCAAGGAATTTCTTGATGCGCTCGAGGAACTCCGGTTTGGGATGGTCGTCGCGTTCCTTGCGTGAATAGGTGGACTGCTCCATGGCCAGGCGCTTGGCCATCTGCTTTTGTGTGAGCTTCAGGCTCTCGCGCAGTTCGCGCAATTTCCGGGTGAACATGGTGGCAACGTATGGTTGGCGATGGCCTGGTTTCACCTGCCGCAGGAAGGTGATCGAAGTTGGCATGCTCAAGCCAATATATGGCATGAACGGAATTCAACCATGAAATGCATTGCATAATTGACGCATGGATATACAACCATAAGCGTTGCTAGGCGCCGAAGGGCGCTACTGTGATACGCATATGATCAGCATAGCATATGCGTGCTTATGCAGCCGGCATACCGAAAGGTTTGAGAACGGCGGATTGCCGGAACCAAAACCCTTTGGACCATGAAGAATTCAAGGACAATACGAACAGCCCGGGCCTGGTGGCAGGCGGGCGCATTCGCGGCGAGCATGGCGGCTTGGTGCGGGTGGGGCGGGATGGTGGTGCGGGCGCAGGATCCGCTATGGAGCATTGGCAGCCAGCAGGTACACTTCCCACAAGCACCAGCCGGTGTACCCGGCCAGAGTGCCATACGCACCAGTCCATTGCCCACTTCATTCTCTCCGCTCATACCGGATGAGTATGAGTACCAGGGCCAGATCGCCGAGCGCACTCAGAATATCCAGTATGACGATGAAGGCAAAGTGCTCTTCTACATCATTGATGGGAACATCTATAACCGAGATGGCTTGCTCATTGCGGATGATGCACAGAATATGGACGATCGCGATTGCGAGGTCTGCTTCTTAGGCGGTGAGGAGGTCCATGTTGTACCTGTGCCAGGTAGTTGCACGCGGTACTTTGTGATGGGACTGTACTTCCAGGACTTCGAGCGCGACATTGCCGATATTGATAGGGCCTTGTTGCGGTGGGGTGTTCTTGACCTATCGTTGGAGTCTGACTTGCCGGTCTATGCAACAACATGTGCCAAGGTCACCGGCCGCTTCTTGACCGCTGGTGAACGCGATGAAGCTCCTGGCATCACCTTGCAGGGGAGCGCCTGGTCACCTCAGGAGATACTCCCACTCAATGCTCCTGATAATGTGGCCAGCTACCTCCAAGAAGGCACGATTTACATTTCGGTCACGGAAGGCACGGAAACGTTGCGAGCGGCGGGCGTAATGGTCGATGCAGATGGTAGGCACGTGTTCGCGGTGCGCTGCAATCAGGGTCTTTTGTTCCTTGAGGTGGATGGCTCGGGCATTCGGAAGATCCCCTCGCCATTTATTGGTCAGCGATGGCCTTTTGCGCTTGACAATGGTAATGTGGTGACCGATCTGGATAGATCACAACGAGGTGATCTGTCCGTTTGGTATGGTGATGGTGAATTACGTGTCGCATGGAGCAGCTATCGACGCTATGTTGAACCCCTACTGAACTTCCAAGAGGTTCATCAGACAAGGATCGGGCTCTGGGCGTTCAGCTTGACCCTCGGCAACGACGTTGCGGTAACGTCGAACATTACGCCGCAGAATGTACCTGCTGCTAACCCAAGGGTCTATAGTTTGGATGTATACCCGGTAACGGACCCATCTCCCGTTGATAACGATGGGGATCCAATACTGAGGCCTGCCGTACCGGGTGTCCAGTTCTCTCCCAGTGGCCGATACATCTACTTCGTGAAATCGCCCGACTTCGCCTATCCCAACTCAGGTGGCGCGGCTAGTACCTTCGGTTACATCAATTTGAGCTGGACACTTGGGGACCCTGGCACCTACTACACGTTCCTTCCCATTGCCAGCAATGTGGAGACGAGAAAACTGGTCGATTCGCAGCTCGAGCTGAATGTGGCACCCGATGGGGTAGGAACGGCTCTGTACGCCATTGGATCCGATGCGCCGGATGACTTCTGGATGGGTGTATTTGTCGATCCCGACCAACCTGATCCGGCTAATTGGACCGCGGACATCGTTCAGTTCCCCCAGGTTGGTTCCTTCACGGAGCCGAATTCACCAGCCACGGACTTCAGGTTCATTAACCGACGGAATTCCCTGAGCAGCAACCTTGTTTCTCAGCAGAGCTCCACTTGCTGTTCCGCACTGACCCTGGCCAAGGATCGCAGCACCACGATCACCGAGGTCTGTGACCTCACCTGGAGCCCGGGGGACAATGCGTTCTGGGACACCAAGGAGGATATCCATGTGGCTACAGAGTTGCGCATTGCCACGGGGGCACACGTCACCGCGCAGAACATGACCTTCAAGTTCGGGCAGGATGCCGTGTTCATCATTGAACCCGGTGCATCGTTCACCTGTACCAACTGCGTGCTGACGAACGCCTGCGAGGGAACGCGCTGGAAGGGTATCGAGGTGCATGGCTCCATCGTTCAGAACCAGTTCGGATCCCCAACGCCTACCCATCAGGGTATGCTGGTTATGCGGGGAACCACTGTGGAGAATGCCGAGATCGGCGTCCTCGTGGCCAAGCGCGGCCCGTTCGGCAACATTGCCGCAGGCGGTGTGGTCAGCGCGGAGCGGGCGTGGGTGACCGAGGAGGTGGATGAGCAGCCCACCTCGTTCTGGAGATCCACCACCTTCCGCAACTGCCGGGAGAGCGTGCATTTTCCGCCGTTCCAGAACGTGCAACCGAACGGAACCCTGCACCGGAACCTGAGCCGCTTCAACGATTGCGTGTTCACGGTGAACGACCAATACCCTGTTGTCTATGACTTCAAGCACCATGTGTACATGCACCGGGTGGATGGCATTCCCTTCCGGGCCTGCACCTTCGAGAACGCACTGCCCGACGCCTTCTTTGCGGAGGGCGGGGCCTCCCCTGGTAGCCTCTACCTCGGTCACGGCATCCGCAGCCTGGATGCCCACTACACCATCACCAGCTCGTGCAATACCGTATTGCCCGTGGGTGCGCTCTGCCCCGAGGCCGATACGCGCTTCAGCGAGTTCCGGGGATTGGACCATGGCATCCATGCGCTGGCCAGCAGCAAGCTCCGCAACTTCCTGGTGGACCGCGTGAAGTTCACCGACAACATCGCTGGCGTGTACAGCAGCGCCGTGGTGGGTTACAGCCTGAAGAACAGCATCTTCAGCGAAGGGGGAAGGGATGTGGAGTTGACCAACCAAGACGAATTGTTTTGGGAACAATCTCACCGCGGTATCTACAGCCACAGCAGCTACGCATTCACGGTGGAGGACAACACCTTCTTCAGGACCCCGGGAAGCCCAGCGGACCAGCTTACCGAAGGCGTGGTGATCGGCTACAGCCGCGACCACAACGATTACGTGTTCCGCAACCACGGCGAGAACCTGAGCGTGGGTTTTGCCGGTGAAGGCATCAGTGCCAGCATGGAGCCCAGCTACACGCCGCTCATCGGTCTGCAGCTGATCTGCAACACCAATACCAACAACGACAAGAACCTGAGCAGCCGCAAGGCGAATGGGGCTACTGTAAACGAACAGGCCTCGCATATCATCCGCACCAACCAGGGCAACCACTACCGCCCGGCGGACAACGAGTTCGACGAATGGGTGGGTCAGTTGTTCAAGAGGGACTACGAGGTCACCACGACCTTCAGCCCCATCAGCTACTGGCACCGTGACGTGAGTCCGTATGTGCCGCTGAGCTATGATACCTTCTTGAACCCGGCACCTGTCAACACCATTCCGGCCGATAACTGCGCGTCCAAATTGCCTCCGCGTATCCCCGTGGAGCTGCCATGGGGCATGGCCCCCGGAGGATTGACCGATGTGCTGGAAGCGGAAAAACTGGCCTATGGCAGTACCCGCTACTTGTACGACCAGCTGATCGATGGGGGCAACACCGATGAGGTGGTGCAGGAGATCACCGATGCTTGGCCCCAGGAGGTGTGGGACCTGCGGAACTCCCTGCTATCGAAGAGCCCCTACTTGAGCACTACGGTACTGAAGGAGCTGAACCACCAGAACAAGCTGCCGGCCGTGCTGTACGCCGAGGTGTGCATCGCGAATCCGGAGGCCACCAAGGCCGAAGGCTTCTATACGTGGTTGGAGGAGGGCGCGCCCCATCCGCTGCCGGAGTACCTGCTGGCCACCATTGCCGCCAGCTGGGAGGTGCGCACCTACCGTACCACCCTGGAGAACACCATGGCCGACCACCACGAGACCATGAGCCAGGCGGCCACCATGCTGCTGGAGCAGATCAGTGCGGACAGCACCGGTCTGCGGGTGAGCGACCTGCGCACGGTGTGGCAGGAGGTGCGAACGCCTGCTGCACGCTATGCCGAGGCCCTGGCCTTGATGGAACTGGGCGAGTACAATGCGGCATCTGCGGTGGTAGCAGCCATTCCGCAGGAGCACGATAAGCTGAAAGCGCGCGAGCTGACGGAAAAGGACCGTATGCTCTCGCTCATCGGCTTCATGCAGAACTTGGCCGCCAGTGGTCGCAGCGATGCGGAGCTCACCGTTGGTGAACAGGACCAGTTGGAAACACTGATCGCCGGCGAGCAGGACCGGCCTGGCATGTGGATGCAGAACCTGCTGTGTTTCCACTATGATCGTTGCGTCGCCCCTTGGACCGGCGGCAGTGGTGAGCCGAAGTCGCTGCCCGCGGTGAAGACCGTTGAAGACAAAGCACCGGCACTGCTCAGTGTATTCCCGAACCCGGCCACAAGCTGGAGCGTGGCATCGTTGCACGTGCCGAAGGGAACGCAGGAGGCGACCCTCCGTGTGCTGGACCTTTCCGGTAAACAGCTGCACATGCAGGTGGTCCCCATGGAACAACCGCAACTCGTTCTGGACACCCGCAGGTTGGCGCCGGGAGCTTATCTTGTGGAGGTCTCCAGCACCAACGGTGTGCTGGCTACTGAAAAGCTGATCGTGCAACCGTGATCAACGTAGCAGCAAAGCGCATCAAAGCCGTGGCGGTCCTCCTGGTGGGGGCCGCCACGGCGGCTGCGCAGCAGCCGTTCGATCTGGACCTTTCATTCCAGACCACGATCGAGCGTATCTATGTTAGTTCGATCGCTCTAATGAGCAATGGTAAGATACTGGTATCAGGAAGGATCGGGTTTACGAACAACCAGTTGGATCCCGAAATGGGTAGTGTTCGACTGTTTCCCAACGGAAGCTGGGATTCGAGTTTTCCAACCTTTCCACTGACAATAGGAGCTGGAAAGATCACACCATGGGCCGACCAATATTATGTGGCCACGGCGCAGTTGGTACGGCGATTGACGCCCGAAGGTCTAATAGACCCCACCTTCCAGCACCTGAACGACAACGCCCCTCTGTTCTCCTCCTTCCAGGGCGGTGACTACCACGTATACCCGGATGGATCGATCGTGATCACAGGGAGCCACACGATGAACGTGCCGGACAGCGGCTGGGTGGGCAGCCACCACATGATCTGGTTCAACAACGATGGCACGCTGGACTTCACGCGCAGGCCGCGCAGGGGCAATGGCACCATCTCCTTGATCGTGCCGCAGCCCGATGGCAAGTTCCTGCTCAGTGGTGCGGCCACTACCTGGGAGGGGGTGCCCAAGCCGAACATCTTCCGGGTACATACCGATGGTACGCTGGACACCAGCTTCACCTGTGCGATGGGGTGGGGGGAGGCAGCGAGCATGACCGTGCTGGATGATGGCCGCATCCTGGTCTCCGGTTTGTTCAAGACGCAGTTCTCGTCGCCAGATACCTTGCACTTCGTGCGCTTGATGCCGAACGGGGACCTGGACCCGACGTTCAATAACGATTTGGAGGTGGTACGCATGCCTTGGCTTTCGAGCGAATGGCCCGGCAACACCATCAATTGGGGGCAGTTCGGCTTGGTTGGGCATACACGTATCTCTGACGGCCGTATTGTCATGTGGGGAGTTCACATGCTGGTCGAAGGTCAGGAGCGCCTCGGCATTGCCATGCTTGATCCCGATGGCGAATTGCTCGAAGAGCCTTTTGGCGCAGGAGGTTGTGGACGATACTATAGTCCAGGCACAGGTTATTTATATGGTGAGATCAGTGGTATCATCGAAGCCCCCGATGGTTTCTTCTACATCTGGGGCGCCTACAAAGGCTACGATGATGGCACTACCAACGACCCCACGCAACGCTTCATCAGCCGCTTGTATGGGCTGAATGTGGGGGTGGCGGAGCGGGAGCAAGTACAGGTGGAGGTTTTTCCCAACCCCAGCGCAGGAGAGGTCATCGTCGAGTTGGAACGAAGCCTTGGTGTGGAGACGCTGGAGGTACACGATGCGCTTGGCCGCAGCGTGCTGCAACAGCTTATCACCGGTACACGCGTGATGCTGGACCTATCGCAGCAGGCCGATGGCCTCTACACCGTCACTTTGCGCGGCAGGGCGCATGCACCGGTGGTGCGAAGGGTGGTGATCCAGCGTTGAGCACGGATGGAGGTTGCCGGTGCCAAGGCGGCCCACTGGAGGTGTTCTGCGCGCCGGGGCTCAGCTTCAGGCCGTCCTATCCGCCGAAGCCTCCAGAAAGGCTACGACCGCCTGGGCGATCTGGCCCAGCGCATCGCCGTAGTGATGAGCGAATGGGAGGCCGCATCGGCGCAGATGGAGGAGCTGGGGGAAGCGAACTGAGCCTGCGCGTTCGAACCGCACGCGTTACGTGTTCGCGTAATGTGCATTGATGTGATGCAGGGCTGCATATCGCAGTGCTGCTCCAACACACCGATGCCATGGCCAGCACGAAATTGCCTCCCCGGCAACAGATGATCAATATGATGTACCTCGTGCTCACTGCCATGTTGGCGATGAACGTGAGCAAGGAGGTTCTGGACGCGTTCGCCATCATGGACGCCGAACTGGTACGCAGTGAGCAGGCGCATGCACAACGATCGCAACTGGAGTATGCGGTCTTCGCCGATGCTGCGGCGCGCTTTCCCGAGAAGTTCGGCACCACACACGCACAAGCCCTTCGTGTAAAGGCACAGGCCGATTCGCTGGTGGCGTCGATCGAACGCACCAAGACCGAGGCGATCGCACAAGCGGACGGTCTCAGCGCCACCCTTCTGCGAGGCACCGATGCACAGGGACGGGATACGCTGCGAGCCTTGCTGGCGCTCGATGCCAAGGACGATCGCGAAGTGCTCACGCGCATGTTGGTAGGGCCGGAGCCAGCCGCTCCGCACCAAGGGCCGGGTGGTGCGTACGATCTGAAGCAACGCATCGGAGCGTTCCGCGATTCGTTGAAGCAACTGGTGGCCGGGCGGGGCCCCGAGCTCAGCGCTGCACTTGATCTCTTGTTCGATCATGGTGATCGACGCGACGCTTCCGGCACCTTGAACAACTGGGAGTCCATCAACTTCTACGATGTACCGCTGGCCGCGGGTATCGCCACGCTTTCCAAGCTGCAGGCCGATATCCGCAGTGCCGAGAACGACATGGTGAAATGGCTCTACCGTTCCGTGGAGGCCGCCGATTACAAGTTCGGTACGCTCACCACGGCTGTCATCCCGCAGACCAACCTTGTCATGGCCGGCGATTCGTTCCGTGCCGATGTGTTCCTGGCCGCTTATGATCCCCGGAACGCGCCCACCATAACGCTTGCCGGGGCTGGCCAACTGCCGGTCGGAGCGGATGGCAAGGCCAAACTGAGGCTGCGTGCCGACCAGGTCGGTGAGCAGCGCGTGCAAGGCATCATCCGTTTCGAGGGCCCGAAGGGGGTGGAGGAGATCCCGTACACCACCACCTACCAGGTGATGGCCCCGCTGCTGGTGGCCTCGCCCACCAAAATGAACGTGCTGTACCGGGGCGTGGACAATCCGATCGAGCTCTCGGTACCGGGCGTGCCTGCTGAACGCGTGCAGGCATCGATCTCCACCGGACGCATCACGCGCAGTGGACAAGGCTGGGTGGCCACTGGCATGACCGGTAATACGGCCGAGGTGTTCGCCACGGTGACCCTGCCCGATGGCAGTTCGCGCCGGGTGGGCCCCATGCGCTTCCGGGTGAAGGACCTGCCAGCACCCATGGCATTCGTGGCCGGCAAGAGCGCCTTGGACACCCGTATCAAGCGGACCGAACTGCAGGCCGCCCGTGCCGTCTTCGCCAAACTGCCCGACAGCGAGTTCGGCGCCAAGTACCAGGTGCTGCGTTTCCGGGTGATCGTGGAGCGCGGCTCCCAGCCGATCGATAGGCATGTGACGGGCGCCGCCTTCGATACCGACCTGCAGACCGTTTTCAGCAAGCTGCGCAACAGCGATCGCGTGATATTCGAGGAGATCAAGGCTCGGCTGGAGGGCGCGCCGGCAGGGACCCGCACCTACGATCTGGCCCCCATTTCATGGAAAGTGGTGGATTAGGGGGATGACGGGGTGCCGTAGCCGTGGCCACGCTTCCATCCATGGCCTTCCGGGTGGTGCTGTGAAGGAACTGTTGGCCGTGAAGGGAAAAAGTATACATTTGCGGTCCATTGCGGGGTGGAGCAGATGGTAGCTCGTCGGGCTCATAACCCGAAGGCCGTAGGTTCGAGTCCTACCCCCGCTACGAAGAGCCCGGTAAGAGCCGGGCTCTTTTCTTTGTATCATGGCCTATTGGGTGTACGCGTTGTACTCGCCTGACCACGATAAGATCTACGTGGGAGAGACCAGTGACCTTGACGACCGCTTCAGGTCGCACAATGAGCTGGCTACAAAGGGTTGGACCGTGCGATATCGCCCTTGGGTCATATTGTATACCGAGGAGTGTTCAGATAGGTCACAAGCAAGAAAACGAGAGAAGCAACTCAAGTCTGGATCAGGTCGGGAATTCCTTCGCTCATTGTTGGGGTAGCTCGTCGGGCTCATATCCGCCGTACGGCGGACGCAGGTTCGAGTCCTGCCCCCGCTACGAAGGAAAGCCCGGTCGTCCCGAGGCCTCGGGAGGCCGGGCTTTCACGTTAATGACCAGTAAGTGGCAGTCTGCTGCCGATCTTCGCAAGGCGCATGACCATGGCACACAAGGCCGGATACGTCAACATCATCGGTGAACCCAACGTGGGCAAGAGCACGCTGCTCAACGCCCTGCTTGGCGAGCAATTGGTGATCACCAACCCGAAGGCGCAGACC
>Ga0209985_10004254_pt1 | contig 11634 bp, 11 predicted proteins | sample NOAtaG_FD_187305 | JGI IMG/M metagenome (GOLD analysis project Ga0209985, IMG submission 187305) | Freshwater lake microbial communities from Lake Erie, under a cyanobacterial bloom - NOAA_Erie_Diel6S_1000h metaG (SPAdes) (version 2) | ecosystem: Environmental > Aquatic > Freshwater > Lake ... | reverse complement strand
AACCGGGCCTGGAACACCTCGATGGAGGTTGGCGTGAAGGTGCTGGTGGAAAACCTGATGACGGGGGAGCGCCGGCATACGACATCGGCCTACCTGACGTTTGTGGCCGTGGATGGCCAGGGGGGCAAGTTGTCTGTGCCGCCGGTGCTGCCCGAGAGCGAGGAAGAAAAAAGACGGTATGAACAGGCGGGAGCCCGCCGCGCATACCGTCTTGATATGAAAAACCGTCTCAAGCCCCAGGCTGGTTAATTGTCGTCGTCTTCCTCGTCCTTGTACATGTACTTGATACTCGACTTGTAAACCAGGAGGTTGGGTGCCCCATCGCGATTGATCTTGAGCGAGCCTTTGTCGTACCACTCGATGACGCCGTGCAGGATCTCTCCGTCCTTCAGCACAACCACCATGGGGGTCTTCGTATTCATCTGCTTGATGTAATAGAAGTTTTCGGCATTCGTCTGATCCGGCGGAATTTGTTTCTTCGGAGCGGCGGTGGCTTTTGCCTCCACGGGTGATTTCTCCCGCTTTTCGGCGAGAGGCGCCCGCGCGCCCCGGCGAATTGGTGTTTCCAAGCTAAAACTCCTTATCTACAATTTAAAGTATACGCGTCAAGCACACACACTCTTGGACGAGTTGGAGCGGGAAAAGGTTCAGTGTCAGCCCACCGGCACCATGTCGCGCAACTCGATGGCGAGGGCATCGAGGGCAATACCTTTTTGGATATTGCGGCGCAGGAGGCGGTTCATCTCATCGACCCGGTCTACGGCGGTCCGCATCCACGGGAGACTGACGGCATCGGCGATGGCTTTCAGTGGCCGCTCGAGATCGGCATTCCGGATCGGCCCGACGCCATGAGCGAGCATGAGGATGTCTTCGAGCAGGAGAAACAATACTTCGAGGTAGAAATCGAGTTTTTCCGATTTCGAGGCCTGGATTGCCTCGACGGTGCGGATCCAGTTACCGAAGGGGGCGCGCCGGCTGGCGACCTCAAGCAAATTCAGCATCGCGGCGCGCCGCTTGTCATACAAATCTAAATCAATCGCCGCGGCGAGCCCGGGGGAACCATTGCCTAAGCGCGCCCGCCGCTCTGCATCCCCGACGCCGCGGCGGGACAAGAAGGCGCGGATTTCCTGTTCGGGGAGCCGGTTCAAACGGATGTGAACCGAGCGCGAGCGGATGGTGGGTAGCAGGTCGTAGGCATTTTCGGCGGTGAGGAATACGATCAGATGGGGAGGAGGCTCCTCGAGTACCTTGAGCAGGGAATTGGCGGCCTGCTCGTTGGCGCGATCGATCTGGTCGAGGAGGAAGACGCGCCTATTGCCCCGCGACGGGTTGAGTTGCGCCTGATCCTTGAGCAGGCGGATCTGCTGGATCGAAATCTGGCGCAGGGGGCCATCGGGGGGGAAGGTGAGGAAATCGGGGTGGGAGGCCAGCATGAGCGGATCATCGCTGCGCTTGTCGCTGGGGAGTTTCTCGCGTTCGGCGAGCAGTTCGGCGTTATGAGGCAGGAAGAGATCGTCGTGCTCGATCTTGTCGGTATCGGTTGGGGAGGCATCGAGCAGGACGGCGGCGAAGCGCCGCACGAGGGTAGCCTTGCCGACGCCGCCGGGCCCGGAGAGCAGGAGGGTTTGGGGGATGCGGCCGGTGGCCAGCATCTCGGTGAGGGTTTCGACCGCGGCGGGGTTGCCATGGAAGTTACGAATCACGGCGCTGCCACCTTGCCGCGACAAGCCGCCAAATGTCATCGGCGATGACGGCCTCATCGCGCTCACCGTCCACGGTCACAATGCGGCCGGGGTATTGGGCGGCGAGCTGTTCATAGGCTTCGTAAACGCGGGCATGGAAGCGGGCTCCCTCGGCCTCGAGCCGGTCCTTGCTCTGCTGCTGCATCCGTTCCTCGCTGGTAGCCGGCCTTACGCGCAAGTAGAGGGTCAACTCCGGCTCGGTGCCGCGGCAGGCGATGGTATGTAGCTGTTGCACGAGCTGCACCCCCAAGCCGCGAGCGGCGCCCTGGTAGGCGAGCGTGGAATCGGTGTAGCGGTCGCTCAAGACGAGTTTGCCCTGCTCAAGGGCGGGCCGGATCTGCTCGTCGACGTTTTGGGCGCGGTTGGCGAAGTAAAGGAGTAGTTCGGCGGTGGGGCTGATATGGTGGTGGGGGTCGAGCAGCAATTTGCGGATTTCGCCGCCGACGGCGCTGCCGCCGGGCTCGCGGTTGATCAGATGAGGAATGGCTTCGGCCTCAAGCCGCGCGACGAGATGGCGCAACTGGGTTGATTTGCCGCTGCCGTCGATGCCTTCGAGGCTAAGGAAGAGTCCCCGTCGCATGCTGCTGTTTACTCCGGCTCCGTGCGTGCGGGGTCAAGGACGAAGTGGAAGAGTTTGCGCAGGTCGAGCCAGGCCTCTTTTTTTGCTTCGGCGTTGTAGGCGCGCAGGAGATAAGAGGGGTGATAGGTGACCATGAGGGGGATTCCGTTCCAGCGCTGCCAGTTGCCGCGCATCTTGGTGACTCCCTCCTTGCTGTTGAGCAGGGCCTTGGCGGCGGTTGCGCCGAGGGCGCAGATCGCCTTTGGCTGCAACACCATGAGTTGCCGGTAGAGAAACTGCCCGCACATCTCCATTTCGTCGGGCTGCGGGGTGCGGTTCTCGGGCGGGCGGCACTTGACGACGTTGCAGATGTAGACATCCTCGCGGCGGAGGGGCAGATTGTCCTTGGCGGCGGTTCCGTCGATCATCTGAGTGAGCAATTGTCCGGCGCGACCGACAAAGGGCAGACCCTGTTCGTCCTCGTCGGCCCCAGGCCCTTCGCCGACGAAGACCAGCCGCGCTCGCTCATTGCCGGAGCCGAAGACGATCGACTTACGCTCCTGGCAGAGGCGGCAGCGTTTGCAGTCGCCGATATCCTCGCGGATGCGGGCGAGAGTGTCTCCGGCAGGGGCGAGCGGCGGCAAAATCAGTTCCATGCTTTTTGTTTCTTCTGGTATGGGCTTGGCGGCGGCGGGTAGAGGTTGGATCGGCCCCGGCTTGGCGATGTTGAGTTCACGGATGCCCAGGTCCTGAAAGTATTCCAGGTGGCGGCGTAGTTCTTCCGCGCTCATGCCTGCCTCGCTCGCAGATCGGCGACGGCATCGAGGATCCGGTCGGCGATCACCGTTTTGGCGGCGCGCGCGACGGGCTCCGGTTGCTGGCCGCGGCGGATGAGAACGACTTCGTTTTCATCGCCTTCAAAGCCGGCGCCGGGTGCGCCGACGAGATTGGCGACCACCAGATCACAATTCTTAGCTTCGCGCTTGCGCTCGGCTTCGCCGAGGAGGTTGCCGGTTTCGGCCGCGAAGCCGACGACGAGGCGATGGCCTTTGTCGCGGCCCACGGCGGCGAGGATATCGGTTGTCGGCTCGAGCTCGATTGCCAACGCGGAGACGCTTTTTTTGAGCTTTTCCGCTGCTGGCCGCGCGGGCCGGTAATCGGCTACGGCTGCGACACCGATGAAGACACTCACCTCGGCGAGACGGCTCATGACCGCGTCGTACATTTGAGCGGCGGTTTCTACCCGGAGCAATTCCACATTCGCCGGAGGACTGAGAGCGACGGGACCGCTGACGAGAATGACGCGGGCGCCCCGGGCCTGAGCCCGCTGGGCGAGAGCGTATCCCATTTTGCCGGAGGAGCGGTTTGTGATGACGCGAACGGGGTCGATGGGCTCCTGAGTCGGCCCGGCGGTGAGAAGGATGGTCTCGCCGGCGAGATCGTGCTTCTTGTCGAGCAGGGCGGAGGCGGCGGCGGCGATTGCGGCCGGTTCGGCAAGCCGGCCCGGGCCCTCCATGCCGCAGGCCAATTCTCCGGCCGCCGGACCCACGAAGTGATAGCCGCGGGCGCGCAGCAGGGCCACGTTGGCCTGGGTGGCCGGGTGGTTCCACATATTAGTGTTCATGGCCGGGGCGAGTAGAACCGGGCCGGGAAAGGCCAGGTGCATGGTGGTGAGAAAGTCGCCGGCGAGGCCTTGGGCGAATTGCGCCAACAGATCGGCAGTGGCCGGGGCGACCAGGAGGAGATCATTTTCGAGGGCCACGCCGATGTGCTCGATGGCGCTGGCGAGGGTAGCCTCGGGCTGCCCGGCGGGGGCGAACAGAGAGGTAATGACTCTCTTGTGGGTAAGAGAACTGAGGGTGAGAGGGGTGAGGAACTCAGTTGCGGCCCGTGTCATAACGGGCTGCACCTCATAGCCTTGCTGCACCAGCAAACGCGCCAATTCAGCGGATTTGTAGGCGGCGATGCCCCCACCAATCCCCAAGATTACGCGCGGGGCAGCAGCCTTCGGCACGAGCGTCTAGAGAGCGTCTTCGGCGCCCGCCTCCGGAATACCCGGAATGTGGTATTGCACCAAACCGCGCCGTGTTTCTTCCATGGCTACGACGGTCGGCTTGCGGGACATGGTCGGCAGGAAGGAGCGCTGGCCGCCCTGGATCTGCCGTGCCCGCTTAGCCGAGACGATGATGAAGCGGTAAGTCGAGTTCTCCGGGTCATCCGGGATGATGTAGTGCGCGTTGACGCGGCTTCCGCCTTTGTTTTCAGCCATACCCTATATTTTCCTCCACCGTCTGGAAATTGTCGAGTCCCCCCCGGTTCAGGGTTTGGGGCGGCTACCGGCGCGGACCCAGGCGAGGGGAAAGTGCACGAGTGTGAGGGAGGCGATACGGAGGCGGGCGGGATCAGGCTCGCCGCGCTCGTACAAGACGTAGATGGCGCCGTCCGGGCTGGTGTTGAGGTCGGCATAGGCGGTCCAGCCGGGGTCGATGACGCGTTGTGTTTTCCAGGTTTCGCCGTCATCCTCGCTCAATCGGATGGTCAGATTGCGGCGGTCGCGGCTCTGGCCGGGGGCGCCTTCGAGGCCGGCCTTCAAGAGATTGTCGGGGTTTACGAACAAGAGCTTCTTGCCGCTATGGCGCACGAGGCTGCCGAAGCAAATGGGCTCGACCAATTCCTGCTGAAAGCGGGGGGCCGACCATTTGGTTGCGCCATCCTTGCTTGTGAGGACAACGCGGCGGTGCCGGGGGCTGATGGTGCGGGCATTGAGCATGACGCGGCCGCTGGCCAGTTGCACGGCCACGGTCTCGCTGGGATCGACGACCTCGCCCTGGCTGGGCACGGCGATGTCTCCGCGCTTCCAGGTTTTGCCGTGATCGTCGCTGTAAATCGTGGCGGCGACGGAGGGTTTGTGGGGGTTTGTCTCCGAGGTCGAAAGCCAGACGGGAACGAGCAAACGGCCATTGCGGAGTTGAATGCCGTGGCCGGGGCCTGTTGCGAACACCTTCCAGGCATAGTCTTTTTGAAACTGATCAAAGGTAGAGGTAATCTCGACTGGAGCCGAGAAGGTTCGCCCGTCGTCGTCGCTGCGCAGGTAGAAGGCCCGCATGTATTCGACGCAATAAATAAAGTGCACGAGGCCCTTTTTGCGGTCGGCAAAGGCTACCGGGTTGTTGTAGGTGATGTGGCTGGCGGGGCGGCCGAGCCTGGCGGCGGCGGGGTTTTGCGCTGGTGTGGCTGCCAGCTTGCCGATTGCTTTCAGGTCGGACCAGGTTGCGCCGCCGTCTTCGCTGCGGCGCACGACGATGTCGATGTCGGCCCAGTCGGAGCTGGAGCTCTTGCGGCCTTCGGCATAGGCGAGCAAAGCGCCTTTGGGCGTGACGGTCAAGCCGGGAATGCGGAACATGGCATAGCCCTGGTCCCCGGTGGTGAAAACGTCAGTGCGAAAGGGTTCGGCCCCGAGGGCGGCGGCGAGGGTAGCGAATGCCGTCAGGATCAGTCGTTTCATATCAGAAGTTATACTTCAAGGCCAGTTGGATGTTGCGTCCACCGCTTGCGCCGGTGATGAGGCCGAAGTTGGGGTTGGAGAGATTCGCCACCGGATTGGCGAGGACCTTGTGGTTCATGGCATTGAACAGCTCGAGGCGGAAGGTGATTCGCTGGCCTTCCCGGAGGAGAAACTGCTTGTGCAGGGCGGCGTCGAGGGTGAGGCCGGAGGGGCCGCGCAAGGCGTTGTAACCCAGGTTGCCGAAGCGCCGCTCGCGCAGAGGAGCCGTGTTGTCGAAAGAGGCCCGGTTGAGCCACGTCAGGGTGCTCGAGTTACGGCTGTAGGGGCCGGCGCCGGCCACGAAGTCGGGTCGCTGCCCATCCACGCGCCCGTTCTGCACGAGTTGTACGCCGGAGGTGACGTTTACCGGCAGCCCTGAGCGCCAAGCCATGATACTCTGCGCATTCCAGCCGGCGAGAAGGGCACGGAGGAATTTATTGCCGCCCAGCGTACCTGTCGGCACGAGATAAGAAAAAGTACTCACGAAACGGTGCCGCAGGTCGCCATCCTTGACGCCCCGCGATCCGGCGATATCGAAGAAGTCCTGTATGGAACCCTGGGTGAAGCTAATCGTACCGTCCGGGACAAAATATCCCGTCGCCTTGGCCCAAGTGTAATAAGCGTCCAAGGTCAACCCTTTTTTCAACCGCTGATTGGCCGAGAGTTGGAGGCCGTGGTAGGAGATGTTGCCGGCGTTCTCGAGGATGTTGACATCGCCGAATTGCGGCTGTGGCCGGCGGCCGATGGCGGGGTCGACCAGATTCACGTTGCGCGGCGTGGTCAACTTCAGATTGCGCGTGCCGACGTAGCTGGCCTGCAGGGCCAGAGTTGATGTCACGGAGCCCTGGACGCTGAAGTTCCATTGGCCGCCGTAGCTGTCGCGGCGGTTGAAGTCCATGATCTGCCGGGCGGCGACGAAGTTGGCGGGCAATAGGCTGGGATTGCCGGCAATACGATCGACGAGTGGCATGGGGAAGGGGTACACGGAGGGGAAAGCGGGGATGTCGGCGGGGGCGAGGTCGGCCACGAAGGGCAGACGCGGGTCGAGCGACGCCATATCCATCATGTAAATCGGAACCTGCGGAATGAAACCGACTGAGCCGCCGGCACGGAAAACCAGCTTCTGATTGCCGAGGGGGTCATAGACCAGGCCGAGACGCGGGCCGATGTTGTTGCGGTCGGCCACGAACATGTCGTTCTTTGCAGTGGGGATGAAGGAGCCGAAGGGATCGGAGCTGGCGATGTTGAACAGGCCCCGCAGCGGCGGAAAATATTCGTAGCGTACTCCCATGTTGATTTGCAGCTTGGTGGTTGCGCGCCAATCGTCCTGAATGTAGAAGCCGTAGTGTGTGTTCTTGAGGCCTTTACCGCCACCGAAGAGCATGCGAATGCGTACCGGGCGGTCTGCAATCAGGTCGTTGACGCTGTTGTACATGTGGGTCGGCACGCCGCCCTGGTCGCGATTGTTCATGTTGACCCGGATTTCCCCACCGAGCTTGATCGAGTGCTTACCGCGAATCAGCGACAAGTTATCGGCCAATGTATAAGTGGTCGGGATGAAGTGAAGGTAGCCGGGCAGGCTGAGATTTACGTTCACTCCGGCCGTCGTGATCCAGGCGGGATAGTTTTCCCGGCCAGCCTCGTAGCGGAACAGGTCGGTACGGTTGAAGCCGAGCCGCAACTCGTTAAATACGGTTGGGGTGATGGTCCAGTTGTCCTGGATGACTGCGTTATGGAATCGTGTCGGCAGGGTTTGCCGCAGCACGGGCATGAATTGGGGCGAGACGATGTCCTGGTTGTTATAGCTGTAGCGCAAGGAGAGACGGTGCCGCGCCAGATCGACATCGCCGCGTGTAAGGTAGGTATTTTCGTCGTTTGTGCGCTGGTCGTTACGGCGGTGAAAACCAACCAGAGGGTTTGAGGTGGGTTCGAATTCCTTCGGCGAAAGCTCTTGAAAGGTCTTCCGCAGGGTGGGGGTCAACTGTGAGATTAGCGCCGGTGTTGCCACATTGCCGGTGATCTGGCTGGGGCTTTTCACCTGTGCCCCTTCGTAGTTGAAGAAGAAAAATGCGCGGTTGCGCCGGATTGGTCCTCCGAGGTTGCCGCCGAACTGATTCCAGCGCAGCGAGGGCCGGGCCAGGGCTGAGCGGTTGTTGAAAAAGCTGTTGGCGTCCAGTTTGTCGTTGCGGAAGAAGTGAAAAAGAGCCCCGTGAAACTGATTCGTGCCGCTCTTGGTCGTGACGTTGAGCGTGCCGCCGATCGAGCGCCCATACTCGGCCGACGTCGCGTTGCCCGAAGCCTTGAATTCCTCGATCGCCTCCACGCTGACGGTGTTGATCAGCGGACCCCCACCAGTAGCATTTCCCGTTCCGGGCACCTCGCCGAAGGACATATCCACCCCGTCGAGCATCAAGTTATTCCCAAAGGCCGTCGCCCCATGGAACTCAATACCACCGCGGGCGCCCGCGCTCGAGGATGGGTTGGCGAGCACGCCGGCCTGCAGGCCGACCAATTGCTGAAAATTTCGCCCATTCAAGGGCAGCGAGTCAATCTTCGCTTTCTCCATCGTCACGCCCAGATCGGTGGTGGTTGCGTTGACAATCGGGGCGGCGCCGACTACTTCCACCGACTCGGTGACCTGGCCCAACTCCAATCTCAAGTCGACGCGGGGGCGGGTTCCGGTATTCACTGTGAACTTAGCGGTTGTCGCCTTACGAAAACCCTGCTGGGTGGCCTCGAGCTGGTACTGGCCTGGAGGCAGCAGCGGGAATTCGAAGTAGCCGGTATCGTTCGTCTCGGTTGAGCGGGAAACTCCTGTCCCGGTGTTCACCGCGGTGACTCGCGCGGCGGCGACAGCGCTGCCGCTCGGGTCGGTCACATTGCCAACGAGCGAACCTCCGCCAATCTGAGCGAGAGTGGCGAGTGAGAAACCCAGAAGGAGGCAGCAAACACCGGTGATGGTCGACTTGAAACGCAACATGGAATCCCTTTCGTAGTAACCGATAGCGCTATCGATAATATGCCCGATGGACCACGCTGTCAACGCGGATCCGTGCTAGCCTAGCTGGGAGTGGTGACCAAGGTGCTGGGTTTAAAGGGAAGCAACCAATCGAACAGCCTGGCGGATCAGGTCGTCAAGAATCTGCTGCAGGCGATCTTCGACGGCAGCTATCCGCCCGGGGCCAACCTGCGTGAGATGAGAATCGCCCGCGAATACGGCATCAGCCAGGCGACCGTGCGGGAAGCTCTGCAGCAACTGGAGGCGGCCGGGCTGGTCACCCGCGAAGCAAACGTTGGTACGACAGTAACGCGCCTAAGCCCCAAGGAAGTGCGGGAACGGGTGGAACTGCGGGCTTGTCTGGAGGTGCGAGCGGCCGAAGAAGCGGCGCTTCGGATGAGGCCGGAGGATTTCGTTGAGTTGGAGAGACGCTTGGCGACGCTGGCGGAGGCGATTCAAACGGACTCCTATTATGAGGCAGCGCAGGCCGACCTCGAGTTTCACCGCTACATCTGGATTTGCTCGGGTAACGAAACGCTGTGCCAAGTGCTGAATCACCTGACGGTGCCGCTGCTGGCGTTTGTGAGTGTGCTGCGAGCGAGCGGCTTAGAGCATCTGGTGGACGTTACGGCGGCTCATGAACCTCTGGTGGAGGCGCTCAAGTCGCGCCAGGTGGCGCGGATTGCGGAGGTTTTTGCGGCCTCAGTATACAGTTCGTACGAACATTTCATGGATGTGACGGCTGCTTCGCGGCGGGCGCAAGCTTTTGGCATGATGGTCGAGGGCAAGTCCGGCCCCAGCGCGAACTGAGCCGGGCAGGGATTCTCACAAGGCATAGTCAGAGGGTGAGGCCAATTCGTAGCCGCGAAAGCGTCCCTCGCGCGAGGTATGCCAGTCGTAGCCGAGCCAGGCGGAGACCTGCTCGTTGCGGCCCTGTGCGGCCCGAGCCCGCACGGCCTCGCGGTTAGCGAGGAGCCGCATATGGTCGCGCAAACAGTCCATGCGGGCCAGCGTGCCGGTCTGATAAACGCTCATGGCATCGACGCCGGCGGCATATTGGTGCTCGAGCAGGCGGCACATGGGCTCTGGCCGGAAGAATTCCGTGTTCTTTGGCACATGGTTGCGGATCAACTCGAGGGAACCCAATCCTCCAGCGCAGATCGTGCCGTAGCGGTGGGCCAGCTGGACATGATCTGCATAGAGTGGCTTGGGCGCCTGCGGGCAGAACACGAGGGGGCTTAACATGGTGCCCTCGACGAGGTCCTCGCGCAGCCAAGCGGCGAGATCAAAGCCGGCGGCAAGATTGGATAAGAGACTGGTGGCCGGTATGCGGGCCAGTACGGGGCCGGGCTGTGCGGTCTTTTCCGTGCCTTGCCAGAGCCGTGTCCGCAAGTCCCGCGGAAAACCCGTCATGACATCGGCGCGGAATTTGATACCAGGGCATCCACTGCTTGAGGCGGGCTAGCGTCCCGTTTCGCGGATCGCTGCCGCCCCTTTTGCTGGAACAACTCCACCCAGCGGGCGTTGTAGCGGGCTACTGGGGGTTGCCGGCAAAAGTCGAGAACGAGCCCGTCGATGCCCAATTGTTGGACTTCGACGAGGATTTCCAGGGGCTCCTGACGCATCTCGTCGAAGGCGTAACACAACCGGGAGGTGTCGATTTGGCCAGTGCGGTTCCTTTGCTGAAAGCGCGGATTGGGGCGGCTGAAGCGGGAGGTGCAGACCCGATAGAGCTACCCATGCCGTAATGGCGGTTCATGCTGAGCCGCCCCCAGAGGCCCAGGCCCCGTTGGCGGCATGCCTGAATGGCCCGGCGCAATACCCACTGCTGGCGCATCAGGGCCATGAAAGGCGACCCGTCTTCTCCGCCGACGCTCGGCCTGAGTTCGCCGAAGGGAGTGTGCCGCTGCTGCTCGGAATGATACTCGATCGTGCCGCGGCCGATCTGCGAGACGACAAGTTGAAACTGCATCCTCGCCCGGTGCGGCGTCGAAGTTCGTGCGGTGGCAGTACCTTCGGCGATTCCCCGCGAAGCCTTCTGCTAGATCGGCTCCATCGGGGCGGAGCTTGTGGCGGCGTCACCGAAGGTGGTGCGAAAATCGCGCAGATCCCGGTTTAGGGCATCGGTGAACAGCGAGATGTCACCGGAGTGCACAACCAGATTGGCCCCCATGCGGATCCACTCTTTCTGCCGCTCGAGGCCCAACCAGTAGTGGACGCCCGCGCCGAGTCCGCGACCGCGGGCGACACGGATAATGCGCTCGACGGCCCGCAGGAAATCGGGATGATCGTACTGCTCGGGGATCCCGAGGCTGGTAGTCAGATCATGGGGCCCGACTTGCACCGCATCGACGCCCGGTACGGACAAGATCTCCTCCAGGGCCGCGACCGCCGGCACACTCTCGATGTTCAGCAAGAGGACATTACCGGCGCAGCGTTGCCCGACATAGCTGCGCAGCGGCTCATCCGGCGCGATGCCGTCGTGCGTGATGCTTCGAAGCAGAGCGCCCTTGAGCGGCCGGTGGCGTATGGCGCCCACCAACTGACGCGCCTGTTCGGCTGTTTCTACATAAGGCGTCAAGACGCCTTCGGCTCCATTGTCGAGCGCGTTACAGGCTTCGTAGGGGTCGGGGGGAGGTGACACGCACAATTGGCGCCAGCCCGAGAGCCGAGTAGGTACGGCACATCCAGGCCACAACCATACGGTCGAGGGGAATGTGCTCGGTGTCGATAAAGACGAAATCGAGGCCCGTGGCCTGAACGGCATTTGGCCAGTGGGGTGAGGGAGTAG
>Ga0209985_10004253_pt1 | contig 11636 bp, 10 predicted proteins | sample NOAtaG_FD_187305 | JGI IMG/M metagenome (GOLD analysis project Ga0209985, IMG submission 187305) | Freshwater lake microbial communities from Lake Erie, under a cyanobacterial bloom - NOAA_Erie_Diel6S_1000h metaG (SPAdes) (version 2) | ecosystem: Environmental > Aquatic > Freshwater > Lake ... | reverse complement strand
GATCTGCGCTTGGACAGCCGGCAATGCCCGCAGCGCGGGCTTCGTGCGAGACTTCATCTCGGTGGTTCCTTTCTTTGCTTGCTAGGCACCTGGATGGTCTCATCCAGGCGAAAGGAACCGCCACCTTCAGCTCACGCGTTCAACAGACCTCGGGACATCGCCGCGGTCGAAGTAGCGACTAGCTTGGACAAGTCGTCATCCGAGCGCCGAGCAGCCGTGGCCCGTGCAATCACTCAGGTCGCATCGCCGACTGCTGCGATCTGTCTGACCGATGCGGACTCTATCAATCCACGGGCCTTGCAAGCGATTTCTCGATTCGCGGTAGACCGGCTGCTGACGACGCGGACGGCAGCCGAGCGGTGCGCGTCGCCGCAAAGCCGACGGCCCTGACCGGCTGTTCATGGCCGCGAGCTCCAATTCGCGGACTGCGCCGACAGCTGACTTTGGCCGGCTGAGTTTGCGAATCGAAAGTCAGCTTCCTGGCGTCACTTCCTACTCACACTGGCGGCCAGGAGCAGCCAGTCCACTGCGACCGCTTCAGCGCAACGAACTCAGTCCGAACACGTTTCCTTCGGTGTCTGCGCACAGTGCAACCCAACCGAACTCGCCGATAGAGAACTTGGGCCGCAACACCCGCCCGCCGGCCGACGCAACGCGGCCGGCCTCCGCGGCGCAGTCTTCGACGCTGAAGTAGATCAAGGTCCCGCCGGACCCTGGGCGGCCGTACGGCGAACGCACCAGCGCGCCGCCAGCGCCGTAGGTCCCCATGTCGGCGGGGAAGCTGTTCATCACGGTTTCGCCGGTCGGATCGCCGATGGGCGCCAGCCTTCGCTGCAAGACGGTCTCGTAGAAGACCGTGGCGCGGTCCATGTCGTCGACGTACAGATCGAACCAGCCGATGGCGTTGGGCTTGTGCATCGCATGCTCCCGAAGGCTTGAGGAGCCGCGAGACTATTCATCGCCTGTGTTTCGGTCTTGTGGAAATCGGACACCGAAGGCCTTGCGGTACTGACCCGGCGTGTATCCGACGGCACGACGGAAGGCGTGCGTGAAGTGGGCCTGGTCGGCGTACAGGTCGAGATGGTGGCGGCGGAACGACTGCTGGAGACGCAGCACCTTCAGCAGGTCGTGAGGGGCGAATCCGGTGAGCTGCTTCACGGTGCGCTGCAGCTGCCGGGTCGACAGGCCCGACATCGCCGCCATGTCGGCCACCGTGCGGATGGCATCGAGCCGCGACAGGATCGCGGCCGTTAGCGGATGGCCGCGCACTTGACCGTGCTCCATGCACCACCGAACGAGATCGGCCAGCACGGGCACCATCGCGTCGAAGTCCAGCCCAGACAGACGCCGGTTGGTTCGCACCAAGGGAAGCGTGCCTTGGTAGGCTGCGCCGACGTACTGACTCTGGACCTCGTTGCGGTCTCCCTGCCAGACACCCGGAAAGAACTGCACCCCGACGTAGTGGAAGACCGTGCCCAGGTTGAGCGTGGTGGCCTCGGTGTGCAGGGCCGTCACCCCGGCCACCTCGATGTCGATCTGGTTGAACAGCAGGTTCACGCAGGCGTCCGGCACGGCGTGGTACAGAAAGTCGGCCGCCAGCGGACCGAGCGTGCGCAGTTCCCAGAACACGTGCACCACATCGGCCAAGTCCTGTGGCGGCAGCCGCTCGCCATAGCGCACCCGGGCATCGCGCTGCGAGAAACCATCGGCGACTGGCTCGTAATGGGTGACCAACAGAGACTCCATGTGGGACGACGCGCGGACTGCGCCTGACGCTTGGCGGCTCGATCATGGCATCGGAGTCGGGGAACCATCCGGTGCGGCCGACCGCAGTCCCTCGGCAACCTGCCCGGCAGCCACGCGCCTGCGTGGTGCACCTGATGATCGCTTGCGAGCTTCGAAACCCAGCGGTGAAACTTCCGGTCAGGGTCGATCCGAGTCGCTCGCCCGGGCGATCTGCCGGCCGCATACCTGCCGTTGAGCGACGGCCCCGCGCCGCGTCGAAGCAAGCGGCGGCGGCAGTTCGAGCCGCGCCCAGGATCGCGATGATGTCCTGACGCCCACCCGGCAAAGTGCGCACGCCGGAACGAGAAGCAGCAGGAGCGGGAAGTCTCCGCCGGGGACGAAGCCGAGACGGTGGTGCTGCGGCTGCGGGTCGGACTGCTGCATGGACGTCGGCGCCATCGGCCGCAGGCACATTGCGCGTCTTCGCCAACCACTCACCGGAGGCCGCCATGAAGACGATCGATCTCGCGCTCGACGCGGCCTGCTGCTGAGCCGGTCCGGACACTGTGCGCCCGCAGTTCCGTCCCCTCCCCGCTCCCGCACCTTGTCCTGACTGCGCTGCCGCAGGCCTTCGCGCCTGCGGGGCGGCAAGCCGCTCATCCTTCTTCCGCTGCCGCATGACGACCCTGTCGTCGTGCGGCGAAGAGCACGCATGAACCGGATCTTGCCCCTTGAACACACCGCGTCCGAACGACGTCGAGCCCGCGCTCGACGACAGCCGCCTGCCGGCACTGCAGCGCATCGGCCTGAAGCCGCCGGCCTGACAACTCTTCCTGCGCGACCTGCCTGATCTGGCGCGCCGCATCGCCGCACCGCACCTGATGCGTGTGCTCGAAGTCCACCGCGGTCAGCTGCTGCTGCACGACGGCGAGCAGCATCTCCGCGCACGCGCACGCGCCGCGCTGGTGACCGAGCTCTCCGCCGTCGCCGACATGCTCGCCGTCGGCGACTGGGTGATCGCCGCACGCGACGACTTCGGCCAGTGGTGGGTGCACGCCCGGCTGCAGCCGTCGACACAGGTGGCGCGCCGCCAGCACGATAATCGCGACAAGGTGGTGCGGCAGGTCATCGTCAGCAACGTCGACACGGCACTGCTGGTGATGGGCCTGGACCACGACTTCAACCTGCGTCGCCTCGAGCGCTACCTGGCTGCGGTGCAGCTGACCGCGATCGATGCCGTCGTCGTGCTGACCAAGGCCGACCTGTGTGCCGACGCTCCGTCGCGGCTGGCCGAGGTTCGTTCCGTGCTGCCCGGCGCGGTCGCTGCGCGCCCTGCCCCAGGGTGGCTGCGTCATCGACACCCCGGGGCTGCGCACGCTGCGGCTGGACAGCGAGAGCGGCGGCCTGCAGGCCGCTTTCGGCGAAATCACCGGCCTGAGCTCGGGCTGCCGCTTCCGCAACTGCCGTCACCAGGGCGAGCCGGGCTGCGAGGTGGTCGACGGCGTGGACGAGGCGCGGCTGCGCAACCTCCACAAGCTGCAGCGCGAAGCAGCCCGCGACCAGAAGACGGCCGTGCAGCGCAAGACGCAGCTGGGCCTGCGGAAGGTGCGCGCGCGGGCCGTGCGCGAACGGCTGAAGGTCAGGGAAGGAGGACGCTGAAGCGTTGGCCGGCGACGCAGCGGGACCGTGCCGCGCCGTGTCCGGGGGATCTCACCCGCCCGGATGCCGCGCCCGTGCCTCCCGCGCGTTTCGCCCGGACATTGGCAGCACCGTGTCGCGCGCGAAGGACCGTGCCGCCTTCGGCGCCGGGCCGGTCGCGCGATGGGCAGCGCATGGCATTTGCACTACCGTGCCGGTGACAAAGACCGCCGAGTTGCCGCCCGTCCGCGTCGAGCCATTCGTTCGCGAGGAGCGCCAGGCCATGCTGCGTGGCGGCGAGAGCCTCTCCGCGCACGTCGCGACCGCGGCCGTCGAGGCCGCTGGCCGGCGCAGGGCGCAGCAGGTGCCTTCCCGGTCGCAGGGAACCTCGGTGCGCACCGGGCCGTCCTCGGTCAGCAAGGTCTTGCCGGCGCTGCCGTTACGGTAGTTGCCCGCGTACTCGGGCTTGGCCGCACCGGTCGGGTAGCCCAGGTGGTCCGACGGTTCCGCCCCCAGCACGCGCTCGATCAGTGCCTTCTTGAAGGCCATCGACGCAGCTTGGACCGCCTCGGGGCTCATCGGGCCGGTCACGAACTGGTGCTTCCTCCAGGGCCTGTTGCACCTGCCTGCAGGCCCCCAAGGCGTTGGTGTCGGCGAGCTGCTACAGCGCCACCACCCGGTCGCGCCCCGCCGCCTTGGCCGCGTACAGGCAGTCATCGGCTCGCCCCAGCAGCGCCTCGGCGCTGTCGCCGGCCTGCCTCATCGCCACCCCCAGGCTGATGGTCACCGCCAGACCGTCCACGATCTGCCCCCACGGCTGCGCCGCGGTCTCCGCGCGCAGCCGTTCGCTCACCTCCACCGCCTGCCGCGCGTCCACCCGGTCCAGCAGCAGCGCAAACTCCTCGCCCCCATAGCGCGCCGCCACGTCGCCATCCCGCACCAGCTCGCGCATCAGCGCACCCACCCGCCGCAGCACTTCGTCACCCACCAGGTGCGAGTACCGGTCGTTGATCTTCTTGAAGTGGTCGATGTCGGCCAGCACGCAGGCAAACTCCGCATGCTGCCGGCCGATCCGGTTCGCCAGCGCCGCGTCAAGCCCGCGCCGGTTGGGCAGCCCGGTGAGCGCGTCCGTGTGCGCCTGCCGCGCCAGCTCTTCGTTGCGCAGGGTGAGCTGCTCGGCCCGCAGCCGCTCGATCTCGGCCTGGTGCTGCGCGCGCTCGAGTTCCAGCCGCGCGTTGAGCACCTGGCCGCGCTGCTCGGCGGTCTGGTCGCGCGCCTGCAGCGTCAGCTCGTGATAACGGCGGAAGCTGGCCAGCGCACCGGCCAGGTCGCCGGCGGATTCCTGGGTGGAGATCAGTTCTTCGAGCACACTGACTTGGTCGACGGCGGTCAGATCGTCCAGCGGCACGGCCTGCAGTCCGGCAACCGATTCACTTGCATGGCCGGTGAGCCGCAGCAGACGCGCCCGCAGGATCATGCGGTCGGTTCGCCAGTACGAACGATGGGCATCGCTGACAAGAAAATGGTCGATCCGGTCTAGTTCGCGGAGCGCGGCGGCACAGTCGCCCAGGATGATGTCGGCCCGGACAATCATCAGGCGCAGGTTGATGCTCGAATAGACCTCGGCTGCAAGTAAAGGGTCGGCCTGCGCCTGAACGGCCAGCTCGCGCGCCGCCCGCGCTGCCGCGAGCGCAGCCGAAGACAGCGGGGCCGAGGTACTTCGAGCCTCGCGTTCAGCCAGTTTGATCTGGGCAAACGCGCAGTTGCTGAGGCAGGCAGCCACGTCGCGGACCAGACCAAGCTGCAGGAAGCGATCCCGCGCCTCCTGATACAGCGGCAGCGCCTTGTGCGGCAGGCCCATCATGACGAAGGTCGTCCCGAAGTTGCCGAGAATCTTCGCGGGAAGCAGCGCGTCGGCGGGCGACGGCGGCAGGCTCCGGTGCAAACCAAGTGCCCGCTCAAAGGATTCGATTGCCTCAGAGAACGCGCCCATGTTGGCTTGGACGGCGCCCAGGGTCGCCAGGTAGTCCGCCTCCAGGTCGACCCGCCGGATCGTCTGGGCCATGCCCACCGCACGGTGAAGAGCCACCGCGGCCTCCACCATGCGGTCATCGCGCAGGTGGCTGTGCCCGACGAGCCACATGAGCCGCGACTCCAGGTCGAGCCGCTGCTGCCCACGCAGTTCGCCGAGCGCCTCCTGGGCCTGCTCACGCCCCAGGGACGGGTCGGTGCGGATCTGTTGCAGGACTGCCTCGATCCGCGCGTCCCACTCGGCATCGGTCGGGCGCACGCCGGTTGCTGCCGGCCACGCATCCTCTTCCCGCGAGCGTTCATCCAGCCGTGAATCGTTCATCGGTGCGCGTCCCTTGAATTCCCGGCGACCGTGGCCTGGGGTCGCCTCCCAGCGCGTGGTGTAAGTCCACAGCCCGGACGGGCTGGATGCGCGCTACTCAGCGAGCCACGGCGGGCAGCCGGGTCGGAGCAGTATCGCTGACGGTCTGCAGGCCCTCAAGCTGCATGTAGCGCCGGTTCGGGCTCCACTCGTCGTTCTGCCCGAGCATCATGGCGCCGACCAAGCGAACGATGGAGGCGTCGTTCGGGAAGATGCCCACGACGTTCGTGCGTCGCCTGATCCCGGCGTCCAGGCGCTCCAGCGGGTTCGTGGAGCAGATCGGCGACCAGTGCGCCCTGGGGAAGGTCATGAACGCGAGCACGTCGTTCTCGGCCTCGTCCATCAGCGCGCCGAGCTTGGGGAACTTGCCGCGCAGCTGATCGGCCACGCTGCGCCACTGCGCCCGCGCGTTGTCGGCCGAGTCCTGCACGAAGACCGTGCCGATGGCCGCGCTGACCATGCGCCGCTGGGTCTTGCCGGCGTGCGCCAGGGCGTTGCGCATGAAGTGCACGCGGCAGCGCTGCCAGGTGGCCTTCAGGACCTTGGCCGCAGCAGCCTTGATGCCCTCGTGGCTGTCGCTGATGACGAGCTTGACGCCGCGCAGGCCGCGCCGGTTCAAGCTGCGCAGGAACTCGGTCCAGAACGGTTCAGCCTCCGACGCGCCGACCTTCAGTCCGAGCACTTCGCGCTGGCCGTCGGTGTTGACGCCGACGGCGACCATGACGGCCACGCTCACGATGCGCCCGGCCTCCCGTGTCTTGACGTACGTGGCGTCGATCCATAGGTACGGCCAGTCGCCCTCGATCTGCCGGTTCAGGAAGGCGCCCACGCGCTCGTCGAGTTCACCGCACAGCCGGCTGACCTGGCTGTTGGAGACGCCGCTCATCCCGAGGGCCTTGACCAGGTCGTCCACCGAGCGCGTGGAGATGCCCTGCACGTAGGCTTCCTGGATCACGGCGGTCAGCGCCACCTCGGCGGTGCGGCGGTGCCGCGGGGCTCCAGGAACTCCGGGAAGTCGCTGCCCTGGCGCAGCCTGGGGATCTTGAGCTCGACCGACCCGGCCCGGGTCTCCCAGAGCGGGTCGCGGAAGCCGTTGCGGCTGTTCAGCCGCTCGGGGTTCTTCTCGTCGTAGCCGGCGCCGCAACGCCCTTCGACGTCGAGCTCCATCTGGCGCTGGGCCATGAACTGCACCATCTGGCGCAGCGCGTCGACATCGGCGCCCTTCTCGGCGAGCTCGGCCAATGCGATAGTGGCGGTGGTCATCGTGGAATCTCCTTCGATCAACGCCCACCCGGCAAAGTGCGCACGCCGGGACGAGAAGCAGCAGGAGCGGGAAGTCTCCGCCGGGGACGAGGCCGCGACGGTGGTGCTGCGGCTGCGGGTCGGACGGCTGCATGGACGTCGGCGCCATCGAGCGGAGATTGCCGACGGGCAGGTCGACCGATGCCACGGCGCCTGGCCCGCGCTGGACAGCGCTCCGTCACCGCGTCTCGTGCGCCGGATCCTCCAGCACGAGGCGCGAGTCGACGATGCGGCCGAGGTCGCGCAGGCTCTTCCCGTCGATGCGCACCTCGGTGTGCGCGCGGCGGATCGCCTCGAAGGCCTCGCTGATGCCGGCATAGCCCCGGGAGTCGCGGTAGGTCACGGACACGAGCAGGTTCCACGGGCCCTCGTCCGAGCCGGTGTCCCACACCGTGAACGCGTCCATCAGCCCCTGCGCCTTCGCGATCGCGTCCATCGCGAACCAGTTGTCCACGATGTAGCGCTTGAGCCGCTCGCGCTCGCCGGAGGCCGACTTCAGGAACGTCAGCTCCACGGCCCGCAGCGACCCGGGTGCGGCGCTTGCCCCCGGGGGCACCATCGTCATCTGCAGCCAGGGCGCAGGCTGCAGCGCGTGCGGATCGAAGCGGACCACGCGCTCGCCCAGCGCCCAGGTCGCCATGCGCTGCGCGCCGATCTGCCACACCCCCTCCTCGGCCACGATCCGGAGCATGCGCTCGTAGAGACGGTCGCGCTCCGGTCCCGGCGCAGTGCCGCGCGCCTGCTCGAAGAGGCGGTCGTACTCCGCCGACTCGAAGCAGGCGAGGTTGATGCCGCGGCCGATGTTCGGCCCGTACAGCAGGCGCAGGAAGTAGGCCGGCGTGGGCACCAGCCCGCGCCAGGCCGAGCCCCAGAACGCCAGCCCGCAGCCGTCGCTGTCGCGCAGGTTCTGCTCGAGGCTCCGCTCGCGCGTGACCATCCTCAGGCCGATGTCGGCCAGGCCGCGCTGGCGCAGTTCGCGGTAGGGTCGCACCACTTCCAGCGGTTCGCTGCTGAAGACCACGGCGAGCTCCCGGCCGTCGGGCGTGCGCCGCCAGCCGTCGGCGCCGGGCCTGAAGCCGGCGGCGTCCAGCTCGCGGCGCGCGAGCACGGGGTTGAAGGCCAGCGGGTAGGCGCGCGCCAGCTGCGGCGCCACTTCCGGCGGCACCACGCCGGCCCCGACGCGCCCGAAACCCGCGCGCACGGTGCGGATCTCCTCGGCCACGTCGTAGGACTGCAGGATGGCGCGGCGCAATGCGCGCCGCTCGTCGGTGCTGCCGCCAAGCACGGGGTCGCGCATGTTGATGTAGTAGTAGATCACCTCCGGCACGGGCGCCCGATGAAGGCGCACACCGCGCCGTTGGCGGGCCTGTGCAGGAGCGCTGTCGGCCATCAGCTCGCGCGCAAGCTCCGAGGCGGGCTGCGCCAGGTAGTCCACCGCGCCGCTGTCCAGCAGCCGGGTCCGCGTTGCCTCGTCCGCCACGAGGGCGATCTCGACACGCGTCACGTTGCCGACGGCCAGCGGCGGCCCGCCGGTCTTGCGGCGCAGCACGATGCGACCGCCCTCGCGGTCCCAGGACTCGATGGCGAACGGCCCGCTCCCGAGCAGCGGCGCGCGCGGCTCGACCTCGGCGATCTCGCGCGGCAGGATGCTGGCCACCGTCATGGCCAGCAGGTGCGGGAAGTCGTGGTCGGGCTCGGCCAGCTCGAAGCGAATCGTGCGCTCGTCCACGACGCGGATGCCCGCGACGTCCACCCCGTCGCCGCTGCCGCTCGCGGCCCAGCGCGTGGCCAGCGCCCGCAGGCCCGCGATCGCGTCGAGCAGCGGCTCGCGCGCCGGCGCGGTGCTGGAGGGTGCGGCCAGGCGCCGGATCGACCACGCGACATCGTGCGCTGTCATCGGGCGGCCGGCAGCGGCCTCGAAGCGCACACCCTCCCGCAGCACGAACTCGAAGCTGCGGCCACCGTCGCCTGCGGCAGGCACGGCCGCGGCAGCCATCGGCACCAGCTCGGGCGCCGGTGCCCCGGCGCGGTAGGCGAGCAGCCTCTGGTACACCACGTCCTGCACCTGCAGCGACAGCGCCGACACGTGCCGCGCGGGGTCCGCGCCGTGCTCGCCCGCGACGAAGGCGGTCCGCACGGTGGCGGCAAAGGCCTGGGAGGTGAACAGGGCGAGCGCCGGCAACAGGCACGTCCACCGGGAGCTGCTGAACCGGATCATGGCGGGATCCTCGTGAAGTGGGTCCAGGAAGACCGTAGCATCCGCCTGCTTGCAGCACCGCAAGCCGCAACTGCATGCCTGCAATGCATGCGCCGCCTGCCGAGGTCTTCCATGCTGACGTCGCGTGATCTCTCGCTCGTCGAGGCCGTGGCCCGCCACGGTCGGCTGGCCGACGCGGCCCGCGAGCTGAAGCTGGACCCCTCCACGGTGTTCCGGCGCCTGAAGGCGCTGGAAGCCCTGCTGGAAGCGGCCCTGTTCGAGCGGCGCGACGGGCGCTACCGCGCCACCGACCCGGGCCGCCGCTTGGTCGAGGTGGCAGGTCGGGTGACGCTGGAGCTGCAGGCGGTGCAGCGCGAGCTGACGCGCACCGGGTCCGCGCTCGTCGGCGGCACCGTGCGCATCACCGCCCCCGCCGACGTGGCCAACCACCTGCTGCCCGCCTGGCTGGCCGCCATCGCACACGAGCACCCCGGCGTGCGGCCCGAAGTGCTGGTGAGCGACCAGCTGCTGGATCTGCAGCGCGGCGAGGCCGACGTCGCCATCCGCCCGACGCGCAAGCCCCCGACGGGCTGCGTGGGCCGGCAGCTCGGGCCGTTGAGGTCTGCCGCGTACATGCGCCGCAGCCGCGCCGCCCGCGCGCAGCGCTGGCTGGCGTACACGGCCTCCAGCGGGCCGCAGGCCGACGCGCGCTGGATGGCGACGCACGTGCCCGCCACGGCCGTGGTGGCCCGCTTCGACGACTTCGCGGCCCTGCACGCCGCGGCACGCGAGGGCCTCGGTGCCGCCGTCCTGCCCTGCTTCGTGGGCGACGCCGACCCCGCCCTGCAGCGCGTGGGCGAGCCGGTGGCCGCACTGCAGTCGCGCCTGTGGCTGCTGTGTGCACCCACGATGCGGCGCATCCCGTCCGTGGCGGCGGTGTTCCGCACGATCTCGCGCGAAGCGGCGTCGGCGCTCGGGTCGGCGTCCACGCCCGAGGCCTGACCCCGAGGCCCGCGCCGCAGGCGCATGGCGCCGGCGCAACGGCAGCCCCGGATCAGGAGCAGCAACAGGCGGACGGCAACCTGCGCGGCCGACGTGCATCCGCCCCTCTCACCCCGAGGGCGTCCGCCCCCTGTCGTCGCCAGACGACCCAGGCGATGAACGGCGCGACGGTCGCCGCGTTGATCGCCGGCCGGATGAGCGCGTTCCTCGCCGTGCGCGAGGCGTTCGGCACCGCTGCGCCTGGTCGGACGAAAGTCGCCGGTAAGACGGCCGCAACGAGGATGAGGCATGCCCGTCCGCCCCGCGCCGGCAACCGTGCTTCCTATCATCAACCTATCGTGACCCCCCCAATGAAGCTCGATGTCTCCGCCGCTGCGGCCGCGTGGCCGCAGCGTGATCATCTGTTCCGGTCGGGTGTCGTGCTGCTGGCGCTCGTTCCCCTGCTGGCCGCCCTGGCCGGCCTCGACGATCGCTCCGTGTTCGGGCAATCGCCCTGGTCCAAGCCAGTGCGCTTCGCGCTGTCCCTGGGCGTCTACGGAATCACCATGGCGCTTGCAGCGCAGTGGCTTCTGGCGCGCACGCGCGTACCGGGCTGGCGTCTGCTGTCGCCCGTGCTGCTCGGCACGCTCGTCTTCGAGATCACCTGGATCACGGTGCAGGCGGCACGGGGCGTGGACTCGCACTTCAACGAGCGGACGGCATTCGAGGGGCTGATGTTCAGTCTGATGGGCCTCGGTGCGTCGATCATGAGTCTCGCCGTGGTGTGGCTGGCCCTCGTGGCCGGGCGCCTGGCGTTGGCGGCTTCGGCGTCAAGGGACCGACTGATCTCGCTGGGCATCGCGTTGGGTTTCGCCGGGAGCGGCCTGCTGCTGCCTTGGACGGGCGAAGCGCTGGTCGATGCAGGCCGCTCGCAGTCCGCGGTCGAGGCCGCCATGACGCTGCCTCTGCTGGGCTGGCGGCTGGATGGCAGCGACCCCAGGCCGGCGCACTTCGTGGCAGCGCATCTGATGCAAGCCCTGCCGTTGGTGGCCGTGTGGCTGGCCCGCGCGAGCCGGCCCGCCCGCCAGGGCGTCCCTGTGGGCGTCCTGCTCGCGCTGACAGCCGGAGGCGTGCTGCTCACGATGTCGCTGATGCCTTGAGGCGGCACGCGCAACCCTGCAAGACCGGACGACGGCGCTTCGCTTCATGCGGTCGGCAGACGGTGCTCCTTGAACTGCTCGCGCAGCTTGTTCTTCTGCATCTTGCCCGTTGCCCCCAGCGGGATGGCGTCGGTGAACACGACGTCGTCCGGGATCCACCACTTCGCCACCCTGCCCTCGTAGAAGGCAAGCAGTTCCTCGCGCGACACCTCCATGCCCGGCTTCTTGACGACCACCAGAA